>WNFJ01207216.1_pt3 | contig 28135 bp, 34 predicted proteins | sample 5400461 | NCBI WGS metagenome assembly WNFJ01 (sample SAMN13153349, study PRJNA577476) | soil metagenome | isolation source: 115 cm saprolite on Douglas fir-dominated hillslope | place: USA:California | collected 2013-09-17
CGGCAAGGAAGTACGTCGTGTCGAGCACCTTGGACCGGGTCGATTGGAACGCGGAGCTCGTGCGCGGGGATCTGGGGAAGGCCGTTCAGCAGCTCAAGCAGCACCAAAGGTGGAACCCGTGACTTATCAGGGCATCCGCTACGTAGTTCCGAATGACGAAGGTCGCCGTGGATACATCGAGGCTTGGGATGTTCCGAGTGACAAAAAGCTCTGGCAGCTAACCGTTTTTACAAACCGCATCGATCCGACGCTGGAGGAAGATGTCCAGTGGGATTTTATTGAAAAGCTCGGTGTTCGAGATGGCATGCTTATGGTCACATCCGAGCGCGGAAAGGCATACCAGATTGATTTAAAGACCAAAGCCATAACGCAATCTGATTCAACGCAGTCGCCAGCAGCGGAGGCTGCTTCGCAACTTCATGAGATTCCTGACGCCGTCGAGAGAGCCATTGCGAATAGTTCGCTCGTCCAGAAGTACGACCTCTCTTTTCGCGTAAAGCCATTCCATCTCCGCGGAGATTTTAATGGCGACGGCAAGATTGACGTGGCCGTTCTAGTGAAGCAACGCGCGACCGGAAAGGTCGGGATTGCGATCATTGATGGGGCTACCAACAACGTGACGATTCTCGGCGCAGGAGTTAGCATCGGCAATGGCGGTGATGATTTTGAGTGGATGGATTCGTGGCAGGTTTATTCTAAAGAGCGTGCCCGGCACGCCGCAGGTGAACTAGGTGTCTCACTTCTTCGCGGCGATGCGCTTCTGGTGAGTAAGAGCGAGGCAGCTAGCGCGCTGATCTACTGGAACGGCAAGCGCTATTTCTGGTCTCAACAGGGAGATTAGCGCTGGTTTCATAAAGGGTAGGGACGAACGCCCGTCCCTTCCTCCCTTCGGCGCGCCCAGCGGTGGCGCCCTACCAGAACTTTGCATTCCCCGTGTTGAGGAACAGCTCAGCGCGTAATCAAAACGTAACCCCTCCCCTGCTCCTCTCTTCTCTCATTTGATTGCACTTGGGAGAGGGCAGCATCTCGAAGCTGGGACATCAGACCTGATGCTTTCTCTGTTGACGCAACCAGCGCCTCGAGATTTCCACGGTTCCATTCAGCGACGGCATGGTCCGGCTCAATGAAATGCGTTTTCCGCAAATAGAGCAATAGCCCTTCGTCTTTGGCGGACGCTACTCCGTAACGCCAGTGATGCGCCGCCGCCTGTCGACGAACGTCGCGCCCAAAAATAGCCAGCGCATCGCGATGGTGCCGATAGCCGGAGATGACTTTTGAAATTGTGTAGCCGCCAGTAAAGAGGATTGCGAATGCCAACACGATGGCCAGGTAGGGACGCAACGCCGAGGCGCCCGGTGGGCGCAGCGCGCCGACCCCGCCAATTTGTGCGGCCAACAGCAAACACAGCGGCGGGATAATTGGAAAAATTCTATCAACGCGTTTGGAGGGAATTAGTGACATCACGATTAATCCGCCCAGGCTCCAGCAAAGCAGCCAGAACGTCTCGGGTGACATCTCGGCCAATGCTGAGCGCAGCCGCCATTTTCGCGAATGAAGGTCGACGACCGCAATAGCGATCATCAGCACGCTCCACGGAGCAAATTTGTGCAGCAGGTGCGGCAAGTAAAAATAGAGCGGCTGCGGCCGATGAATTGTTTCGCCAAAGCGCGCAACGAATTCGCGCATCACCACCTCATCGAAAAACCCGGGCTGAAACAGCATGCCGCCGATCACCCATAAGAGAAAGACGGCCAGGGAGGCGATCCATGGCCACCAGCCGGGCCAAGCACTCTGTAGTCCCGACTGGCCCGGGATATCGACACGCTCACTGCGAATAAACCCGTCCGACAGCGCGCCCGGCGGTCGCGCCCTACCATAGCGCCATTGAAACAAGGCGATGCCAGGCAGTAAGAACGCACAAACGATCGGGCCCTTGATTAACATCGCGACTGTGAGCAATGCGAAGAGGTAAACCTGATCTCGCAGTGTCCACTCCGTGCCAGCTTTGATTTTTTTCCAGATCACCATGCCGATCAGAAAAATCATGAGCGCGAGCGGCATGTCGGTACGCACGAGTGTGGCCAGGCGCGGACTCAGTAGATTCAATCCGAATGCACCGAGGGCAATGAGACCAGCAATTGGTCGGTAAGCGGAGCTGGCACCGCGAAACAAGAAGATCGCCAAGCCGATGGCAACGAGAAGCGATGGCAGTCGCCACGACAGCTCCCATGATCGGGTCAATCCAAACAGACCAGCTGAAACCCATCCTACGAGCGGCGGTTTGGTTGCTACGTGTTCGTGCGGAGTCTGCTGATAAAACCAGCGGCCTTCCTTGATCATCTCAAAGGAAGTGAATGCCTGCTTCGCTTGGTCGTAGTCATCGAGGTGCCAAGGGAGGTTGCCGATTAGAAACAACAGAAAGCTTACAACAAGGATGATCCAAACCGTGCGCTGGTCTTCGAGCACGCTTGTTGTCATGTCCCTTGGCTGTAGTGTGCGCTGTCCTCAGCGCATACCCTTTTGGCGCGGCAAAGCGATCTCCGCTGAGGACAGCGGACACTACAGCACATGCGAAGCGGACAAGGCATCTTAATCTTACCGCGACTCAATCGCGCCAAAGAACGGCACGCATCGGCGCACCATCGGCACCCGCGATTTTTAGAGGCAGCGCGGCGAAATTGTAAATGCCGGGGGCAACCTCACTCAGATCGAGTGATTCGACGATAGCGATGCCGGCCCGGGCAATCGCGTGATGATTCTGCAACGATTTCGAATCGATCTCATCCATCGACGGTAGATCTACGCCGAGCAGCTTTACTCCATTTTTCTGCAGCCACGCCGGGACATCGGCTGCAATTACGGGAATTTGATTTGGAAAAACCGTGGAGTCGCTCCATCGACCGGTCTTTACGAGAAGCCGCGACGTCGCCGCGATATCTTCGGCATGCGGCTTGAGATCTTCGGTGGTGATCAGGTGTTTCTGCCTTGACTGCGAAAAACTCAGCGCGAGATCGACCACAGTTGCGCGGCCGAGATAAGTGTCGAGCGGCGCTTTCTCGATCGATTCGCCCTTTGTGTCAAAGTGGAATCGCGCATCGGCATGCGTGCCGTTGTGCACGCTCATCGTGATTGCGCCCAGGTTTACGCTCGCGCCTTTCGCTATCTCGTTGGTCGATCGAAAATGAAACGGCTCGTCGCCGGGCCATTCTGCCAGGTCGTTGGAAAGCGTGCGTGAAATGTCCCAAATCTTCATTTTGTGGCTACTTCTCAGTCCGGTTTCTTACTCATATTCATGTTCCTGCTCTTCCTTCTTGCTTCGATATCTATTTTCAATCGGGATGAGTAGGAGCAGGAATAAGAACGGGAGTACGAGGCACAGATGAGTTGTTCAACAGTCAATCACGTGTGTTTCATTCTGAGATTCCTACCGAGCTCCTCAATAATTACTTGCGCCGCTTTTTCACTCGCTCCGATGCTACCCGTCAACGAAGGGCGATCTCCATATCGCCCCGGCGGACTGGAGACCGCTGCTCCTTGGAGCTTGCTGATGATCGCATCAAATTCGGGAATCATTCGCTCGCGTGCACGCGCATCGTCCGTTAACAGCCGCACTGCCTTAGCGATGGCATCTGGTTGTGCGCGGTGCTGAATAAATTCTGGAACGACTTCTTTGCCTGCAAGCAAATTAGGCATGCCAAGATGCTTCACGTTCACCACAAGACGCGCCGCGAAGTATGTGGGCCACGCCACCTTGTAAATGAGCACAAAAGGCATGCGAAAATAAGCAGCCTCCAGCGTAGCGCTTCCCGAGGCAACGAGCCCCGCAAAAGCTCGCTGCATTAGCGCTGCTGTCTCGCCGACCTTAATTTGAATCGGCTGTCCATCTTGCGGTTTTGTGGCACCCCTCACCCTTCCCTCTCCCCTCAATAAGGGGAGAGGCGTCCCTGTCACACGCTCTCTCGCCAGGATGGGTTGCGACTCGTTAGGTGCTTGCCTCGTCTCCTCTCCTTTTGCCGAAGGGAGAGGATGAAGGTCAGGGTTCAACATTCGACCCATTTCGCGAGCAAGCTCGTCGGATGCTCCCGCGACTTGAAAGCGCAAAGTGGGGTTGGATTGCAAGAGCAGGCGCGCCGTTTCGATCATTACCGGAAAAATCTTCCGCACTTCACGCAACCGACTACCGGGAAAAAGACCGATCAAATTCGGGTCGCGCTCGCGATCGATCTTGCTGGCCTGCAATCTTTCAATCATCGGATGCCCGACGAATACCGCACGCAAGCCTGATTCGTTATAGAGATCGGCCTCAAACGGAAAAATGCAGAGCACCAGATCGATCGAGTGCGCCATTCTTTTGATCCGGCCACGATTCCAAGCCCACACCTGCGGACTGATGTAATAAATTATCTTTTGTCGCCGCGATTGTCTTCGCAATGCCCGGGCAAGCCGCAAATTGAAGCCCGGATAATCAATCAACACGAGTGCGTCCGGATTGCTCTCCAGAATTTCTTTCACCATCTGGTGAAATTGCTCTCGAAAGTAACCATACTTTCTGAGCACTTCCCATAATCCGAGGACGGCGGCGTCGCTGATCCAGTTCTTGAACCGCTTGCCGGCCATCTCCTGCATCTGAGGACCACCGCGACCGACGAACTTAAGCCCGGGATCCAACTCCCGCAGGGAGCGCATCAATGCGGCGCCGTGATTGTCAGCGCTCACCTCGCCGGCAACAAAATAGATGGTGTGCTGTTTCATGTGGCCGCGTCGCTGTGTCGAGGCGCTCCGCCCGCGATGGCCCTTCCTACACGGCGACACAGCGCCGTGGCTACAACGCTCTTATCCACTCGCTGCGATTTGCTTTGTTATTTTGACTGCCAGCTCTAATGCGGCTGTCGCTTGAGAACCGGAAACGCGCGGCTGGCGTCCCGTGCTCGCACATTCGATGAACGATGTGAGTTGAAGTTTCAGTGGTTCTTCGTGTTCAACGCTGGCTCTGTCACGCCAAATCTGTTTTCCAACGCGCCGGTAGATTTCGCCACTTTGATTTTGATAATCGAGCGAGATGTACGCGTCCTCCTGGAAAATGCGAATCTTGCGCATGCGCTCGGGACTGATGCGGCTTGCGGTCACATTTGCTACGCATCCATCTTCGAAATGCAGTCGCACGTTCGCGATGTCTTCACTCCGACTAAGCACGGGCACGCCCACTGCGTCAATACTCCACAGAGGCGAACGCACGAAATGCAAAATGACTTCCAGATCATGGATCATTAAATCGAGAACGACACCGATGTCGGTACCGCGTTCCGAGTAGGGCCTGAGCCGGTGCGCTTCGATGAACCGTGGATGCGTCAGATTTTTTTCCAGAGCGCCCAAGACTGGATTGAAACGCTCCACGTGGCCGACCTGCAAGATCAGACCGTTGCGCGCGGCCAACTCTGCCAGTTCGGCAGCATGCGCAGTGTTGTCGGTGATCGGCTTTTCGACCAGCACGTGTTTGCCCTTCGCAAGGAGAGACCGTGCAACTTCGTAGTGCGTATTGGTCGGCGTCGCCACGGAAGCTGCATCAACCATCGAAATAAATTCATCCAGAGACCTGGTAGCCGTCGTGCGGAACTTGGTCGCAATTGTGCGGTTCGTGATTTGATCCACGTCATACACTGCGGTGAACTCAGCGGACGGAATCTCCGCATACAGTCGCGCATGATTGCTTCCGATATGACCAACCCCAACAACGCCAACGCGCAAATTTTTCATCGCTTAAAAGCAGTCAACGCCAGAAAGATTCGTGGTCAAACTGCAGATGAGTCCGATGCGTCGAATAAGTGGTATCTCTTCTCAGCGATCAATTACTAGCACTACACGCAATTGGCGCGGAACCAGTCGTAGGTCTGAGCAATGCCCTCTCGCAGCGTGATCGCCGGCTTCCAGCCGAGGGCGCGAAGCTTGGTCACGTCCAAAAGCTTTCGCGGCGTGCCATCCGGCTTGGTCGTGTCCCAGGCGAGTTCACCCTCGAACCCAACGACGTCGCAGATTAGTTCCGCCAGCTCGCGAATCGAAATGTCCTCGCCGCAGCCGACGTTGATGATGTCCGGCGAGTCATATTTCACCAGCAGCAAAAGACATGCCGAGGCAAGATCGTCCACATGCAAAAATTCGCGACGCGGTTTTCCAGTTCCCCACACGATTAGCTTTTGATCCTTGCGCTCTTTGGCTTCGTGCGCCTTGCGCATCAGCGCGGCCAGCACGTGTGATGCTTCCAGATCGAAATTGTCGTTCGGACCGTAAAGATTCGTCGGCATCGCCGAAATAAAATTTGCCCCGTATTCGCGAGAGTACGCCTGGCAAAGTTTGATGCCGGCGACCTTGGCAATTGCGTAGGCCTCATTCGTCGGCTCCAATGGGCCGCTCAGCAAAGCGGTTTCCGGGATCGGTTGCGGCGCGAACTTGGGATAAATGCACGAGCTTCCTAAAAAGAGCAGCTTCCGCACGCCAGCCTCGTAGGCTGAGCGGATGACGTTGTTCTGTATCCGTAAATTCTCGAGGAGAAACTCGACGGGATAATCATTGTTCGCCTTGATTCCGCCGACTTTTGCAGCAGCGACAATGACAATATCCGCTCGCTCTTCAGCAAAAATTTTCGCAACGGCAGATTCATCGGCGAGATCAAGCTGCGAATGGTCGCGCGTCACGAGGTTGGAAAATCCTTCCGCTTTCAGCCGTCGCATCACCGCGCTACCCACCATTCCCCGATGGCCGGCGACGAAGATCTTGTCGGAATTAGGTATCATTCAGATTCTTCTCGGAAGTAATCTAAAACCGAGAGATTCGGCAGCCTCACGCATTCGCTTGTCGGCACAAACTACTTCAGCGGCTGCGACGGAGCGAGCCGAAGCGAGATGTATCCCATCAGCCGACCGGAGCCGTAATGGTTTGGGTCGAGAATAGCAAGTTGCAATGAGCGGACGAAAGTGGCCGAGCAGCTGCCGGTCGTAATTAATCAAACGCATGCGCCCTTGCTCGACGGCTTCAGAGATCGTTTGGACCAACGCGTCAGGTCCGTCGTATGATAGTCCGCGAGAAACCGCTTTTGACCAGAGGACCCTGTAGAGTTCGGCGAGACTCACAACAGAAGTGTGGGGGGGCTCTAAACTCTCTCGCAGGATTTGTCGGTATTGGGTCGAATCAGGCTCGTCGACGTACAGCTTCACTAAGGCCGATGTGTCCCAATAGGCCATCAATCAAAACCGATCTTCGCGATCTTCAGCAATGATTTGCTCGCTTCGCCGGCCGATTTTACCCGTGCTGTATTTGCGGCGCAGCTCATCCAGTTCGGCCAACCATTTTTCTTTGTCGCGTTTTTTCGCCTGCTTCGGTACCGCGACGAGCTTTGCGGTTTCCTTACCGTGTACTGTAATCACCACTTCTTCGCCGCGGCTGGCGCGTTTCACCATTTCTGAAAATCTAGCTTTCGCCTCCCGAAGCGTTGTTACCATGTGGTCACTGTAGTCACAGCGCGAGAAAGGTTCAAGCACCAAGCGGCGGAGAATCTCCAGTCTTCGATGACCTAGCACAAAATTTTACGCTCACTGGGAGAACTGTTGCCGAAGGGCGCCGCTGAAGCGGAATCCGCTGAAACTCAAGGCGCAAAAATCAAGAGCACAAAGACGGCGAACAGCAAAAAATGGATGCAACCCTGCAAAACATTTGTCTTCCTGCTCGTAAACGTAACGACGCTCACGGCCAGCGTCAGTAGCAATAGTGGAAGATTGCCGCCCTCCACGCCAAGTGTGACCGATCGTTTCGTGATCAGTCCGATCGTCAGCACGGCAGGAATCGTTAGTCCGATTGTCGCCAGCACCGAACCGAGCAGAATGTTTATCGAACGCTGCAGCTGATTGTCCAAGCTGGCCCGGATGGCGCCTAATCCTTCCGGGGAGAGCACCAACGCTGCGATAATCGCGCCGCCGAATGCCTGCGGCATATGAAATTTCTCGATACTGTTGTCCAATGGGATAGCGAACTTTTCCGCCATTAAAATAACGGCAACCAGATAAAGGAGCAGCATCACCGCATGAAAAGCCGTTGAGCGTACCTGAAATGGATGATGAGCAGAAGTCGTCGGAATTACTACGTCCTCTGGTTCCATGAAATAACGGCGGTGTCGCACGGTCTGGATGAGCAGGAAAATCGCGTAAAGCAAGAGTGACATCACAATAAGAAAGACTTCCTGTTCGGTAGAAAAATTTGGCCCGCTCCTAGAAGTGGTAAAATTGGGCAAGACCAAACCGAGCACAGCCAATGTCATGATCACATTGAGATATGCGTTTACACCCAGCAGATTGTAATACTGCTCGCGATGACGTAATCCGCCCAGCAACAGAGAAAGTCCCACCAGCCCATTAAGCGCGATCATTACCACGGCAAAAATTGCGTCCCGTCCGAGCGTGGGATTGTTTGCGCCGTGCAACATTGCGGTGGATATGATCACCACCTCGATGCTGATCGCCGAGAGCGTCAAAATTAAGGTTCCGTAGGGTTCACCTAACTTAATGGCGAGACAGTCGGCATGGCGCACCACACAAATTGCCGACCAAAGGATAACGGCAAAAAGCCACAGAAAGACAGCGACCATCGCGACCGGATGCCCAACGATCTCGACGAACTGACTTCCAGCTGCGAGGAAAATCGCAGCCGTTCCAAAACCGACTAGCAGCGCAAATTCACGGCGCATGGCGTCTCCGAAGTGGTGAGCGCTTTTCGCCTCGTGGCTCGGTTCTGTCTTTCCAGACATTCGGGCGAGCATATCGAGTTCGCCTTCGCGATGCAATCGGTGCGTACGCGATCTGACGTAGGGAGTCAGAGGTTCGAACCCTCTATCGCGCCCATCTCACGCCGCAGCGTCGCGGAGGGGAGCAGGCCGTTGTAGCATTTTCGGCTTCTGCGCGAACGAAGGGAGCGTTGAATGGCCTGCGTTGCATCGCTTCAGCAGAAGCGCTGCGCGTCAGAATCGTGTCGTCTCAAGTTTTCCAATGAAAATGCAGATCGGATTGTCAGTTGTCAGCAGCGTGGCGGGCTGGCTGCACAACATGGACGACTGCATTTCCATCTCGCCGGATGAAGCGATTTGCGTCCGCAAGGATTAAACCGTAGGGAATGGACGTGAGCGACGCTGATGAAACCGGCTGGACAACTAGAACAGTGGTGAGCGCTTTCGTGGTCATTGCGCTCGCATCCTTCTGCTCGCCGACTCTAAAGACTCTGCACAGTTCCGCAACGCCCGTTCAGCATCATCAGGAGCAACTTGATCACAAGGGGAAGATCGAGTTCTCCGCCCTCACGAAGACTCCGACCAAGGTTTGTACTCGAAAGGGCAGCCCACAACAATTGGTTCAGCTTTTCTATTCTGCCAGTCATGTTTCGTTGCGCCGCCCCAACCTTTCTGCGCGCTCGATTTGCGCGACCGCAATTCATTCTGAGATTGCTCGCGGAAACGTCACGTTTCGCGAACGCGCACCGCCAGTCTAAATCTGCTTCCGGCTTGTCGGCGGCGTTCGGTCGCTGTCTTTCCCGGCGCTTCGGTCTGCGACGTTAGTCGTTTGTGACGACGCGTGACCGCACAGCGCGCCAACCACTCCGCGATCTGGCAGCACATTGGCAGATCCAAAAACCCTTTCAGCTCTTACCTATTTATGAATCCTGGACTTACTTTCTTAACGGGCATTTTCTTGCTTGGCCTCTTCGGCTGGTATTTCGCGACGGGTCGCGCACGGACCAAACGCATTCTGGGCACGGTCCTCACGGTCTCGCTCGTCGCGTTTTGCCTAACGACACTTTATCCTCCGGACAAAACCATCCGCCTCGGTCTTGACCTGCAAGGCGGCACGTCTTTCCTGATCCGACTCCCGCCGGAAGGTGAGCGCTCGATCAACGCCGATACTCTCGATCACGCGGTCGAGGTGATTCGGAAGCGTGTCGATCAGTTCGGCGTGAGCGAACCGATCATCACGCCACAAGGCGGGGACCGGATTCTTGTACAAATTCCCGGGCTCGATCCGGGACAGATTGCGATGGCGCGGCAGCAATTGGCGCAGGTAGCGAAGTTGGAATTCCGCCTTGTCCATCCCGAGACGGATCGGCTGATTGCGGAAATCAGAGAAGGCACAGAGGTGGTGCCGCCGGGCTATCGCGCTGAAACGCAAACGGAGACGAGGGAAGGACAACAGATCGAAGAACAGTTGCTGGTGAAAGTGCGCCCTGATCTTCTTGGCGACCGTGTGACCAAAGCCATCCCAACCTATGATGAGCAAGGCTGGGGCGTTGCTCTCCAATTTGATCGCGAAGGCGCGAAGCTTTTCGGACAATTAACAGAAGCACATGTCGGCAAACGTTTCGCCATCGTGCTCGACGGCAAAGTGCAATCCGCGCCGGTGATTCGCGAGCCGATCTACGGCGGTCACGCTTCGATTACTGGCCACTTCACAGAAGAAGAGGCGCGCAATTTGGCAAGCGTATTGGAAAATCCGCTGCAAACGCCGGTGACCGTGGAAGAGGAGCGGAGCGTTTCAGCGACCCTCGGTTCTGATTCCATCAGGAGTGGCATCTACGCAGGGTTGCTTGGTCTCGCGCTCACTTTTCTCTTCATCACGATCTATTATCGATTTGCTGGCCTCGTCGCCAGCGTCGCGCTGATTGTTAATCTCGTGCTGCTCTTTGGAGCGATGACGATGTTCAAATTCGTCCTGACCCTGCCGGGAATAGCCGGCATTATTCTAACAATCGGCATGGCTGTGGACGCGAACGTGTTGATTTACGAACGGCTTCGCGAAGAACTCGCGGCCGGTAAACCACTGAGCGTCGCCTTGACTGCGGCGTACGACAAGGCGTTCAGCGCCATCTTTGACTCGAACATTACGACACTCATCACGGCGCTAATTCTTTTCTGGAAGGCTACGGGCCCGGTCAAAGGGTTCGCCGTCACGCTCACTATTGGCATCGTCGCGTCGATGTTTTCCGCGCTGCTCGTGACGCGCAATTGCTTCAACTGGGCCATCGCCAGCGGCGTTCTCAAACGCGTCACAATGTCGAACCTGATCAAAGCGACGAACTTTGATTTTCTGAGCAAGCGCCGGCTCTCGGTGGGAATATCTGCTCTCGTGATTCTCGTGTCGGTCAGCGTTTTTGCCGTGCGAGGCGGGAACAATTTCGGCATCGATTTTAGAGGCGGCGATCTACTCGTGCTGGAAGCGCAGCAGAAGGTGAGCGAGGGCGACGTTCGCGCTGCGCTCGAGCAGATCGACTTGCAGGAGAGTGTTGTTCAAACGGAGAGATCGGCGGCAAAGGAATTTCTCACCGTTCGCAGTGCCCCGGGCACGAGCGAGCGAATCGAGAAACTACTCGATGAAAAATTTCCAGAGGCGAAATTCCGCGTCGAGCAAAATGACAAGGTCGGCAAGCTTATTGGTGACGAGTTGGCGCGCAATTCCCTGATCGCGCTCAGCCTTGGGATCATCGGTATCTTCATTTACGTCGCCGCACGATTTGAATTCGCGTTTGCTGTGGCCGCGATCATTGCCTTGTTGCATGACGTGATTTTGACGATCGGCGCGTTTGCTTTGTTCGGTCGCGAGTTGTCTCTGATTATCGTTGGCGCGGTGTTGACGATCGCCGGTTATTCGATCAACGACACGATCGTAGTCTTCGATCGGATCCGGGAGGGAATGCGCAGGAACGACACGGTCTCGCTGCAATTCATTATGAATCGCGCGATTAACGAGACGCTTGGCCGCACGATTTTGACTGGCGGCACAACCGTGCTGTCCACTCTCGCTCTTTACTTTTTAGGTGGTCCCGTGCTGCACGATTTTGCATTCACGATTCTGGTTGGCATCTTCGTCGGAACCTACTCGTCGATCTTCGTCGCCTCCCCAATCGTGCTCTGGTGGTCGCGCTGGACGGGGCCGAGGCACCCCGAATCACAACCGGAGATGGCGGGTGGCAGCACGCTGATGTATCTCCCGCAATTTTTGTCGGCAAACGCTCTCGCCCATTACCAATGGGAGGGGGTGCCTTGAAATCCAGCGTTCCAGTCACCGAGCATCAATTGCCATGAAGTAAGCGGTCATGCACGAAGTCACCTTCCTCCAAGACCTGGCCATAGTAATGGTCGTGGCAGGGCTCGTGACGGTCTTATTTCACCGGCTCAAGCAGCCTGTCGTGCTCGGGTATCTCGTCGCCGGTGTGATCATCGGTCCGCACACGCCGCCCTTTCCGCTCATTTCGGACCAGCACGCGATTCAAACATTGTCCGAGTTGGGAATCATTTTCTTAATGTTTTCGATCGGCCTCGAGTTCACTCTCCGAACACTCCGTGAAGTTGGCGCGACCGCTTTGATCGCCGCACTATCGGCCATTGTGGTTATGGTGTGGGCCGGTTACTGGGTCGGGCGCGCTTTTGGCTGGGGCACGATGGATTGCATCTTTCTCGGTGCGATCCTCTCGATCTCGTCTACAACAATCATCGTCAAAGCGCTTGAGGACCTTGGCAAAACAAATGAGAAATTCGCGGCGCTCATTTTCGGCATCCTGATCGTCGAAGACATTCTCGCCATTGTCATGATTGCGTTGCTCTCTGGCTTCGCAACCTCGGGCTCGTTCGCGGCCAGGGATGTTGTCCTCACCGTGATCAGGCTCGGTTCATTCCTCGTTACTCTTTTCGTTGCGGGTCTGATCATTGTGCCGCGGCTGCTTAATTACGTCGCGAAGTTTAAGAGTAACGAAATGCTTTTGGTGAGCGTTCTGGGACTTTGCTTTGGCGTCTCGCTGCTGGCGGTGAAGCTGAACTACAGCGTCGCCCTGGGCGCCTTTCTGATTGGGACCATCGTAGCGGAAGCCAGGCAAATCGGTCGAATCGAAACGCTCATGACGCCGGTGCGCGACATGTTCAGCGCGGTTTTCTTCGTCTCCATTGGATTATTGATCAATCCGGCGCTTATCTGGCAACACGCGATGCCAATTTTGGTCATCACGGTCGTGGTTATCCTGGGCAAGTCGATCACGTGTTCCGTGGGCGCATTCGTGGCCGGGAACGACATGCGCACATCCCTACGCGTAGGCATGGGATTGGCGCAGATCGGGGAGTTTTCCTTCATCATCGCCTCGCTAGGACTGAGCTTAAATGTGACCAGTAAATTCCTGTACCCAATCGCCGTCGCCGTCTCTGGGCTTACGACAGTGATCGCGCCTTATCTAATTAAGAGCTCAGATGCGTTGGTCGGCGTATTTGATCGAACCGCGCCCCCTTTGCTCAAAAACTATCTCGACCTCTACACGCGTTGGGTTGGCGCTCTCGGACAAAACGGAAGTGGAAATGTTCCTTTCAGATTTGTCAGGAAGCTGGCCCGGCAGATCGGACTGAATCTCATTCTGGTGACTGCTATTTTCATCGCCGTAGCTTATTTTCAGCGGCGATTTCCGTCAGTCTGGCCTCACCCACCCGGGGGTGAGAATGGCGTGAAGGCGCTGCTTTGGTTAGGCGCAATGTTGTTCAGCCTGCCAATTCTGATCGCAATTTTCCATAAGATGCAAGCGCTCTCGATGCTACTCTCGGAGGTTAGTGTGACCAGATCGGCAGCGGGGGGGCAAACGGCAACGCTCCGCGCAATCGTGAGTAATACGATCCTTTCGGTTGGTTGTACTTCGCTGGTGTTGCTCATCTTAATGCTTAGCTCCACGATTTTGCCATCCTGGGACGTCGTTCTCGTGCTGGCGTTGATCGCCATCGCCGGTGCGATTCTTCTGAGACGTTCGGCAATTCGAATCTACGCAAAAGGCCAGGTCGCTCTGCGCGAAACTCTGTCCCAGCCGCCTCTGCCCAGGCACTCGATGCCTTCCCCGGCGTTACCTTCGTTGTTAAGCGCATCGCTCAGATCGATTATGATTTCCCCAGACTCGCCCGCGGCAGGCAGACTGATCCGCGAACTACGTTTGCGATCCAAAACCGGCGCCAGTGTCGTTGGTATTGAACGCGATGGAAGCAGCGTCCTCAATCCTGGCCCTGATGAAGAACTCCGTCCAGGCGATAGCGTGCTTCTGCTCGGCAGCGGCGAGCAACTTAGAGCGGCGGCCACCCTCCTACACGCCGAACAATACAGCGCTAACTCGCCACGCAACGATCCTGCGTGACTCTTCAGGCGATATTATAGCGATTATACAGAGGCGCTTCATCAACGCCCTATGGCCAATCTCGGCCTCATGACCTTGCCCGAGCGCGAAAGCGTTTGCGTCAATCGCCGCGACTTGCTGTTACTCTTTCTTCTGGGCGAGCGGCAGGAATTCTTCGCGCGCGACTTTGCCGTCTTTGACTTTGTAAATTCCCACCTCGGACATTTGCATCCGCTTGTTAGAGGCTTTGTCGGTTACATCGACATCGAACTGCACAACGAAAGAATCGCGGGCAACAAATGGGCCGGCCACCTTCGCGCTGTGCACTTGCATGTTCTTCTCCCACCACTCGGTTTTCCCGCGCACCTGATCGATACCGCGCATTTCCGCCGGCATACTTCCCATTTCGTGCGCCTCCACGCTTACGATGTCTTTCGCGTAGAGATTATCGACTGCCTTCATCCATTCGCCTTTGCGGCAATGTTCCACCAGTTTTGTTGCGACTTCTTCTGTATTCATTTGTCCTCCTTTAGGTTTGGTCTGTTTCGATGCAAATGCTTTTCTAAAACGTGCTCGCGATTAGCCACCGGCTATCGCTCCGATGATTAGAAACGGTTCCGAGCCGGTGGCAATCGCCTCCGGTAGCTGAGCGTCCGGTGATTCATGTGACAAATCCTCGCCACATGCAAAAAATCTAACCATTGGCCGGCGAAGTTTCGTGATGTGATCGCGCACCGTTCCCCGTAGCATAGGATATTGCGCTTCAAGCGCATCGAGCACTGAACGCTGACTCACAGGAGTGTTAACTTCGAGTTCGAGTTCGCCATCAACGCGTGCGAGCGTACGCAGATGAGGCGGAAGCGCGACGCGTATCATGGCAGCGTTTGGACTTCAACCGAAAGTACCGCTGGCAAGTCGCGCACGATGGGCTTCCAGTTGTCACCTGCATCGGCCGATGCATAAACCTGTCCGCCAGTCGTTCCGAAGTAAACACCGCACGGCTCAAGGGAATCGACCGACATCGCATCGCGCAGCACGTTTACGTAACAGTTCCGTTGCGGCAGACCTTTCGTCAGCGCTTCCCATTCATTGCCGCCCGTCCGGCTGCGGTACACGCGTAACCTGCCGCTGAGCGGGTAATGCTCGGAATCGCTCTTGATCGGCACCACGTAAATCGTCTCCGGCTCGTGCGCGTGCACATCGATCGGAAATCCAAAATCGGTCGGCAAATTTCCGCTGACCTCCTTCCATGAATCACCGGCATCATCGGTGCGCATGACGTCCCAGTGTTTCTGCATGAACAACGTGTTCGGGCGCGACGGGTGCAGTGCCATACGATGCACGCAGTGGCCGACTTCTGCTGTCGGGTCCGGAATGAATTGCGAATGCAGCCCGCGATTAATTGGTTTCCAGTTTTTTCCGCCATCATCGGTGCGAAACGCACCAGCGGCCGAGATCGCGATGGAAATTCGGTTTGGATTACCCGGATCGATAAGAATCGTGTGCAAACACATCCCGCCCGCGCCTGGCTGCCATTTCGGACCGGTATCGCTGCCGCGCAATCCGGCGAGTTCGTCCCACGATTTTCCACCGTCTTTCGATTCGAACAACGCAGCGTCTTCCACACCGGCGTAAACGTGATCGGGATGGTCAAGCGATGGTTCCAAATGCCAGACACGCTTGAATTGCCACGGATTTTGCGTGCCGTCGTACCACTGATGCGTCGTGAGTGGTTTCCCGGTTTCAGGCGAAGTGTCGTAAACGAACTTATTACTCTCGCCCTTTGTCATGCCGTCCGGACTTTTCAGTTCTTCGACGCTGCTGCCGGGTGTGTTCCAGGTTTTGCCGCCGTCATCCGAGCGTTGAATAATCTGCCCAAACCAATCACTGGTCTGTGAGGCGTAGATCCGGTCGGGATCAACCGGCGAACCTTTCATGTGATAAATTTCCCAGCCTGCGAAATGCGGACCGCTAACTTTCCATCGTTTACGCGCGCCATCCGCAGTCAGGATGAACGCGCCTTTCTTTGTACCAACTAGAACTCGAAGTTTGCTCATGGTTTGCTTCTGTTTTTGTTTGCTGAATCCGTTACGTCTGCCACTCGTGCTTTAACTAACTTTTTGACCAGCGCAATCGGCAATGGGCTGTTCGGCAAGAAGCGGATCGTGCCCTTTCTGATCTCGAAATCCTTCAGATCGTCACGAAAGTGTTTCAAGATCGCCGAGTTACCCGGATACAAAGAGCAGTGGTTCGTCCAGGCAGCGAAGAACACCAACGGACGTCCGTTCAGCCGAAATGCCGGAATTCCGTAACTGATGCATTCCTGTGCCTCCGGAGCCGCCGCGCGAACGATTGCACGCAGCTTGTTCAAGGTCCGCCGCTGATCGGGATTAGCGTCAGCCAGATATTCGTCGATTGTCGTTAGTTTTCTTTTCGGTGAAGCCATCAACGAATCATTTTCTTGCGTAAGCATCCTTTAATTTTTTGACGTCGATCTTCTGCATCTGAAGCATCGCGTGCATGACGCGTTCGGACTTGTTGCGATCCTGGTCGTGCAACATTTCGATGAGGACAGTCGGAGTGACTTGCCACGACACACCGAATTTGTCTTTCAGCCAGCCGCACACTGATTCCTGGCCGCCATCAGCGGTGAGTTTGCCCCAAAAGTAATCCACTTCCTGCTGCGTCTCGCAATGCACAACGAACGAAACCGATTCATTAAATTTGAATTGCGGACCACCGTTTAGCGCCGTGAATCTTTGCCCTTCGATCTCGAACTCAACTGTCAACACCGATCCCGCCGGCCGGCCACTAGCTTTCGCCGCTTCTTCGCTGTAACGAAGAATTCGTCCGATCTTCGAATTTTTGAAGATGGACGCGTAATACTTCGCCGCCTCTTCGGCTTGATCGTCGAACCACAGACATGGAGTTATCTTTTGCATAGGCTGCCTCGGTTTGTGTTATCAAAACTATGACGAGTCAATTGAGACTCTCAGGACAAATTTTTGAATGATCACGAGGAAAGCTGTTGATCGGAGCATGGTGATGTCATTTAGGTTGCGCGCGTCAGTGTTTTTTCGTAGCGCCACACCTGCAGCGGAAAAGTTTCGGTGGATGTTTCCGCCTGGTAAGTGGCGACACCAATGCGCCGCCAGCCGGACTTCTCATAAAACCGCGCAGCTCGGTCATTGCCGATCGCACACGCCAGCCATGCAATCTCGACTCCGTTCCTGGTCAACCGCGCCTCCGCGTCGTCCATCAAAGCACGCGCCGCGCCGGAACCTCGCGCCTCAGCGGCGACGTATATCTGATAGAGCTCGTCCTCCTTCATGATGTAAAACCCGCTGGGTGCACCGCGGGGTCCTACGACTCGCGTATCTGAAAGCGCTGCTTGAAGTCTCTGCCTAAAGCTATCCAACGTGCGCAATTGGCGCAGTTCGCCGGGAACAATCTGCGCGTGCGCCTCCTGCCAGCCCTCGAACCAGAGCTTTGCGAGATGATCGACGTCCAGCTCTTCAACAGCTCTTACATTTGTTTCCATGCACTCTGGAAAAACTTGCCGCACATCACGTGCGCCAATCGTCATAGATTCGACAACAGTCCAACCGAATCCTGTCTCTAGTTCTGCGGTGGCCTTGGCGGATACTGTTCGAATTTCGGAATCGCGGGATCCATTTGGTCCCACGGTTGCGCGTCTGAAACGAAAATATCCATCTGCGGTCGAAACCAACTTGGATCATCGAGGGTGCCAGCCAGGATTCCCACAAACGGCGATTCCCCTCCCTCGAATTCGCCGCCAGTAACTCGAGACCCGCATTCGGGATAAAAACCGCGCTTGTGTTTTCCGCGTGCGAGGCTCGTGGCGAAATGGTAACGCAGTTGTCCGCGCGTTAATCGAAACGCCTCTCGAGACAGCAATAGCCCGGGAGCGAATCCGCTTCCAGTCACCTGTTGGCAATCGCGACAATGGCACTTAAACATCATGCTCGGCTCGGCGGTGCATTCGTAGCGAATCGCGCCGCAAGAACAGCCGCCCGTAAACGGAATCTTCATGGTAGTTTCACCGCTAATCTGGAATTTCAGCTTCGACGAGCTTTGCCAATAACGTTAGGGATTCCTGCCAGCCGAGATAGCACGCCTCGGCGGGAATAACAGCTGGCACGCCTTCCTGCACAATGTTCAGTTCCGTTCCGCACGAAACCTTTTTCAATGTGATCGTCGCCTGCATTTCGCCGGGCAAATTTGGATCATCAAATTTGTCCGTGTAGCGAATGCGTTCGTGCGGCGTCAGTTCGACATACGTTCCACCGAATGAATGGCTCTTGCCGGTGCTGAAATTTGTGAAGGACATTTTGTAAGTGCCCCCAACTTTGGCGTCCATGTGATGAACCTTGCCGGTGAATCCGTTTGGCGGAAGCCATTTGGCCATCGCGTCGGGATCGAGAAAGGCCCGATAAATTCTCTCCGGCGTTGCCCGGAGCACTCGGTGGAGACGGATAGTGTTTACTGACATGATTTTGTTCTCCTTTCGTTATTTGGCATTTGTATCCGGCTCTAGGATTCCGAAAACGTTGCCGGCAGGATCTGCCGCGTAGGCGAGCCAGCCGATCTTCGGGATCGCCATTTTCGGAACGCAGATTTTTCCACCGCGTTGTTCTATTTTCTTCATTGTTCGGTCCAATGATTCCACCGCGATCGTGTTCAAGGTTCCTGGACTTTGCCCTTCGCGTGGACGAGTAACGCCGCCATTGATTCCCGGCTCCTATCATCACCGGTCGTGACCAGCCAATATTCGATCGGGCCGCCTTCGAATTTGCTGAACTTCCAACCGAACACGTCCTGATAAAAAGGCTGCACCCCTTCTGGATCGTCTGTGTAAATTTCAAAGTGAGTGACGCGATTCATCTCTTGCTCCTTCGTTTGTATGCCGCTCAATATTCGTCGTGACGCCGCACCCAATCCATCGTTGAATCCAGGTTTTCGTGGCGGCCTTTTGGCGTGAGATCCAGGAAATTGTAAGCGCCGACCAAACTGTCGAGCCCGCGCGCGTACGTGGAGTAAGTGTGAAAGACGTCGCCGGTCTCGTCTTTGTAAAACACGCTGAGACCCGGCAATTCATCGCTAATGAAGTCCTGCGTCGCGTAGTTGTAATAAACTTTTCCCTTCTTTTCGTCATCCTTGGTGAACGAAACGTGGTAGTCGAAATTGAAATCGTTTCCGTGCGAAGAGAGCCACTTGAAACGCCAGCCCACTCGTTTTTGATACGATTGGATCTGGGACAACGGTGCGCGCGAGATAACGACGAACGTCACGTCGCAATGCGGCAGATGCCAGTTTGCCCCGTCAAAATGGTCCGCCAAGTACGAACAGCTTTTGCATCCCTCCTCCCACCCAGGGCCGAGCATGAAATGATAAACGATCAATTGACTGCGACCGTCAAAGAGATCGGTCAGGGTTTCCCTGCCATCTGGGCCGTCGAAGACATATTCCTTGTCGATTTTAACCCAGGGCAGCTCGCGGCGATGGCGGCTCACTTCGTCGCGCAATCGTGTCAACTCCTTCTCGCGCGTTAGCAAATCCTTGCGCGCAACCAGCCATTCAGCTTCTGAGACCACTTTAGGATTCGCTTCGCTTGTGTCTGTTTCTCGTTCCAATGTTTCGTTTTTCACTTTGCATTTCTCCAGTTTCGTTTGTTTGATGATTTCGGTCGGATTTAGAAAAGAATTTCTTCACGGCGAGCGCGGTCAACCCGCTTGTCGACATCGCGCTCGCCGCGATGAACCCCACGTTCGCAAGACAAACCGGGCACATACGACGCCTTCGGTTGTCGGTCTTTACGTGACGACCTGGGCTTGTTCAGACTGTGGCGAACTCCGCTTCGCGCTTTAGTTCGCTCGCCATCGGACACTCAGCCGCCACTGGCCTGACTTCCACCCGAATGCCGTACGGCAATCCGGGGCATTCCTGGGCGATCACCACCGCTTCATCGAGACTCGCGACGTCTAGCAAAAAATACCCACCGATCGCTTCCTTCGATTCAGCAAATGGTCCATCGGACACCACGCGGTTTTTGCCCGAGACGATTTTGCCTTCGCGTTCGAGCGGGTTGCCGGCGACGGCTTTGCCTTGATCGGTTAGCCGCTTAAACCAGGCCATCCATTGGTCTGTGACTTTCTGTGTTTCTTCTGGCGACAGGCTCTTGTACCAGTCGTTTCCGCGAAACAGCAGCATATATCCATTCTGATTTTGTGTGTTCATAGTGTGTGGTTGATGACTGAGGGTTAAGTGTCGTTGAATTTAAACAGTTGCAAGTTGTTCTTCTGGCGCCAATTCGCGTGCGCGGGCGTCGAGTGGACATTCTTCAGCCACTGGGCGCACTTCGATTGAGCCGCCATAAGCGAGGCCCGGGCTGCTCTGCGCAATAGCAATGGCTTCGTCGATCGTTTCAACATCCAGCACCAGATATCCACCAATGGCTTCCTTCGATTCAGCGAATGGTCCGTCGGTGACGAACCGGCCGTTTTTGCCGGAAACGATCGCGCCCCTGCGTTCAAGCGCACGCCCAGGTTTGGCTTTACCCTGCGCAGTCAATCTTTCGATCCAGGCTTTGTTCTGGTCCATGAGTTTCTGGAGCTCTTCGCGCGAAAGCCTGTTGTACCATTCATCGCTCCGGTACAGCAGCATATATCCATTCTGATTTTGAGTGTTCATATTAGTTTCTAGTTGATGGTTGATAGTTGATTTTTTCGAGTTTTCAGAACTACGACGAACGAGTGATCGAGTTTAGGACAAATTATTTTGCGTTCTGGTCGGTCTGCCAAATTCCAAAGGGGTTGCCCTCGGTGTCCTGGCACACGGCGAAGTAGCCCATCTGCGGCACGGCCGTCTTCGCCATGCAGATTTTACCACCGAGTTTTTCGATTTTTTTCGAGAACTCGGTGACTGAGTTTACGTTGACGTAGTTGACTACTGGCTCTTGCGGTTCGTTACGTTTCTTGAGCGCACCATCGGGAGTATCGTCGCCGCCACCGGTATCAATATGCCAATACTCCTGGGGTCCTGGAAATCTTTCAATTTTCCAGCCGAATAAGTCACCGTAAAACTTTTTCGCGCGTTCGACGTCATCGGCCGGGATTTCAAACCAGGTGATACTTGCTGCCTGTTTCTTCTCTGATGTGTTCATGTTTTGTATTTCTGTTGATGTGTGATTTTTAGTTCTGTCAGAGATACAACGAAAGAGCGCGCCGGTTTAGGACAGCAACCCTAACTTTTCAGGAAGTTCTAGGCGATGCGGACAAATAGCGCTCAGGCCAAGGGCCTGTCCTATCGTAGCCGAGGGCAACGCCCTCCGTTCAAATTGGAGAATAATTTTCGCCCTGTAAGGGCAAACCGGATTATGCAACCATTCGCCGCGTATGCCGCAATCGTTACATATCTTGAGCGTCCACATCATTTTCTCGACGAAGGACCGCCGGCCGTGGCTGACCACCAACATTCGCGAACGGGTATGGGCGTATCAATCGCGCATCCTTGAAAATTTGGAGTGTAATTCAATTACGATCGGCGGCGTTGGGGATCACGTTCACGTCCTGTGCAATCTCGCCAAGAAATTTGCAACAGCGAAAGTTTTGGAAATTGTCAAAAAAGATTCATCCAAATTTATTAAGACGTTGGATTCGAGCCTCCGCGACTTTCACTGGCAGGATGGCTATGGACTCTTCAGCGTGAGTGCTTCGCACTTCGAGGCGGTCAAGAAATACATTCTCGATCAGGAAGAGCATCACAAAAAGGAAGCGTTTCGTGAGGAGTATTTGCGGATTTTGAAAAAATACGGCGCGCCGTACGACGAACGATATTTGTGGGATTGAATGTTTGGTATGCCCTTTCAGGGCGAATTGATCTCTATCGGCATTTCCCGTCCGAGGGCGTTTGCCCTCGGCTATGATGGTGTCGCGCCTCCAGCGCAGGAAGAGTTCCAAACTGATTAAGAATCTAGATCCTGGCCGTCAACGCAGCGCTGCAGCCGTTTCAAAAGAAAGGCTCGCTCCGATTTCGTCTTGGCCAGTTCAAACGCTTTCCGGAATTGTTCCGCAGCAACTACATTATTGTTCAATCGCATCTCGAGCTCGCCGACCACGGCGTAGAATAGGTAGTAGGAATCTAATTTTTCGCGGTCGCGGATGGCGCGGAGTGTTTGTAATCCCGCTTCCGGCCCGCGAACATTTGCGACCGCCACCGCGCGATTGAGCGCCACCACGGGCGAATCATCGAACTCGATCAATCGATCATAGAGCGAAAGAATCCTGGCCCAATCAGTCGATTTATAATCGATTGCGGTCGCGTGACACGCGGCGATGCCCGCTTGAAGATGATATTCGCTGATGTCGGCACCCGCAGCCGATTCGCGGAGGTGAAGCATCCCGCGCGCGATCATCGTCTGATCCCACACCGCTCGGTCCTGTTCTTCGAGGCGAACCAGATTACCTTTGTCGTCCTCGCGGGCTGGAATCCGCGCAGCATTCAGCAGCATTAGCGCCAGCAGCGCGTGTGTCTTGGATTCGTTTCCAGCGGAATGTTGCGCCAGCAATTCGGTGAGACGGATCGCCTCGTGGCAGAGTTCTCCTCGAACGAGGTTTTCGCCGCTGGACGCTTTGTAACCTTCGTTGAACAGCAGGTAGAGCGATTGCAGAACACTGTCGAGTCGCCGCGTCAACTCGTCACCTGTTGGAATCTCAAATGGGACCTGCGCTTCCTGGATTTTTTGCTTTGCACGCGTCAATCGCTTTGCAATCGCTGCTTCGGTCGTCAGGAATGCATGAGTGATTTCCGGCACGCTGAAGCCGCAGAGTGTCTTCAACGCGAGCGCCACCTGCGCCTCCGGCGGAATGACTGGATGACAGCACACGAACATCATTCGTAATCGATCGTCCGCAATTTCGTGTTCGAGAAAAACTGCAGTGTCAGGCTCGGATCCGTCACGCTCCATCAATCGCGTGATTTCGGCTTCTTTTGCACGGAAAACCTTTTCGCGCCGGACGACGTCGAGCGCGAGATTGCGAGACGCGCGCATGATCCAAGCGGCAGGATTTTCCGGAACCCCACGGTACGGCCACGTCTGCAAGGCGCGCGCCAGCGCCTCCTGCACCACGTCTTCAGCCAGGTTCAATTGCTCGATCCCGAAAATGCCCGTCAGCGTTGCCACCATCTTTCCCGACTCATGGCGGAAAAGATGCTCGACCAATTGGGACACGCCTGCTGGTTCTTGCATGGCAGCTTGAACACTACGCGTCTGCCATACGCTCGCTAATCGCAAAGGCAATACGCAATTGGTTAAGACAATATTTGACGGAAGACGACCGGTTCTATGTGCTCGCGCGATATTGCGTTACACATGCAAGCCCATCCCGTGGCTAGACAGCAGGAAGTTGTTGAGCCGGAGCAGTTCAGTTTTAGGGACGACGGCGTTTTCCCAAATAGCGTGCTGCCGGTACTATTGTATCGACAAGCATTCACCGAGGCGGAAGATCGCGCTTCTGTTGTTGAACAACGTTTTGCCGAGAACGACTGGACGAATTCGTGGCGAAACGGCGTTTATTCCTTCGCTCATTATCATAGCACAACGCATGAAGTGCTCGGAGTTTATGGCGGCACGGCGACGCTGCGACTCGGCGGCCAGCACGGCAAGAACGTGGAGGTGCATGGCGGTGATGTAATTGTTATTCCAGCAGGCGTGGCTCACCAGAATATCGGCGCCAGCGACGATTTTGCAGTCGTTGGAGCTTACCCTGATGGACGCGAATGGGATCTGCTTCGGGGTCTGCCGGGCGAACGCCCCAAAGTCAACCGGAACATCGCGGCTTTACCAATTCCGGACAACGATCCGATCTACGGCGCTGAAGGCCCACTGCCACAGATTTGGAACGCCCCAACACGCAAGAGAAAATAATCCAACGCGGTTTTCCAAAGGGATCTGAGGATATAGCCGGTGGTGCAAACCACCGGCGGGCCACTATAGAAAATCGCCAGCCCCGACGGGGCGCTGGATCAAACGTAACGTTCATCGAATTCCACGCCGCTGCGGTGTAGCAATTCCAGGTGCTCCTCGCGAAACGTGCGCGTGCGATGATGCTCCGCTTGTCGTTCGATGTAATTACGGACAACCTCGCGTTGAGAAGCGCTTACGGTAAAGGCGGCATAACCTTGCTGCCATGCGAAATGACGCATACCAATCTCATTGTGCACCCACCCGGACGAAACCGCCTTTAATTCGCGAAGCACATCTGCTACGCGGTGAGTCGCGCGAAGGCCAATTAGCAGATGCACGTGATCGGAAACGCCGCCCACGCTCTCCGCGATTCCATCCGCCGTCCGGATGATTCCGCCAAGATATGCGTGCAAGTCTCCTCGCCACGCCGGTTGGATTATCGGCTCGTGATTTTTCGTTCCGAAAACGATATGATAATGCAGGCTGAGATGTGTCGATGACATATGCTACTGTTTTACGGCGCCCCTGCCGGGGCTTGGCTGTTGTGTTTACATAATAAACCGGTGGTTTGCACCACCGGCTAATCTTCCGATATGCCTCTTGGATTGGGAGGGCTGGCGCGTATTCTCGATTCGCCTAAGATCAGGCATGACGCAGCTACAAAAGCTTTCCGTTGCCGCAAAGTTTCGCGCAATGCACGAATCCGGATGTTTCGTGCTTCCAAACCCGTGGGACATCGGAACGGCGATGTATCTGGAACATCTCGGATTCAATGCCCTCGCCACCACATCGGCAGGGTTCGCTTTTTCGCGCGGCAAGCCCGATGGCAGCGTACCGCGTGATGAAATGCTCGCGCACATCCGCGAAATTGTGGAAGCAACGGCGCTGCCGGTGAACGCAGATTTCTTGAACGGGTTCGCTGACAACCCCGAAGAGCTCGCCGCAAATGTGGAGCTTTGCGTCGGGACAGGCGTCGCTGGACTCTCGGTCGAGGACAACTCGCAGGATCCCGCTATGCCGCTTTATGAGAAAAATCCAGCAGTCGAGCGCATTCGCGCGGCACGCGCTGCGATAGACGCTTCGGAAACTGACGTGGTACTAACCGGACGTTGCGAAGCATGGCTGGTCCACGATCCCAATCCATTGCGCACCGCCCTCGACCGACTCGCTGTCTACGCTGAAGCAGGTGCCGATTGTCTCTACGCGCCCGGCGTCAGTGATCCAGATGAGGTTGCACAAATCGTGAAGGCCGTTTCGCCAAAGTCCGTCAACGTCCTTGTCTCCGGATTCAATCATCAGCTCTCAGTTTCTCAACTTGCCGATCTCGGTGTGCGCCGCATCTCCGTAGGCTCCGGCCTTGCGCTGGCTTCGTGGGGCGCATTCCTCCGCGCGGCGCAAGACATCAAAACAAACGGCACATTCAACCTTCTCGCGAACAACGCTCCTTCCGCCGATTTGAATGAACTGTTTCGAAGAAAATCATGATTACGCGTTACACACGTGGGGCGGTCAAGAGCACTGCCGAAGCAGCCGTCGCTGCAAATTTTCGTCGTTGAATTTCTCGCGCGGTCTCGGGATCGAGCCCTTCACGGCGTGCTTGTAAGCGCTTTGAGCCTTCTTCTTCGAAGCTCCATCGCACAAAGTGCGGCGATGGTGAGGAGGTCACTCGTGATGTGGGTAGCCTTGACGCTTCCAAACGTGGCGGGCGTAAGGGTCGGCTCGATCAGATCGCGCACTTGCTTCGAGGGAGTGGCGGTGGCACCGCCTGAATCAAATTGTTTGATCGCTTCAATCGTAGCGAAGCGTTGCGCGGTCGTGTCTTTCATCGCATCGAGATTGTTATAGGCGAACAGAGCGAATAAAATGCAGACCAGTGCGGTAGTAATTGCAGCCGGCTGTTTACGCAGCGATGAAAACGCGAGGACACCGCCCACGATGATGACGTAGAGATTCCAGTATTGTTGCATCGCGTTCGAGCGCTCGAAGTAAAGCTGAATCAGTTCGTTATAGTTCATAGCATTCTCGCGATTATGAGGACGTGCCATGATCCAAGGCGAGGAGAAAAGAGTCCTCACCACCACGGGCATGTTGCTTGTGCGGCTACCGGACATCCATGTCCGGTGTTTCGAATTCACCGGAGTAAAACTCCGCTGGCCGCACAGACTCCAAGTCTGTGTTCCTGGCAAACTCACACTTCATTTGCTCGCCATCTCCGACCCGACTGACAATAAACTAGCACTACCGGGGAACGAACGAAGTCGAGGGGCGAATTCGGACAAGGCGCAGATCACCTCGGGTCGAATAACAATGGACGGTCGAGCCCGGCGAATGATCGTGAATGCTTCTTCCGCGGTGTTCGCTTTCCCACTCATTATTAGATAAGCGGCGACTGCGGCCGCACTTCGCGAGTAGCCGATCTTGCAGTGAACATAGACAACACCGTTTCGGGAGTTATTGCCGATGAATTCGCCCATCTCCGCAAGCTGCGCCTCGGTGGGAGCAGTTAGATCGAGGACGGCGATGTTTCGATAATTGATCTTGCGGAACGGTTTCGCTTCGGAAAACTCAGCGCTTAAGTCGAGCACAGCGGCCACTCCGGCGCACAAAGCTTTGTTCGCGGAATGGGCCGCCAGTTTGCCGCCGATCCAGATTCGCGGCGTGACCTCATCCCAAGATCGACATTGGCTGCGGTAATACAGCAGCGACAGATATTGACCGAGCAAACAAGGCGCCAGCACAAACCGCGTGCTCCACGGCAACTTTCCTTTCATCTTGTGAAAAACGATCGGACCCGCTCCGAAGTAGGCGCTCGCCACGATACCGAGCGCGATCGTTGGCCAAAGAAGCAAAACGCCCCATGGCCAGAAGATTGCGCCCGCGAGTAAGACGATCACCGCTCCTGCTACATAGTACGAACCGATGCGGGGATTCACGACAACCGGCAGCGCGAGCGAAGGCTCGCGAAAGAGGTAGAAGCAATATCCCGCGAGAACAAAACCACCGATGATGTCGATGACGTGATGCTGGTAAGTGAGCAACGGCGAGAGACCGATGAGAAAGAACCATAACATCGCCGCGAAGAACAAAACGCCGCGAAGATTTCTCGCGTAGAGATCGACCAGGAGCAACAGCAGCGCGGCGTGCAACGACGGAAGAAGATTAAATGGCGAATCCATTCCGCGAAACCAATCAAAGATCCCGCCTAGCAATCCGCTGGCATGAGGACGTGGGAAAGCAAAGCGCAGCGGAAAAAGCAAAAAGCAAAGGCCAGCAATGAGATTCGCAGCTCTTCGTCCGTTCGACAAATAAACGGGGCTGCGACGAAGAAGAGATCAATCGACATGTAAGGGAGAATCATGAAAGGAACGAATGGGATGGCGCGCTCCCATTGAAAATAAAACGAGCGGACCTGACCGCGTTGCCCAGTGATCCAATTGCAACCGCTGTAAACCACCAGGAACAGGACCGACAATCCCGCAGAAACCGCGAACGCTTTAAGGCGGGAGACGTGCACGCGATGGTTAAGGCTCCGTGCGTCGTGCGATTGAGACGGTGAACATGCCCCACTGATCTACTTCCATCGCCATTTTCTGGAAACCGGCCACGCATACGAGTTCATCGATTTCGGCCGTCGTCCGGCGGCGCATGATCCAAGGTTCCCCTTCCCGATTACGTAAAACGCGCGCAATGAACTCGACCTGCGGGTGCCAGGGTTGATTTGTGTAAATCAAATAACCGCCCGGCTCGATCGCTTCGGCAAGCCCGTGGAGTGAATTCAAGACTGGTTCATTCCTGGGAAACAATTCGTAAAGCCCTGACACGATTCCGATCGTTGCGCGCGGTGTGATTGCGGCAACCGAATCGCGATCAAATGCATCGCCTCGCTCCACCGTCACATTTTCCAGTCCGAATTCCTGCGCCAACGCTCGCGCCGCATCGACATTTTCCTGTTTGTAATCGCGCAGGGTGACATTTATCGAAATATCTGGA
>WNFJ01494497.1_pt1 | contig 28115 bp, 30 predicted proteins | sample 5400461 | NCBI WGS metagenome assembly WNFJ01 (sample SAMN13153349, study PRJNA577476) | soil metagenome | isolation source: 115 cm saprolite on Douglas fir-dominated hillslope | place: USA:California | collected 2013-09-17
CTGAGAAGCTTTGGCGATTTCGTCTTCTTTTGTGTAGATCAGCAGCATGTATCGCATAAGTCTCTCCTGGTGAATCTTCTTGTAAGAACCTGGGAAGGGGCCGACCCAGCGTCTCAGGCGTTCTCAAGTTCATCTTACACGGTGGAATTGGATCGGCTCGGTGAAGGCGGGCTTGCCATCTTTGTAAAACGTCCAGTCCGCATTGAACGCATCCAAGCCCAGGATCGCTAAAAATTGATGTCTGCTCATCTCAAATCCTCCTGAAAGGTCATTTCAGTTCCAAACCGCCTGCCCAAACCAGCCCGTTTACTCGTTCAACAGGAGAATATCTTGGGGTCACCGGCAGCCGGGCGCGCCATTAAGGCAATGTCATGATCCAGCGGCTAGCGCTCGAGGTCGCGAGTTCCGCTGAGAGTCTTGTGCAGGATGGCTCCTGCTAGAATTCTCTTGCACGCTGACCCCGCGACGCCGACGGGGGGATCGACAGCGTGCTGCACCACATGGTAGCTGGAAGTTCGTTGAAAATGATTGAGCGCATCGACCACCTCGTTCTGACGGTAAAGGATATTGCCGCCACTTGCGCGTTCTACCAGCGGGTCCTGGCGATGGAAGTAGTTACGTTCGCCGGAGGGCGCACGGCTCTGAGCTTTGGATCGAACAAGATCAACCTGCACCAGCAGGGCAAAGAGTTTGAACCCAAAGCGCACAAGCCGGCACCGGGGTCAGCTGATTTGTGTTTGATCACCAAGGCGCCAATCACGAAAGTCATCGAGCGCCTCCGCCTTAACAATGTGCCCGTTGTCCACGGGCCTACGACGAAAATCGGCGCGCTTGGGCCGATGACTTCGGTGTATTTCCGCGACCCGGACTTGAATTTGATCGAGGTGTCGAATTATGAAGATAAGATCGCGGCAAGCTGACGCCGGTTTGTCAATTGCGCAACGTTGAGCAGCCGGATGCTTCGCTTCTATACTGGTTCCATGGCACTCTCGGCGGTAATTATCGATGACGAGCAGCTGGCCCGCGACGAACTCAGCTACCTGCTCAAGTCCGTGGAAGATGTGAACATCGTGGCCCAGGGACGCAATGGCCTGGAGGCGGTCACCCTGATCAAAGATCACTCGCCTGACCTGGTGTTCCTTGACGTGCAGATGCCGGGGCTGGACGGATTCGGCGTGATCAAGAAGCTGCTGGACAAGAAGATCGCCCTGCCTCAGATCATCTTTGCCACGGCCTACGATCAGTACGCGGTCAAGGCATTCGAGGTCAATGCTATTGATTACCTGCTAAAGCCTTTCGACAAGAAGCGTGTCAGCCAGGCCATCGAGAAGGCGCGCAAGAAGCTACAGGCTGCGGCGGCCGCGGGCACTGAAAAGTTGGATACGCTGGTGAAGATGTTGGAAGCGCAGCGCCCTCAGAATTCCAAACTGTTGCTGCGTTCAGCCGGGCGCCTGTTTCTGGTGGACCAGAAAGACGTCTGTTTCGCTTCGATCGAAGACGGCATCATCAGCGTGGTGGCCACGCATCTGGAAGGCCAGTCTAACTGCCGTACGCTGGAGGAGCTGCTGGATAGCCTCGACTCCGATATGTTCTGGCGCGCCCACCGCTCTTTCGTGGTCAACATCAACCGCATCCGGGAAGTGGTGCCGTGGTTCAAGAGTTCCTACCAGCTCCGCATGGACGACAAGAAACAGACGGAAATCCCCGTCAGCCGGGCCCAGACCAAACGGTTGCGCGAGCTGTTCGGACTGTAATCCGGGCACAAATCAACCACGAAGACACCGAGGCACGCAGAAAGAGTGTGAGGTGCGGCTCACCCCTCGCGCATTTCGGGAACCACGGTAAAATCCAGCCTCTTTGCGCCACGCAGAACCGTCAGCCTGGTAGCTTTCCTGATACGTTCTTCGTTCAGCTGGCGGTGAAGGACGTCTACGCCCTCCACCAGCTCGCCTTCCAACGTAACAATCACGTCGCCTTCCTGGAGGCCGGCCTTCGCCGCCGGGCTCCCCGGCTCAACCGCCAGCAGCAGCGCGCCGGTTGCGATATTCAAGTCATAATGCCGGGCGATGTTGCGATTCACGGTTGCCGTCTGGGCCTGCACGCCGATGAAACTGCGGCGGACCACGCCCTCGCGGATCAGTTTGCTGGCGATGAACTGGGCCGTATTGATGGAGATGGCGAAGCACAGTCCTTGCGCGGGCTGAATCGTTGCCGTGTTGACACCGATTACCTCGCCGGAGGCGTTGACCAACGGTCCTCCCGAGTTGCCGGGATTGAGAGCTGCGTCGGTCTGGATCACATCTTCGATTAGCCGCCCGGACTGCGAACGCAAACTCCGGCCCAGGGCGCTGACCACTCCGGCGGTCACCGTGTACTGGAAACCGTAAGGATTGCCGATGGCCACCACCAGTTGGCCCACGCGGATCTTGCGCGCGTCGCCCAACTTGACGGCTTGCACTCCCGGCGCGCCAATGCGTACCAGAGCCAAATCGGTGTCCGGGTCCTCTCCGATTAACTGCGCCGTGAACTCGCCCGAGTCCGGAGTCGAGACCTTGATCCGCTCAGCGCCGTGTACCACGTGGCTGTTGGTCAGGACGAATCCGTCGGGAGTAAAGATGAAGCCGGAACCGCTTCCGCCGCGGCCCCGGCCGGCCGCGACCTGAATACGCACCACCGACGGGCTCACTGATTCGGCCACGCCAGTCACCACGCGCGAGTAGGCGTCCAGGGCCTCCCCTTCGGAGGGCACAGCCTCCGCTCGGGGAAGCGCGATCAAAGTAGGTTGAGTACTCATAGTTGAGTTGGATGGAGTTGGCGGGGTAAAGGATTCAGGAGGCCCGTTTGCCAGCTTGCGGCTGTGCCATGTTCACGGCGAAAGCGCTTCTCGGAGCCATTTACAATGCCATTGTGAACGCGTTGACGGGGAAAGCGGTTCTCATTACCGGCGGCGCCCGCCGGCTGGGCAAAGCCATCGCTCTGGCCATGGCTGAGGCAGGGGCGCAGGTCGCGCTCACCTACCTCAATTCGGCGGAGCAAGCCCGGCAAGCCTTGGAAGAAATCGAGGGCAGGAAGACGCAGGGGCTGATCGTGCCATGCGACGTTCGCGACGAACAGAGCGTTTCCCGGGCAGTTCGCCTGGTGCTGGACAAGTTTGGCAAATTGGACGTGTTGGTCAACAACGCCGGCGTATTTGCCGGGGCGCGTCTCGAAGAGATCACTCTGGAGAAGTGGGACGATGTGTTCGCGACGAACGTCCGCGGGCCGTTCCTGGTGTCGAAGCAATGCATTCCGGCGCTACGCAACTCCGGGGGGAGGATCATCAACATAGGATCGCTTGGCGGAGAAAAACCCTGGGCCACGCATGCCCACTACTGCTCGTCGAAGGCTGCGCTGCACATGCTGACCCGAGTGATGGCCAAGGCTCTGGCGCCGCAGATCGCAGTGAACTGCGTGGCTCCGGGCACCATCGATGCGAAAGACGGCCAGGACGATGCTGCCTTCATGCAACGAGTAGCCCAGCGCACGCCCATGGGGCGAAACGGCACAACGCAAGACCTGGCGGATGCAGTGATGTACTTTGCCACGGCTTCGCACTTCATCACCGGGCAGATTCTAATGGTGGATGGGGGACTCGGGCTTCAGTGACCGGCGCGCGAAGCAGTGAACGCGCTTTGCAACGAGAGATTTACGTGTAATCTGCCATGCCGGGCGCCTCGTGGCCCCTGGTTTCCACCGTTGCAGCAGCCTTTGCATAAGTGATGCCTTGTCTTTGCAGGATCTCTGCAGCTTTGCTGGGCACGTACAGCAGCGCCAGCAGGAGGTGTTCCAAATCGAGCTGAACATGCTTACGGGTCTGCATCTCCCCGGAGGCCCTCTCTAAGATTTCTCCCGAAAGAGAGTGTAAAGGCATATCCACACTGGTGGGAAGCTGTTCCTGGTTCGAAGCTTCTTTGGCGCACGCTCGATGGATTGCCTTCATCTTCCTGGGCGTAACCCTGAGCCGAAAAAACATCGCCTTCCCCTCGCGCAGCAGGCCGAGCAGCAGATGAACAGGCTTGATCTCGCGGTGGCCCATCTCACTGGCTTCGCGGCGGGCAAAAAAGATAACGCGGCGCGCCTTTTCAGAGTAAAGCTCAAACATATTAGCTACCAGCTTACCGCTGACTCACGAAAGCTTTCACCGCGATGGCACGCGGGTCTTTGCCCAGAGGAATCATGGTTTCCATGGCTGGCGGGCGGGGGAACATCGGACGGCCGTTGCGGTCGATCAAGGATAGGACGGAAAGGTCGCCGCTCTCGGTGTTTACCACCAGCAGCAGAAACTGATTAGGTGAGAGCGCCAGCGATTCCGGACGCCGTCCCACATCGACCGAGCCGGTGCGTTTGCCGTTGTCAATGCTGTAAACCGCCACCGAGTTCGATCCGAAATTAGTTACGTACAGCAGGGAATTGTCAGGGGAGACCAGGGCTCGAACCGGATGGTTGCCAATGAGAAACGTATTGTTAACGTCATTGGAGCCGGCGATGATTTCCGAGATCGAGCTGGCGTCGTAATTGCACACAAAGACCTCGCCGCCGTCCGGTTTCACCGCGATCTGGATCGGCGTCTGGCCCACGTCCAACTGGGCCAGAAGAACGCCAACTTTGAGATCGACAACGCCCACTTGCTTCGACTCGCTGCAGGCCACAAAGGCCTTGCTCGAGTCAGGCACAATACCCACATCTACCGGCTTGCCGCAAACCTTCACTTTTTTACGGAGCATCAGCGAATCGGTGTCCACGATTGCGATGGAGTCTTCGTCGCGGAGCGCGACTACGGCCAGCTTGCCGTCAGGGGAGACCCGCGCCAGATTGCTGCCGTTACCGACGAAGATGCTCTTGATCACCTTGCGCTGGTCCAGATCGATCACGGAAAGGTTGGCCGAACCTGAGTTGGCCACGTAGGCACGCTTGCCGTCGGCGGAGACCTCCACGAAGTAAGGAGCCCGATGCACGCCAATGGTTGCCACCACTTTGTTGGTCTCGGCGTCAATCACGCTGATGTTGTTGGATTCCGTGTTGGCCACGTAGATCTCGTTCTTCCGCGAGTTGGCGGCGATGCCGGTGGGACTCTTGCCGACCGGGACTGTGCTCGAGATCATCAGTGCCCGCAGGTCAATTACCGTCACGCTGTTCTCGCCTCCGCTGGTGACGTAAGCGTATTCGTGGTAGTTGGGAATAGGGTCAGGCGATGAGCTGCAGCCGCAAAGGCCCGCGAGCAGCAGGGCAGCCGCGACGACCCTGTTATGAAACGGGGCGCGCAAGCTACCTGCTGACCCTGGCAACGGCCGGCTGCGGGCGTGGTTCTTGAACATTGCGCTTTAGGACAGCGGCGATCTGACGGATCTCCGACATTAACTCGTCAAACTGGTCTGGAAAAATCGACTGCATGCCGTCAGAAAGCGCGTGGTCGGGATCATGGTGCACTTCCACCAGCAACCCGTCGGCGCCCACCGCCACCGCCGCACGCGAAAGCGGCAGCACTTTATTGCGTTTTCCGGTTCCGTGGCTGGGGTCGACCACGATGGGCAAATGGCTCAGCCGCTGCACCGCGGGAACAATGCTCAGATCGAGCGTGTTGCGCGTGTGGTCGGCGAAGGTGCGTACGCCGCGCTCACACAGGATGACCTCGTAGTTACCTTCGCTCAGAAGGTATTCGGCCGCCATCAGGAATTCTTCCAGCGTCGCGGACATGCCGCGCTTGAGCATAACTGGCTTGCGCAAGCGCCCGGCTTTTTTGAGTAACGAGAAATTCTGCATGTTACGAGCGCCGATCTGGATCACGTCGCCATATTCGGCTACCAGGTCGAGCGACTCATGGTCGATGGCCTCGGTGACAATCCGCAGCCCGAAGCGTTCGCGGATCTCGGCCATGATTTTGAGCCCTTCTTCGCCCATTCCCTGGAACGCATACGGTGAAGTGCGTGGCTTGTAGGCGCCGCCTCGGAAGAAACGCGCGCCCGCCTTGGCTACGCGCTCGGCAATGGTGAACGCCTGCTCGCGGGATTCTATAGAACAAGGTCCGGCGACGATTCCCAGATCACGCCCGCCAAAACTGCCGTCGCTGCCGGGAAAGTGGACGACCGTGTCCTCTTCTTTCGCGTCGCGGCTCACCAGCTTGTAGGGCTTGGTGACAGCAATGACTTCCTGCACCCCGGACATTTCTTCCAGCGTTCCGGGTTCCATGGCCCCTTTGTTGCCGGTAATGCCGATCGCCGTGCGCGACGCTCCGGGAATCGGGTGAGCGCGGTAGCCGAGCGACTCGATCCTGTTACAAACGGCGCGCACCTGCTCTTCCGTGGCGTGCGCTTTCATCACGACTAGCATGGAGGTCTGACCTCAGTGAGTGGAACGCTTCAGTGTACTGTGATCGAGGCCGCACGAGCAATCGAAAGCAAGCGCGTTTAACATGTTAGAATCAGTCATTTAGCGCAAATGCTGCCGGAGAACCGCGGACACAAGCGGAAGCTCAGCATGAAAGACGTCCTGCTGTGGGCACACGGCGAGCCGCCGCGGCCGGGACCAAGGCGCATTGGGATTCACACCTCGACGGCAGGCGGGGTTGAGCTGGCGGCGGAACGAGCCTACCGGCTGGGAGCGAATACTTTCCAGATTTTTTCCTCAAGCCCCCGCCAGTGGAAACCTTATGCCCTGTCCGGCGGGCAATGCGACCAGATGCGCCGGCTGCGCGTGAAGCACGGACTCGGGCCGCTGGTGATCCATGCGGGTTATCTGGTGAACCTGGCCAGCGTGACTCCGGAGTTCCACCGGAAGTCCGTGGAGGCGTTTCGGGGCGAGCTGGAGCGCGCTCTGGCGCTCCGCGCCGAGTTCCTGGTGCTACATCCGGGCTCTTTTCGCGGACGCAGCCGCGCGGAAGGCCTGGAGCTGGCGGCGGTTTCCATCGCCGAAGCGGGGCAAGGGCTGGAGCTTGAGAAATCCGCTCTCCGCGTGTTGATTGAAAACACGGCCGGGGCGGAGTTTTCGCTCGGCGGATCGTTCGAACAGGTGGCGCGACTGCTGGAGCGCTTGCGCCCGGTGTGTCCGGTTGGCGCCTGCATTGATATGTGCCACACGCACGTTTCGGGATACGACATGGTCCCAGAAAGCGGATGGAAGGAAACCATGCAGCAGCTGGACGCCACAGTCGGGCTGAATAACGTGCTGGTATGGCATTGCAATGACGCTAAGGACCCGCGCGGTTCAAGGCGGGACCGGCACGAGCACATAGGAAAGGGAACGATCGGCTTGGAGCCGTTTCGCCGGTTGTTGAACGATCCGCGAACGGAACACGCGGCGTTTATCGCGGAGACGCCCATCGACAAACCCAAAGACGATCTCGAGAACGTAGCCTTGCTGAAGTCTTTGGTAAGAACACGCGGAAAAGGCGCAGAGACTGATGGCTGAAATACGAGACATGACCGCAAAGCAACCGCCGCAACGCCGGAGTGACGAGCGGTATGATCCGGAGCGCATTGAAAAGAAGTGGTCGGCGCGCTGGCAGGCTGATCCGGCGCTCTACGCCGCCGAGGGGCACACCAGTAAGCGCAAGAAGTACTACGTCCTGGAAATGCTGCCGTATCCCTCCGGGGTGTTGCACATGGGCCACGTGCGCAACTACTCCATCGGCGATGCTCTGGCCCGCTACATGTGGATGCGCGGCTACAACGTGCTTCATCCCATGGGTTGGGACGCTTTCGGCCTTCCCGCCGAAAACGCTGCCATCAAGAACAACACCCATCCTCGGCAGTGGACTCTGGGGAACATCGTCCGCATGAAGGCGCAGATGCAGCGCCTGGGTTTTGCCTATGATTGGTCGCGCGAAATCACCACCTGCCTGCCGGACTATTACCGGTGGAACCAGTGGTTCTTTCTCAAGCTCTATGAAAAAGGCTTGGCCTACCGCAAAAAGAGCAAGGTGAACTGGTGCCCGGAGTGCGCTACGGTGCTGGCCAACGAGCAGGTGGTAGACGGGTGCTGCTGGCGCCACGAGGAAACCAAAGTGGAGCAGCGCGAGCTGGAGCAGTGGTTCGTTCGCACTTCGCAATATGCCGATGAGCTGCTCGCCGGCCTCGATCAGCTCAAGGGCTGGCCGGAAAAAGTGCGCACCATGCAGCGCAACTGGATCGGCCGCAGCGAGGGCGCGATGGTGGATTTCGCGCTCGAGGGGCCGGCTGGCGCGGCGGGTAGCAAGATCACGGTCTTCACAACGCGCATTGACACTATTTTTGGGGCGACCTCGGTGCAACTTGCTCCCGAGCACCCCCTCGTCGCGGATCTCACCGCCGGTGACCCTGATCTTCGCGGCAAAGTCGAAGAGCTGGTTCGCGAGCAGGCCAGGGCCAGGGAAGAAGGCGACGTCGGCGCCATTGAAAAGCACGGTGTCTTTACCGGGCGCTACGCCATCAACCCGTTCAACCAGGAGAAGGTGCCCATCTGGGTGGCGAACTATATCCTCATGGACTACGGAACCGGTGCCATCGGGTCCGTTCCCGCCCATGATGAACGCGATTACGAGTTCGCGCAAAAATATGGGCTGGAGATCCGCGTGGTCATCTTGCCGCGGCGCGTCGGAGAGCCGCCGCCTGCAGACCAGGAAGAGAAGCCCCTGCTTCCTTACACGCACATGGACAGCCTGCTCATCAACTCCGGCGAATACAACGGGCTTGCCAACAATGAAGCGATCAAAAGGATGACGGCAGACGCAGAGCAGCGCGGCTTCGGCAAGGCCACCGTCACCTACCGGCTGAAGGACTGGGGCATCTCCCGGCAGCGTTACTGGGGCACGCCCATCCCCATGCTTTATTGCGAGAAGTGCGGCGTGGTGCCGGTTCCGGAGAGCCAGCTTCCTGTCCTCTTGCCGGACAATGTGGACATCACCTTGCCGGGCGGTTCACCCTTGTCGCACGTACCTGAGTTTGTGAATGCCACCTGCCCCCACTGCGGGGGACGGGCACGGCGCGAGACCGATACCATGGACACCTTCGTTGATTCGTCCTGGTATTTTTATCGCTATACCAATGCCCGGCTCAACGATCGCCCGCTCGATACCGGGACCGTGGATTACTGGTTTCCCATTGACCAGTACATCGGCGGCGTGGAACACGCCATCCTGCACTTGATTTACTCGCGCTTCTGGACCAAGTTCATGCGCGACCTGGGAATCATCCACAATGACGAGCCCGTGCTGCGCCTCTTCACTCAGGGCATGGTGATCAAAGATGGCGCCAAGATGTCCAAGAACAAAGGCAACGTGGTCTCACCCGACGAGATGGTGGCCCAGTTCGGCGCCGATTCCACGCGCATGTACTCCCTGTTCGCTACCTCGCCCGACCGCGAGTTGGATTGGCAGGAGGCGGGCGTGGAGGGCGTACACCGCTTCCTGAGCCGCGCCTATCGTTTTGTGATGCGCAACGCGCGGAGCACGCGGCGTGGCGCCGGCGCGGCGTCGACTAATCTCTCGCCTAAGGCGCGCGCCCTCCAGCGAAAGCTGCATCAGACCATCAAACGCGTCACCGACGATTTTCAAGGACGCTGGCACTTCAACACCTCTGTTTCAGCCGTGATGGAATTGCTTAACGAGTTGTACGGCGCCGAAGAAGACATCGTCGCGGGCAAGGTGCCGGCGGAGGTGCTCGCCGACGCGCAGCGCAACCTTGTCTTGCTGCTCGCTCCGTTCGCGCCTTTTCTTGCCAGTGAACTCTGGGAGGCCCTGGGCGAAAAGGACAATCTCTTGCGTCATCCCTGGCCGGAGTATGATCCCGCGCTGGCCAAAGAAGAGGAGACCGTGTACCCGGTGCAGATCAACGGTAAGCTGCGCAGCCACGTCTCCGTCCCCGCCGGCAGCCCGGAAGAACTCGTGAAGGAACGCGCTCTGGCCGATGAGAGGGTGCGGGCCGCGATCGACGGCAAGGAAATGGTCAAGGTCATCTTCGTCGCGGGAAAACTGGTGAACATTGTTGTTCGCTAGCTGAGGTGAGGCCAACAGATGTCGCCCAAGAACCCTCTCACCTACGGTTTCCGCGCTATCCGGCGGGACCCGGCGCTTGTTCTCATCGAGATCGTGTGGCGTTGGTGCTTTGGCGCGTTGGCGTTTGCCATCCTGTTTGCCGAGACTCTCCGGCTGCTGGGTACGGTCACTGTCACCCAAAGCGATGCTTCAGCGTTACGCAGCCACGATCCCTTACTGATGGCGCAGTCCCTTGCCCACACCCTGCGGAGCCTGGCAAGCGATCATGGCAACGCCACGGCGGGCATTTTATTGACTGTCACCATCCTGTGGATCGTCTTGGGCGCGACGGGCCGCACGTTTACTCTGAACCGGCTGAGCGGCGGCGGCGCTCGCTTGCGCAGCATCGTTGCCCTGGTTTTTCTGTGGCTGGCCGTGATTGCCCTGGCTGAGGCGCTTGCTTGGGACGCGCGGACCGCCCGACGCGGTGGCGCATCCGATGTCTTCCTGTACTCGGCGCTGAGCGTCTGGTCGGTGATATTGATCGGCGCGCTGTGGTCGGTAATCAATTGGCATCTTTCACTCGCTGCGACCTGCTGCGCAAAATACGCTGGCGGCTTCGCCAGGGGCATCCGGCAGGCCTTGGGACTGGTCCGCTCGCACTCCGCCGATCTCGCCGGAGTGAGCCTGGTCTTTGCCGTGCTCCGTCTGATCGTGGTGGCCACTGCCTTCGTTCTCTGGACGCTTCCCTCGAGAATGATAGCCACGTCGCCGCAGGCTTATTTCGCCTGGGTGGTGCTGGTCACCCTTGGATACTCGGTGGCGGCAGACTTCCTCTACACCTCCAGGATGGCCGCCTATCTGGCCGTGGATACGCTTGATCCAGACGACAAGCCGATCCGGCCATCGTTGCCGCGCGTGTCGGAGAACTGATTGGGCTTTACACTGCACGGCGAATCGGGCAGAATTATTCGTGGAAGAACAATCCATCGTCATCCTCGATTTCGGCGCGCAATATACGCAGTTGATCGCCCGCCGCGTCCGCGAACTGAAGGTTTTCTCCGTCGTGCTACCCTGCACGGCGTCCCTGGATGAAATCAAGAGCTACCATCCTGCCGGCATTATCCTGAGCGGCGGCCCTTCGTCAGTGTATGACGCCGACGCGCCGCCCGCCGATGAACGCGTGCTGGCGATGGGCTTACCGGTGCTGGGAATCTGCTACGGGCTTCAGTTTATCGCGCACAAGCTGGGCGGCAAGGTCCGGCCGGCCCCCAAACGCGAGTACGGCCATGCCGAGGTTAGCGTCTCTGGCCGATCGAAGCTGTTTCACGGGTTGCCCGAGTCCATGAACGTGTGGATGTCCCACGGCGATGAAGCGGTGGAGCTGCCGAAAGGGTTTACCGTGGTGGCCAAAACCAGCAACGCGCTGGCCGCGATTGAGGACGAGTCGCGGCGTATCTGGGCGGTGCAATTTCACCCTGAAGTTCACCATACTCAGCGCGGCGCCGATCTGCTTCGCAATTTCGTCTGTGACATCTGCGGCGCGCGCGGTGCATGGACCCCGCAGCACTTCATCCAGGAGAGCATCCGCCAGGTGCGCGAGACGGTGGGCGAGCAGGGAAGAGTCATCTGCGCGCTTTCGGGCGGCGTGGATTCCGCGGTCGCCGCGACTCTTGTACACCGCGCCATCGGGCGGCGGCTGGTCTGCGTGTTCGTCAACAACGGTGTGCTGCGTAAGAATGAGTTTCAAAAAGTCCAGCAGAACCTGAAAGAGAAGCTTGGCTTGAACCTGGTGGCCGTGGACGCAAGCCAGAGCTTCCTCCAAAAACTCGCCGGCGTGACCGACCCTGAGCAGAAGCGCAAAATCATCGGTAACGAGTTCATCTGCGTGTTTGAAGAGCAGGCACACCACTTGGAGCAGGAAATCGGCAAGGTGGAATGGCTGGTGCAGGGGACACTGTATCCGGACGTGATCGAGTCGCGCAGTGTGCGCGGCCCATCGCAGACTATCAAAACCCACCACAACGTGGGCGGTCTGCCGGAAACCATGAAGCTCAAGCTCATTGAGCCCTTAAAGGATTTGTTTAAGGATGAAGTGCGACGCATTGGCAAAGAACTGGATATGCCAGATGAAATCCTGCAGCGCCAGCCCTTCCCCGGTCCGGGGCTGGCGGTGCGGATTCTGGGGGAAGTCACGCGCGAACGGATCGCGCTGCTCCAGGAAGCCGACGATATTGTGGTCAACGAGATCCGCCGCGCCGGCCTTTACACGCAAATCTGGCAATCGTTTGCCGTGCTGTTGCCGGTGATGTCGGTGGGCGTGATGGGCGACCAGCGCACCTACGCTTACACCTGCGCCATCCGCGCCGTCCACTCCGAAGACGGCATGACCGCCGACTGGGTGCCGCTGCCCTACGACCTGCTGAAGCGAATTTCCAATCGTATTGTGAATGAGGTGCCGGGCATCAACCGCGTGGTGTACGATGTGACGTCGAAGCCTCCGGGAACGATTGAGTGGGAGTAGTTTCTAGGTATTACGCGAAAGGCATGGAGGAGCACCAATGGCCTTTGATTCAGCGATCCTGCAGCAGGAAATCATCGATTCCTGTCGCCGCGCTCAGGAATTAGCCAGCGGCTTAACGGCGGAGCAACTTACGCTTAGGTCTGACCCTGCCAAGTGGTCGATCGCGGAATGCATCGCGCATCTGAATGTGACCGCGGCCACGGTGCAGCCGTTCATGAGACAGGGCATCGAGCGCGGCAAGAAAGAAAAACTGCTAGGAAAGGGGCCGTTCAAGTTCGGGATCAAAGGCCGGCTGCTGATCTGGATAGCAACGCCGCCGCCCAAGTTCAGGATGCGCGCACCGAAGCGCGTGGCTCCTCCGGCGGCGATTCCTGATCCTACCCGGCTGCTGCCGGAGAAGCCGAAGGGCTTGATCTCGCCCAGATCAACATTGGTTCCCGGTTGTCTCCCTTCCGTTGCCATTTGAGCGCCAGCTTTCCCTGGATGATGGCCCACCAGCGCCGCCACCTGTTGCAGGCCGAAAATGTGAAGCGGCAGATCCTCTCCGTAGCTCCCACTGCATCTCCGCGGGCCAGCTAGGCCGCCCAGGGCAAGGCTCTCTTGTTCCAGGGACTGTCTGGATATTTCTGCTTGAGTTCGGTAACGCACCGGAGGGCGAGAAGTCGCGCTATTCGGTCCGTTCCTGCAGACTGCGGGCAATCGCCGTGACCAGCTTGCGCGGGCTGAATCGAACCGACTCTGCCAGGAGCCAGTTTTTTGCACCGGGAATGACCAAAGTCTTGCCGCGCAGCATGGCCCGGTAACCGGCGCGGGCCACGTCCTCAGAGCGCATCCTGCCTATCTTGAACAGCCGTGATTTCTCCATGTCCGCGCGCTTGGCAAACTCCGTTTCAGTGGCTCCGGGACAGAGACAGGTCACGGTAATCCCGCTGTCTTTCAATTCGTTAGCGATGGCTTCCGAGAAGGAAATCACGTACGCCTTGGTCGCGTAATAGACTGCCATCAACGGTCCGGGCTGGAAACCGGCGGTCGAGGCCACGTTCATGATCCGCCCGCGTTTGCGCTCGAGCATGCCCGGCAAGGTCAGCTGGGTCAGAGCCGTGATGTTGACCTGGATCATGTCCAGCTCAGCTTGCAAACCGGTTTCGGCGAAGGGACCGTAGCCTCCGAAACCGGCGTTGTTGACGAGAACGTGCACCTGCAGACTCCGCTGCTTGATCTCGGCGAAGATCTCCTCCGGCGCTTCCGGACGCGCCAGATCGCCGGGAATCACATGCACGCGGTTGCCATGCTGATCCTGGAGTTCTTTGGCAAGGTGCTCCAGCCTGGATTGATTACGCGCGGTGAGAATTAAGTCAAAATCGCGCGCCATAAGACGGGCCAGGTCCAGGCCAATACCGCTGGAAGCCCCGGTGATCAGAGCCGTCTCGCGTTGGCTCTGCGTGTTGAGTGCGCCTGCGTGTGCGGGGGTGACCATGGAATCGCCCTCCGCATCATGATATCCACTAAAGTGCCTATGCTAGGGTCAAGCCCAAGAATTAATAAAGTTCTTGATAATTCTTAAGTACATTGTAAAATAGTAATTACTGAAAGGGACAAAGTAATGAAAACAATTTCCGTCCGTACACGGTTGAAGGTGGCAGACGAGGTTTGGATCGCTACTGTACTACTGCATCGGGAACACCCCGAAGATCCTGATTTCACAGTGGACCAGATTGTGCAACGCGCCAAGCAAGAGGGTATTTCCAGGCCGTTTCGGCCTGGAGTGTACGTTCATGCGGTGCAGCATTGCGTAGCCAATCGCCCGCCAAACCCAGGCCGTTACCGCATGCTTTTTGAGAGCGCGCCGGGACGGCGGCGCCTTTTCCGCAAGGGCGACTCGTACCATCCCGAACGTGAAGGCGGCAAGATAATCCCCGAGCGAGAGGACATGCCTCACCGTTACGAGGGCCTAATCGCATGGTACGAGAACTGGAGTTCGGCTATGGCGGCGCTATGGCGGCCAAAGCTAAAGAAACGGATCCGTTGCTTTCGCTGCGCGGCTCGGGCAAAAAGCTTTGGGCCGACGAACATGCCGATGAATACGTGCGCCGTCTTCGCGAGGGATGGGAATGAGCCGGGTATTCTGGGACACTAACTTGTTCATCTATCTGTTTGAGAATTACGGCCCATTCTCACAAGCCACAGCAGCCCTCCGCGCAAGGATGCTGGTGCGAGGCGACCAGTTATTGACCTCGACATTCAGTTTGGGGGAGATACTGGTGAAACCCATGGAAATGAACGACCATGCCCTTTGCGCCAAGTACGAGAGTGCGTTGGCAACATCAGTGATCACGCTGCCATTCGAATTGAGAGCCGCAAGAGTATACGCTTCGCTCCGCTCTGACCGGGCGCTTCGAGCTCCAGATGCCATCCAACTCGCTTGTGCGGCAAGCGCGGGAGTAGATTTGTTTGTTACCAACGATGCGCGCCTGCAAGGCAAGCAAGTGTCAGGAATTCAGTTCATTGCTTCTTTGGATCGCGTGCCAATCTAAGACAAAGCAGGGCAGATTTGCTCCGCTTTGGAAAAGCTCTCTGACCGTTTAGGCGCTTGCCAGGACCGGCTCGCTCACCTCGTACAGCGAATACCACGGAGTGGCAGCCTTCAGGCTTTCGTTCACGTTCTCTATATTTTTTACGCCTTCGCTCTGCAGCCACTCCCGGAAGGCCTGGGCCCCCTGCTTGCCGTAGATCGGAATGCCATCTTTCCAAGTGGCGCGACCGCAAAGCACTCCGTTGAACTTCACGCCGGCTTCGGCGGCCAGCGCCAACGACTCATTGAATTCGGCGTTGCTCACGCCCGCGGAAAGATAGATGAACGGCCGCGTAGCCACAGCGGCAGCCTTGCGGAAGTGCTCCATAGCTTCTTGTTTGGAATAAGCCTTCTGGCCGGAATAGGATTTGGAGCCTTCCAGGTACTTCATGTTGACCGGGACTTCGACCTTCAGCACGTCCACGCCGTACCTGTCTTTGGTGAACTCGGCCATGGAAGCACGAACGATTTCGGGTTTCTTCTTAGCGAACTCCAGCCCCTTTTCATCCACGCCTTCCTCGTAGCCGACGAATTCCAGGAAGAAGGGAATATCGTTGGCGCGGCATTCGTCGCCGATACGTTCCACCCATGCATGCTTTTTGTCATTAATGGCCTGCCCGTCGGTCGGGGTGTAGTAGAGCAGGACCTTCACGGCGTTTGCGCCGGATTCTTTCAGCCGGCGTGCCGACCAGTTGTCGAGCAAATCGGGGAGACGTCCGGGGCCGGTCTTGTCATACCCAGTCTTTTCGTACGCCAGCAACAAACCGGCGTTGCGCGAACGGCGGCGCGCCGCGGGCAGTCCGAATTCGGGGTCCAGCAAAATCGCGCTCGCATGGGGCGTCAGGACCTCGGTGACGATGGACTTGAACTCTTCCAACATGGAGACGGGAACATCTGCTCCCTTTTCTTTGGCCAGGGCTTTTTGCAGCGATCCGCGCTGGTCCATGGCAGCGGCGGCAATCACGCCGCGATGGTTGGAGACGGCCTTCATTCCAGCAAGTTTTCCGGGAGTAAGCTTCACGGTTCAATCCTCCTCAATGTCGAAGCCCGGGCAGGCGATGGGCAACATCCTATACTCTTGCAGCGGGCGAAGCCGCGCATATCACGAGACCAATTTATTTTACTCCAGCTACAGCATCCTCACTGCCTCAGGGGAAGGCTTTTGAGGACGCTTTGTTGTTTCGCGATCAGCAACTCGATGCCGCGCGCGGCGAAGTCCATCATTTGCTTGAGCTGGGCTTCGTCAAAGGGATGCTGTTCGGCCGTGGCCTGCACTTCCACGATCTTGCGCCCGCCGGTCATTACGAAGTTGAGGTCCACTTCGGCCTGCGAGTCCTCTTCGTAGCACAGGTCCAGGAGGATTGATCCCTCAACCATTCCCACGCTGATGGCAGCCACAAAATCGCGGATGGGTGCGGCGGAGAGCGTGCCCGCCTCTACGAGTTTCTCCATGGCCAGGCCCAGGGCCACGAAGGCGCCGGTAATGGAAGCGGTGCGGGTGCCGCCATCAGCCTGGATGACGTCGCAATCGAGCGTGATGGTGCGCTCGCCGAGGCGCTTCAAGTCCACCACAGCGCGCAGGGCGCGCCCGATCAGCCGCTGGATCTCGTGGGTGCGGCCGCTTTGCCGTCCCCGCGAGGCTTCGCGTGGAGTGCGCGTCAGGGTGGAGCGCGGCAGCATGCTGTACTCCGCCGTGATCCAGCCTTTGCCCGATCCCTTCATGAAGCTCGGCACGCTCTCTTCGATCGAAGCCGTGCAGATCACGCGGGTGTTGCCCACCTCGATCAGCGCCGAGCCTTCGGCGGTGGAGATGAAATCAGGGACAATGTTGACTGGGCGCATTTGGTCCACAGCGCGGTTGTCGGAGCGAAAAACCATGTCTTTGTTATTTTTCAATGTCAATCAACTCGACGTTTGTAATCGAACAGCCCAGAAACTTTTCTCCCAGGCGGCGGAACTTTTCAGTGGAGTCTGTCGCGTAGCAGCGCAGGCTGCCGCCTCCAGCCTGCCCACAGTTTTTCCCCAGGAGCTCTGCAACTTTGGCGGCGGTGGATTCGGCAGAATCCACGATCTCGACTTGAGCCGGAACCACGCGGCGCAACAACGGCCGGATCAGAGGGTAATGCGTGCAGCCCAGGAGCAGGACGTCGGCATCGCGCGCGCCGTCGTGGAAGACCTCATCCATATAAATGTGAGCGACCTGCTCGGTCACGGGATGCTCCACCCAGCCTTCTTCCACCAGCGGAACGAACAGGGGGCAGGCCTTTTCCGTGGCTTCAAGTCCGAGGCGGTGCAATGCTCTCTGGTAGGCATGACTGGCCACAGTCGCCTCGGTGGCGACAACCGCAACCTTCTTCGTCTTTGAAATCTGCGCGGCCCGCTGCGACCCCGGTTCCACCACGCCCACCACGGGAACGCTCACCGCCGCGCGAATCTCATCGAAAGCCAGGGCGGTGGCGGTGTTGCAGGCGATCACCAGCATCTCAATGCCGCGTTCCTCAAGAAAGTGGGCGCTGGCGATAGCGTACTTGACCACGGTGCGCACGGATTTTGCGCCATACGGAAGATGGGCGGTGTCGCCGAAGTAGAAATAGTCAGCTCCAGGCAGGACGGCACGCAGCTCGCGCAGCACCGTGAGTCCGCCAAAACCGGAATCAAAAACGCCGATCGCCGGGGCCATCCTATTCAAACTCCTTGGCCAGCTCGTGCACCGCAGCCGTCCTATAAAACGACATCAAGTCGGCGTGCCCGGCAAGAGTCTCACGCTCCTGGCCGTCGACCAGAAACTTCACTCTCGCGATCCCCGGCACGTTCGCGGCGAGAGTTTCGATCAGCGAAGTCAGGGTCAGTTCCTCCAGCAGAACGCCCGAAGGATGCCCATCGGCGAATTGCGAAGTTGTGTCTACGACCATGGTGTCATCGCCGATCAGGTAAACGTCCCTGATGTCCGCGCCTTTCCCCAGCGGATGCGGCGAAGGAACTTGTAAATACTGTGACAGCAGGGCGCGTAATGCTTCGCGCGCGCGCAAACCGCGGTTCGCGGGCATGAAGACGCTGGTATAGCGCCAACGCAGCGCCTGGTCATCATCGTACGCCACCAGCATGCGAACGCTTTCCTGTTTCCCGGCGACTGGCGGTGCGGGCGGTGCAGCCGGCATTCCTGGCAAGCCTGCGGCCTGCTCCCCGTGCCGGAGCCGGATCATGTAGATGCCCATGGTCAAGATGGCTAGCAGCAGCAGCGCAATGGTGATCTGAAAATGCCGGGGAATCAAGGCCGCGCTCCTGTTTGTGAGCGAGCTTGGGCGATACCGGAGGCGATGATGGAGGCCAATGTGCTTTCGAGTTTCTGGATTTGCGGCGTGGGCAGCTCTTCCGGCCCCGGCGCCCATTCCACAGCGATGGCCGGGGAGACCAGGTTGTTCAGGGGACGCAATGAGCTTGTGAGGCTGGCCACGTGCAAGCCGTTCTTGCGCAGCTCCGCGGCCACTGCGGCGGCCACAGCAGTGCTCCGCCCCCGCGACTGCGCCTGTGCGCTCTCCCAGGGAACGAACCTTCCCACGGCGGGCGGTTGCGTATTCGCCAGCGCCGCCGCGTACACTCTTATCCCTCTCCCCGGCGGCCCGGCGTGAAGAGCGATGTAGATGCTCGCGCGCTCCTGGTTGGTGGCTTCCGCGCGGCGTTCCAGGCTGAGATTCACATCGGAGTCGCGCAGCAGCTGCGCAGGGATACCACGTTCTTCCAGTTGCCGGCGAAGTTCGCGGGCCAGCGCCAAGGTCACGTCCTTTTCCCAGCGGTTGCCGGCAAGCGACGCCCCTTTGTCGTCGCCGCCATGGCTGGGATCAATCATCACAAGAAATTCCGGCTGCGACGACCGGCCGATCGCGGGCGAAATCTGCGGCCTTGGCGTAGTTGAAGGCTGGCCGGCCGGAGCGGTCAGTTGCGGTTGCGGCAAAGCCCGCCCAATCAGCAACGTGCCGCCGAGCGCAGCGGCCGTGATCGCGAATTGGAGCCGGCTAGTCCAGCGCATAGATGGCAAGACCGCTCAGCAGCTTGGGGTAAAAGTCAGTTGATTTTTGCGGCAGGACCTCCCCGGCGAAGGCGGCATCGCGGACTTGCTCGATCCGAGCCGGATTCATGAGAAAAGCCACGTTGGCGCCCTGACGCACGCGGGAGATGGCCTCAAATGCGTCGCGCTCGTAAACCACATGCTCCTGGTTACGAATGGCTTCCTCGGAAATTCCCAGAATCCGCTCGAGCATGATTTTGTGCAACTGCACCACATCGAGCTCGCGCTGGCGAGCGGAGACGGCGGCCAGCGCGTCCTGCATCGGGCGCTTCTTGGCGCGCATCAGATAGGGCCCCTGGCGGGTAACTGCCACGAATGCGGTTCCGGCCCCTCCTGCCTCTTCAAGGAGGGTGGTGGCGCTGCGGCTCTCGGTGCGCAGGTCAATGCGGTCAATGTCAAAGAAGCGTTGCGCTCGGTCCAGCATCTGCTCGCGATCGTACGTGGGCAGGCCCTGGACGATGCGGTGGGTGGGAAGGATCACCAGGCCGCGGCTCTCCATGGGGACCAATGTCATCATAACGAATTCGTAAGCAGCATCGGGATCGCCGCTGCCGGACTGCTGGCGGCGCTCGTTGCGATAGGCCAGCGCTGTCTCATAACGGTGATGGCCGTCGGCGATCAGCAAGTTCTTGCCTCCCATGCGCTCTTGCACAGTGCGAATCAGGGCAGGATCGTAAATCCGCCAGACGCGATGCAGTACCTCATACTCATCGAGCACTGAGATATCAGGCTCCTCGCCGGCCTTCCTGGCCAGCAGTCCCTCGACCTCCGACTGGGGATCGCTATAAAGCATGAAAATCTGCCCGAAGTGCGCCTGGGTTGCGCGCAGCAGGTTCAAGCGGTCTTCTCGAGGTTTGGCCAAGGTTTGCTCGTGCCGGTAGACGACGCCCTCAGAATAGTCGTGAAGGCGGCCCAACGCGATCACGCCCCGGCGTTCGGCGAGGTCGCGCGCGCCCGGGACGGGGAAAGTCTGCGAGTAAAGGTAAAGGGACGACTCGGGATCCTGTTTCAAGATGCCGCCGGAACGCCAATCATGCAGGTATTCCGCTGCCCGCGTGTAAACGTTGAAACGATCGGTATCGTTTTCGCCGCGCCGGCCCAGAATGATGCGCACCAGGTTGTGCGGGCTCAGTTCGTAATAGCGAGACTGCATCGCCTCATTGATTTTGTCATACGGCTGGGTGAGCACATCGCCCAGTTTGACCTGGTGCGGGTCATAGCGTAGCGCTCTGAAGGGGATAATATCTGCCATTGCGGAATGGGGCCTCCTGCATTCTACCAAGCGGGACAGCAAACCTGGCGTGAGGCGAGACCATCTAATGGAAATAACAAAAAACGGGTACTAAAGCATCAGGGAATGAGTGCCCAACTTCCTGTGTTAAGTGTTGTGCCGCTGTGGTAACATCGGCAAAAATGAGGTTCCGTATGGCCCGCTATGCACGGCGCGGGTATGGCATATCCCGTTTGTCCGGTTGTTCACGTTCGTCAGCGCTCCTGCGCGGGTTGCTGGCCCTGGCAGTGTTGCTGGGAGTGAGCGCCTATGTGAGCTCTCAGGACGTCAATGTCCATATCGAACCCCGCCCCACGCCGGATCCTGCGGGTGCTGCCGCGAAGGACGCCGCGGCCAAAGCTGCCGACTTGAACACGGATCCCGGGCTGAAGGTGAACCACGGCAAGCCCGTGCTGGTGGACGTAGATCTGGTGTTGGTTCCTGTAACCGTGACCGATGACTGGAACCGCATCGTCACCGGCCTGGACAAAGAGAACTTCACCATCATGGAAGGGAACCAAGCGCAGCAGGTGAAACATTTTTCCAGCGAAGATGCCCCGCTCTCCCTCGGCGTGATTTTCGATATGAGCGGAAGCATGTCGGACAAAATAGAAAAATCGCGCGAGGCGGTCATCGAATTCTTCAAGACCGCCAATCCCCTTGACGAATTCTTCATGATCACCTTCAATGACCGGCCGCAGATGCGCGCTGACTTCACCAAATCAGTAGAAGAAATCCAGGGGAAACTGGTCTATACCGTGCCCCAGGGTAGTACCGCCCTGCTGGACGCTATCTACATGGGCGTGAGCAAGATGAAGGATGCGCACAACGCCAAGAAGGCTCTGCTGATCATTTCTGACGGCGGTGATAACCACAGCCGTTACACCGAAAACGAAATCAAGTCCATGGTCAAAGAGGCCGACGTGCAGATTTACTCGATCGGCATTTTCAGCATGGCTCCGCCCACGCCAGAAGAGGTCAGCGGCCCTGCCTTGCTGACCGAAATCAGCAGCGTGACCGGCGGACGCATGTTTAGCATTAACAATCCCAATGAGTTGGCCGACGTGGCCACCAAGATCGGGATCGAGCTGCGCAACCAATATGTGCTCGGATACCGTCCAAGCAACAAGACCAAAGATGGCCGGTGGCGCAAGATCAAAGTAAAGCTGATTCCACCCAAAGGTTTGCCGCACCTGAATGTCTACGCCAAAACTGGATACTATGCACCTTCGCAATAAAACCGCTGTCGGGCTCTTTTTCGGCGCGTTGCTGGTGACGGCGTTTATCCTGCGGGGACAAAACCAGCTTCAGGCGCAGCAAAACCAATCGCAGAAAATCCAGGCCACGCCTTTACCCGCCGACGTTGATCCCTTCGACCCGGCCGTACCTGTTTGGCTGCGGCCCGGCGCGCCGCGAGCCGCCGCTAGCTCGACTCCTGTTCCCGGCGCGCCGGGCAACGTGCCTCCCGGCCAGCAGCCACAGCAACCTGTCCCAGACAACGCGGGCGAAGTAAAGAGAGATAGCTCAGGCCGGTTCGTTTTCACCGTTCGGTCCGATGAAGTCACGCTGCAGGCGACCGTAATCGACACAAAGAAGCATCTGGTAACTAGTTTGCAGCCGGACAACTTTGAGGTCTATGAGGACGGCCAGGTGCAGAAGATCACCTCGTTCCGCCGCGAGGACATCCCGGTCTCCATCGGCATTGTGGTGGACAATTCCGGGTCCATGCGCACCAAGCGCACCGCCGTGACCAAAGCGGTGGTGAACCTGGTGCAGGCCAGCAACCCTAACGACGAAGTGTTTATCGTCAATTTCAACGACGAGCCCTACCTCGATCAGGACTTCACCAACAAAGTCGACCTGATGCGTGAGGCCCTCGATCGCGTGGATTCCCGCGGGGGCACGGCGCTCTATGACGCGGTGATTGCCTCAGCCGACCACTTGGCCAAGGGCGCGCGGCGCGAAAAGAAAGTCCTGTTGGTGGTCACCGACGGCGATGACAATGAGAGCCGCGAATCGCTGGAACAGGCGGTCCGCACCGTCCAGAATGACAAAGGCCCCACCATCTACTGCATCGGAATCTTGAGTAAAGAAGACAGAAAGCGTACCGCCAAGCGGGCGCTGGAAGCGCTCTCCATACAGACCGGAGGCGTGGCTTTCTTTCCCGAAAACCTGGAACAGGTCGATGAGATCAGCCGGGAAGTGGCGCGCGATATCCGCAACCAGTACACCATCACCTATAAGCCCAGCAATCCCCGCACTAACGGCGGTTATCGTTCCGTGAAGGTTGTGGCCCATGCCCCCGGATACCACGAACTCCAGGTCCACACCCGCACCGGATATTACGCCACCGAGCAAAAGACCGCTTCTTCCGGCTCCGGACATTAGAGCATTGTGACGGCTGCTGCCTCCCCGAGGGAAATTCTTCTCGCGTCGGGAAGCGGCATGACGCTCCTCATGGCTTGGACTTTTGCCACTGCGCGAGCACGGACTGCAGTTTTGCCAGAGCCGCATCCGCCGCCTGCATAGCCTGCGTCGTCGGAGCGCCATCGGCGCTGTCCACCACTCCAATAAACTGGGCCAGCGTCCCGCTGATCTGGGACAGAGTAACGTGCTGTTCGCCTCCGCCTCCGGCCTCGTCTTCTCCTCCTGCGCGCCTGCCGCCGCCTCCTGCCAGTTTTCGCTCCACCTCTTCGTTGATGCGGCCTGCCGCGCGCGCTTCACGGATCTCATCAATGGCCTGGTTGGCCTGCCGCAATCCTTGAGCCAGCTTCGCCTCCAAGGCGAATTGTTTTTCCAGGTCCTGCGGAGTGGCCTTCACACGCGGGTCCATGGTCAGACTCAAAAGCTGCAGGTAGCTCGTGCCGTCCACAGTGAGCCTGACCTGGTACGAGCCGGGAAGAGCTTGCGGTCCCGCAGGCTCCAGCGGCACGTTGCGTCCAAAGACCGTGGCCATGCTGTATCCCCGAGAGGCCACGGGAGGCGCCGCGTACCGCAAGTCCCAAACAAAGCGGTGCATGCCGGCTGCAGTCGAAAGCTGCTCGGCAGGCCGGAACCAGTACGAAGGAAATGGAGGCGGTATGGCCGCCGACCAGGGCTTTTCATTGCTGGAATAGGCGCGAACGACCTGCCCGCGTCCATCGAGCACTTGAAGTTTTACTTCACCTTGAGCGGGAGACTTCAAGTAATAGTAGAGGATGGCTCCGGGCGGCGGATTCTCTCCTGCCGGTACCTCGGCGGGCAGCGGCGTGTCATGATTGGTGCTCGCGCGGACGCGCACGCCGGTGGCTGGGTTGAAAAGATAAGCGGTAGCAGAAGTGACTTGGCTGTTGAGCTGACGCAGCGGCGAGATGTCATCCAGAATCCAGAATGACCGTCCGTGGGTGGCCACTACCAAATCGCTGTCTTTGATGACCAGATCGTGCACCGGAACCACGGGCATGTTCAGCTGCAGCGGCTGCCAGTGATCGCCATCGTCGAGAGAGAAGTACACGCCCAACTCCGTTCCGGCAAAGAGCAGCCCCTTGCGGAGTGGGTCTTCGCGGACCGCGCGCACATAAGCGCCATCGGGAATGCCGCTGGCAACCTCCGTCCAGGTCTTGCCGAAATCATGGGTGCGATAAATATGGGGCCCAATGTCACACAGTCGGTGGCGATCCACCGCGGCGTAGGCAGTTCCGGCGTCAAAGTGCGAGGCCTCGATCAGGCTGATTTTGCTCCACGCCGGCAGCCCCCGGGGAGCTACATCTGTCCAGGTCTTGCCACCATCCCGTGTCAGGTGGATGAGTCCAGTGTCCGTGCCCACCCAGATTTGCCCCGGCTTCAGCGGCGATGGCGCAATGGTGTAGATCACGCCGTGGCCGCGTGCCTTGGCGTTTTCGACTGTCGCAGGACCTTCCCGCGACGCATTGGGGTCAGTGCCCGTCAGGTCTGGACTGATCTTTTGCCAGCTCATGCCCTGGTCAGTGCTGCGCAGCAAGTGTTGGGAGCCGAAGTACAGAACACGCGGGTCCTGCGGCGAGAAGACTAGCGGGGAAGTCCAGGTGAAGCGGAATTCGGCCTTGGTGGGATCTCCGCCGAAGCTGCGTACTGCTTGCGGCGCGATGATCTGGGCCTGGCCGGTGCGCTTGTCATAGCGAAACAGCTCGCCGTAAGTTCCGCCGCCATACGTGATGTTGGAGTCGGCTGGGTCGGGCGCAATGAAACCGCTCTCTCCCGCGCCTGTGGGATGCCAGTCGCGAAAAGTGATTGAGCCGTCATTGCCGCGGCTGGTGGTTTCCACGCTGCCGCTATCCTGCTGGGCGCCATAGACGTGATAAGGAAATTGATTGTCCACGGCTACGTGGTAGACCTGCGCCGTAGGCTGGTTGTACCAGGAACTCCAGCTCTTGCCGCCGTCCACGCTCACGCCCACGCCCTGGTCGCTGCCAAAGATCATGCGCTGCGGGTTGGAGGGATCGATCCACAGCGAATGATAATCATCACCGCCGGGAGCGCCTTTGATAGCAGTGAAGGTCTTTCCCCCATCCGAAGACCGGTAGATCGAGACATTGGGGAGATAGAGGGTGTTGGGATCTCTAGGATCGACTGTGACTTCGCAGAAGTACCAGAGGCGGCCGCGGATACGAGGATCCGTTCCGGCCAAGGTCCAGGTCTGGCCGGCATCGTCAGATCGGAACAGGCCGCCATCTTTCGTGTCGATCAGCGCGTACACGCGCTGGCCATGCGTGCCCCGGGCCACGGCCAAACCGACGCGTCCCCAATCGCCTCCGGGCAGGCCGCCGCCGTTGATCTGCTTCCAGGTCGCGCCGCCGTCGGTCGATTTGTAAATTGCGCCGGAATTGGTGACAGGCGCATAGGTGCTCCAGGGAGGGCGTTGATCGTGCGCCATCGCGGCATAGACGGTCTGCGGATCGTCGGGATCGGCGGCCAGCTCGATGGCACCGATGTTCTCATCCTTGTAGAGCACTTTCTGCCAGGTGGAACCGCCGTCCGTGGAGCGGAAGACGCCCCGCTCGCCGCTCGGGCCGTAAGCATCGCCCAGTGCGGCCACCAGAACAGTGTCTGGATTACGCGGATCAACCAGCACGCGGGCGATATGTCGCGAGTCGCGCAGACCGATATTGCTCCAGCTCTTGCCGCCGTCGGTGGATTTGTACATCCCGTTGCCATAAGTGAGATCGGAGCGATAGTCAGCTTCGCCGGTGCCGACATAAATAATGTCGGGGTTCGAAGGCGCGACCGCCAGCGCTCCGATGGAAGCAGGCTGACCGTCGAAGACCGGCTCCCACGTCTCGCCCCCATTGACCGTCTTCCACACTCCACCCCCGACTGAGCCAAAGTAGTAGACGTTGGGCCGGCCCTCGATGCCGCTCACGGCGTTGCTGCGTCCACCACGGAACGGGCCAATCATCCTCCAGCGCAGTCCGCTGTACAGGCTGGGATCAGTTTGCTGGGCTGGGCAGCAGAATGGTAAGAAGAAAGATGAAAGCGCAATGACAGAGACAAGTCTCCTGGCGAACGAAGAGAATTTTGTGGGCATAGGCAGAGTAATTATAAGAGAGGTGGCGGGGAATCGGCATGGAGATCAGGGAAGAGGCCGTGCCGGGATACGAGTGCGTCATCCAGGGAAGTGACACAACCTACCGGGCCGCCGACCGCCTGGCCGAAGAACGGCTGGCGCAGGGCGCCGCCCTCTCGCCGCCTGCTTTGCGGAGTTGAGTCAGCTCGCGTCGGGCTTCTTCTTTCTCACGTACAGGAGCTTGTCTACTTCCGCAATCACGTTGCCGTCAGCGTCGGTGACTACAGTCTGGAATTGCGGCTCGACCTTGCCGTGGGCATCGGCTTCCGCCGCAATATGAAAAACGGCTTTGACCAGTCCTTTGCCCGGCTTCTTGAAGCGAATGGTCGCGGCCTTGTCCCACACGATGTAATCAGGACCCAGATTGTTGATGAGGATCAGCATGAAGAAGGGGTCGCACATGGTGTAAAGCGACCCGCCGAAGTGGGTGCCCACATAATTCTTGTTCCAGAAGCGGAGCGGCATGTGGACTTCAATGGTGCGGAGGTCCTCGGAGATGCGTTGGACGCGGATGCCGGCCCCCAGAAACGGAGGATAAAAACGGATGAACCTCTGCAGCTTCTTTCGCTTCTTCTGCATGGAGATAGTCACGTCTTGAGTCCCTGCCTCACCAGACGGAATGTTGATTTCGGACTGGCTGGTTGCGGCCACGCTAACGCTCCTTTTGCGCCTGCAGCGCACTGCTGGGCGGGTTGGAATGGTTCATGTGCACGATGCGCCATCCTACCCCGACGAATGCAGACTGGCGAGATGGTCTACTCAGCCGTGGTCGGGTCGATTACGGTCCGGATTTCAGAGATCTTGTTAGCCGGAAAGCCGCCCTGCCGCGCATGTTCGCGCACCGCGTTCTCATCCGGAGCGATATAGACGCAATAAATCTTGTCCTGGGTTACATAGCTGTGCAGCCATTGCACCTGGGGACCAAGATTTCTGAGAACGCCGCAGGATTTCTGGGAGATCGCCTGCAACTCCTGTGGCTTCAGATTTCCTGCTCCTGGAATCTCCCGCTCGATCACGTATTTTGGCATCAAACCTCCTCCGGTATGCGATCCGTCAACTTTACCATTGGCTCGCGCTTCAAAACAGACCGCGCAGCTAAACCTGCTACTTCTACTTGGGCAAAAAAGCCTCCACGCTGAATTTCAGCAGATCGCCGATTCGCTCCACGCTGATGTCCGCCGGAGGATAAGCGGCCAACTCCTGCGGGTCGCTCGCGTAATGTCCCTGTCTGGGAAAGACCGTGGTAACCTTTGAACCCCACATGTTCTTCACCGCGGTCAGGATGCGCAGCTTGTCGTCAATCAGGACGTAGTGATCGGCAGGGAAGCGGCGTTCCACGTCCTCGAGCTCCTGTTCCTTGTGGATGTAGATCAGCACGTTGCCGTCAAACTCCTGATAAATGCCTGAGCGTTCGACCTTGAGCGGCTGGAAGACGACGTCACCGTCGGAGAGCACCACCGCCTTGCCCCATTCTTTGACGCGGTCCACCACGTCCAGCGAATCCGGGTAGAGACGGATGGCAAAGGGATAGTTGATCAGAAAATGGGATACCGCGAGCACTCCGGGATCGCGCGGATATTCCACCCGATAGCGCTGCAGGGCGCCCAGATAGTCGGCATAGCCCAACTCGGAGCGCAGTTTTTCGAAGAAGTCCCAATAGCGCTGTTGACGCTCCGGTCCAACCTGCTGTTCTAAGTGGCGCTTCAGGTCGGCGATGACGCGGTCGTTGTCGAGGAGCGTGTTGTCAACGTCGAAGAGGAAGACCAGGCGGTTGTTGGTGGACATGGGTTAGCGCCGTCGCTCGCGTCAAGAGGCGAACAAGGGGTTGTAACGGCGCGGGCCGGGTAGTTGCCACTTCTGGTCAGACGGCCCTGAACAACCGCTCCCTACGCTCTTCCCACTGGTCGCTGGAGAAGATCTTGGGGCCCACCTCGATCAGGCGGGGAAGCATGTTAAAGACGTGGACCGGGCTCCAAGGCAAGCCTCGCCGGGTGCGCAAACCGCGGCGGTTCAACTCGCTGGCGACTTCAGAAACGGAATGGTCCTGGACGATGAGCTCCATCATCTGCACCAGCACGTTCCTTTCGTCAGGGTCTTCTTCCAGCCGGGCACAGTCG
>WNFJ01380826.1_pt1 | contig 28086 bp, 17 predicted proteins | sample 5400461 | NCBI WGS metagenome assembly WNFJ01 (sample SAMN13153349, study PRJNA577476) | soil metagenome | isolation source: 115 cm saprolite on Douglas fir-dominated hillslope | place: USA:California | collected 2013-09-17
GTCACGGGGGGTTCCTGAAGCGCAGCCGCCGAGGATAAAGCATGCTGCAAAAAGCAACGGGATGATCATTTTCTTCATTCGTAGCATGCTATGAAACGTCACATTGCAATGCACCCGCGGTAGCAACTCTCCACGGATAGTGACCCGCATCAAACTTATCATCTAACGAGAAAGAGATAAGCCATGGCAGGGTGTCGTGGCAAACACACGGAAATTACATCGCAATGGGGTCGTTCGCTTCATCGAGTGGTTAGGCCGCATCTGTTCCATTTCGCCGATAGCGGCCAAGAATAAGTTCTGGAATGCAGGTTAGCACGATCGCGCCAATAATTGTTACCCAGCCAATCCATTTCCATCCCGACGGGCCAAGCGGCAGGAGTCCGACCCCATATCCGAGGGAAGCAACAGCGCCAAGAATGAAAAACGGCCCTGTGAAGACGCAGTGAATGCGGCCGCAACGGGAAGCGTTGACCAGACACGCTACACCCATGAACGCGAGCGAGGTTGTCCACAAAACCGTTTTCAACGCAGGCGGCGCCCAAAAGCCGAGCGCGAACGCAAACCACGGTACGCACCAAAGAAGACACGCGCTTGGCCCCCTGCATAGTAGGTCGCGCTCCGGACCGCACGAGTTGGCATCCGCAGATTGCATGGTGTAAAAGTGACCTTAGCACTCTTTGAACTGCCCGCGTGCTCGTGCATCTCGATCACGTTGCCAGCCGCATCGTAAAGGCGAAACACGGCGTCCCTGTGAACGGCTGCGAAACTTTTGCCCCGGCAAAACGAGCTGCCGGTAATGTTGGAATACCAGGTTGCTGTTTGTGTGCCGTCCAATTTTGTCGGCTAGATGGCTGAAATCGAAGTCGTCAGCGCCAACGTGTGAATCTAGGTACCTTTCGATCGGAGATCGTTTTCTCACGAAGGAACGGAGACCGACCTAATTGCGGGCATACGTTCTTCGATTAGATCACGCTGAACCTCCCAGTACCTCAGTGCCGAGAGGAGGAGTCGGTCAGTTTCTTCAAGCCCGGCAGATTCATCGTACTCGATAGGTTCGGGCTTTGATGCTCCGAAACGTTTGCTCGTTTTTTGCTGTCTGCACATGGACTTCGACGTTCGCCACCTCACGCCCCTCGATCGTGCCGCTCCCATCAAATATTCTCCCCTTGTGAGTCCTTTCCTGTCACGTAGTCGCATTCCATAAGTCTTTATCCAGTTCCTGTTCGAGGTCGCGCTGAGGAGCAGCGATAGACTCGTTGGATCCCCTTCGCGTCAAAGTGTCGAGCAGTTCCATGAGGCGCATGGAGGATTCGCCGTTTGGCTCGACCCATTCGGGATGTTGAATCCGCAGCTCCTCGTGAATCTGTTGCTGGAGCTCGGCGTAGGTGTGGATTTGGTGAGACATGGCAATTTGCTTTGGTGAAGGGTTCAAGTGTGGCGCGGAACCGTTCCCACAGAGGGCTTGGCGGAATCGTCGACGAGCGTTCGTGCCGTGAGTGCGCGCCACCGCCGGTTCAGGGTACTCCAAAAGGGAGCTCGCACCTGCCTCCCGTGTGCGCGACGCTGGGCCAACTCGATCACTTTGTGGCGCTGACGTTGCAGCAAAACGGCCAGCAGTCCGCTTTGCGTAAGGGTCAGGTTTGATTTTGTAACAACGTAGTTTTTTCTGTTTTTCATAAACGTCTCTTTACTTAAGGTTGATGCCCCCAAATCCGCGCGGAACGAGGAAACTTCTTCACGGGGGGAACAGCCACCTCGCTTCGGAAGTCTCGTGGCTCCAGGTGAATCCGGAGATCGCGCTAAGCGGTGCCTCAGCGAAGGTTAAGCCCCTCAGTCGGCTTTTCGGCACAGCCGAAGGTGCGTTGAAACCTCGGGTAACGTAATCGAAAACACCTTACCGGCACTCCCGAAAGCCGCATATAGGACCTTAGTCCAATGCGTTTAGAGGAGCCGCAAAGACGCCAAGGGAATCGACGAAATCGCCAGATGTTTTGAATCGCCCGTGGTCGCGCCGCCTCCACCCCATCGCCGATCAATTGATCGGATGGCTAGCGCTTATTAGCCGATGCCGAACCTGCACGCCCACAAGACCAACCAGAACCCGCGATCCGATAAGTTGATCGTAGCGTGATGTTTCAAATTTCGTGAGGTGGAGGGGGCGCGTCGGTTTTTCCTTCCGGCGCGCTCCTACTTTCATACGGAGCGACGCCTTGGTGGCGGATGAAGTATTGGGGAGTAATCGCCGACACTCTCAGCAAAGGCGGTTGGAGTTTGGGCTGGGTCTCAGCGGTCGATTCCCGCGGGCGAACAATCTTCTCTGCTGACGCACATCACGGCGACGGAAAGCACTTCTAACGGACGAACGATCTGGATTGCGGACGCACATCGCGGAGACGGAAAAAGATTTGTTGTGAGAGCGAACGAAAAACTGACCGCGTTTATGGAGCTGGAATCCGCGACCGGCGTGCAAGCCTCGCAGTCAGTCTTGAATACGGTCTTACTAGCAAAAAATCACAATGTCGAAGCTGCGCCTCACCACTGAAAGATACAGATTATTCTGGAGCTTAACGGTCACTAATCCTGTGGTCTTCTCGTTAGCGATTTGAGGCCCTATCATTTTAGGACATTCCTCTGCCGGGCATTGTAACCCTACTGCGCGGGCGGCAGCGACTCCATTTGCGATCCATGAGCCATATCCATCGCCACACTCTTAGCCTTAGTTGGCCCCATTCCAAATCCATGCACCGGCTCGGGCTCAGCAATCTTGTTCTTCCCACACTGCAGCACCTTTGCCATCGTTTGTCTGCGCTAGCGGTCAGAGGCCGTGTTACTAACAATAGCCGCCGAGTGCAAGGCGAAAACCATGGATGGAGAGATTTACGGCTCTTCCCTTAGAAGCGGCGCGTTGTCAGTGAATGCAATAAGTATCCTATTGGAAACAGCGAGACACCAAGAACGGCACTGACGAAATCGAGATAGTGGCCAACGCCATGCTCATGTCCCCAGTGCATCGAAGGAAACAAGTGAAATGCTTCAAAGACATGAGTAAAAACCACTACAACCAAACAACCCGCACCGATTAACTGTAGAAAACAAGCGAACGTTTTTTCTCTGATGAACAAGACCATAGAACCAAGTAGAAGAACGCTGGCCGGGACTAACGCGATAAGTGCTTTGAGCGACATCACCATTCTTTGAAATCGCCCGCGTACACGTGGATCTCAATCACGTTGCGTGCCTCATCGTAAACACACGAATCATAGCGTCATGTGACCGGCTGTAGAACTTTGCGTAGTCGATTGCGTTTGTGACTGCATCCGGCTCGCCGTAGCACACCCGACCGAATGGAAGCACAATTAAATCAAGGCTGCGCGTGCTTCCGCTCTGGCGAGATTCGGATTCTCAAATCAAACGGTACCGTCGAGCGCATCATTCCGTTCAAGGAAACAGATCGAGATCTGTGAAGCCGCAATCCGGTGCAGCAAAATCGCTCAGCGAGTCGTCGGCTGCCGCGTCGTCGATTCGTGCCTCAGAGAAGACGTGAGTGATGTAACCTCGCAGCTATGCACTCGACTATCGGCAGATGAATTGAGATTATTTTCCGGGCACAACCACCTCTCCTCCTAAAACCGACATGTCCACCGAGATCAACAAGCGGATCGAGCTGGAGATCGCGCATGTCTTGTTCATCGACATCGTTGGCTATTCAAAGCTTTCGATCAACGAGCAACGTGCAGCGGTCGATGAGCTAAATGAGACGGTTCGCACGTCCGAGCGGTTTCAGAAGGCTGAAGCTGCGGCTCGGTTAATTAAACTGCCAACAGGCGACGGCATGGCGCTTGTCTTTTACACGAGTCCCGAGGCACCGGCACAATGCGCCATTGAAATCGGTCGTGCGCTCAAAGAGCATCCACGCCTGCAACTCCGGATGGGAGTACATAGCGGCCCGGTGAGCGGCGTGATCGACGTAAATGGTCGGGCCAATCTGGCGGGTGCCGGCCTCAACATTGCGCAACGGGTAATGGTTTGTGGAGATGCCGGCCACATTCTTATCTCCAAACACGTCGCTGAAGACTTAGAAGAATACGAACATTGGCGTCCACTCCTACACGGTATCGGCGAATGCGAAGTGAAACACGGAGTGCGTGTCGGGATCGCGAACCTCTATGCGGATGAAGTCGGCAATCCGCAACTGCCAAAAAAGTTCCAAACCTTGAAAAAGCGCAGTGTCCGATTGCGCTGGGCGATGACGATAGCGACGCTACTGGCACTCGCGGCGATAATCGCCGGTTTCGTTTTCTTTTTGCGGAGGCCGGTGCGCCCGTCCCTTGCTGTGCCAGAAAAAAGCATCGCAGTGCTGCCGTTTGAAAATTTGAGTGACGATAAACAAAACGCCTATTTCGCCGACGGCGTGCAGGACGAAATTCTAACCTACCTAGCGAAAATCGCGGATTTAAAAGTGATCAGCCGCGGGAGCGTGATGCAATACAAGAGCGGGATCGTGCGCAACCTACGCGAGATCGGGAAACAGCTGGGCGTAGCGCATGTGCTCGAAGGCAATGTGCAGCGCGCTAGCGGCAAGGTACGAGTGAATGCGCAACTGATCGATACCCGCAGTGATGCACATCTTTGGGCGCAGACCTATGATCGCGATCTCGCCGATGTATTCGCCATCCAAACCGAAATCGCCAAGACCATCGCTGACCAATTGCAAGCCAAGCTTTCGCCGAGTGAAGAAGCCGAGATTGAGAAACCGCCGACTTCGAACCTCGCCGCGTTCGATCTTTACACCCGGGCAAACGTGCTTCTGGCACGAAGCGTTTACAGTTCGCGGATTGTCGAGGACCTGCACCAGGCGGCCCAACTCCTCAACCAAGCCGTCGCGCTTGACCCGAATTTTTTCCTCGCTTACCTCGGCCTCGCCTTCGTTCATGATCGCCTTTACTTCATGGGCGTGGATCATACTCCCGGCCGTCGCGCCCTTGGAAATGCTGCCTTGCAAGCCGCCATTCGATTGCGGCCCGACGACGGCGAAACACATCTTGCCATCGCCGTCCATCTTTACCGCGATCTCGACTACGATGGCGCGCGGGCCGAACTGGAGAAGGCGAGAAAAACACTACCCAACAGTTCACACATATTTGAACTAGCCGGCTATATCGATCGTCGCCAAGGTCGCTGGGAAGATTCAATCCGCAATCACCGCAAGGCGCTCGAACTCGATCCCAGGAACTTCGCTCTTTACCAGGAGATCTCTAACACTTATGCGAATCTGCGGCGATTTCCGGAAATGGTGGCAGCGCTCGACCGTTCGCTGGAACTCGTTCCCGGCAACATCGAGAGCCGTGCGGCCCGCGCTTTAGCTGATCTTCTCGGGCACGGTGACACGGAACCACTGAACAGCACCATACACAGCATTCTCTCGCAGGATCCTGGCGTAGCCTCCAGTCTGGCCGAACAATGGTTTCTGACTGCCATGTGTCGGAGAGATCCAGCGGAAGCAGAGCGCGCGGTCGCTGCGCTTCTCCTGAGCGGAATGGCGATCAACGGAGTCCCGTTTCCACGCCCTTTTTGCGAGGCAATGGTGGCTCAACTGCGCGGCGACCAGAGCGCGGCGCGTGAAGCGTTCACTCGGGCTCGCGCTGAAGTAAAAGCCAACCTGCGAGCATCGCCCGACTATCCGCAGGCGCTGGTGATGCTTGGACTAATGGACGCGGGACTTGCCCGCAGGGAGGACGCGATTCGGGAAGGTGAGCGCGCAGCGGAATTGACGCCAGTATCAAAGGAAGCACTCGTCGGATCGGCCATCGTTGAAATACTGAGCGTGATTTACGCCTGGACCGGGGAAAAGGATCGCGCGTTTGAACAACTCGCCCTTTCCGCTCGCATCCCTGCCGGCGTGACCTACGGTGAACTTAAACTGCATCCTTACTGGGATCCGCTCCGCGACGATCCGCGGTTCGAGAAGATTGTCGCCTCGCTTGCGCCAAAAAAGGGATAGAACCCAACCGAACTTGTTCTGATAAGAGGACCACGCTCAACGTAAGATTAAGTACTGGAAGTCATCGCCGACAATCTGAGCAAAGCCGGTTGGAGTTGGGGTTGCGTCGCAGCAGTGGATTCTCGGCGGGCGAATGATCTTCGTTGCTGACGCCCATCGCGACGGAAAGCGTTTCGTTGTGCGTGCGGATGAAAAGCTGACTGCGTTTATGGAACTCGAATCGGTGATTTGCCTTGACAGGGCGACGGCATTTCTTCCAAAATCAGCGTCGAAAACGGATCTGAATCAGGCAGAGGGCTTTTCCCCCGCTAGGGTTCCTCGCCTCTTCCGGACCCTCGCAGTCGCACAGATCAATTTAACGGGGGAAAAGAAAGGCAGACATAATGAACCAAATACTTGATCTGAAATCATTGACATTGCTTGCGCTGGCGTGAGGGGGGTCACAAGGAAGGCAACCCGACGGGTTTGCAGGCGCTTTTTCCTGATCTGCGTGTTGCCTCTCATGCTGGGAGGATGCTTTTTAGGCACCTCTGGGAACAATGCGCCATCGGCAAACGCCGGGGCGGATCAAGTTGCGAACGCCGGGGCGAGCGTGACGCTAGACGGCTCCGCGAGCAACGATCCCAACGGAAAGGCGATCAGTTTTTCGTGGAAACAGACCCTGGGCACGCCGGTGTCGCTCACCAGCACGAGCGCACCGAAGGTGACCTTCACGGTCCCCGCGAAAGGCACCACCTTGAGGTTCGAGCTGACGGTGAGCAATGGACAGAGTAGCTCCGTCGCGACGGTCAATGTCTCGGTGCGCCCGGTCGCACAATCTGTGCACGTCAAAGAAATGTCCCAGCGCTCCATCACCGAGGATCGCGCCGCAATGGGCAACTTCCCGAATGACTGGCTGGTCGCCGACGCCGGAGCCCACCTGCCCCAGACGCCGTCAGACGACAGTGAGATTCCTGAGTTCATCGAGCGATTCAAGAATACGCGGGTTCCGCGGATCATCGAAGAAGACCTAGCGCCGGGCGCTACACGCGCGGTCTCGCTGCAGCTCACCGGTCCGTCCGGACTTGCCGGGTTGGCCCAGTGGATTGGAACCACTAAGCCACTCGGTGTCACCATTGCGCTCGATGGCTCGACACTGGTGACGGGAACCACATACCACCTCGGGACGGATCGAGGCGGATCTTATCTGCATGCGCAGGCCGCTGCCGGCGGACTCGCCACTATGTCCGTCACCAACAGGGCGGATGTGACGGTAAAAGTCAGGATTATCTTCGCAGCCACCGCTCTTTGACAAGGAGTGAAACAAAATGTGCAAGATCTCGATTCGGCGCAGAACTGCTCCGGCACCCGGGTGGCGGACGTGGATCGCGGCGCTTGCTGCGATATCCTCTGGAGGCGTCGCGACGGCCGCCGTGACCGTGTTGGATTTCGAGGACATCCCCGCCCCTCAACCCGTGCTCATCACTGCGCAGTACGGTGCGCGCGGCGTCCTCTTCCCGGTCGCCTTTGTGGACAAGGATCCCAACGCGCATTCCGGGACGCAGGTTCTGCGATCAAATACCTTTGCCGCTGAATTCCCCAGCGATCCGCTGGTCATGACATTCACCAGCCGGCAGAGCCGCGTGCGCTTCTGGGCCAGTTCGCACCTGGTCACGACTAACGGCACGCTGACCGGCTTCAATGCCGCGGGTAACGTGGTGGCTACAGATGGCCCCCGGCCGGTGACTCAGAATGTGTTCACCACCGAGTTCCAGATCAAGGTCAACTCCCCGACCATCGTGCGCGCGGAGTACCAACTCGATCAGATGACCGTCAAATCCATCGACGACCTCGAATTCGAGGGCGAGAAACCGGCCCCGACCCCGACCGCGCCACCGACGGTCACCATCACCTCGCCCGTGAACGGGGCGAATCTCGACGTGTCCATAATTGACATCACCGGCAGCGTCACCGGGAGCGGCCTGGTCTCGCCGGTGAACGTGGTCATCGAATCGCTGCAAGAGTCCGGAGTCAGCCACCAGCCCCTGAATAACCCGCTGACCGGTACCGGCACCACCCAGCAGTTTTCGCAGGCTGCTTTCGGCGTCGTCCCATTGGGCCCGGTCACGGTGACCGTAACCGCGCAGAACACCGGTGCGCTCAAGGGCACCGCATCCAGCACGTTCACGAATCTGCCGGCCGCCATTCGCAATCGCTTTACTGCTGAAGGCGGCGCCGCCGTGCTGGGAGCGTTTCGCTTCGGCATGTTCGGGGAGGGGTGCAAGGTGGCGGTGTACCAAAATGCCGCCATCAGCACCGACGGTTCCGGCACCACGCACATCATTCGCGATCCCATCCTGACCAAGTGGATCGCGGTCAACCTGGGCTGTCCGCTGAGCGATGAGGGCGATGACCCTACGGGCACGGGCACCCGTATCCAGGATTTCACAGGCGGACGGATCTACCGCAACCTGCCCAGGAATCCCTCCGCAACCGCCTACGTGCCAGCCGTGTTTCTGGATGCCATTCAGAAGCGCGGTGGGGATGCGGTGGTTGGTGTGCCGCTCGCGGACCCCAGTTCGTCGGGAGGCTCGATCACACACCTGTTTCAGCAGTTCGCCCGGCCGGCTCAGACCGAGCTGCCCTCCACGCTGGAGATCCGAGGCTTTCCGCCTGTGCTCTGGATGGAGCGGCAGTTGGGAAGTTGGTTTCATGAGGCGCTTGCAGCCACTCTCGCCGACCAGGCCCTCCACAAATCCGCCGCAACGCTCTGGGAGAGCTTCCCGTGCAGCCGCCCCAACGGGCCGTGTTCGGTGGCCGACGAGCCGCCGTTCCCACCGCCCAACACGCCCAATGCGGGTGACCTGTTCTGTAACGGCACTACGTACGTTCCTACCCTTGAGGGCACCCCCCAGCCCTTTGGGCCTGCTCTCTTCCCGCCCGAGTGGGTGGGCATTCGCGGCATAGCTGCCACCCCGGTCTTCGGCGCGATCGTGAGCGCTCACATGACGGACATCGATAACGGCCTCACGCATGAAACCCATAATGGGAACTGCCCGGGCTTTCCCAATATCCTTCAAGCAATCTCTACTGTCACCTGTGTCTCCGACTATGAATTCGAAGTGCGTCCGATCGGACCGCAGGTCGATACGTCTCCGCTCCCGAGCCTCTTTGGGAAGGGCAACACCGACCAAATCAGGACTGAGTATGAAGTGGCCTACGCATCGGACGCTCACAATTTCCTGGGGGCGCCAACGACGGGAGACCTGGTCCACATGACCGGCCGATGGATCGTCGACTGCGGTCACGACTCATTCAAGACGGAGCTCCATCCCCTGTTCAGTTTCGCGACTATGAAGACGGTTATCTCCGAGACCAACCCGCGCACCGGCCTGGAGGAAATCCTTTTTGAGGGGAAACAGGCCACGCGGGTGGCCATCTGGATTAACGGATGGTATCCCGGCGGCGACAAGAACGCCATCGAGTTCGACATCTTCCCGCCGCCGCGGCCGTCTCCCGATGCGGAGCTCATTGTGGTCAAGCCGCTGGATTTCGGCCCGGGCGGCTACACCTCCGCCCAGGATGTGACGCTGGAGTATTCGCTTGAGCCACCGACGGCCGCGAGTCACGTCCATCTGCGCTTCACCTCGCCCGGTCGCGACATGGTGGTCACGAGTGCCGGCGAGATGATGATTCAGACTGGCCGGCAGTATTGGGGCAAGTGGTATCTGTACTGGGGTCAATGATCATGGTGCAGGCGGAACTCAGGAAAGACATGAGAGTTCTCAGGGCCCTACTTAAAGAGCAGGCGGCGCAAATCTAAAAAGTGAACGCGCAGCTTGAAGCGAGCAAACCTGCGCCGCAAGTAGTCAACAATCCCTAAAGCCGCGCCTGCCCCAACCGTTCACCACGCGCTGTTGCATCTGGCCACAAAACCATCGCGTAGCCTCGCGTTTGAGTTAAGTTGGTCTCAGTAGGAATCCAGGAGGTTGCGTCATGAAACAAACATTTTCGCGACGAACGCCTCTAACAAGTCGTGGTCGAGTGAGGAAGTGCCCCACTTCTTATCTCTTGTTCGCAATCGCGGGGGCCTCAGCAATGGCGTCCATCGCGTACGGCGCGGTTGGTGATCTTTATGAAGCTGATTTCGGAAGTGGCAACGTTTTCAGGTTCACACCGGCTGGGGCAAGAACGACGTTCGCTATCGGGCTCGGAAGTCCCGCCGGGCTTGCCTTCGACCCTGAGGGCAACTTGTTTGTCGCCGACAATAGTGCGAATTCCATCATAAAGATTACCCCGGCCGGAACGAAGAGCACGTTCGCTACCGGTCTTAACCTGCCATTTGGTCTCGCTTTCGATATTAACGGTAATCTCTATGAAGCAGATGAAGGTAGCGGCAGCGTCTTTAAATTCACGCCGACGGGAGCGAAAACCACGTTCGCCACAGGCCTGAGCAGCCCAGCGGGTTTGGCGTTCGATGGCTCCGGCAACCTGTTTGTCAGCAATTTTACGGCTGCGCGCATCGACAAGATTACGCCAAATGGCGCAAGGACCACCTTCGCCACGGGATTATCTTTTCCCAATGGCTTGTATTTCAGCTCATCCGGTAATCTGCTCGAGTGCGACTCGGGAAGCGGCAATATCTTCTCGTTCACGGCAGCTGGAACAAGAACTACTTTAGCGAGCGGCTTCGTTCAGAATCCCGGTGTGATTATAGATGCGGCCGGCAACGCGTACGTCACTCAGAATGCGGCGGGTACCATTACAAAGATCAGTACTACCGGCGTGCGAACGACTTTTGCCGCGGGGTTGTTCAATCCTCAGTATCTTGCCTTGGAGCCACTCCCACACGCTTCGCCGGTCGTCACGACTAGTCTGGCGACGTTGATCGCGAGTTTTTCAGCCACGCTCAATGGCTCCCTAAATCCACGTGGCTCCACCACGACTGTCGATTTCCAGTATGGGCTGACAACCAGCTACGGCTCTACCACCCCGGTTCAGACTCAGACTGGGAATACCTTGCGGCCGATCAGCGCCAACATCAGCGGCTTACTCGCGAGTCACGTTTACCATTTCCGAATCGTAGCCCACAACGCTGGCGGCACCAGCTTCGGCAGCGATAGGACGTTCACCACGCTTAGCGCAATCGGGCCTCCCGTCGTGACAACTAATCCGGCAACGTTCATCGCAAGTTTTTCAGCCACGCTCAATGCCTTACTCGATCCGCATGGGTTGACCACAACTGTTCACTTCCAGTACGGCCCAACGACCAGCTACGGACTCACTACTGCCCCACACAGTCACACTGGGAACACGTACCTGCACATAAGTGCCAACATCAGCGGCTTAATGGCGGACCACGTTTATCATTTCCGAATCGTGGCCAGCAACAGCGCCGGCACCAGGTTCGGCAGCGACAAGACCTTTAGCACGCCTTAGGGCCAACTGCTCTCGCGGCACGCGCACACAAGTGCCTTTGTCATTGCCGTGTAGAGAGCAAAAGAGACACAATTCAGCGCGTGAAGTACTGGGAAATAATCGCTGACAATCTCAAGAAACGCGGTTGGAACTTGGGCTACATCTCAGCTATTGATTCTCGCGGACGAACAATCTGGATTGCTGATGCGCATCGCGGCAACGGAAAAGCGGTTCATGTGTGCGCGGATGAAAAGCTGACGGCGTTTGTGGAACTCGAATCGGTGATTCGCGGATCTACCAGTTTTCACGCACCCATGCACTGTTAAGCGACACCGTGCAGGCACAAAAACGTACGACTAAAGTCTCATAGACCCACAACGCGAACCCTACCATCATTAAAACGGATCTGAATCAAGCGGAGGACAATTCCCACGCTCGGTTCTTCGCTTCTTCCGGACCCGAAATCGCAGAATCAACGCAGCGGGCAAAAAGAAAGGACTGAAATATCGTGAGGCAAACTTGCGACGTCTGCGTCTTTGGCGCCGGACCGGCCGGGGCCGCCACGGCCGCCAGGCTCGCCGATTTGGGCGCTGCCCCTATAGTCCTAGATCGGCCTTCCACGAAAAAAGCTTGGGGCGGAGAATCGTTTACTGGGGCCATTCGACAGCCGCTTAGCACCCTCGGACTTTGGGAGAATTTTTGCGCCGCTGGACACGTTGCCGGCTACGAACAGCGAACGGCCTGGGGCGGCTCACCTTGGACGAAAGATAGCATCTTCAGCTACTACGGCAACTTCTGGCACGTCGATCGCAATCGGTTCGATGATGATTTGCGCCGGGCGGTCCGGGCACGCGGCATCAGGATGCTCAACTATGATAGTTTGGACGCATTGCGGCAGGAAGGTGAAGAGTGGTGCCTGCGCCTCGACCGGGGTCGCGAAATCTCTGCCAGGTTCCTTGTTGATGCAACCGGGCGCGCCTGCGCCATTGCCAGAAGGCTGGGTGTGCGGCCGCGCCTTTATGACCATCTGATCGCCTTCACCGCACTGGTTCCACGCAACCAGAATCCCGAGTTCGACCACGCGATGGTCATCGAATCCATGCCCCAGGGCTGGTGGTACGCCGCACCCGTGCCCCGAGGCCACGTCCTGGCTTTTTTCACTGACGCCGATCTGGCGCCACGCGGGCTGGCGCGTTCCATGAGAACTGTCGTAGCCAATAGCGCCTTCACTGAGTCCGAGAACGGGCAAGGCTGGATGGCGGTGGGCGATGCCTGCGCCGCTCACGATCCGCTCTGCGGATGGGGCGTTTTCCGGGCCATGTCCAATGGCATCCTTGCCGCGGATACTATTGCCCGCTACCTGCAGGCGGCGGACGACTCGCTGCTCGAAGACTATCAGCAACACTGTCGTAATCAGTTTGCACAATATCTCGCGGGACTTACCAAACATTATTCGTATGAACAACGCTGGTCGACGTTCCCGTTTTGGGAACGGCGCGCCAACCCCACCGCCTTTCCGGGCTAGGAGCGAATCATGCCAAATCTAAAAACTGTGAAAATCTTCCCCGCAATCGGTATCGCCCGAATCGGCAACAGCCCGGAGTGGTATGTCGGTCCGGAGCTGCCTTTTCCGGCTCCTCCGCCCCCGCCGCCCGGCGGCACTTACAAGGACGCCAACTGCCGCATCAAGCGGCAGGCGCAGCGTTTTCGCCTGTGGGGCTTCTTCTCCAATAACACCGACCGGGAGCTGACGGTGGCCGATGGCGACATCACGTGGACCGTTCACCTGGTCAACAGGAAGCCCTCCACGAACGGCGAAGGCATCATCGATGGCGGCCTGCAGACCCTCTACGGCACCGCCACCACCGCCAGCTTCCAAGGCACCTTCGGCGGCGTTAACGTGCCGCTCGGCGACGCCGAAACCGATGGCGACGGCCGCCTAATCGTCCGCGGCGGCTTCGGAAAAAGTGAAAATCCCACTGATCCCAGTTCCCAACCTAGCTTCCCCACCACGCCCGGCTGGTACGACGACGTCTCAGACGGCCCCGTCACCGCACAAATCAAGATAGGCGCCAAAACCTTCCAGGCCGTCAACGGAGCCTGGGTGATCTGCCCACCGCCACGTTACGCGCCCACCACTTACTCTGTCACTTCGCTCTACGACACGCTCCGGCAGCTCGCCATCACCAACGGCCAGCTGCCCGCGCCCGGCCTGCCCTCCTTCGCCAACGACATCTATCCCATACTCAAGCGCGCTCTCGATATGCGCTTCGTCTCGGCTTTCGCCTTCGGAGCCGGCGACCACGACACCCTTGCCGTCTTCGCGCCTCCCGGCGGTCCCGGCGACACCCTCGCCAACCGCCAGGCCGTCTATAACAAGCTCCGGCCCGGCGGCGACATGCCGCTGCTCAACGATGGGGGCGGCACCACATCGCAGCTCCGCGACTTCCAGCACACTTTCATACAGCAGTGGAGCCAAGGCCAGGGCACGACCGACTGGCCCGCGGTCGCTCCCAGCACCATCACGCCCGACGGTCTCACCCGCGCCGCGCTCGAAGCCTGCGTCGGCGCCGCGTTCTTTCCCGGCATCGAATCCGGCGGTATCAACAGCAGCGTTCAAATCACCAGCCTGGCCTTCGCCGAAGCCTTCCGCCTCGACCCGACGGTCGTCCAGCCCGGTGATGCCACCAAGGGGATGGCTCGTCCCTGGCAGGGCGACTTCATGCTGTGCTCCGGACCGCAAACCGATATGGAGAACGATCAGGCCTCCTGGTGGCCGGCCGCGCGGCCCATCGGCATCTATCCGTACGACGACCCTACCAACAAACGCCTTTGGACCCTCGGCGTCGCCACCAGCATGCCGGACATGGTCAAGAACTGGCACGAGCTCGGCTTTATCGTCGACACCGGCCTCGGCCACCCCGTCGAAACGGAAAAGACCAACGTCTGCAAGAGCTGCTTCTTCGTCACCAACCGCAGCGAGATCAGTAAGGACGAAGCCCAGGCCCTCAAAGATTCGGGCGACCACATCCGGGACGCCTTCTTCGTCGTTGTCCAGGGTCTCGCCCCCTCCGCCCTCTCCATCACCACCGCCAACCCGTCCCAGGCGCAGCTCGACGCCTGGTCGCCGAAGACCACCCCCAGTCCGGTTCCGGCCGGCATGACCATCAAGCCCGCGGATCTGGCCCTCGAAGACAGCAGCCACCTCAACAACGTCCAGCGAGTCACCTTCGGCTATAACATCTCCTTCTCGAATGTTAATGACTTCACCTCCGAGGACGTGCTGATCACCCTCAACGCTTCGATCGCGGGCCTCTCCTGCTTCAGCACGCTCGACCTCACCACCCGCCAGCACCCCTACATGGTTGCCGGACCGATCTCCTGGCTGAGCGCGGATACCCGGGTCTTCTCGCGCCAGCCGCCGAACGGCAAGTTCGCCAACGCGACCCTCGGCAACGACCCCAACGCCTTCATCAAATCCGTCATCGACAACCTCCGCGGCGGGCCGCCCGCCACCGCAAAATCGTGGTTCGAAGCGCTGTCCCCCGAAGAGAGCGGCGCGGGACAACTGGAGTGGTCCCAGTTCGTCAACGGCAAGCACATTTACAACTTCGCCGTCTGCCGTGTCCATTACCGTGCGGAGTTGAACACCGCGCCCGACGTGCGCGTCTTCTTCCGCCTGTTCCCGGCGATGACCACCAGCACCGACTTCCAGCCCGCCACCACTTACCTCACCGGCGGCCAGCCCGGCACCAAGATCCCGCTCCTGGGCATCGTCGGCTGCGAGGTAGTTACGATTCCGTTTTTTGCCGAGCCACGCAACCCCGCCAACAAGCCCCTCCATTTGCAGACCGACATCAAGAACATCGACACCTTGAAGATAGACCCGGGCGGGCACGAGACTTTCAGCTATTACGGCTGCTGGCTGGACATCAACCAGCCTTCCGACAAGCGCTTCCCCCTGCAGACCTCGAACCCGGACGGCCCGTTCAGCGGCCCGACCCTCGAGTCGATCGCCGACCTCATTCGCGGAACCCACCAGTGCCTCGTGGCCGAAATCAACTTCGACCTCGACCCCATCCCTACCAGCGCCACCACAGTCAACTCCGATAAACTGGCGCAGCGCAACCTCTCCATCGACCACTCCGATAACCCCGGCGCGGCCGATACACACCGCGTCCAGCATACGTTTTCCATTAAGCCCACCACGCTCAAGCCGCAGCCGAGGCAGGGGCCCGACGAGCTCATGATCGACTGGGGCAACACCCCGCCCGGTACGGTCGGCAGCCTCTACCTGCCCGGCGTCAACGCCGCGCAAATCATGGACCTGGCCGACCGTCTTTATGCGCGCAACCGCTGGAAGCCCGTTGACGCCTACACAGTCCAGACCACGGTCACCGGCCGCGTCAGTTACGTTCCGGTCCCTCCCGGCAGCCTCAGCGATCTCGCCGGACTGCTGACCCTGGATCTGCCCGCCACCGTCCGCGCGGGCCAGACCTTCCGCGTGGTCCTGCACCAGGTCGTCGATTCGCCCGCCGCGCGTCCTCGTCCTCCCGTCACCGTGAATCAGCCCCGCAACATCGCCCGCACCAAAGTGGCAGCGCCGCCGGTCGCCACGGCCGCTGCTGTCGTAGAAAGACAACCGACTGCGCGCCACTTCCTCGGCGCGTTCCAGTTCTCCGTTCTGGTCCAGACCCGCCGCGAAATCCTACCCATCATCGAACGGGCGCAGGCCAACCTGCGCCGCATCATCGCCACCATTCCCCATGAAAACCGCTGGTATCCGGTCATCCACCGCTACCTCCAGCAGGTAACCGGAAAAGTCACCGGCCTCGGCGGCGGGCAGGGCGAGGGCGGCGGCTACCGTCATGAACACGAAGACGAGCGCCGCGAAGAGCACCGGCGCTTTGAAGGCAAGATCGCCGGCCTCTGCTACGACCGCTTCGGCGATTTCGAAGGTTTCTGGCTGGATACCGAGGACGGCAAGCGCAGCTTCCGGAGCCGGGAGAAGGAAGTCGAGGAACTGGTGCGAGAGGCTTGGATCAGACGCATCGCAATCGTGGTCATCGTCGAGAAGGAGGATGGCGACGAACCACAATCTCTTGTGCTTCTGCGGCCTCCGTCGGATCTGTAAACGAAGTCCGCGACACGGGAATCTTCGGGCGTCCCAAAGTGACAAAAGCGAGTCTGTCACAGATTCATTGGCTAATAGCCGAGTGCTTTAAAGGAACGGCGTTCGGTACAAGTGACGGGGTGAGATTTCAGAAGAGAGAATCCGTACAAAATCAATGGTAATGATGCACATTTACGAAGTCCGCCCGCGTAAAGATGTCGAGAAACCGTCGATGTCATCTGGCCCCCGGTCTTTCCCTTCCCCGAAAACATCCAACAATGCAACAAAATGTCGTTTTACGAGGGAAGAACGTCCGAAAAGAGGATGTCGTAAATATCCTGTTGCCGGTATAACAGGTGCGTTTGCGAGCGTCACTGTACAGTTGCGCTTTTGCTGCCACTGCGGTTCCAGGAATCCCGCGCAGCTCGGCGTACTCCGGGTTGCTCATGTACCGTTCGAAAAGTGAAGCACCGCCAACTGCCGCGATAGAAAAGCCCAACGGGACCGGAGTTTTTTACTTGTCACCCGTTTTTGTCACCCTCGCCGGAAGTTTCGGAATATTTGCGACGACATCAAACGATTCAGGTTCAGCTCCGGAGGCAGGTCCCAAGGCAAGGCGGCCCGAAGGCTCTGAACAAAAAACAGCGTGACGATTTTCCCCCCAGCTTCTGCCATCGATTAACTCTTTACAAAATGGCCCAAATGTTACGAGCCAGGAACGACTCTTCCAGGGCGGCAGCGGTGAAAACGAGCCTGCTCCGGAAACCGAAAAGTAAAGAGTCGGTCGCGTAATCCATGTCCCCGGTTGGAGCGCAGCTTCGGTGCCGCAGCTAACAGCTCCACGATTCCGTGTGCACCTTTACGAGATTCGACCGGGCAAAGATAAGCGCGGTGTTGATCTGATTTCCGATGTCCTACCATTCGGTCGGCTGTGGTACGACGAGCCGAACGCAGTCAGCAACGCAATCGGTTACGCCTGCTTAATCAATGGTAGGGAACGGAAACGCCGCATTTTCACATCGCTATGGGTACTGGGCCTTGCCGCCTTCCCACATCACCGGATAACGCGCGCAAGGTGAGTTAACGGGCGTATTAAAAGCAGGGTAGCAACTGCCCGGTGCGTAAATGCCGTAGGGATCGATGAAGTACCACTTGTTATCCGTCGGGTCGCGGCGGGCACAGAACAGATGAAGGTGGGTATTGACGCCGCCTCCCCACTTCCAGGTCGCCTTATCGTCGGTGCAGCCACAACCGCCCGGTCCGGTGCAGCCGGCATGAGCGATAGCGGCGCCGGCGGCAACCTGCTTGTTGAGAAGCGTCATATCGATCTTGTCCGCGTCGGTCCCCCAGAATTTGGCATCCGGGTTGTAAGGTCCGCCTTTGGGACATCCGGTTTTCTTTAGGTAGTCTTTGTACTGCTTAAGTCGCGGCTGGCTGAGAGTCGAAACAGTGACATTCCAGGCATTGTTGGCGTCGTTCGTGGGACCGTTGCGAAGGTGCATGTAGATGGTTCGGAAAGCATCCTTCACGCCGGCGGAATCGTGACTGAGGACCATCGTGTTGCCGGACCAAGAATCCCACCCGATGAAGATGACTTTACCTGGAGCGGCGGCCCGAACCGGAAATGACGCGGCATCGTCGCGGCTGAAGTCGATGGCATGATGCCAACTGCCGGGGCTGTAGAGCCAAGTCCCACGCTGCTTTACCGACGTGTCGTTGAAGGGTAGTGTGAAGATGCCCGCGTCGGAGAACTGGAGGGCGCTCATGCGAGCGACGCGGATGCTGCCGTCGTTGGTGTAGCAGGGCCAATGATAGACGTCCGGGTGGCCGGTAATGGCGTAGTTGTACGTGCCCGCGGGCATGACCACTTGGTTGAGGCAGCTGCTGTCGCAGGCGCCGGTGTAAGGAAATACTTTGATCAGGCGTAAGCCAGTATCGAAGTAGTGGCGGTCGTGGCCGACTAGCATCTCGTAGTCGTCGCCGTAATACCACCACTGCGCGCCCGAGCCAGGCCGCCAGAATGCGGTGAACAACCCGTTGTGGATTTCGATATCGTACAGGCGCAGGCCTTCGTCGAAGTGAGCTTTGTCCTTGGCTTTGAAATCGGCGTAATTGAGGCCCGTGACCCACCACTGTGCGCCGCTGCCTGGATTCCAGACACCCGTAAATTTACCGTCGACTACGCGAAGACAAACCAAGCGGAGGCCTTCGTCGAAGTGAGCTTTATCCTTGGCCTTGAAATCATCGTAAGAGATACCCGTGACCCACCACTGCGCGCCGCTGCCAGGTCGCCAGACGCCAGCGAATTTGCCGCCGTCGATTTCAATATCGACAAGGCGGAGTCCTTGGTCGAAATACGCCTTGTCCTTGACCTTGAAATCGTCGTAGGAAAGACCCGCGGCCCACCACTGGTCGCTCGACCCGGGGTGCCACACTGCTGTGTACTCGCCGTCGCGGATGCGGAGAGTGATCAGGCGCAAGCCCTGATCGAAGTATTGCTTATCCGTCGCTTTGAAATCATCATAACCCAAACCGGTGACCCACCACTGTGCGTCGCTGCCCTGCCGCCACGCTGCAAGATAATTCATTCCCGCTGCCATATCGGTTCTTCCTTTCTGTTTCCCCGCCGTATTGATTCTGCGATTGCAGGTCTGGAGGAGGCGAAGAACCTAGCGGGGAAAAGCCCTCCGCCTGATTCAGATCGGCTTTAGCGACGCCGAATGTGAAAAATGCTCGCCAATTTGTCAACGGCATTTTTCCGCTCACACGAGGAATAGGCAAACCGGATTTAGATCTAAACGATTCCTCTTCCTAAATGCCGAATGATTCGGCACAATTCTCATTAGATGCAACGCGCGGTATTCTTGAGCACGCCCCTCCAATCGAAGGTTGAAACCGGACAAAGGCGACTTCATCGTCTTCACGAAAGTGAAGTACCTTTTCTGTCTCTCTGTTGCGCGAACCAACCCGGAGCATTAGCCGATGCCTCGCAGGCTTATTTACATCACTGGTAGCACAAAGAAGATTTGCCAGCTCACGGGCGAATGCGACCGCGGACGCGGCCAGTTCACGACCAGTCGCACCGAGTCGCGCTTCGGTCTGGTTGGCACTGACCTTGGCTCCTCCTTCGAGCATGATGGTCGGCTTTACTTTCTCTTTGGCGACACCGTTGCGATTAATCACAATCCATTTCGCCCGCCTGCCGGAGATAGCATCGCCTGGACTCGAGACACCGATCCGGAAAGGTGCCTGCGGCTCGAATTTCTCACCGCGCCGGACGGCGGCTATCTTTCACCGAGCGTCCAGCCGCATATCTCGCTCGGACCTTTTGAAGTGCCGCTGGCCGGGTTTAGCGCGCATGGCAAGATGTATGTTTTTTTCTCAACTGATTGGAACGGATCGGCTGACAATGCGCTGATGGGTCGCTCTGTTCTCACGTGGTCGAGCGATGGCGGCCAGACGCCGTTTCACTATCTCTACGATCTTTCGGTGCTGAAGGCCGGCGGCAGGTTCATTAATCTCTCGCCGGTCATCATGGACAATGCGGTGGTTGGCGATCTGCCGGATCGCGACGGCCAAGGTCTGCTGCTATGGGGCTCCGGCACCTACCGCAAAAGCGATCCCTATCTCGCTTATTTGCCGCTGCGCGGAGTGGAAGACCGCGGGAATTTGCGTTACTTTGCCGGCATCGAAGCCGGCACTCGCCGCCCGCTGTGGAGCACGGACGAAGCCGATGCAATGGCGTTGTTTCACCATCCAGAAATCGGTGAGTTCTCGGTGATTTGGAATCAGTCAGTTGGTCTTTGGATGATGCTGTACAACGCCGGCAACCCGCGCGGCATCAATTTCCGAGTGGCTGAAAGGCCGTGGGGCCCATGGTCGCCTACGGCGGTGCTGTTCGATCCGTGGACTGACGGCGGCTATTGCCATTTCATGCACGCGAACTGGGATAACCGCGTTTGTGATTTTGTTTACGATCCGGGCCAGGAAATGACTTGGGCCGGTGAATACGGTCCTTACATGATCTCGCGTTTTACGCAAGGGGACTCCAGGACCACGACCATCTACTTCGTGATGTCCACTTGGAATCCCTACAACACCATGCTGATGAAGTCCTCGCTGGTGCTTGATCCGACTGGCGCCGGCACTCAACTCAGTGGTAATCCAGCGCTGATTCAAAGCCGTTTCGGACGCAAAGGAAACTTCGAGGTAGTCGCGCCGGTTGCCAGCGGTGGTCTGGCTCATTATTGGCGCAACAATGACAACCCGAGCCTTCCTTGGAGCGCGCCCACGTTCTTCGGTGCCGGCCAATTCGACGCTGTTTCGCTGATCCAGAGCAACTTTGGCAGTCCCGGCAATCTCGAAGTCGTCGCGCGCGCTGGCGATCAACTCATGTCCCTTTGGCGTGAGGGGCCGCCGGGGTTCACGTGGCATGGGCCTTACCCGATTGTCGTCGAAGGCGCGGGCGGACCGTGCAGCCGGCGGCCAGTCAGCGGTGTCACCGGTGATCCCGCGCTCATCCAGAGCCGTTACGGTGCGCAGGGCAACTTCGAAGTGATTGTGCCGCTGTTAAGTGGCGGTATCGCGCATTACTTTCGTGATAATGACGCGTCGGGTCTGCCGTGGAAAGGCGCGCCGGTTTTTGCGACGAGTGCTGGGACAATCGCCGCAGTGACCTTGATCCAAAGCAACTTTGGATCGCCGGGCAATTTGGAGGTTATCGCGCGCGCCGGTGACCGGCTTGTTTTTTTGTGGCGGGATTCCTCGCTCGCCTGGCACGGGCCGTTTCCATTCGTCGCCGACGGGCGCGAAGTCAGCGGCGTTGCTAGCAATCCGTCGTTGGTCCAGAGCCGGTTTGGCGTGCAAGGTAACTTCGAGCTGGTGGTGCCGCTGGCGACTGGCGGCTTTGCATTTTTCTGGCGGGACAACGATGTCCAACCGGGACTGCCATGGCATGGTCCATTCGGGATGGAGACGCGGACGCGGTTCGAAGCGCTCTCACTTATCCAAAGCAATTTCGATGATCCGGGTAACCTCGAAGTGGTCGCGCGCATTGGTGATCAACTGGCGCACTCGTGGCGCGACTCGGGACCGAATTTTCTGTGGAACGGGCCTTTCGGTTTCACGTCACCATGAGGAAAGAGCGTCTTGTCTTCTGTAACGGGCCGTTAATCCCGCGCTAGAACGCTCGGAGGGCGCGGACAACCCGTCGTCGCAAGCGATTTCGAGCGACCTCTTCAGTCCGCCGCAGGTCTGGACCTTCACCAAGCACGACGACATCGCCGACTGTCACCCCCCTTCGGCAAGCGGGCGAGCGCGACGACGGTAGCGAGCCAGTATCACTACTCCAACGTCGGCTTCGCGGCGCTGGGGAGGCTGCTGGAGCGCAAGATTGGCACCCCCTGGCTATTGGCTCTGGTTTTCGGTTGCGATGTGTTTTGTGAGTGGGTTATCGTCCAGCCGCCGCCAACCAGGGCAACTGTCACCTGAACAAGGTGGTCCTGTGTATCGCCAGACCCAGCCGTTTTGGTGCCGCTGGTAGAGGCGGTCGCCGGTCGCAACGATTTGGCGGGTATTGGGATTGTTGTCTAACCGCTGCCAGCCTGGGCAGCTATTCCCGCTGCATGGCGTGCCGGCATAACGCCAGATTGAGCCGTCATTGTGCAACTGGTATAGCTCGGTTCCTCCGCTTGTGATCGAGACAGCCTTGGGATTGTTGTCCAGTTTCTGCCAGCTCGGGCAGGAATCGCCATCACAGGGTGTGCCGGTGTAGCGCCAAATGCTCCCATCGTTATGCAACTGGAAGAGTTGACTCCCGGCCGCGGCAATGGACTTGGCCTCGGGATTGTTGTCCAGTTTCTGCCAACTCGGGCAGGAATCGCCATCACAGGGTGTGCCGGTGTAGCGCCAAATGCTCCCATCGTTATGCAACTGGAAGAGTTGATTCCCGCCGGCCGCGATCGCCTTGGTACGAGGATTGTCATCCAGCCTCTGCCAGCTCGGGCAAGCATTACCGTTACAAGGTGCACCGGTGTAGCGCCAGATACTGCCATCCGAGTGATGCTGGAAGAGCTGAGAACTGGCAACAACGATGTCATCGGTGGCGACATTATTGTCGAGCCTCTGCCATCCAGGACAAGAATCGCCATCACACTCGACCCCGATGTACCTCCAAATCGCGCCGGTTGTATGCAACTGGTATATGGGGTCGTCGTGCAACTGATAGATCGGGTCGCCGCCACCAACGATGGAAACGTCGCTCGCGGCAATCATTCCAGTTCGCGAATTGTTGTCCAGCGCTTCCCATCCCGGGCAGGAATCGCCGCTGCAAGGCGTTCCGGTATAGCGCCAGATACGGCCGTCATCGTGAAGCTGGAGCAGTCCGGCGCCAGTAGCTGCAACGGCAACCGATGCGGAATTATTATCGAGCCTCTGCCAACCCGGACAACTGTCTCCAGTGCAAGGCGTGCCGGTGTAGCGCCAGATCCAGCCATCGTTGTGCAACTGGTATAACTGGTTGCCGTTGGCGGTAATGGTGATGGTTTTGGAATTCTTGTCGAGCCTCTGCCAACCCGGACAACTGTCTCCAGTGCAAGGCGTGCCGGTGTAGCGCCAGATCCAGCCATCATTGTGCAACTGGTACAACTGGCCGCCACCAGCGGTAATGGCAATCGTTTTGGAGTTCTTGTCGAGCCTCTGCCAGCCCGGACAACTGTCTCCAGTGCAGGGTGTGCCGGTGTAGCGCCAGATCCAGCCGTCATTGTGCAATTGATACAACTGGCCGCCACCAGCGGTAATGGCGATACTCTTCGAGTTGTTATCGAGACGCTGCCACCCCTGACAACTGTCTCCGCTACAGGCCGTGCCGGTGTAACGCCAGATCCAGCCATCGTTGTGCAACTGATAGAGCTGGTTGCCATCAGCGGCAATGGCGACAGTTTTGGAATTATTGTCGAGCCGCTGCCAGCCGGGACATGAATCACCCTGGCACGGTGTATCTGTGTAGCGCCAAATCCAGCCATCATTGTGAAGCTGATAGAGGGACTGGGAGTGGTGAGTTCCGGTCGCAGCGATCGCGACCGTCTTTGGATTATTATCAAGGCGCTGCCAACCCGGACAGGAGTCCCCGCTGCACGGTGTTCCCGTGTAGCGCCAGATAGGCGCACCCGTCGGTAATGGAGTGGCAATGCGGGTCCAGCAGGCCATGGAGGGCACCCATCTCTTGAAACCTTTGGTCGCGATTTGCCGGAGAGCGAACAGCATGTAATCGCCGGGTATGGCAACGGTGGCGGCGTAAGGGGAAGCAACCGTGACCGTGGAACTGTTCTTGCTGAGGATGTCGAGTTGAATCAGCCTCTGGTCCGTGTCAAAGGAGTGAGTGACACTGCCGGCTCGAATCATCACCACGCGGCCTATGTTCGTTCCTTGCGAGGCGCCGATCCCGATGTCATAAGGAGTGCCATTGCTCACCATGCTCGCGGGGCAGCTTGTTACAACCGGGCGATCACTTCGTCCGTAATACCACGGGCTGAAGATCTCTACCCTGGTCTCGCTCTCGTCTGGTCCGGTGCAGCTTGGTCCGCACTGGGAACCGTTGTGGTCCTTGCTGCCACTGCCCGTCCATATTCGGCCATCCGGCAACAGCAGCGCCACGCCATGGTAATTGCGCGGCACAGTTGCCGCGGAGGTGAGCAACCAAATGTTTGTCTCGGGATCGAAGATTTCAGCATTCTTAACTGCCGCCGAGTCGAGCCGGTCGGGCCCAACTCCCCCCGTTACCGCCACCTGGCCCGTTGGCAGCAGAGTGGAATTGGCAAACCAGCGCTGTGCGGAAGGCGAGCCGAGTTCGACTGGCCTGGTTCCCATGACCTGCCATGACGGGTTGGGTTGATTGAGGTCCTTGACGTACGCTTGCACTCCGTTGGTGAGCGCAAACCGCGCTTGCGGATAGCCGCCTTGACTGGGCACAAAGGGCAGCAGCACGCCCGATCCCTGCCAGCTATCGCTCCCATGGGCCTGGTCGGGCTCGCTCTCTGGTACCACATCATTTCCGGCGAGCGAAAGCGTGTTGGTCGCCGGATCGAAAAAATAATTCTTTCGATCCGCGTTCGCGGGTGAGGCCACGAACAGCTTGCTGCTAGGGAGGAAGCTCACGCGCGGATAAGTTGCCTTGGGCAAGAATGAGACGCCGGTTGTCGTCCAGGAGGTGGCTCCGTAGGTGATCTTTTCAATGCAGCTACCTTCTGGCGTCTTAGTGTCAGGTTGAGTGTTTTGGCCGGGAAAGATGTACATCTCATTGACACCAGCGACTAGGGTTGGATACCAGTGTGCGGCCGCACCTGAGAACTGGGTGAAAGTGCCGCTTACGGGATCATAGCGGGCCGAATTGTCGATGCCGTGCCCGTTGTTGACATAACTGACGAGGCCGCCTTGAAAGATCACGCCGCCCACGTTGTCATGCGCGTGAGCGGAGCAAAACGCATCCAGGTCGCTTCCATAAGGCGCGGGGGAGCCCAGCAGCGCGCTCCAGGAGTCTGTGGCGATGTCGTAGTATCGCGTATCCTCTTTTCCCCACGCATAACAGCAGTTGTAGCTGCTTCCGGAAACCACAAGAATCTTGTTGTTCCGGAGCAGGGTTGAATGGGTCGCGAGCTTGTGGCCCGGCGCCGGACTACCCAACGCCCACGTTCCGAAGGTCAGGTCTTCCTGCGCGCGGGCGACGTTGGTGCACCAAGAGTAGGCAAAAACTACCGCGAGCAAAATACTCAACTGCAACTTCTTCGCGGCTTGTCTCATTCCTGACCTCCTCAATCGCCAGAGCCGCCGAAGAGCGTATCACAGGCGCAGTAAAACGCAAAGCGGCCCCACCCTGTCGCCTGCGGTCAAGCGGGCACGCTCCACATTAACAACGTCAATCCGAACAATGGTCAGGTCTCCGGGGCATTCGACCTTGTTGGACCGTTCGCTTAGACCTCAGGCGTCGCTAACAGACCGGCCTCCTTCAAACGAGAATACAATTGTGCGCCTATCTAACGCTGACATTTCGCTTCGTTTGTACGATATTTCTTCACGAGCTGTGCTCCATAACCTGGCTCAAGCAGTCGGACATCGAATGACTGGTCGGAAGTAAGCGCCCCGCCGCGGGGCGCCACTCCGCCCAGATGATGTAGCATTACACAGATATATTGGCGTTGACCGGCCGCCACCGACACCTTGAGCGGATAGGTTTTGTGACGGAAAACACTGATCACATAGTCTCCGGGAGTGACCTCGCAGTAAAAGCCCGTTCCGGGGCCGACTCTCTGCACCGGAACTCCATTAATAGTTACGTAGTCATCGATATGGGCGCCGAAAGAGCGGACCTCGCGAAACACGTAGATGCGGCCTTTGCCGCTGCGCATCGCGTATTGTCCCTGCGCTAGTGGCTTGTCTGACGGCAACGCCTGTGCCGGCGACGCGTAAGGCGAGCCCCACAGCGACAAAATCAACGCGGCGACGGTAATTAGAGTATTCATCGCCAAAAACCAGCGCTCTTTCCTCGAGAGGTCATGGTCAAGATGCTAGAAGAGTATCTGAAGCTGCGTGCCGATCACCGCGGCGTTCCTACTACTGCTGCTCCCGCCGGGGTTGAACACGTATTGCAAGTCGGGGGTTATGGCCAGCCAAGGCGTTGCCCACCACGTATAGTCTAACTCCAAAACCTTTTCGTCGGAACCGGATGGAAGGGCGGAGCTGATCTTTCCATAGTAGAAGGCGAGCGCGGCGTTGTCGTCGCTGCGGCCGGGAACCAAACCGTGATAGACGGCTCCTGCCATGACCAGCAATGGCAGTTGGTTGATGCTCTGCTCGGGATTGTAAGTTAATGCAATCCACGGCGTCAGCCCGATGTCGCTGCCCGGTCCCCCATAGCGGTAAATCATCTGCTGTGCTTGGAAGTAAACACCATAATCTCCCCTCCTGTGACCTCCGTCTGACAATACCTGATAGACAGCGCCCGAGTAGAATGCGCCGATAAGATAAGTGCCAGGCAGGCCGGTATCATCCCGTCCACGATTAAGATTGTAGCTGAATTGTCCGGCCTCCAACGGCCCGCCGCTTCCGTTGAATGAAAAATTGATTCCATGTTGCGAAGCGAAAGGTAACCCCGATGGCAGATTTGTGTTGTACACTCCGGCAGTAAGCGCGATCGATTCAGTCGGCGCAACCGTGCCCACCGCCGCCCACTCAACCGCGGGAAGACTGGTGAAGTAGACGCTATTGTTCGTCAGGCTTATCGGGATCGGGTTGTCCGCAAACGACACGTAGTTGTTGAAGACCGGCAGGCTGGCGAAGTTGTTGGCGGTGGTCATGCGGCCGGCCTGCAGCGTGATTACATCGTTGAAGAGCTTCTGCTGAACGTACATCTGCCCGAGGTAGTAACCGGGTTGCGCAAAGGCAGTGGCTACTTGGAGAAAATTGCCGAGACTTTTGGCCGAAAGATTCTGACCCACATTCGATACGAATTCGGCATGAAACAGCAGTCCGCTGACGCCGGCGAGCCTTTCCAGATCCGCGTCGACTGCGAGCAACAACGCATCGGCACAGGCAAAGGCCCTGGTCTGGCCGCCCGAAACGTTACCCTGCAGGTCAATTACGGTCGTTCCCGAGAAGACGAGACCGCGATCGGCAAGCACGTGGCGATCGCCGCCCCAGTTGCCGTCGATCGTTGACCAGGTCCACCAGGGTCCCTCGTTCTGCGCTCGCAAGGCGCCGGAGATGACTAATATTGAGACGAGGCAGATCGCGCCCAGGCGCAGCGAATTCATTGCGGCGAGGGATCAGCGTTGCGGTGCTGGTCGGCTGGACGGGACGAAGCTCCGAGGATCCCGACGAAAAAGGCGATGGAGCTGAGTGTCATCTAACGAGAAAGAGATAAGCCACGGGCGGGATCGATGGCAAGCTCGCCGAAGTTGCCTCGCCAAGTGGCCGTTGGCTTCATCGATTGGTTAGATATCTACGGGGAAATCACGGGTCGGCCGAGACAAAAAACCCGGCTGTGGCCTCCCTCCAGAATGCGGTGGCATTATTGAGTTGAAGAGGATTTTCAAGCTCGCTCGGTGTCTTGTCGGGCTTCCAGAACTTTGTGTCCGCATTCTCGTATTTGAGAACCGTGAACATGCCTGTCGCAAGATGATACAGAATGTGACAGTGATAGGCCCACACACCGGGATTGTTAGCATCGAAGATAACTTTGAATATGGATTTCGGCGGGACCAGGATAGTGTCGCGTTTCGCGCCGTTAATTTTCTGCCCGTCGATTTCGGTAACTTCGAAAATATGCCCATGTAGATGCATGGGATGAGACATTCCTGTCGTGTTTGAGACCACAAGTTCAACCCGCTCGCCTTCTTTAACGTTGAGGCTGTTTCGGTTTGGATAGGGCGCCCCGTTGATTGTCCAGGTGTAGGTCATCATATTGCCGCCAAGGACGGATGGTACGGAGCGCTGCACCGGCCTCTCGGGCAGCGGCTCCTTCGCTACAAGATGGATTTCCTGGGTGTTGTCCAGGCCGCCCATCTTTTGCTGCGCTTGAATC
>WNFJ01270020.1_pt1 | contig 28081 bp, 26 predicted proteins | sample 5400461 | NCBI WGS metagenome assembly WNFJ01 (sample SAMN13153349, study PRJNA577476) | soil metagenome | isolation source: 115 cm saprolite on Douglas fir-dominated hillslope | place: USA:California | collected 2013-09-17
TGACGGGGCCTCCGGAGGTACGCGGCGATGGAGTACCGGCTGATCGATGCCGACGAGCACTATTACGAGCCCGACGACTGCTTCTCCCGGCACATCGAGGCGCGCTTCAAGGACCAGACCATCAGCGTCAGGCGGGGCGACGACGGCCTGGGCCGCGTCTTCCTCCGCGGCCGGCGCGTGTTCATGAGCGTGATGCCCGGCGACTACGCCTCGGCTCCCGGTGCCCTGCAGGGCCTGTTCGTCGGCGAGGTCGCCGACGGGTTCACGCACCGCGAGGTGATCAACGCCAAGGATCACCCGGCGTTCACTGACAGATCAGCCCGGCTCGCGCTGATGGACGCCCAGGGTGTCGAGGCGGCGATCATGCTTCCCACCCTGGGCGTCTCCGTCGAGTACGACATGAGGGACGATGTCGACCTGACGTACGCGAGCCTGCGGGCGTTCAACCGCTGGCTGGAGGAGGACTGGGGGTACGGGGCCGACGGGCGGATCTTCGCCGTGCCCATGCTGTCGCTGCTCGACATCGACCGCGCCCTGGCCGAGCTGCACCGCGTCATCGACGCCGGCGCCCGTCTCGTGCATCTCTGCCCGGGGCCGGTAGCGGGCCGCTCGCCGGCTGACCCGCTGTTCGACCGGTTCTGGGCGACCGTGGCCGAGGCCGGGATCCCGGTGGTGTTCCACGTGTCGAACAGCGGCTACAACCATGTCTACGGCAACCTGTGGTCGGAGAACCCCGACAACCCCTCGCACCGGCAGTCCCCGCTGCAATGGGCCCTGTGCAACACCGAGCGCCCGGTCGTCGACACGCTCATCGCGCTGACCCTGCATAACCTCTTCGGCCGCCACCCCGCCGTGAAGGTCATCTCGATCGAGAACGGCTCGAGCTGGCTGAAGCCGCTGCTCAAGACCGTCGACAAGGCGGCAGCGCTCGGCCGCCGCGGCCCGATGCTCGGCGGCCCGCTCCCGCCCCGCCCCAGCCAGGCGCTGGCGGAGCACCTGTGGGTCTGCCCGTTCCCGGAGGACAACGTCGGCGAGCTCATCGCCGCCATCGGCGCCAGCCACGTCCTGTTCGGCTCCGACTACCCGCACCCCGAAGGGCTCCGGGAGCCCGGCGACTACGTCGGCCGGCTCGCCGGCTGGGACAGCGCGGTCACGCGCAAGGTACTCCGCCGCAACACCGCCGGCCTCCTCGGGCTGCCCGACCACGCACCCGCGCTGTCGGGCCTGTAGTCCCGTTGCCGCAGGGTCAATCGTCACCACCATTGTCCTGGTTACAGGTGGCGTCGTAATACCGCCAGATCGCTGTGGTTGCCTTTTGGTAGCCCGACGAGATGGTTGCGCTAACGGCTTCCTTCGCCGGATCTCCAGCGTTGACGAGGATGGTCTGCCACAAATTCTCATAGGTCGTGATGGCCGGCTTGAGGTTCATCGGCGTGGAGCTCGCCTGCACCCCTGCCTTCAGCTCCGGTATGACCCGGCGCGCAACGTAGGGATTGAAACCACCATGGAACGGATCGTCGATCGCGCTGGACGAGATGGCCGTGCAGAACGTGGATGGATAAGGTGCCTTCGCACCAGCGCATCCGGAGGCGAGCAATCCCAGGCCGGTCGTCACCGCGCCGACTCCGGCAACAATTCGTATGCTTCTCATGCTGGGTCGCTGCCTTCCTTTCCAAGAAGGCAGGACTCCCTGCCCTGCCAAGTGATCCGACAAGGGCAGGGAGTCCTGTCAGAGAAGGTTTTAGCGGGCTCCGGTGATAGCTATCGGTCCGAGAACTCGAACGCTTGCAGCTTGACCTCGCTGATGAAGCCCTGCCGTTGCGTCCCGCCCCCGGGCCGCCAGTCCGCCCAGGCGATAAAGGCGTCCTGGCGGTCGAGGGTGATGTTCGAGAAGTCGTCTGCGAACGTCGGGAACGTCAACGCAGAATTGGGTGGCGGCGAGTCGCCGTTGCTGACCTCGAGGGGCTTGGTGAAGGTGGACCCGCCATCGAAGGAGATCGCTGCCCACACGTTGTACGACGACGTGTTCGCGGCCCCTGTCCAGGTGCGCCACATCAATCCGAGCGTCCCGTCGGGCCCGTAGGCCATCCATGGCTTCCAATGTATGTTGGCATTCTCGGCCACCGAGGTCGGCGTACTCCAGGTGTTCCCGCCATCATGGGTCTGCAGCACGGTCAGCGACGTGTTCGCCCTGTTCAAGAAAGCAACAGTGATGTGGCCCGGTCTCGTGGGGTCAGCGGCCACCAGCGGTCCGCCGCCGCCGCCGGGCGAGTCCGAAGAGTTCGGCACCGGAAAGTGTGACCACGTGGCGCCGTTGTTCGGCGTCGTCTCGAGCAGCTCGCACGCCGCCTGGCCGCCGCAGACGGTCGTGCTCGTCGACCGGCCACCGGTTACGAATTCGCCGTTCGCAGCAGAGATGTATGGCCCGGAAACACCGGCAGGCAGGGGCTCGGGCGACGTCCAGTGCCTACCGTCGCTGGATGCGACCAGGTACCGACCGGCGGGGGCCGTGTTCGGAGAGTCCGGATTCGCCGTCGACCCGGATCCGAGCGGTCCGGCACCACTTTCGATGTAGACCGTTCCGGTTGAGGCGTCGGTGGTGATGAAAGGACGGTCGGCCGCCGTCCCGCTCAGCACCGGCGTGCTCCACGTCAAGCCGCCATCGGTTGATACACTGGTCGCGATGCCGGCATCTTGCGCGATAGTCCCCGGATTGGGTGGCCCAAAGCCAGTCGCGAAGTGGACGACGTCTTCGCCGAAGTAGAAAGTCCCATTAGGGCCCGCCGTGATCTCTGGATCACCACCCTGCAGGAAACCCGTCGGGTCGGTGCACATGGAAGGGGACGGGCACGGTGGCGGGAGCGTGGGAACGGTGACGCTCCTCCACGTGAAGCCTCGGTTGAAGGAGACAAAAATACCATTGGGGGAAAAACCGGGCACGTCGTTGATAAGTCCCGCCGGTTGTGGACCGAAGACGGTCATAACGTTTTGGCAGTTGGCATGGTTGGGATTCGCAGGGTTGCTTATACAGTTAGGGGTCTCCGCGAGCTGCGTGGCGACATAGACGAGGTTGTTCGGGTTCTTCGGGTTCACCGCAACCTCGGGTTCGCCCAAGACGAAGTTCGGCTGGCTGGTGGCATTGACCAGTCGCGGCTGCAATCCCGGCGGCAGCCCGGGCTCCCGGCTGCCGAGAGGTTGTGCACTAGCGGCGGCGCTCAGCAGGGGCGCCGCCAGTCCGAGGGAAGCCACAAGGGCCACAAGGGTGGGCCAACGAACGACGCGCTTCTTGTATCCACGATATCCAAAATTGGTGGTAAGTTGAATGCCAAGGCGTGTCAAGCGCATGACAGTTCTCCTTTCCAGGGGCCACTTGACCTAGGGTGATGCGGATGCTGCCGCTCCGTTGACGGCAGCGGGCGAAACTGCGCAAGGCTTAGGGAGCCACGGCGGCTGGCACTTTCATCAGTCGAGCGAGGTTTCCCCCCATCATTTTGCGGACGGTCTCTTCCGGCAGGTGGGACAGGTCGTCGGCGAAGGCCGCGGGATTGGCCAGGCCCTCGGGATGGGGGAAGTCCGAACCGAACAGGACGTGCTCCTCGCCGATCAGCTCGGCCAGGCCCCCGTAGTCGTCTTCCCAGAAGCCGCAGATGTAGATGTTGCGCCTCACGACATCGACCGGGTTCTCGGTGAAGTCCTGCGGCACCTTCTTGTAGACGTCCTTCATCCGGCCCAGAAGCGGCCCCATCCAGCTGCTGCCGAGCTCGACCACCGCTACCTTGAGGCTCGGGAACCGCGAGAGGACGCCGTCACACACCAGGGCGGAAACGGCGTCCTCCGCCGGCCGGGTCGCCTGGAGCAATCGGAACGCGACCGGCGTACCCGACTTGAACGGAAGCATCTCCGCGTCGGCCCCCGTCCACTCGTTCACGTAACGGGAGTAGCCGCTGTCCGAGCCGTGCATCACGACGAGGATCCCAGCCTCGGCGACCTTCGCCCAGAAGGGATCGAACTCCGGCAGAGCGAATGACCGCGACCCCCGGTACCCCGGAACCGGAGCGGGGCGGATCAGGATCGCTCGCGCCCCGCGCTCGAGCGCCCATTCGAGCTCCTCGATGGCCCGCTCGACGATGGGCAAGGTGATCACCGGCGTGGCGAAGATCCGCTCCTCGTAGCTGAACGTCCAGGCCTCGTGCATCCACTGGTTCAAGGCGTGGATCGCGGCATGCGTCAGCTCGGGATCGTCACGCATCCGCTCCTCGAGCAGGCTGGCCAGAGTGGGGTACAGGAGCGTCCGGTCCACACCCAGCTCATCCATCAGCTCAAGACGTGGCCCCGGCTCGCGGAAAGCGGGCAGAGAGCGTATGGGGTCGCCAAAGATCTCCCGGCGGCTCTTGCCCTCCGGGTTTCCCCGGCGGAAGTAGTCCTCCTGCGCACCCGGGCGGGCTACCACATCGAACGTCGGGTTCGGGATGTACTCGCTGATCTGGCCGCGCACGGCTATCTTCGTCCGGCCTCGCACCTCCACGTACTCGATCGCGCCCCGATAACGGTCCGGCAGGAACTTCGTGAATGCCTCGCGGGTTTCGTACATGTGGTTGTCGGCGTCGAAGAGCGGGATCCGCTGCATGGACTGGACCTCCTGGTCCTGTGGCTTGGCGCCGGTGCGGGACGGAGCGCACCCGAGAGCTGCGGTGACAGGTAAACGAAGTTCTGCTGGCACCACTCGTCGGCTACCGAGATCGCCGCTGATGTTGCGGCCGTCTCCATGGCACCCCCCGCTGGCAGCGGTGTGACGTGGCGGTGTGAGAAGCTCTCCGGAAGAGGGTGAGCGTTCAGTCAGTTGAGTCGGATTCTATGCGGCGGTCCAGCCGCCGTCAATGGCGTTCGTCTGACCAGCCGCGCAGTAGCCGGGTCGCTGCCGAGCCGCCGCATCGCGCCCCTCGTCTCCCCGACGAAGCGCCCGACGCAAGGCGGGGTATCTGCGATGCTGCTCCTGCGATCTGCCGCGGGCATCCCCGGACGATGCCTGGCACAAGATCTTGTATTCTGGGTAGTCGCTTAGCCCGTTAGGGGGCAATCGATGACAGGGCACGGTTGATGCCGTGAACCGCTCTCGACTGACCGTAAACAACGCGCCGCCAGTTCGCAGGCTGCCCGCTGACGCTCGCAGGAAGTCGATTCTCCGCGCAGCTCGCCGGGCCTTCAGCGAAACGGGCGATGTGAAGGGCACGACTGTTAAGGTCATCGCCCAATATGCTGAGATCAGCACGGGGATGATCTACGAGCTGTTCGAGGGCAAGGAGCAGTTGTTCCTCGAGGCCGTGGTGGAACCGCTCCGGGAAGCGGTCGATGACCTAGTCGCGGCGGCGGAGATTGTCGACCGGGACGAGCCGCTCACACAAGAGCGCCGGGTACAGACCCTGAACGGCCTCTACCGGCAGCTGGTCTCAACCCTCAAGGAGGTGGCCCCCCTTCTCGGACTGGTCCTCTTCGGCGACCCGGACGTGGCCCAGCGCTTCTACAGAGAGCACCTTGCAGTTGCGATGGACCGTCTCGGCCAGGGCTGGAACGAGGTAGAAGCTCGGCATGGGCGCGCACTGACGTCGCCGGACGTCACCGCCCGGGCCGTCATGGGGACCGCCTTGATCCTCGCCCTGGAGAGCCACCACGGAAAGTCCTTCGACCTGCAACGAGCCGTAGCTGCCGCCAGCAACGGTTCCCTCAACGGCTTCTTCCCCGTCAAACGGGCTGGAGCCCGACCCCGCCGACGAGTCGAGGGTGCCCGGCGCTTACGCCACCTGTCCTCTCGCCCGCCACCTCGTGGCCATCCCGTTGACTGCGAGTGAGCGTTTATATAGTTTCGATCCATGCCGACTGAGAAGATCGCTGTGCGAATCGACGGTGACAAGACCGAGGAACTCTCGCTGGCCTATGAGGTGATCGGCGATGCCGGCCGGACCTGGGCGCTGACTCCGGGAGGCCGGTTCAGCAAGGAATATCCAGGCGTCCGGGAGCTGGCCATGGCACTTGCGGAACTGGGCAACCGGGTACTCATCTACGACCGGCCCAACACCGGCGACTCGGACGTGTGCATCGCCGGGTCCACGGAGTCGGGAATGCAGGCGGACGCGCTGGCGGCGCTGTTGTCACACCTGAACATGGCCCCTGCCGTGATCATCGGGGGGTCCGGGGGCGCTCGCGTGTCGCTGCTCACGGCTGCCCGGCACCCAAGCGTCACCAGCGGGCTAGCGGTATGGATGATCAGCGGCGGGCCCTTCGGACTGATGGTGGTGGGAACCGGCTACTGCGCGGAGTCGATCAGGGCGGCCTGGACCGGAGGCATGGAGGCCGTGGTGGATATGCCCCAGTCGACGCAGGGCAACTGGAGAGAGGTCATCGACCGCAATCCCTCGAACCGCGATCGGCTGCTGGCGCAGGATCCGAAGGAGTTCATAGCCACCATGGAGCGCTGGCTCCTGGCTTACTGTCCCTGCGGCGACGACGTGGTCCCGGGGCTTCCCACCGCCGTCGCAGACGCTATGGACGTCCCTGCCCTGGTATTTCGGAGCGGCGAGAGTGATCCCTTCCACACGCGCAAGACTTCAGAGGATCTCGCTCAGGCCCTGCCGAATGCGCAGCTTACCGAGCCACCCTGGGCCGACCGCGAGTGGGTCGACAGCCAGATAGGCCACCGGTTCGTCAACTGGCCGCGCCTGGCGCCGATCATCAACGAATGGGCTGACAAGACGCTTCCATGATCGAGGTGCCCGTTGACCTTCATCAGGCCTGCTTGACCAAGCCGGACGCCACCAGGGCAGCACGCTGACCGGCGTCGAAGCCCACCGAGCCGAGCACCTCCGCGGTGTGCTCCCCCAGTCCGGGAACGCCCGCCCGGACGGGGGGACGTGGTGCGGGGCCGAGCCGGGGCGGGAAGCATGGCTGGTCGATCCGGCCCAGGTCCCCCCAGTGATGACTGACCACGCGGCCGAGCTGGCAGTTGACCGGGTCGTCGAGGAACGCGGCCGCGAACTCGCTGCGGTCAGCCTCGACGACCGGTTCCGCCGGCACCCCGGCGGCGCACAGCTCGGCCACCCAGGCGGCGGCGTCCTTGGCGCGGAAGGCGGCCTCGAGCAGCGCCTCCTCGGGCTGCGGGCCGCGCTCGCCGGTCCGGAGCGGCGGCGGCGCCGCGGGTAGGCCGTCTTGTCGCACCACGGCCCGCAGGCTGTCCCACGCCTCCGCGTCCGGCACGGCCAGCGCGAACCAGGCGCCGTCGCGGCCGGCGTAGATGCGGTAGGCCGCGCCGTACCCGGTCTGCCCGGCGTCTAGGGCCGGCCCGCTCACCAGGCGGTCGCCGGCGAGGAACGCGCCCGACTTCAGGGTCAGCGCGGCGCCGAGCAGGCTGGCCGCCACCGACTGCCCGCCGCGGTGTCGGCGCCGGGCGTACAAGGCGGCGAGAACGCCGCACGCCGCGATCCAGCCGCTGGTGACGTCGATCGCCCCCCAAGGCTGATAGCCCGGCGGCTGGCCCTCGCCGCCCTGGGCCGCCTCCACGCCGGACAGCGCCTGCATGAGCTGGTCATTGGCGGGAAGCAGCGCGCGCGGGCCGTGCTCGCCGAAGCCGCTGGCGAAACTGTAAATGACGTCCGGGTTGGCCGCCCGCACCGTCGCCTCGTCGTAGCCGAGCCGCTCGGCCAGGCCGACCCGGGAGTTGTGGTGCACCACGTCGCTCCAGCGGAACAGCCGCTCCAGCACGGCCGGGGCGCCCGGTGCCTTCAGGTCGAGGGCCAAGGCCCGCTTGCCCCGCTGTCCGGCGGCGAACATCGGCTCTATGGAGCGGTGCACGTCACCGGCGGGTGGCTCGACCTTGACTACGTCGGCGCCCAGCTCGGCCAGGATACGGGTCGTCACCGGACCGGCCAGGTAGGCCGACAGGTCGAGGATGCGAACGCCGTCCAGGAGGAAGGGGTCACCGGGCACCGGCCGCGGCCCGCCATCGCCGACCGATTCTGCTTGCCCGGGGGGACGACCCCCCGGAACCCCCCGGGAGACCCGAACAACCGGGCCCAGCGCGGTCATCGCCCTGCGTTCCGGGTCCTGATGGGTGACGCTCAGGCCGACCGCCACGACGTGCGGATCGCGCAGGGCCTCACCCGGCCGCAGCACCGGCTCGCAGCGGAACTTCTGCCCGGCCAGGTCCTTGAGCCACCAGTCGCGGTCACGGGTGGCGAACGTCGCCGCCCACCGCTCATCCCGCGCGGCAATGGCGCCGCCTACCACATCGGCGAAGTAGCCCTTCTCGCTGGGCGGGTCGCCCATGTGCTCGAGGAACGCCTCGTAGGCGCCCTTGGCGCCGAACCAGAGCTGCACGTACTCGCCGTCGGCGCAGCGGTAGGACAGCTTCTCGGCCGGACCTTGGTTCTTCCACATCAGGGCGGTCGAGGGCGAGTGGTGCTCGACCCTGCCGATGATGTTCGGGAGGATCGCCTGGATGCCGTCGTACAACGAGGTTTCCACCCAGCTGCCGCGCCCGGTCACCTCGCGCTGGTACAGGCAGGCCAGCGCGCCGACGGCCGCGGACAGCGCGGCGCCGGCGCTGGCGACGGCGAGGTCGCAGAAGGCGGGGCCGGGCCGGTGGCCGCGGACCTGGGTCAGCAGCCCCGACCGCGCATGGACCAGTAGCTCCAGGTCTTTGACCGTGCCCAGCGCGTTGTGGCTGGGGCGGATGCGCGCTACGACCAGCCGCGGGTTCAAGCGGGCCAGGCCCCGGTAGTGCAGCCCGCCCCGCTCGAGGCGCTCCTCACCGCCGGCCAGGAGGGCCACGTCCGCGTCCCGGGCGATCCCGGCGATCGTCTGCGCGGCGCGGGCGGGGTCGGCGTCGCCGACCACGACGATCTCCTTTCCCCGGTCCCACACGCGCGCGAACTCCACCCCCGCGTCGAGCGTGGAGCGGTGCTCCGACTGCACGTGGGTCACCTCGGCGCCGAGGTCCCGCAGCAGCATCCCGGGAAGGCTGCCGGCCAGCCCCGCGCCTACGGCGCTGATGCCTAGCGAGACCTCGACGACGCGCAATCCCTCCAACGGTGCCATGATCCGCTCCGCTCAGTGCTTATAGAGCAAGCATCCAGTTACTTGGCTGGCCCCGGGACTGCGGTCAGGCTCGGTAGGGCCCGCTGGTCAGGTACCCGCCGGCTGGAAGCGGACGCCGCTGTCTGTCGTGACGAGGTGCCCGGCGCCGGGTGGGGGGAAATGGGTCCCGATGACGAGCACATCGGTGTCGGCGTACTCGCGTATGAGGCGTTGCCGGGTGGCCGTCGCCATATCGGGGTCGGCGTCCGCGAGCGAGTAACAGTCCGGTTCCGCCAGTTGCACGGCGTGGTGAGCGCAGTCACCGGTGATGAGCGCGGCGGCGCCCTGGGAGGTGATGCTGACCGAGACGTGCCCCGGCGTGTGGCCGGGCGTCGGAACCAGGCGGATGGCGTCGCTGACCCGGTGGTCGGTCTCGACGAGGTCAGCCACGCTGGCCTTGACCAGCGGCACGACCGTGTCGTCGAAGTTGAGCACGTTCGAGGATGCCCGCTCTTCCTCGGAAGCAGCCATCCAGTGCTCGTACTCCCGCCTCCCTATCAGGTACCGGGCCTTGCGGAAGGCCGGGACCCATTTCCCGTCTTCCCAGATCGTGTTCCAGCCCACGTGATCGAAGTGGAGGTGAGTGCAGATGACCAGATCGACATCGTCACGGCCGAAGCCGGCCGCGGTGAGGGCGTCGATGAAGGACCCGTCGTTTTCCAGCCCAGCGTAGATCTCAGGTAGCTGGCGCGCACCGATACAGGTATCGACAATGATCTTCTGGCCGCCTATTTCCAGGCACAGAGCCTGCATGACGAACCGCAACTCGCCGACGTCGCTGACCGCCCATGGGCGCAGCCAGTCCTGGTGCCGCGCGAGAGCGTCGCCCGCCGCCCCCGGAATGAAGTCGTCGGCCGCCATCGCGTTATGGCGCTCGATGACCATCGTGACGACGGCGTCACCGACCTTCCACTGCTTGTTCTCGGTCATGAGACTCCTCTCCTTCCCCCCGCCCGCTCCCATTCCCCCTTCACTACGCGCGCCCGCCCGCGCCCCCGCAGCTCGTCCTTGGCGACCTTGCCGACGGCGTTGACCGGCAACTCGGCGCAGACTTCCACGTACCGGGGTACCTTGTAGTTCGCCATCCGATGGCGGGCCCAGCCAATGAGCTCCTCCGGCGCCAGCGCCGCGTCGGCCCGCGACACGACGAAGGCCATGCCCACCTCGCCAAGGCGCTCGTCAGGCACTCCGACTACCGCGACCTGCGCGACGTTCTCGTTGCCGAGCAGGAGGTTCTCGATCTCGGCCGGGTAGGCATTGCAGCCGCCGACGCTGTACATGTCCTTGATGCGCCCGGTTACCTTCAGGTAGCCGCGGTTGTCCATCAGCCCCACGTCACCGGTGTGCAGCCAGCCGTCCGCGTCGACGGCCGCCGCGGTGCCCTCGCGGTCATCGAGGTAGCCGGCCATGACGTTATAGCCGCGGACCACGATTTCGCCTGGTTCGCCGCGGGGCTGCTCCCAGCCATCCGGCCCGATGATTGTCAGTTCAGTGCCGGGAATCGCCCGGCCGGAGAAGTTGGCGATGGTGTCAGGATCGTCATCGGCGCGGCAGATCGCCGCCGGACCGTTGGTCTCGGTCAAGCCGTATCCGGTGATGATCGTGCCGAACGTCATCTCGCTTCGCAGCCGCCTGATCAGCTCGACGGGAACGTCGGAAGCCCCGGTCACCGTGGTGCGCAATGACGACAAGTCGTAACGGCCACGATCGCGGAATTGCAGGAGCTCCTGCAGCAAGGTCGGCGGCCCGGGCAGGAAGGTGATCCGCTCCCTCTGCACGAGCTCCGCCAGGCGGGCGACGTCGAAGACCGCCATCGGGACGACGGTAGCCCCCTGCATGATCGCGGCCAGCCACCCCGCCTTGTACCCGAAACTGTGGAAGAACGGGTTGACGATGAGATACCGGTCGCCTTCTCGCAGCCCCACGATCGGAGACCACGTCTCGTACAGCCGGAGCACCTGGGCATGCGTGCTCATCGCGCCCTTGGGGAACCCGGTGGTACCGGAGGTGAACAAGATGTCGGACAGGTCGTCGCCTGCCACCTGGCGGATCCTGTCCCGGGCCGCACCGTCGCTGACCTGCTCGCCGACGGCGAGGTAGCGCGCCCAGGAGGTGTCGGAACCCGCCTCGCCGTCCAGCACGACCAGTTCGCAGAGTTCCGGCAGCACCGCTCCGGCCTGCCCGAGCCAGCCGCGCAGCATCGCCGGGTAGTCGTTGCCCAGGAACCCGTTGTCGGTGAAGAGCGTGCGGGCGCCGGCCTTCCCCAGTACGTACGCGGCTTCGCCGCCCTTGAGCCGGGTGCTCAGCGGAACCAGGACGCCCCCGGCGCCGAGAACGCCAAGCGCTGCGATGATCCACCGGTGGCCATTCGGAGCCCAGATGGCCACGCGATCTCCGGGCCCGATCCCGGACCCCATGGCCGCGCGCGTGGAGCGGACGATCTCCTGCCCGAGCTGGGCGTAGCTGATCCGCAGGTTCCCGTCGACGATCGCCTCGGCGTCGGAGAATCGTTCCGCCGCTGCCAGCGCCCGAGCACCGATGCTCGCTGCGCCCTCGTGGGACTCCATGGCAGGAAGCATAGGTGCTAAGCTGGTTCGCGGGAAGTAAGCGCTTATTAAGAAGGCGAAGAACCAGCCACCTCGAGACCTGCCCGCTGATCGCCGCGAAGGAGTCCCGATGTCGACAGGCACCGTGGCCAATGTTTCGGAGTTGCCGTTCCTGGACGGGCGGCCCAAGAAGCTACTGATCGCCGGGGAGTGGGTGGAGGCGGTCTCGGGCACGACGTTCCCGAGCATCAACCCGTCCACCGGGAAGGTCATCGCCGAGGTGGCCGAGGGCGCGGCCGAGGATGCCAACCGGGCCGTGGCCGCGGCCCGGCAGGCCTTCGAGGGCCCTTGGCGCACGATGAAGCCGGCGGACCGCCAGTCCCTCGTGTGGCGCCTCGCCGACGTCGTCGAGGCCAACTACGAGGAGCTGCATCTGCTCGAAGCGGTGGACATGGGAATGCCGGCCGGCCGCTCGCCCGGCGCCGGCGCGGACAAGGCCGTCGAGGTACTGCGCTACTTCGCGGGGTGGGCGACCAAGATCCACGGTGACACACTGCCCAACTCGATGCCCTGGTCGATATTCACCTACACCCTGAAGGAGCCGGTCGGCGTCGTGGCGTCGATCATCCCCTGGAACAGCCCGGTCAACAACGTCCTCTGGAAAGTGGCCCCGGTGCTCGCCTCGGGCTGCACCATGGTGCTCAAGCCGGCCGAAGAGGCGAGCCTGGTCGCGCTGCGCATCGGCGAGCTGCTGAGCGAGGCGGGCATCCCCGACGGGGTGGTCAACATCGTGACCGGGTTCGGCGAGACGGTCGGAGCCGCGCTCACCGAGCACCCCGACGTCGACAAGGTCGCCTTTACCGGCTCCACGATCACCGGCCAGAGCATCGTGCGCGCCGCCGCAGGCAACCTCAAGAAGGTCACTCTCGAGCTCGGCGGCAAGTCGCCCGACGTCGTCTTCGCCGATGCCGAGCTTCGCCGCGCCGTCCCCGGCGTGTCGATGGGCGTGTTCGGCAACTCGGGCCAGGCCTGCTGCGCCGGGACCCGGGTCTTCGTCGAGCGCCCGATTTACGAGCAGTTCGCCGAGGCGATGACCGCGTACGCGGCGAAGCTGAAGGTCGGCAACAGCCTCGACCCGCAGACCCGGATCGGGCCCCTGGTGTCTGAGGCGCAGCTGGCGCGCGTCACCGGTTACCTCGACATCGGGCGGTCCGAAGGTGCTCGCACCCTGGCCGGGGGGCAGCGCCTAGCGGACGGCGAGCTCGCCGACGGCTACTTCGTCGAGCCCACGGTGCTGGTCGACGTCGAGGACGGCATGCGCGTGGCTCGGGAGGAGATCTTCGGCCCGGTCGGCTGCCTCATGCCGTTCGACGCCATCGAGGAGGTGGCGGCCCGCTCGAACGCCACCAGCTACGGCCTCGCGGGTGGGGTATGGACCCGCGACGTGGGGAAGGCGCACCGCCTCGCCCAGGAGCTGCGCGCCGGGACGGTATGGGTCAACACCTACAACCTGTTCGACCCGGTGGTGCCGTTCGGAGGCTACAAGATGAGTGGATGGGGCCATGAAATGGGTCCCGAGGCGCTCAACGAGTACTTGTACACCAAGGCGGTCTGGATCCGCACGGACTGACCTGGGCCTATCACTCATGAGCATTCGGCTGACACCGGACGAGGCCTGGGATGTCCTCGGCCGGGCGCACACGGGCATCCTGACCACGCTCAGAGCCGACGGCGCGCCGGTCACGCTTCCTGTCTGGTTCGTTGTCCTCGATCAGACGATCTGTTTCAGGACGCCAAGCCGAGCCAAGAAAGTCGCCCGGATCCGGCGCGATCCCCGAGCGTCCTTCCTCGTAGAGTCCGGGCAGCGCTGGGCCGAGCTGCGTGCGGTGCACCTCAGCGGCCGCGTGGAACTTATCGACGATGACGCGGCCAAGGCCCGCGTGGACGCGGCTATTGACGAGAAGTACGCGCCATTCCGGACGGCCAGCGCCGACATGCCGGCGGCGACCCGCGACCATTACGCCGCCTGGAGCTTTTTCCGCTTGGTGCCGGGCCCGCGGCTGCTGACCTGGGACAACAGCCGTATCGTCGCGGGGGGCTCGACATGAGCGATCTCCTCGTGGGGGACGACGGCGGCATCCGCACCATTACGTTCAACCGGCCGGAGGCGAAGAACGCGCTCACCGTCGCCATGCGGGGCGAGTTCTGCGAGCTTCTCGACCGGGCCGACCGCGACGGGTCAGTCAAGGCGGTGATCGTGACCGGCACCGACCCGGTGTTCAGCGCCGGGGTGGATTACAAGGAGGTCGATCCCTCCTTCGACCCCCGGCAACGGCGGTTCACGGTGAACCCGGGCCGGGCGCTTCGGGCTATGCGCACGCCCGTCGTGTGCGCGGTCAACGGAGCGTGCGTGTCGGGCGGTCTGGAGATCGCCCTCAGCGCCACGTTCGTCGTGGCGTCGGAGCGGGCCCGGTTCGCCGATACCCACGCCCGCCTGAACGTGGTCCCTGCCTGGGGCCTGACCGCGCTCCTGCCGAGGGCGGTCGGGCTTCGCATGGCGCGCGAGATGTCGGCCACGGGGAACTTCGTCGACGGCCGCGAGGCGCTACGCATCGGGCTCGTCAACCATGTCGTTCCGCACGGCGAACTCCTGCCCTACACGGCGGGGCTGGCCGGCCAGATCGCGGACACGCCAGCGGTGGCCGATGTCCTTTCGCTGTACGAGCAGGGCGCGGACCTGGGCCTGAACGCGGCGCTAGCCCTCGAGACGACGCACGTTGCGGCCGGGCCGCCCTGGGACCCGGCCGCCTTCGCCGCGGAAGGGCGCGCGGCGGCGGCCCGGCAGCGGACCTCGTGAGTTAGAGGCGGTACAGCTTGGCGGCGTTCTCGCCGAGGACCTTGCGCCGGGTCTCTGGGCGCAGCGTCAGCATCTTCGCCTCGACCGTCCCGAGCGGGTCGGGATACATGCAGGTCGGGTGCGGGAAGTCCGTCTCGAACAGCACGTTGTCCTCGCCGACCTTGTCGAGGAGGTACTGGAGGTCGCCGAAGTTGTCCTCGAACCAGAACGTGCCGTACCAGTGGTCCTTGAAGTACTCTGACGGCTTCCGGGAGAGCTCGGCCGCCTGCTCCGGCGCGTTCTCGGTGATCTCGTAGTCCGCCGCCTCGAGGATGAACGGGATCCACCCGATGCCGCTTTCGACCGAGACGAACTTCAGCTTCGGGTGCCGGTCGAAGATCCCGGCGTAGACACTGTTGATCACCATGCGTGCGTTGTTGATGAAGTGCATGGCGCCGCCGATGGCGGGCTTGAGATTCTGGTGCTGTGAAGCCCAGAAGTAGCTCCCGTAGAAGGCGTTCGCCGTGAGGCTCGAGGCGATGTGGAAGTGCGCCGGCATGTTCAGGTCGGAGCAGGCCGCCCACAGCGGGTCCCAGTAGCGGCTGGCATAGTCCGGGGCACCGCTGTCCTGCGGGTCGAGCGTCATGTTGACGCCGCGGAACCCCAGGCCGGCCAGCCGTTCCGTCTCCTGGACGCAGGCTTCGACGTCCCAGGCCGGGAGAATCGGCATCGGCAGGAACCGGTGCCGGGACGACTCCTGCACCTCCGCCATGTAGTCGTTGTAGATCTGGATGCACACCGTGCGCAGCGCCTCGTCGTCGGTGCCGCGAACGAGGTGCTGGCCGCCGATGCCGACCGCGTTGGGGTAGAGCACCTGGGCGTAAACGCCGCACTCGTCCATGAGGGCGAGACGCGCCTCCGGGTTCCAGGCCGCCTCGTGCACCCACTCGATGGGGTTGAGCTTGCACTCCTCGAACGCGAACTTGTTGCCCTCCCGGTCGATCACGCCGCCGGCGCGCGCGGGACCCATGTCGTAGTTCTTCTCGCCGACGAGCCAGTGCGGCTTGCCGTCGATATCCGCGACGTGGGGCACCAGGTCGGCGTATTTCGCCGGCGCACGCGAGGTGAACAGGTCATGACGCTCGGTCATATGGGTGTCGGCATCAACCACTCGGACTTCGTCGGCCAGCTTCGATGTCATCAGCCTGTTCTCCTCCGGGAGCGTGCTCGTCATGAGAGTGAACACTCTCTAAGGTTGTCGCTACGACTCTACGATTCGGGCAGCCCCGCGCGCAACGCCTGCACCCTTCCCGATAGCCATCCCTTCCCAACGCCGCCAGCAAGCTCGGCCTGTCGGGACTGACGGCGGCTGGACCGCGGAGTAGCGGCGAGGGCCGCTCGGTTCAGAACGTCCCCGCCAGCGACCACGGCCCCTCGATGAACGGCCGGCCGAGCAGTTCCATGCTGTAGGCGATGCGTCCGGTGATCGCGCCCGGGGGCGCGCTGCAGAGCAGCAAGGCCGCCTCGGGCATGGCGTCGTCCGGCTCGACCGGGACATTGTCCGGCGTGTGGGGCGATACGGCCGCCACGCCCGGCGTCACCACCAGTCCGGACGTGCCGAGGGCGTTGACGCTGACTCCGGTGCCTTCGAGTTCCGCGGCCAGGCCGGTGGTGAGTCGCTCGAGCGCCGTCTTGCACATCGCGTACGGCACGGAGCCGTCGCGTGTCCAGTCGGGGTACGGAGGGCCCTTGGGATTCCTGGCCTGTTTGGAGGTGATGTTAAGCACCCAGCCCCGGCCCCGTTCCGCCATCCCGGGGATCATGATCTGGCAGAGCCGGAACGGGGCGTGCACGTTTATCTGGAACATCAGTCCGTAGCGGCGCGGTGAAACCTCCAGGCTCGGGCCGTAGAAGTTGACCCCCGCATTGTTGACCAGGGTGTCGACGGGCCCAAGCGCCTCCTGCGCCTTCGCCGCTATCGACTCGAGGTCGTCAGGGTCTGTCAGGTCAGCACGCACGGCAACGGCCTGCCCCCCTCGCTCCCTGATACGGCCGACAACCTCGTCAAGCGAGCCGGGCAGCCGCGATGTGCCGGGCTCCGCGGTCCGGGCCACCAGGGCGACGGCGGCCCCCTCATCGGCGAAGCGCTCCGCGATGTGTGCGCCGATCCCGCGGCTGGCCCCGGTGATGACCGCAACCCGGCCTTCCATCGATCTCAAGGACAACCCCTCACGACACCCGCGGGCCGGGCGCGAAGCTGATCGGCAGGGTGAGGGGCGAGCGGGTCAGGCCGGCGTGATAGCGGATGTCTGCGCCGTCCTGCAGCCTGATGTCGTCCAAGCGCCGGATCAGCTCCTCCAGGGCGACCCGCAGGTTCAGGCGGGCGAGATTCGAGCCTGCACAGCGGTGCGGACCGACGCCGAAGCTCAGATGCCGGTTCCGCTCGCGGTCAAGCTCGAAGTCGTCAGGGTTGCCGAACTCGGCGTCGTCCCGGTTGGCCGAGGCCCAGTGGACCAGCACCTTGTCGCCCTTCTTGATCTGGTGGCCTTCGAGCTCGGTATCACGCACGGCCGTGCGGCCGACCGAGACGAACGAGGGGTCGAGCCGCAGCAGCTCCTGGACGGCACTGGGTATCAGCTCCGGCTTGCTGCGCAGCAGCGCCGGAATCTCGGGCCGGTGGCAGAACCTGACGAGCATCAGTCCCAGCGCGCCGGCCGTGGTCTCCAGCCCGCCGAGGATGAGCAGCTGCACCGTTCCGATGATCTCGTCCTCGGTGAGAGGCCTGCCGTCGACCGATGCGTTCAGCACCGCGTCGACCACGTCGCCGCGGGGCGGCTGACCCCGCCGCTGCGCGATGAACTCTTTTATCCAGCCATAGAGGCCCAGCCAGCACTCGCGGGCGTCCGTGGCATTGGGCGTCGACGATCTCGAGGCCAGGTGGGCGACCCGCTCTAGGTCCTCGGCGGGCGCATGGATCGCGAGGTCAAAGAAAGCCAGGCTGGGGAGCGGCCGGGCGAAGGCCTCCATGAACTCACAGGCCCCGCCGGAGATGAAGGCATCGATGAGGCGGGTGACGAGATCACGGGTCGGCTGCTCCCACGGTCCGACGGCTTCGGGGGTGAAATAGGGATTGATGAGGTGCTTGAAGGTGCGGTGCTCCGGCGGGTCGGTCTCGACCGGGAGGTTGCGGACGACGCCCTTTGACGGGAGAATCGCCAGGCCGTGCGCGGAGCTGAACGCCTGCCAGTTCTGGGCCACGCTGAGCGCGTCTTCATACCTGGTCACCACCCAGAAACCGCCATGCTGGTCGCTTCGGGCGACGGGGCACAGCTCACGCATGCGCGCCATCGTGTCCGGCAGCGTCGCGGCCAGCTCCGGAGCGAGATGATCGAAGTGGTGCAGGCACCAGTCGTCAGGCAGTGCGGTCCCGAGGGGGAACGACCCCGCGTCGACCCGCTCCATCCCGGCGGCGCCAGCTCTGGACGTGGTCTTCTCCATCGAGTCCCCTACATGATCACATCGGGCGCAGGGCGCGGCAGGTGTCAGGACACGTTGATGGCGGCGGGATCGGCGGGGGTGAAGCTGTAGACCCGCGCGGCGTTGCCGATGGTGATCTTCTGCTGTGTGTCCTCGGGCAGGTGCGCGAGCCACTTGCTGGCCATCATCACCGTGTCGGGCCAGGTCGAGTCCGAGTGCGGGTAGTCGCACTCCAGCATCACGTTGTCCTCGCCGATGATGTCCAGCAGCCGGATGCCGGCCTGGTCCTCGATGAACGTCCCGTAGACGTGGTCGCGGAACAGCCGCCGGATGTCGGTGTCCAGGTCGAAGCTGGCCTGGCCGAGCGCCTCGCCGCGCTCGTGCGACGCATTCATGCTGATGTCGAAGCGGGAGGCCCAGAACCGCTGCTTGTCCACCACCTGCTCGGCCCGCTCTAGGAAGTAGGGGATCCACCCGATCGAGCCCTCCGACAAGGCGATCTTCAGGGCGGGGAACTTGACGAACTTGCCGCTGAACAGCCAGTCCAGCAGCGTGCCCGCCTGGTTGGCCGCCGCCGAGTAGGCCATGAACGCCAGCGTCGGCATGTCCTCGGACGTGCGGATCAGGTTGGAGGAGGACCCCACGTGCATCGACACGACCAGGCCGGCCTCCGCGCACGCGGCGAACACCGGGTCCCAGTAGTCGGTGTGGATCGACGGGAGCCCCAGCTTGGTGGGGTTCTCCGAGAAGGCGACGGACTTGGCGCCGCGCTCAGCGGTCCGCCCAATCTCGGCCGCGGCGGCTGCCGGATCCCACAGCGGAATGAGCATCATGGGGATGAACCGGCCCGGGTAGGCCCCGGCGAGCTCCTCGAGGATGAAGTCGTTCCACGCCCGCACGCACAGCAGCGCGAGCTCCTTGTCCTTCGCCTCATGGAAGACCTGGCCGCAGTAGCGGGGCATGGACGGGAACAGCATGGACGACAGCACGAAGCCCTGGTTCATATCGGCCACGCGGGCGGCCGGGTCATAGCAGCCGCGCCTCATCTCGTCGTACGTGATCGGCTCCGGGGAGAACTCCTCGCGCCGCTTGCCTGCCACGGCGTTCAGGCCGGTGGTGACGATCTGGCGGTCCTCATAGGCCCAGAACTCGCTGCCGCCGTCGCGCACGATTCGGGGCCCGGTGTCCCGCCAGCGCTCGGGCAGCCGCTCCTGCCACAGCCGGGCGGGCTCAATGAGGTGGTCGTCAACCGAGATGAACCAGCTGAAGGACATGAAACCTCCCGACCGTTCCGCCAGCACGAGCGAACACCAGGAAAGCGAACGCTCACATATCATCCTAGCGGAAGGCTGGGCCGGCCGCGACGGCCGGCTGGCCGGCCCGAGCGGACTGCACGGGCGGATCCCTGGGGGTCGTCCCCCCGGGCTAGCACCGCCTCAGCCATACCGCTCAGCCAGGCGCCTGCGATGGGCCGCTGGGGAGCCGAACAGGGAACGGTTGAGCACGGCGCGCTTGAGGTAGACGTGGATGCCGCCTTCCCAGGTGTAACCCATACCCCCGTGCAACTGCATCGCCTTGCCGACGACGTCGACCGCGGCGGCGCACGCGTACGACTTCGCCATCGACGCCGCCACGCTTGCATCGGGGCCGTCGCCAGCCAGGCCCTGCGCGGCCGCAGCGACGAGCTCGCGGGATACCGAGACCTGGACCAGCATGTCGGCGCACGCGTGCTTCACGGCCTGGAACGAGCCGATCGGCCGCCCGAACTGCTCCCGCACGCCGGCATAGGCGACGGTCGCGTCCAGCATGGCTTCGCTCAGGCCGAGGCTGTCGCAGGCGACGGCGGCCGCGCCCCGGTCGAGCAGGCGGCGGATGGCAGCCTGAGGATCGCCGCGGAACCGCCACACCGACGCCTCGGGCACCTCGGCGCCGTCCGCGGTCACGAGGCCGAGGCGACGGGTCGCGTCGAGGACCGGCTGCGCGGTGAGGCCGAGCCCGCCCGTCTGCGGTCCGACGTCGACGATCACGGGCGCGCCGCCGGGTTCGAGCGCCAGCAGCAGGAGCCGGCCGGCCTCCGCCGCGTCGGGAACGAAAGCCGCCCGGCCGTGCAACCGCAGCCCGCGCGGCGACCGCTCGATGCGGAACGGCACCTCACCGGCGACGCAGGCATCCCCACTGCCCGCCAGCGCAACAGCGGGAACGACGGCACCCGACGCGACCTCGCGCACCAGCTCGTCCCGGCCAGGGCTGCGCTCCAGCAGGTTGAGCGTCCCGACACCGAGGACGACAGCCCCCAGGTACGAGCTGCATGCCGCCGCGCGGCCCATCTCCTCGAGAATGACGGCGACCTCGGCAAAGGTGGCGTCCGCGCCGTCCAGTGCGGCCGGCACCTCCAGCCCGAGCCACCCGGCGTCGGCGAGCAGCCGCCACTCGATCCCGGTCTCGGGGCTAGCACCGCCGAGCAGATCGCGCGCCACCGCGCGGAGCTCGTCGTGGACCTCGGTGAAGTCGGAGGACATCAGCTTGCGACCGGCTCTCGGGGCAGCCCCAGGCCGCGCTCGCCGATGATGGTTCGCTGGATCTCGCTGGTACCGCCCGGGATCGTCCACTCCCACGAGCTGATGAAGTCGAGGACCCACGCGCCCGACTCCCACCCGCTCGAGACGGGCTTGCGGAGCTCGGTATGGGCGGCCAGGCCTGCGACCTCGGTGCCGAAGTCCGTCATCCGCTGCAGCAACTCGCTGTAGTACAGCTTCACGATCGAGGCGTCGGCCGGGCCGACGGTGCCGGCGTCGTGGCGTTCCACGAGTCTGCGGCAGAGCGCGCGGAGGCCGGCGACCTCGGTCTCGAACGCCGCCAGCCGGTCGGCCACCAGCGAGTCGTCGAGCGGACGCCCCCCACCGGGCCCCGGCCGGGCGCACGCTTCCACGAGCCACCTTAGGCCGGCGTGACCGAGCCGCTCCGCCAGCTCGAGCATGGTCATGCCGCGCTCGGTACCCAGCGTCTGCTGCGCCACCCGCCAGCCCGCGTTCTCGGGCCCGACGAGCTGCGTGGCCGGGATGACGACGTCGTTGAGGAACATCTCGCAGAAGTGGGACTCGCCGGTCGCCTGGCGGATGGGGCGAACGTAGATGCCGGGCGTCCGCATGTCCAGCAGGAAGTACGAGATGCCGCGCCGCTTCGGGGCGCCGGGGTCGGTGCGCGCGAGGAGCAGGCACCAGTCGGCGTGCATCGCGCCGCTCGCCCACAGCTTCTGCCCGCTGACGACGTAGGCGTCGCCCTCCTTGCGGGCGGTCGTCTTGAGGCTGGCGAGATCGGATCCGGCCTCGGGCTCGGAGAAGCCCTGGGCCCAGATCTCGCCGTCGAGGATCGCCGGGAGGTGCCGCCGGCGCTGCTCGTCGGTGCCTGCGGCGAGCAGCGTGGCCGCCGCGTGGTGGATCGCGACGAAGGCCAGGACCAGCCGCGGCGCGTCGTGAGCGGCGAGCTCGGAGTACAACACGACCTGCTCCGGGGCGGACATCCCGCCGCCCCACTCCTTCGGCCAGTGCGGGACGGCGAAGCCGGCCCGGCGGAGCTCGGCGAACCACGCCTTCTGGAAGCTGACGAACTCCTCGTCCGATGCGCCGACCTGCGCCTGCCGCCATCCCGCGGGGATGTGCGCCCGGCACCACTCACGCACGCCGGCGCGGAACTCGTCGAGGTCGCCCCGCGATGATGTTGGCGAAGCCTCGGAGGGGCGCGGGGGGGTCGTCATAGTCACCGCGCCTTCGGCCGCAAGGCAAGCAGGCGGTCACGGTGCTCGGCTGACTGCATGGTGACGGCCTCGGCGGCGAAGCCGGCCTGCATGGCGCCGCTCAGCGCCTGGGACAGGTACATGTTGAGCACCCGCTTGGTGCCCCGGAGCGCCTCGGCAGGCTGCGCGGCCAGCCGCCCGGCCAGGCGCCGGGCCTCGGGAAGCAGGTCCTCCGGTGCGGTGATGCGGGTGGCCAGCCCGAGCTCGACGGCCGTGGCTGCCGCGATGCGGTCGCCGGTGTACAGGTACTCGCGGGACCTGATGATCGGGGTAATCAGCGGCCAGAACGCCGCGCCGCCGTCCCCGGCCACCAGGCCGACGGTGACGTGCGGGTCGGCCAGGTGCGCGGTCTCGGACATCAGCACGATGTCGCACAGCACGGCCAGGCTGCAGCCCAGGCCCACCGCCGCGCCGTTGACGGCGGCGATCACCGGCAGCGGGAAGCGGAGCATCTCCTCGATGATCTGCGCTCCCTCCCGCAGGCTTTCGTCCCGGGCCACCGGGTCGTCGACGAAGGACGTGATCCAGTCGAAGTCGCCGCCGGCGCAGAACGCCCGTCCCGCGCCGGTGAGGATCACCACCCTGGCCGCCCGGTCCGCGGCGAGCTGCCGCCAGACGTTGGCCAGGGCCCAGTGCAGTGCCTGGTTGACGGCGTTCAGCTCGGCGGGCCGGTTGATGACGACCGTACGGACCGGGCCGTCGCCCTCGACGGTCAGCTCCCCGGGAAGGTCGTACGTCACGCCGTCACCCGCTCGCCACATCGCTGAACAGCCCGGTCAGGCCGCGTCGGCCGAGGCTGCGCGTGAGCCGGTCGAGCGTCGCGGACAGGCCCAGCGGCAGCCGCCGCAGCGGCTGGCTGTACCGCGACAGCCACGACAGGGCCGTCTCGTCGCAGAAGCCGATGGCGCCGTGGAGCTGGTGCGCGACCCGGAACACGGCCTCAGCCGCCTCGATGGCGGCCATCCGCAGAGCGAGCGCGTCGTCGAGCGCGTCGCCGCCACCGGCCTGGACGCTCCAGAGCGCGTACTTGGCGAGCACCTCGACGCCGCTGCGCTCGACCTCGGCCTCGGTGAGCTGGAACTGGACGCCCTGGAACGCCGCGAGCGGCTGGCCGAACTGCTCCCGCACGAGCACGTGCGCCCGCGTCAGATCGATCGCCCGGTCGAGCATCCCCAGCAGCGTCCAGCACGGCAGGACCAGCCCGAGCGCCGCATCCCTCGCGCCGTCGCTGTCCACCGGCTCCAGGTCGAGTTCCGCGACGAACGCGGTGCTGCGCGGCGGCGCGCTCGGCGTCCGGGCAACGGCCCTGCTGCGACAGCCGCTCAAGGTAACCGCTGCCCAGCGGAGATCGAGGCCGGCCACCGCGCCGGCAGGACCGGAGTCGGCCACCACCACCAGCCCGTCCACGTCGAGGTCGGTGGGCCGCGCGAGGCGCTCCGCCACCGGATAGGCGACGGCCCAGTAGCCGGCGCTACGGCAGAGCGCCGCCGCCGCCTCCAGTTCGCCGCCATCGCTGCGAGGATCGAGCTCCCAGGCGCCGAGCTCGCCGAGGACCGGCGCCACGATGGCATCCCGGCGATCGGGCTCCTGCTCGGCCAGCTGGACAAGCCGGTCCCCGCCCGCCGCCTCCAGCGCCCGGAGCGCCAGCCGCCCGTACTCGGCCGCCTCCTCGCTCAGATCAATCTTCATAACGCCGTCCTCGCGGGTGTCTGGGGGGTCGTCCCCCCGGGGGAACGGAGCATGGACCGGGCCAGGAGGATCCGCTGCATCTCGATACTTCCCGACGCGACAGTGGAGGCCTGCGAGTAGCGCCAGTGGTCCTCCACCTCGGCGCGGAAGCGGTGGCCCTGCTCACCGGTCAGCGGCACGAGCGCCACGATCTCCATGAGCACCTCGGCGCTCTCCTGGTCAAGCCTGGTCACGGCAATCCGGTACGCCGCGGTGTCGCCCGGACTCACCCTGCCCTCGCTCTGCAGTGACACCACTCGGTAGGCGAGCAGCCGGGCTCGCCGGCAGTGCGTGAGCATCCGCGCCCACCGGCCCCGAAGCTCCGCGGGGAGGGCATCCCACTGGTCGCCGAGCACCGACGGCGCGGCCTGCAGCAGGCGCTCGCAGCGGGCGTAGCGGGCGATGCCCACGCGCTCGAACGCCAGCACCTCCTGCACGACCTTCCATCCTTCGTCCACGGGACCAAGGACGTCGGCCTCGGTCACCCGGACGTCGTCGAAGAAGACCTCGTTGAGGTGATGCGGCCCCATCATGCAGCGGATGGGCCGCACCTCGATGCCCGGGCTGGACATCGGCACCAGGAAGATCGTCAGGCCATGCTGCTTCTTCTCGCCTTTTGAGGTCCGGGCGAGGAGGAAGCACCACTGCGCCATCATGGCGTAGGACGTCCAGATCTTCTGGCCGGACACGCGCCAGCCCCCGCCCCCCACCCGCCTCCCCTTTCCCCCTTCGCTATCCCCCTTCACTGGCCGGGCCGCCGTCAGCAGCGATGCCAGGTCGGAGCCGGCATCGGGCTCGCTGAAGCCCTGGCACCAGATGACCTCACCGCGCGCAATCGGCGGAAGGTGCCTGCGCCGCTGCTCCGGGGTGCCGTGCCGCATGATCGTCGGGCCCACCCAGTTGACGCCCATGTACTGCGCACCCCGGGGCTCGTGGTGCGCCCACATCTCCTCGCGGACCACCGTCTGCTCCCACGCCGAGGCACCGCGGCCGCCGAACTCCTCGGGCCAGGCCAGGCAGAGCAGGCCGCGCTCCGCGAGAAGCCGGCAGAACCGCTGGGCGGTCTCCAGGTCGGCCGGGTCGTCGGTGAAGGCCCCGAGGAAGTCCGCGGCAACGTGCTCGTGCACGAGCCGGCGCAGCTCGCCCCTGAGCGCGCTGGCGCCCTCGCCCATTCTGAAGTCCACGGGCACCTCCCCGATTCCACAATACGGACTATAGTAGAGTAAGTGCTTGCTCAGTCACAGCGCCGAGGAGGCGAAGCGGGCCAAGCGGTCCAGGTCACCCGGCGCTCACGGATCTAGCACCCGGCGCGGACGCGACAGGAGGCTGAGCGGATGCTCGACGACGCGACAGTGGAGGACCTGCGGCGGCATTGGGACGAGGGCTGGAACGCCGGTGACCTCGCTACGATCATGGCACCGTTCGCCACCGGCGTCGTCTTCAGCTCCCCGTTCGTCCCGAGGCTCACCGGCGACCAGGCGAAGATGACGATCGACGGGTACGACGCGCTGCGCTCGTACGTCGACTACGCGCTGCGCCGCGCCCCGGGGATCCGGTACACGCTCGACGCGACGTACGCGGGCACCGACACGGTCGTCCTCGTCTACACCTGCCGCGCCCCCGACGGCACCGTCCGGCACGGAGCCGACTCCATGCGCGTCGGCGCCGCGGGCAAGGTAGTCGAGTGGCGCTGCCACTACTCGCATGATTCGCTGACCTGACCTGGCGGGACGGATCGCCGACGGTAGACAGTGGAGCGATGCTGTATGTCCTGCACAACCACAACGCGCTTTGATTCGTCGATCCGGTACAGGACGCGCCACTGGGTACCGAGCCGTGCGCTATTGAAGCCGGCCAGCTTGTCCCGCAGCGGCTTCCCGACCCGGTAGGGCGCCTCCAGGAGCGGGCCGGTGACAAATTCGACGGCAGCGGCGGCCACGTCCTCCGGAAGCACCTCGGAGATCGCACGCCGGGCCGGGCGGGCCAGTCCGAGCTCATAAGGCTCGGCGCTCACCGCTTGCGCTCAGCGAGCAGTGCGCGCGCGGCTTCGGCTCCGTAAACCACGTCGCCAGCCTGCTCGGACTCGCGGGCTTCTGCCAAGCCCCTTAGCGCGGCCGGGTCAGCGAGAATCTCGGCGGTCTCGCGCATGGAAAGGTACTCTTCGATCGCGACCAGGACCGTCTGCTGCACGCTGCGATGCTCGATCTCAGCTACCTGCTTAAGCTGATCCTCCACCTCAGGCGGCAAACGAAGTGTCATAGCCATACCGATATGATACCACAATGGTTCGCAGAGAGCTGGCACGACCGGCCGGTCAGGGCAGTTGGAATTGCCCTAGCGGGCGGTCCAGCCGCCGTCGATGACGATCGTCTGCCCGGTCACGTACCGCCCGGCGTCACTGACGAGCCACAAGACCGCTCCCGCGAAGTCGTCGACGGTCCCGTCGGCGGAAAGCGGGGTGTTGCGCCGCAGCCACGCTCTCGAGCGCTCGTCGTCGTACAGCCCATCGGTGATCTCGCTGCGGAAGAACCCCGGGGCGACCGTGTTCACCCGGATGGCGTGCCGGGCCCACTGCACGGCCAGCTCGGCCGTAAGCCCCGACAGCCCCAGCTTGCTGGCGGCATACGATGCCTGCGGGATCCCGGGGATGCCGACCCGCCCGCTGATCGACGACACGTTGACGATCGATCCCCGCCCGGCCGCGATCATGTGCGGGAAGACGTCCTGGGACAGCCGGAACGGCGCCACCAGGTTGAGGTCGAGCGTCTGGCGCACCGCCTCGAGAGGCTCGCGCTCGGCCCGCTCGTGGGTAAAGATGTTGCCCGCCGCGTTCACCAGGATCTCGGGACCGCCCAGGTCGTCGGCGACTTGGGCGACGATCCCCCCCACCTGCGCCAAGTTGAGCAGATCGCAGCCGATCGCCAGTCCCCCGATCTCCTCGGCCAGCTTCACGAGGCGGTCGTACCGGCGGGCCACGACGGCCACCCGGGCTCCGACCGAGGCGAGCGCCCGGGCGAGCCCCTCACCGAGCCCCGACGAGGCCCCCGTCACCACGGCCACCCGGCCTGTGAGATCGAACCGCCGCAATGCCTCGGGTACGTCGGGGCCCATCGGGCTACCTCCGCCGGATCTAGACTCTGCTCACCCTAGGAGACGCCCCCCTCAAACCTCCCCCAGACCTAGACAACGACGGTCCGCACTCCTTCGGCCCGGGTCAGCAGGCCGATGCCGTCGTTGATCTCGTCGAGCTTGATGCGCTGGGAGATCATCGACCCGAGGTCCAGCTGGCCGGCCTCGGCGAGGCGGATGAACCGGGAGAAGTCGCGCAGGATCTGGGCCCCGCCGACGACGGACCCAGCGAGGCGCTTGCCCGAGAACACCGCCTGGATGGCCGGCAGCGTCAGGGTCTCGCCCAACGCCGGCATGCCGACGAGCGTCACCGTGCCCTCGACGCGCGCCATGTCGAAGGCCTGGACCATGAGCTCGGGACGCCCGACGACTTCGAAGCTGTAGTCGGCCCCGCGTCCGCCGGTAAGCGCCCGAACCTGCTCGACCGGGTTCCCAGCTGCCGGGTCTACGGCGTGCGTGGCTCCCACACCGACACTCGCCTCACGGCGGCCGGGCGCCGGGTCGATGGCGATGATGACCGTGGCGCCGGCGATGCGTGCCCCCTGGATCACCGACTGACCGACGCCGCCACAACCGATCACCGCCACGCTGGAGCCCGGGATGACGGCGGCGGTGTTGAGCGCAGCCCCCAGGCCGGTGGTGACGCCGCACCCGAGGAGGGCAAGCTCCTCGTCGGCGAGGTCGGTCTCCACGGGGACCACCGACGCCTCGTGCACCACCATGGCCTCGGCGAACGTCCCGCAGCCGCAGACCGCGGCGGCCCACCGGCCTCCGGCGAGCTCGAACCGGGGTACCGCCCGCACCACTGCGCCGAGCTCGCAGTGGTTGGACATGCCTCTGACGCACCACCAGCAGTTCCCGCACGCGGGCGAGACCGACGCGAGAACGCGGTCCCCGGCCCGGACCCGGCGCACCTCGGGCCCGACCGCCTCGACGACTCCGCAGGCCTCGTGGCCGGGCACGATCGGAAGCGGGAGCGCCGACAGCCCGTTGATCACGCTGAGGTCCGTGTGGCAGATGCCGCTCGCGGCAATGCGCACGAGGACGTCCCGGGGCCCGACGGCCGGGACGGGGAGGTCTTCCAGCACGAGCGGCTGGCCGACCTCATACGCGACGGCAACTCTCATGGCGCAACCCCTAAAGATCCGGTCCGACAGCGTGGGAAGGACGGCTGGCAGATGACCGCAGCCGAGGCTGGGTGAGCGAAGACTCACTCATCTTACTCGGATGCCGCCATGGCCGCCATGATAGGGTGAGTAAGCGCTTCCTCGCTTGTTCGCGCGCCTTGAGCAGAGTGCCGCGAGCGATGAACGGCAGTAAGTGAGCGCATACTTTGACTCTACCCTCTGACGGGGCCTCCGGAGGTACGCGGCGATGGAGTACCGGCTGATCGATGCCGACGAGCACTATTACGAGCCCGACGACTGCTTCTCCCGGCACATCGAG
>WNFJ01166915.1_pt1 | contig 28071 bp, 38 predicted proteins | sample 5400461 | NCBI WGS metagenome assembly WNFJ01 (sample SAMN13153349, study PRJNA577476) | soil metagenome | isolation source: 115 cm saprolite on Douglas fir-dominated hillslope | place: USA:California | collected 2013-09-17
GATGGTCGCCGGCCCCCGCGTCCGGATCGGCCAGCATCTCCGCTGTCTCGTCGAGCCCGAACTCGAGCTCCCGGTAGAACAGGATCCGCTGCAGGCGCCGCAGGTCCGCGTCGGAGTACAGGCGGTAACCGGCGGCGCTGCGCCCGCTCGGCGTCAGCAACCCGATGCCGTCGTAGTGGTGCAGCGTCCGCACCGAAATGTGCGACAGGTGCGCTACCTCCCCGACCGTGTACTCGTCCACGTGGACCACCGTGCGGCCTGCCGCTACGTGAAGGTCAAGCGAGGCAAGCACTCAGGGTGGCCAAGATGATCGTCCGCCCCGCCACGGCGCCATCGCGGGCCGGGAAACAGCTCAAGATCCGCAACTGTGTCAATCTGTCTGCGCTATTTACCGGCAGATTGACACAGACGCGGATCATGAGCGCGCCGGGGGACCGCGGAGGGTGCGCCGGCCATGATCGTGCTCGCGTGGCGCCCCAACGGGTCATCGCACCTTGCGGACCGGTGAGCCTGCCCAGTGGAGATCATCGACGCAACACCCATACTCGTGATCTCGACTCTTCGAGATCACGAGTTGTACGACAGCCGCTGGCCAGCCAAAAAGTCACCGCGATCATGGAATCAAGGTCCGTCCGCCGATTTCCCGACTACGCACCAGGACCGCGGCCGTGCAGATACCGCTGGGGCGTGCGGGTGAGGGCGTTCGGGTCTCTCGCCGCGCATCGGCGGCGGGGGTGGGTAGGTGCGAAGGACAGCCAGCGTTGGCCGGCTCGCGAGGCAGACCGACGCCGATCATGTGGCGGAACTTCCACGGCAGGTGGCTCCTTGCGGGGGAGGGATGCCATTGATACAGGGCGGACGCGCCGTGGTGAAGTTCGCCCATGAGGGCGGGAGTGGCTAGGCTGGCGTCACGCTGGCGCAGCCGTTCGGGATTATCCGGCTCGTACGGGGCGTTACACGAGCGACAGTCAATCGCCGTTTTGACCTGTAGCCAGAGCGGCGGTAATCTCTGTCTCCGTGCCTGTGACATCATGGGCACGCGGGCGCGCCATGCGGCCTCACGGACCCGGGAAATGCTGGGCCGGGGCACGCGGCGCGCAGGACCTCCTCTCCTCGACGACAGGCCTGTTGTGGCCTGGTGTGCCCCGGAGTCGGCGACACGCCCGACCACGGGGGTCGGTGAGGCGGGGGAACCCGCAGGTGAGATGGCTTGGAACCGCCGCCTGCGGGGTCCGGAGTTGACCAGAAAGGCGTGCCGGAAGCACGCGCAGAGGACGACAGCGTGCCGGAGGCGCGCAGAGGACGGAGACGCGGTGCCCACGATCCAGCAGCTGGTCCGCAAGGGTCGCCAGGACAAGGTAGCCAAGAACAAGACTCCGGCGCTCAAGGGCAGCCCGCAGCGCCGCGGAGTCTGCACGCGCGTCTACACGACCACGCCCAAGAAGCCGAACTCCGCGCTCCGCAAGGTCGCCAGGGTGCGGCTGACCAGCCAGATAGAGGTCACGGCCTACATCCCGGGTGTGGGTCACAACCTGCAGGAGCACTCGATCGTGCTCGTCCGGGGTGGCCGGGTGAAGGATCTTCCCGGCGTCCGGTACAAGATCATCCGTGGTTCGCTCGACACGCAGGGCGTCCGGAACCGTAAGCAGGCCCGCAGCCGCTACGGCGCGAAGAAGGAGAAGAGCTGACATGCCGCGCAAGGGCCCCGCGACCAAACGGCCGCTCGTCACCGACCCGGTCTACGGCTCACCGCTCGTTACCGCGCTGGTGAACAAGGTGTTGCTCGCCGGCAAGCGGTCGCTTGCGGAGCGGATCGTGTACGGGGCGCTCGAGGGCGCCAGGGACAAGACGGGCAACGACCCGGTAGTGACGCTCAAGCGTGCGCTCGACAACGTCAAGCCGACCCTCGAGGTGCGCAGCCGCCGTGTCGGCGGCGCGACCTACCAGGTGCCTGTCGAGGTGCGGGCCTCGCGCAGCACCACCTTGGCCTTGCGCTGGATCGTGACGTACTCGCGGCAGCGCAGGGAGAAGACCATGACCGAGCGGCTCATGAACGAGCTGCTCGACGCGAGCAACGGCCTCGGCGCCAGCGTCAAGCGGCGCGAGGACACCCACAAGATGGCCGAGTCCAACAAGGCGTTCGCGCACTACCGCTGGTGACACCGGACGGAATCCGGCGCCGCACCGGCGCCGTGGGACCGGCAAGCAAACACAAGACTTAACGACTCAGGAAAGAAAGAAGAAGTGGCCACTCAGACCGCCGTGGAACTCGCCAAGGTCCGCAACATCGGGATCATGGCGCATATCGACGCGGGCAAGACCACGACAACCGAGCGAATCCTTTTCTATACCGGCATCAACTACAAGATCGGCGAGGTCCACGAGGGCGCCGCCACCATGGACTGGATGGAGCAGGAGCAGGAGCGCGGCATCACGATCACCTCCGCCGCGACGACCACGAGCTGGCGCGAACACACGATCAACATCATCGACACGCCCGGTCACGTGGACTTCACCGTCGAGGTGGAGCGCTCACTGCGGGTGCTCGACGGTGCGGTCGCGGTGTTCGACGCGGTCGCCGGTGTAGAGCCGCAGTCAGAGACGGTGTGGCGGCAGGCCAACCGTTATGGCGTGCCGAGGATCTGCTTTGTCAACAAGATGGACCGGGTAGGCGCGGAGTTCCACCGCTGTGTGGAGATGATCGTCGACCGCCTTGGCGCCACCCCGCTCGTGATCCAGCTCCCGTGGGGAGTCGAATCCGACTTCAAGGGCGTCATCGACCTGGTCCGGATGCGCGCGCTGCTGTGGCAGACCGAGGGCAAGGGCGACAAGTACGACGTGGTCGCGATCCCCGATGACCACCTGGAGGCGGCCAGGGAATGGCGTGACCGGCTGCTCGAGACCATCTCCGAGCGGGACGAGGAGATGATGGAGCTGTACCTGGAGGGCACCGAGCCCGGCCCGGACGAGCTCATCGCCGCGATCCGCCGTGCCACCATCGCCGGCGCCGTCACCCCGGTGCTGTGCGGGAGCGCGTTCAAGAACAAGGGCGTCCAGCCGATGCTCGACGCGATCGTGGACCTGCTGCCGAGCCCGGTGGACATTCCGTCCATCAAGGGCCACGCGGTGGGCCGCGAGGACGAGATCATCGAGCGGCACGCCGATCCGGACGAGCCGTTCGCCGCGCTCGCGTTCAAGATCATGTCCGATCAGCACCTGGGCAAGCTCACCTACATCCGGGTGTACTCGGGGACGCTGCGGACCGGCTCGCAGGTACTCAACTCGACCAAGCAGGGGCGCAAGGAGCGGATCGGCAAGATCTACCAGATGCACGCGAACAAGCGCGAGGAGCGGCCCACCGCGATCGCGGGCCAGATCGTCGCGGTGATGGGCCTGAAGGACACCACCACCGGTGACACGCTCTGCGACCCCGCGCACCCGGTGATCCTGGAGTCGATGACGTTCCCCGCGCCGGTCATCAACGTGGCGATCGAGCCGAGGACCAAGAGCGACCAGGAGCGGCTCGGCACCGCCATTCAGCGGCTCGCCGAGGAGGACCCGACCTTCCAGGTCCGTACGGACGAGGAAACCGGCCAGACGATCATCTCCGGCATGGGTGAACTGCACCTCGAGGTGCTCGTCGACCGGATGAAGCGGGAGTTCAGGGTCGAGGCCAACATCGGCCGGCCGCAGGTCGCCTACCGCGAGACCATCCGCAGGAAGGTCACCAAGGTCGAGTACACGCACAAGAAGCAGACGGGCGGCTCTGGCCAGTACGCCAAGGTCGTCATCGACCTGGCGCCGACCGGCGGCGACGGCGGAGGGTACGAGTTCGAGAACAAGATCACGGGAGGCCGCATCCCGCGCGAGTTCATTCCGTCCGTGGACGCCGGGTGCCAGGAGGCCGCCGAGTTCGGCGTGCTGGCCGGATACCCGATGGTGGACGTCAAGGTGACGCTCACCGACGGCGCGTATCACGAGGTGGACTCCTCCGAGCTCGCGTTCAAGATCGCTGGCTCGATGGCGTTCAAGAAGGCGGCCGCGCAGGCGGATCCCGTGCTGCTCGAACCGGTCATGGCGGTCGAGGTCAGGACGCCCGACGACTACATGGGTGACGTCATCGGCGACCTGAACAGCCGGCGTGGCCAGATCCAGGCAATGGAGGATGTTTCCGGCACACGGGTCGTCAAGGCGGTCGTGCCGCTGTCGGAGATGTTCGGCTACGTCGGCGACCTGCGCAGCCGGACCCAGGGCAGGGCGGACTACACGATGCAGTTCGACTCCTACGCCGAGGTCCCGCCGAGTATCGCCAAGGAAATAGTCGCGAAGGCACGAGGTGAGTGACATCGGACGAAAACCGGGGTCGCCCAGCGACGCGAGATCAGTGAAGAACGTACGCCTCACGGCTCAGAATCTGTAGGAGAAATCAGTGGCGAAGGCCAAGTTCGTGCGGAACAAGCCGCACGTCAACATCGGCACCATCGGGCACATCGACCACGGCAAGACCACGCTGACCGCTGCGATCACCCGAGTGCTGCACGACAAGTTCCCCGACCTCAATCCGTTCACGCCGTTCGACCAGATCGACAAGGCGCCGGAGGAGAAGGAACGCGGTATCACCATCTCGATCGCGCATGTCGAGTACCAGACCAACAAGCGGCACTACGCGCACGTGGACTGCCCCGGTCATGCCGACTACATCAAGAACATGATCACCGGCGCCGCGCAGATGGACGGTGCCATTCTGGTCGTGGCCGCGACCGACGGCCCCATGCCGCAGACGCGCGAGCACGTGCTGCTCGCGCGCCAGGTGGGCGTGCCCTACATCGTGGTGGCGCTCAACAAGGCCGACATGGTGGACGACGAGGAGATCCTCGAGCTCGTCGAGCTTGAGGTCCGCGAACTGCTCAGCAACTATGAGTTCCCCGGCGACGACCTCCCGGTGATCCGGGTGTCCGCGCTGAAGGCGCTCGAGGGCGACGCGGAGTGGAGCGCGAAGGTCGTCGAGTTGCTCGACGCCTGCGACGAGCACATCCCCGAGCCGGTGCGGGAGATCGACAAGCCGTTCCTCATGCCGATCGAGGACGTCTTCTCCATCACCGGCCGCGGCACCGTGGTGACCGGCCGGATCGAGCGCGGAGTGATCCACACCGGCAACGAGGTGGAGATCATCGGCATCAAGGAGAAGCCGATGAAGACGACCATCACCGGCGTGGAGATGTTCCGCAAGATCCTCGACGAGGGCCAGGCGGGCGACAACGTCGGCCTGCTGCTGCGCGGCATCAAGCGCGAGGAGGTCGAGCGCGGCCAGGTCGTCATCAAGCCGGGCACGAACACCCCGCACACCCACTTCGAGGCACAGGTCTACGTGCTGTCCAAGGAGGAGGGCGGCCGGCACACGCCGTTCTTCAACAACTACCGTCCGCAGTTCTACTTCCGCACCACGGACGTCACCGGCGTCGTCTACCTGCCCGAGGGCACCGAGATGGTCATGCCGGGTGACAACACCGAGATGCGGGTCGAGCTGATCCAGCCGATCGCGATGGAGGAAGGCCTCAGGTTCGCGATCCGCGAGGGCGGCCGGACCGTCGCCTCGGGGCGGGTCATCAAGATCCTCAAGTGACGGTCGTTGGTGCGGCGGCCGGTCCGCTGACATGGCGGCCCGGCCGCCGCACCACGTAACGCCACCCGGTAGCAAACACGCAAGACAGCGGCACACTCAAGCGAAGGACACCGAAGCCACATGGCGGGACAGAAGATCCGCATCCGGCTCAAGGCATATGATCACGAGGTCATCGACAGCTCGGCGCGCAAGATCGTCGAGACCGTGACGCGCACTGGCGCGCGCGTCGCGGGGCCGGTGCCGCTGCCGACAGAGAAGAACGTGTACTGCGTCATCCGCTCGCCGCACAAGTACAAGGACTCGCGCGAGCACTTCGAGATGCGCACGCACAAGCGCCTGATCGACATCATCGCGGCTCGACCTGCCCGCGGGTGTCGACATCGAGATCAAGCTTTGAGGACTACTGAGATGGCTTCGCCAGCTAGGCAGATCAAGGGAGTGCTGGGCGAGAAGCTCGGCATGAGCCAGGTCTTCGACGACGACGGGCGTATCGTGCCCGTCACCGTCGTCAAGGCCGGTCCCTGCGTGGTGACAGCGGTGCGGACGCCGCAGAGCGACGGCTACTCGGCCGTGCAGCTCGGCTACGGCGAGATCAATCCCGCCAAGGTGAGCCGCCCGGTCGCGGGACAGTTCACCAGGGCCGGGGTGACACCCCGCAGGTACCTGGTGGAGCTGCGCACCGCCGACGCGACCAGCTACACCCTCGGCCAGCAGGTCGCCGCCGACGTGTTCGAGGCGGGCCAGCGGGTCGACGTGACCGGCCGCAGCAAGGGCAAGGGCACCACGGGCGTGATGAAACGGCACGGCTTCCGCGGTCTCGGGTCCTCGCACGGAACCCAGCGCAAGCACCGCGCACCGGGGTCGATCGGCGGCTGCGCCACCCCGGGCCGGGTCTTCAAGGGTGTCCGCATGGCGGGCCGCAGCGGCGGAGTCCGCACGACCGCGCAGAGCCTGCTCGTGCACGCGGTGGACATGGACCGGGGCCTGCTGTTGATCAAGGGTGCGGTCCCGGGCCCGAAGGGCACGCTGGTGCTCGTCCGGAGCGCCGCCAAGGCCCCGGTTGGCCCGCCCGCTCCGGACACCGCCGGGCAGCCAGGGAAGGCGAGGTAGCAGATGAGCGCTGTCGTCAGCGTCGTCTCACCGGCAGGCGATACGGGCCAGACCGTCGATCTGCCGGACGAGATCTTCGGCGCCAAGGTGAATGTGCCCCTGATTCATCAGGTGGTCGTCGCGCAGCAGGCCGCGGCGCGGCAGGGCACGCACGACACCAAGTCCCGCGGCGAGGTCCGCGGTGGCGGCAAGAAGCCGTACCGGCAGAAGGGCACCGGCCGGGCCCGTCAGGGTTCACTCCGTGCGCCGCAGTACGCCGGCGGCGGTGTCGTGCACGGCCCGACGCCCCGTTCCTACAGCCAGCGGACACCGAAGAAGATGAAGGCCGCCGCCCTGCGCGGCGCGCTGTCCGACCGCGCCCGCGACGGCCGGGTGCACGTGGTCAGCCACTTCGTCGAGGGTGACGAGCCAAGGACGAAGGACGCGCTCGGTGTGCTGCGGACGATCACGGCCGCGCCGCGCGCGCTCGTCGTGGTCGGCGCGGAGGACATGGTCACCTGGAAGAGCCTGCGCAACGTGCCCGGCGTGCACGTACTCGAGGCCGGCCAGCTCAACACCTACGACGTGATGGCCAGTGACGACGTGATCTTCACCGAGGAATCGCTGGCTGAGTTCACTGCCCGCGCTACCTCCGGCGGGTCCAGCAAGTCCGGCGGGTCCAGCAAGTCTGGCGGGTCCAGCAAGTCCGGCGGGTCCAGCAAGTCTGGCGGGTCCGGGGAGGCGTCCAGCCGGGCTGACACCGCGCGGCGGCAGAAGGAGGCGCGGCGATGAACAAGATCAGCGATCCGCGGGACATCTTGATCCGGCCGGTGGTCTCGGAGAAGAGCTACGGCCTCAGTGACATCGGCAAGTACACGTTCATTGTCGCGCCCGACGCCAACAAGACCCAGATCAGGCAGGCGGTGGAGGCGGTGTTCGGCGTCAAGGTGACCCAGGTCAACACCGTCAACCGGCCGGGCAAGCGCAAGCGGACCCGGTACGGCTGGGGCAAGCGGCGTGACACCAAGCGGGCCATCGTGAGCCTGGGCGACGGTGACCGGATCGACATCTTCGGCCCGACCAGTTAGCCGCCGCGGGATCCACAGGAGCGAGAACACCCATGGGCATCCGTAAGTACAAGCCGACAACGCCGGGCCGGCGCGGCGCCAGCGGCGCCGACTTCGTCGAGGTCACCCGGGACGAGCCGGAGAAGGCGCTGGTCCGCCCGCTGCATTCCACCGGCGGCAGGAACGTGCACGGCCGCATCACCACCCGGCACCAGGGCGGCGGGCACAAGCGTGCGTACCGGCTGATCGACTTCCGCCGGGACGACAAGGACGGTGTGCCCGCCAAGGTGGCCCATATCGAGTACGACCCGAACCGTACGGCCCGCATCGCGCTGCTGCACTACGCCGACGGCGAGAAGCGGTACATCCTGTGCCCGCAGGGCCTCGGCCAGGGGGACGAGGTGGAAAACGGTCCCCGGGCCGACATCAAGCCGGGCAACTGCCTGCCCCTGCGGAACGTGCCGACCGGCACCGTGGTACACGCCATCGAGCTGCGGCCGGGCGGCGGCGCCAAGATCGCCCGGTCCGCGGGGGCCGGCGTCCAGTTGCTCGCCAAGGAAGGCACCAGCGCCTTCCTGCGCATGCCCTCCGGTGAGATCCGGCTCGTCGACGTTCGCTGCCGCGCCACCGTCGGCGAGGTGGGAAATGCCGAGCAGGGCAACATCAAGCTCGGCAAGGCGGGCCGCAACCGGTGGAAGGGCCGCCGGCCCACCGTGCGCGGTGTCGCCATGAACCCGGTCGACCACCCGCTCGGCGGCGGCGAGGGCAAGAGCTCGGGCGGCCGCCACCCGGTGAGCCCGTGGGGCAAGCCGGAGGGGCGTACCCGTAAGGCCAACAAGCCAAGCGACCGGCTCATCACGCGCCGCCGCGGCAAGAAGAAGCGGTAGGCACCCATGCAATACAAGTGGCAACCCATGATCCCTAACGGCTGCGCAGAGCCGGCCCGCGGGCCGGTGCAGCCTGACCTGCGGCAAGAAAAGCGTGTGTGGCAGAAGGAAACGGTAGGAGCACTCAGCGATGCCTCGTAGCCTGAAGAAGGGCCCCTTCGTCGACGACCACCTGATGAAGAAGGTGGACGCGCAGAACGAGAAGGGCGCCAAGAACGTCATCAAGACGTGGTCGCGTCGCTCCATGATCGTTCCGGAGATGCTCGGCCACACGATCGCGGTTCACGACGGCCGCAAGCACGTGCCGGTGTTCATCACCGAGGCGATGGTCGGTCACAAGCTCGGCGAGTTCGCGCCAACGCGAACCTTCCGCAGCCACGTCAGGGACGACCGGCGGAGCCGGCGCTGACCGCCGTGGCCACGACACACGCCGACCAGGACCACCCGACGACACCACATTCCGCTGGAACGAAGTAAGCGAGGGAAGCGATGGAAGCCAGGGCTCAGGCGCGGTACGTCCGCGTCACGCCCCGGAAGGCCCGCCGCGTGGTGGACCTCATTCGCGGGCTGCCTGCTGGCCAGGCGCAGGCGGTGCTCGCCTTCGCGCCGCAGGCCGCCAGCGACCCGGTCGGCAAGGTGCTGGCGAGTGCCATCGCCAATGCGGAGGTCACCGGTCGCGTGGACCGCGAGACGCTCGTCGTGAGCCGTGCGTGGGTCGACGAGGGCCCGACGCTGAAGCGGTTCCGCCCGCGCGCGCAGGGCCGCGCATACCGGATCAACAAGCGCACCAGCCACATCACAGTGATCATCGCAGAACAGAACGCACCAGCCGGCAGCGCGGCGAGCGGGCCGGCCAGGGGGCGCCGCCGGCGCGGCCGCGCGGAACCCGCGGCGTCGCCCGCCACCAGGATCAGCCGTCCGGGGCGCCGGCGCCCCGCAGGAGCAGCGACCGCGGCGGCCGAGAGCGCGGCGGCCGCGGCGGCCGAGGCGGCCGAGAGCGCGGCGACCGAGGCGGCCGAGAGCGCGGCTGAAGCGGCCGAGGAAAGTGCGGCGGCCGAGGAAAGTGCGGCGGCCGAGGAGAGTGCGGCCGACGAGAGTGCCGATGCCGCAGAGGGCGACGCCGCGGAAGGCGACGCCGGTCAGGCAGAGACTTCGCCGAAGGGAAGGACCCGCTAGTGGGGCAGAAGGTGAACCCGCACGGGTTCCGGCTTGGCATCACGACCGACTTCAAGAGCCGGTGGTATGCGGACAAGCTGTACAAGGACTACGTCGCCGAGGACGTGGCGATCCGCCGGATGCTGCAGCGCGGCATGGAACGCGCGGGCATCTCCAAGGTCGAGATCGAGCGGACCCGCGACCGGGTCCGCGTGGACATCTACACCGCGCGGCCGGGCATCGTCATCGGCCGCCGTGGCGCGGAGGCCGACCGGATCCGCGGCGACCTGGAGAAGCTCACCGGCAAGCAGATCCAGCTGAACATTCTCGAGGTGAAGAACCCCGAGACCGATGCGCAGCTTGTCGCGCTCGGTGTCGCCGAGCAGCTTTCCAGCCGGGTGTCGTTCCGCCGCGCGATGCGCAAGGCGATCCAGACGTCCATGAAGGGCGGCGCCAAGGGGATCCGCGTGCAGTGCTCCGGCCGCCTCGGCGGCGCGGAGATGTCGCGGTCGGAGTTCTACCGCGAGGGCCGGGTGCCGCTGCATACCCTGCGCGCCGACATCGACTACGGCTTCCACGAGGCACGCACCACCTTCGGCCGCATCGGCGTGAAGGTGTGGATCTACCGCGGCGAGGCCGCGCAGAGTCGCGCCGAGCGTGAGGCCGCACAGGTGGCACAGCGGGCCGGCCAGCGGCGCGAGCGTCCGCAGCGCCGTGCCCGCCGCCCCGGTGCCGGCGAGCGGCCGCCAGAGCGCGGCGCCGAGCGGCCCGGGGTCCGTGCGCATCCAGGAACGGCCGATCAGCCCGAACGCGCCGCCGCGACGACTGCGGACAACGGAGCAGTGGCGGCGGGCACCGCGGCCACGGGCGCTGCGGGCGAGGAGGGCTGACCAATGCTTATCCCGCGCCGGATCAAGCACCGTAAGCAGCACCGCCCGGACCGGTCGGGTGTCGCCAAGGGCGGCACCAGGGTGTCGTTCGGTGAATACGGTATCCAGGCCGTTGAGCACGCCTACGTCACCAACCGGCAGATCGAGGCGGCCCGGATCGCGATGACCAGGCACATCCGCCGCGGCGGGAAGGTGTGGATCAACATTTACCCGGACCGCCCACTGACCAAGAAGCCAGCCGAGACCCGGATGGGCTCTGGCAAGGGCTCACCCGAGTGGTGGATCGCCAACGTGAAGCCGGGACGGGTCATGTTCGAGCTGTCGGGTGTACCGGAGCCTGTCGCGAGGGAGGCGCTTCGGCGCGCCATGCACAAGCTCCCCATGAAGACCAAGTTCGTCAAGCGTGAAGTGGGTGAGGCGTGATGGCAAAGGGCCTTACCGCCGCCGAGCTGCGGACGTCCACAGAGGACCAGCTGGAAACGAGGCTGCGGGAAGCGAAGGAGGAACTGTTCAACCTTCGCTTCCAGGCCGCGACCGGTCAGCTGGAAAGCCACGGCAGGCTGCACGGCGTCAGGAAGGAAATCGCGCGCATCTACACGGTCATGCGTGAGCGCGAGCTTGGCATCATCACGTTGGCCGAGGAGCCGGGCGAGGCCCCGGTGGAGCAGCCGGGCGACGCCCCGGCGGAGGAGCCGGGCAATGAGTGAGCAGCAGGAGACGGCCACTGCGGGCCAGGGACGTGGTTACCGCAAGGCACGTGAGGGCTACGTCGTCAGCAACAAGATGGACAAGACCGTCGTCGTGATAGTTGAGGACCGGGTGATGCACCCGAAGTACGGCAAGGTCATCCGCCGTACCAAGAAGTACCGTGCGCACGACGAGGCCAACGCCTGTGGCGAAGGCGATCGCGTGCTGTTGATGGAGACCCGGCCGACCTCCGCGACCAAGCGGTGGCGCGTCGCGGACATCCTGGAGAAGGCGAAGTAGATCCCAAGACCCGCCAGGCCTCGGCGTGGCCGGCGTGATGAGCAGGAGTTGACGTGATCCAGCAGGAGTCGCGACTTAGAGTCGCCGACAACACGGGTGCCAAGGAGATTTTGTGCATCCGGGTTCTCGGCGGGTCGGGTCGGCGCTACGCGGGCATCGGCGACGTCATCGTGGCGACCGTCAAGGACGCCCTGCCCGGTGCGGGCGTGAAAAAGGGTGACGTGGTCAAGGCCGTGGTCGTGCGTACCCGCAAGGAGCGCCGCCGCAGCGACGGCTCCTACATCCGCTTCGACGAGAACGCCGCGGTGCTGATCAGGGATGGCGGCGACCCGCGCGGTACGCGCATCTTCGGTCCGGTCGGCCGTGAACTGCGCGAGAAGCGCTTCATGCGCATCATTTCGCTTGCCCCGGAGGTGTTGTGATGGCGAAGCAGGCCAGGAACCCCACGCCGGCGAAGGCACCCAAGATGAAGATCAAGAAGGGTGACCGCGTCGTGGTCGTCGCGGGCAAGGACCGCGGCCGTGAGGGGCAGGTCATCGCGGCCTACCCCGCGCGGCAGAAGGTCGTTGTCGAGGGTGTGAACATGATCAAGAAGAACACGAAGGTGACGCACCAGGGCCCGCGCGGGTCCAAGCAGGGCGGCATCGTCACGCAGGAGGCCCCGCTCGACGTGAGCAACGTGCAGATCGTCGACCCGGACACCAAGGCACCGGCACGCCTCGGCTACCGACTCGATGACGCGGGCAACAAGATCCGCATTACCCGCCCCGGCGGTAAGGACATCTGATGGCAACACCGACGAAGCAGGCGGCTCCAGCCGGGGACGCCGCCGTGCCCGCACCCCGGCTCAAGGTCCGGTACGCCGAGGAGATCGCGCCCGCGCTGCGCAGCGAGTTCGGCTACGGCAACGTCATGCAGGTGCCCAGGCTGACCAAGATCGTGGTCAACATGGGTGTCGGCGAGGCCGCGCGAGACGCGAAGCTGATCGACGGCGCGGTGCGGGATCTGACGGTGATCACCGGCCAGAAGCCCGCGATCGCCCGCGCGAAGAAGTCGATCGCGCAGTTCAAGCTGCGCGAGGGGATGCCCATAGGCGCGCACGTGACGCTGCGGGGCAACCGGATGTGGGAGTTCTGCGACCGCCTGCTCAGCATCGCGCTACCGCGGATCCGTGACTTCCGCGGCCTGAGCGACCGGCAATTCGACGGCCGCGGCAACTACACGTTCGGCCTGAACGAGCAGCTCATGTTCCATGAGATCAACCCGGACCAGGTGGACAGGCAGCGCGGCATGGACATCACAGTCGTGACCACCGCCACCGTTGACGACGAGGGCCGCTCGCTGCTGCGGCGGCTCGGATTCCCTTTCAAGGAGAACTGACCGTGGCGAAGAAGTCGCTGATCGCGAAGGCGAAGCGGACGCCCAAGTTCAAGGTGCGGGCCTATACCAGGTGCTCCCGCTGTGGGCGCCCGCGTGCCGTGTACCGGAGGTTCGGGCTGTGCCGCATCTGCTTCCGCGAGATGGCGCACCGCGGCGAACTGCCCGGCATCACCAAGTCCAGCTGGTAAGGCGGGGCCGCCGGCGGCTTCGCGGTGACGCGGAAACCGGCGGCGCCTGGCCTGCCAGCCAGTGCCAGCCAACTATCCAAGACGACGAACCGACGAATGACCACCTGGGTGCGACCGTACCCACCGACCACGCCGTAGGTCCCAACCAGGCAACCCGAGACAGCCAGGGGAAACCGCGGCGAGGAGGGCCACCAGGCCATGACGATGACCGACCCGATCGCGGACATGCTGACCCGTCTGCGGAACGCCAACGCGGCATATCACGACAGCGTCGGGATGCCGTATTCCAGGATCAAGGTGCACATCGCCGAGATCCTTCAGCAGGAGGGCTACATCGCTGGATGGCGCGTGGAAGATGCCGACGTCGGCAGGAACCTCGTGGTCGCCCTCAAGTTCGGGCCGTCACGTGAGCGGTCGATCGCCGGGCTGAAGCGCGTATCCAAGCCGGGCCTTCGGGTGTACGCGAAGAAGGACAGCCTGCCGCGCGTGCTCGGCGGCCTGGGCATCGCGATCATCTCGACGTCGGGCGGCCTGCTGACCGACCGGCAGGCCAAGAAGCGTGGCGTAGGCGGGGAAGTCCTCGCCTTCGTCTGGTAGGGAGGAGCAGCGATGTCACGTATTGGACGGCTGCCGATCCAGGTGCCGAGCGGTGTGGAAGTCACGATCGACGGGCGCGCGGTCACGGTCACGGGCCCGAAAGGTACCCTCAGCCAGGAGGTGGCGGCGCCGATCGTGGTGGCGCAGACGGACGGCGTCATCACCGTCACCAGGCCGGATGACGAGGGAGTCAACCGGGCCCTGCACGGCCTCTCGAGGACACTGATCGCGAACATGGTGGCCGGCGTGACCGAGGGCTACCGCAAGACCCTGGAGATCATCGGTGTGGGCTACCGCGTTCAGGCCAGGGGCGCCAACCTGGAGTTCTCCCTCGGGTACAGTCACCCGGTCACGGTCGCGCCGCCGGACGGGATCAAGTTCACGGTCGAGACACCAACCAGGCTGACGGTCGAGGGGATCGACAAGCAGCAGGTCGGCGAGGTCGCGGCCAACATACGTAAGCTCCGCAAGCCCGACCCCTACAAGGGCAAGGGCGTGCGGTACCAAGGCGAGCAGGTCCGCCGCAAGGTCGGAAAGGCTGGGAAGTAAGGATGGCTGGCGGCATTACGCGCAACAAGCGCGCGGGCGGGCGCACGTCGGTGCGGGCCGCGGCGCGCACCCGCCGGCACCTCCGGGTGCGCAAGAGGGTCAGCGGCGCCGCCGCGCGGCCGCGCCTGGTCATCAGCCGTTCCGCGCGCCACATCGTGGCCCAGTTGGTCGACGACACGGCGGGCCGCACCATCGTGGCGGCGTCCACCCTCGACGAGAGCATCCGCGGCGGCGAGGGTGACAAGACGGCGAAGGCGCGCCGGGTCGGCAAGCTGCTGGCCGAGCGCGCGATCAGCGCTGGCATCACCACCGCTGTGTTCGACCGCGGTGGTTACCGGTACCACGGCCGCGTCGCGGCACTTGCCGACGGCGCACGCGAGGGCGGTCTGGCCCTCTAGATGATCCGAACTTACGAGAACACAGCCGAGATGGGGAATCAGTAATGGCAGCAGCTCCGCGGCGCGGCGCCGGCGGTGAGCGGCGGGACCGCCGCGACGATCGCCGCGGCGGCGCCGCCGACAAGCAGGCCGCCTACCTTGAGCGCGTGGTGGCCATCAACCGGGTCGCCAAGGTCGTCAAGGGCGGCCGGCGCTTCAGCTTCACCGCGCTCGTCGTGGTGGGCGACGGTAACGGCATGGTCGGCGTCGGGTACGGCAAGGCCAAAGAGGTACCTGCGGCGATAGCCAAGGGCGTGGAAGAAGCCAAGAAACACTTCTTCAAGGTGCCCCGGATCGCCGGTACCATCCCGCACACGGTGCAGGGCGAAGACGCGGCGGGGGTGGTGCTGCTCAAGCCGGCCAGCCCGGGTACCGGCGTCATCGCCGGCGGCCCGGTCCGTGCCGTGCTCGAGTGCGCCGGGGTCCACGACGTGCTGTCCCGGTCGCTCGGGTCGTCCAATCCGATCAACGTCGTGCACGCCACCGTCGCCGCGCTGAAGGGCCTGAGCCGCCCGGAGGAGATCGCGGCCAAGCGCGGGCTCACCCTGGAGGAGGTCGCTCCGGCGGCGATGCTCCGCGCCCGTGCCGCGGCGGCGAACAACTGAGCGGGAGCTGACAAATGGCACGGTTGAAGGTGACCCAGACCCGCTCGAAGATCGGCGGGACGCACGCGCAGCGGGAGTCGCTGCGCTCGCTCGGGCTGAAGCGGATCCGCGACGTGGTCGTCAAGGAAGACAGGCCGGAGATCCGCGGCATGATCCAGACGGTGCGCCACCTGGTCACCGTCGAGGAGGTCGACTGAACATGGCAGACGCTGACAAGGCGGCTCCGTCGGAGCCGCCGGTGGACGAGCCCACCGGCGGTACCGCTGGCGGCCCCACCGATGGCCCGACCGGCGCTGACGAGGCGCCCGCCAAGCCGAAGACCCGGGCCGCGGCCCGGCGGCCAGCTAAGGACTCGGCTGGGAAGGACCCGGCTGGGAAGGACCCGGCTGGGAAGGACTCGCCTGAGACGGACTCGCCTGAGACGGACTCGCCTGAGACGGACTCGGCGGGGAAGGACTCGGCCGCTGCGGCCGCCAAGCCGCGGACCAGGGCGAAGGCGAAGGCAGCCGCCGCCACCGAGGCGGCGGACGACGCCGGGTCTGCGGACGACGCCGGGTCTGCGGACGCCGCCGGTGAGACCGCCGACGTGAGCGCGGCCGAGGACGCCGTGGATACGCCCGAGGCCGGCCAGGAAGAGGCCGGCGCGGCGCCGGCCAAGCCGAGGGCAAGGAAGAAGCCCGCGGCGCGCGCCGAGGCCGAGGCCGCTGACGCGGCGGATGAGGCGGACACGGCGGATGCGGCGGATGAGGCGGACACGGCGGACGCCGCGGCGGAAACCGCGGTGTCCTGGCGGGCCGGCCTCAAGCTGCACCACCTGCGCCCGGCGCCCGGCGCGCACCGGCAGAAGACCAGGGTCGGCCGCGGCGAGGGATCCAAGGGCAAGAGCGCGGGGCGCGGCACCAAGGGCACCAAGGCACGCGACACCGTGCCTGCCCGGTTCGAAGGTGGCCAGATGCCGCTGCACCGCAGGGTGCCGAAGCTGAAGGGCTTCTCCAACCTGAAGTTCAAGACGACCTATCAGGTGGTGAACCTCGACCGGCTCGCCGCGCTCTACCCACAGGGCGGCGAGGTGACACCGGACGACCTCGTCGCCAGGGGCGCCGTGCGCAAGGGTGAGCTGGTCAAGGTGCTCGGCACCGGGGAGGTGGGCATCGCGCTCCGCGTGACCGCGCACGCGTTCTCCGCGTCGGCCAAGGAGAAGATCACAGCGGCCGGCGGGACCGCCACCGAGGTCTGACCGGACCTGCCGCGGGCCTGCCACACGCCGCGCTATCGGTAATCCCGGCGGCTCCTGTTAGAGTGCAGCGAATACAGACCACGCCGCGAGCGCGGCCGACTACGTTGACCCATCAATAAGAGGACGGCGCATGCTTACCGCGTTCCTACGGGCGTTCCGGACGCCTGACCTGCGCAGGAAGCTGCTATTCACGGTGGCCATCCTCGCGGTGTTCCGGCTTGGCTCGATCCTTCCCACGCCGGGGATCTCGGAGAAGGCCATCCGGTTCTGTACGGGCATAGCCACGTCCGGTGGGCAGGCCGGGGTCTACCAACTGGTGAACCTGTTCAGCGGCGGTGCCTTGCTGCGGCTGTCGGTGTTCGCCCTCGGCATCATGCCGTACATCACGGCAAGCATCATCCTGCAGCTGCTGACCGTGGTGATTCCGCGGCTCGAGGCGCTGAAGGAGGAGGGCCAGGCGGGCCAGGCGAGGATCACCCAGTACACCAGGTACCTGACGATCGGGCTGGCGATCCTCCAGTCGACCGGCATCGTCGCGCTGGCCAGGAGCGGCCGGCTGTTTTCCGGCTGCAACAAGCCGCTGCTGGTTAACTCGTCGATCTTCACCCAGGCCACGATGGTCATCTGCATGACGGCGGGCACGGCGGTGATCATGTGGCTCGGTGAGCTGATCACCGACCGGGGTGTCGGCAACGGGATGTCAATCCTGATTTTCACGCAGGTCATTGCGGTCATACCGGGCGAATTGGTCAATATCGGCCGGGTCAAGGGCCCGTTCGTGCTTGGTCTCGTGGTCATCATCGGAGTCGCGATCATCGCCGGTGTCGTATTCGTGGAGCAGGCGCAGCGGCGCATTCCCGTGCAGTACGCCAAGCGCATGGTGGGGCGGCGGATGTACGGCGGCACCTCCACCTATATCCCGCTCAAGGTGAATCAGGCCGGCGTCATCCCGGTCATCTTCGCGTCGTCGCTGCTGTACATCCCACAGCTCGCGTCGTCGCTGCTCGGCGACCCGAACCATCCGAGCGGCTGGGTGAACTGGGTCAACAACAATCTCGTCAAGAGCGATCATCCGCTGTACATGCTCACGTTCTTCGTGCTGGTCATCTTCTTCACCTACTTCTACGTGGCGATCACCTTCAACCCGGTGGAGGTCGCCGACAACATGAAGAAGGTCGGCGGTTTCATTCCCGGTATCCGGCCGGGCCGGCCCACCGCCGAGTACCTGGACTATGTGCTGACCCGCCTCACGGCGGCGGGCGCGCCCTACCTGGGTCTCATCGCCCTGATACCGATGATCGCGCTCGCCTTGGTCAACGCGAGCACTCAGTTCCCGTTCGGTGGGACGAGCATTCTCATCACCGTGGGAGTAGGGCTGGACACGGTGAAGCAGATCGAAAGCCAGCTGCAACAGCGTAATTATGAGGGTTTCCTGCGGTAGTGCGCATCGTCCTCGTCGGGCCCCCCGGTGCGGGCAAGGGGACACAGGCCCAGTTCATCTCATCGCACCTGGCGATCCCGAAGATCTCGACAGGTGACATATTTCGGTACAACGTCAGCAACGGCACGGCCCTCGGCCGCAAGGCGAAAGCGTACATGGACCTGGGCGATCTGGTGCCCGACCAGGTAACGATCGCGATGGTCCGCGACCGGCTGACCGAGGACGACGCGCAGGAGGGCTTCCTGCTCGACGGGTTCCCGAGGAACGTCCCGCAGGCGGAGACGCTGAAGAAGATGCTCACCGAGTGGGACACCCGGCTTGAACTGGTGCTCGAACTCGTCGTGGACGACGACGAGGTGGTACGCAGGCTGTCGGGCAGGCGCACCTGCCGCCGGTGCGGGCGGGTCTGGCATGTGCTCTTCGACCCCCCGGCGCGGGCAGACATCTGCGACGACTGCGGTGGCGAGCTTTTCCAGCGGGACGACGACAGGGAAGAGACGATCAGGCACCGGCTCGAGGTCTACCAGGAACAGACCTCGCCCCTGATTGCGTTCTATGCGGACGAGGGAATCCTGCTCGGCATCGACGCCACCGGCCCAGTCGAAGAGATCACCGCGCGGGCGATCGGCGCACTGCGGCCGTATGTCAACTAGGCGTGTTCCGTGGGTGCCACCGCGGGTGCCACAGCCGCCCGTACGTGCGGGTAGCCTCTAATCCGGACAAGGGGAACCTGTGTGGAAAAGCCATAAGCCAGCGATCCAGCTCAAGACGCCGGCGCAGATCGCCAAGATGCGCGAGGCCGGCGTGCTTGTCGCGGACACCCTGCAGGCGCTGGGGGCCGCGGCACAACCCGGCGTGACGACCGCGGAGCTTGACGCGCTCGCCGAAGAGCGAATCCGCGGCGCCGGCGCCGTCGCCTCGTTCAAGGGCTACCACGGGTACCCCGCGACCATCTGCACGTCGGTGAACGAGGAGATTGTGCATGGGATCCCCAGGGATACCAAACGGCTGCGCGAGGGTTCGGTAATCTCGATCGACTGCGGCGCGATTGTGGACGGCTGGCACGCGGATGCCGCGCTCACGGTGGGAGTCGGCAAGATCTCGGACGAAATGTCCCGGCTGCTCGTGGTGTGTGAGGAGGCGCTCTGGCGCGGGCTCGCGCAAGCCAGGGCCGGTCTCCGGCTGACCGACATCTCGCACGCCGTCGAGGACAGCGTCCGGTCCAGCGGTGGGTACGGCATCGTCGAGGAATATGTGGGCCACGGCATCGGCACCGAGATGCACATGCCGCCGTCGGTGCCGAACTACGGCCCTCCGGGCCGCGGCCCGATGCTCCGCGTCGGGATGGCACTCGCGGTCGAGCCGATGGTGACCGCGGGCGGGCCCGCCACCGAACTGCTCGAAGACGACTGGACCGTGGTCACCGCGGACGGGTCGTGGTCGGCGCACTTCGAGCACACGGTCGCCATCACGGCTGACGGGCCGTGGGTGCTCACCGCGGCCGACGGCGGAGCGGAGCGGCTTGGCGGCCGAACCGAGGCCGCGGGCGCCACCGCAGGCTCGAATAGCTGAGGTGGGTGCGATGCCCTCCGATCCCCGGATCCGTGCCTCTGACGCGGACCGCGACCGCGCCGCGGAGGCATTGCGTGAGCATCACGCGACGGGCCGGTTGAGCATGGAGGAGTTCACCGACCGGCTTGACCGGGTCTACGCGGCCAAGACGCTCGGTGACCTTGACGAGCTGATGGCTGATCTGCCCGCGATCGACCTGTACCAGTTGCCCATCCCGGCGAGCCAGCGATTCGTCCCGCCCCGCCCGCCCGCGCCCGCCAGCCACGGCCGGATGTCGCCGGCGTGGCGGGCCGCGTGGGCGTCCTGGGCCTCCGTCAGCCTGGTGCTCGTCGTGATCTGGCTGATCACGGCGGGTATCGGTTCCGGCGGCTCGGCCTATTTCTGGCCCATCTGGGTCGCCGGGCCGTGGGGCGCGGTGATGCTCGCGCGCTGGATCTTCGGTTCCGGCCCGGGCGGCGGGGACCAGGGCAGGCCGGAGTGGCATACGCGGCGGCAGGACCTACGTGCGCAGCGTCATCAGATGCGGCGTGACCTGCGCGGCCAGCGCCGCGACCTGCGCGACGAGCCGGGTGATCCGGGCGGGGGTCAATCGGCGGACCCCTGACCTGGTGTTTGCGCCCGCGCCTGACGTGCCACGGAGGATTCGCGTTAGCGCCCCTTGTCGCGTAAACTCTGCACTCGGTGCTTTGGACGGGACTGCAGCGTGCCCGATGGCCGCCGTGGCGCATGGCACCAAACCATCATGACCACCACATGCCGGACACGGCCGATCAGCGAAACGCGGAGCTTATGCCCAAGAAGGACGGTGCCATCGAGGTCGAGGGCACGGTTGTCGAGTCACTCCCGAACGCATTCTTCCGGGTGGAGCTCGAAAATGGGCACAAGGTCCTTGCCCACATCAGCGGCAAGATGCGGATGCACTACATTCGCATCCTGCCCGATGACCGGGTGGTCGTCGAGCTGAGCCCCTACGACCTGAGTCGCGGGCGGATCGTGTACCGCTACAAGTGATACCAAGCTGCGGACACCCGGGTGCGGGCGGGCCGCAGTGCCGATCCGGGGGACGACCCCCGGACCCCTACGGGGGCCGAGGAGCCCACAATGAAGGTCAAGCCAAGCGTCAAGAGGATCTGCAGCAAGTGCCGCGTCATTCGCAGGCATGGCCGGGTAATGGTCATTTGCTCCGATCCTCGGCACAAGCAGCGCCAGGGCTGATTAACGCAGCCCTGGCCAGGCAAGCGCTGCGCCGCGGAGTTCGTTTCCTTCCGTGACGGCAGCCGTTAGCAACGATCGGCTCTACCGCCCGCAGGGTGGGCGGCTAACAGAAACGCGTTCCGCAGCTCCGGCCAATACCGCCGGATGCCGCCCCCGGTTCGGAGGCCGGGGCCCTGCCCGGGCTGGGTGGGGAGCGGTGCGCAGGACCTCCGTGACCAGAAGGAGAGCTGCCTTAGATGGCACGCCTCGTTGGCGTCGACCTCCCCCGCGAGAAGCGGCTCGAGGTCGCGCTTACCTACATCTACGGCGTCGGCCGGACCCGCGCCAGGCAGACGCTCGACGCGACCGGCGTCAGTCCGGACATGCGGGTCCACCAGCTCGGCGACGACGAGCTTGTGCGGCTGCGTGACTGGATCGAGGCAAATTACAAGGTGGAAGGTGACCTGCGCCGCGAGGTGCAGGCGGACATCCGCCGTAAGGTTGAGATCGGGTGCTACCAGGGCATCAGGCACCGCCGGGGGCTCCCGGTGCACGGTCAGCGCACGCAGACCAACGCCCGCACCCGCAAGGGCAAGAAGAAGACGGTGGCCGGCAAGAAGAAGGTCGGCAAGAAGTAACAAGTAGTCCGCGCGTGGGACGCGGCAGCGTCACCACGGACCGATGACCTCCGGGAGTTTGGGAGCAGATGCCTCCGAAGAGCAGCCGCACCGCCACCAAGAAGGTGCGCCGCAAGGAACGGAAGAACGTCGCTCACGGGCACGCCCACATCAAGAGCACGTTCAACAACACGATCGTCTCCATCACCGATCCGCTCGGCAACGTCATCTCATGGGCGTCGTCCGGCCAGGTCGGCTTCAAGGGCTCGCGCAAGTCGACGCCGTTCGCCGCGCAGATGGCGGCCGAGGCCGCCGCGCGCCGCGCGATGGAGCATGGCATGCGTAAGGTTGACGTCTTCGTCAAAGGCCCAGGATCGGGCCGCGAGACCGCGATCCGGTCGCTGCAGGCGACCGGCCTCGAGGTGGGCTCGATCCAGGATGTGACCCCGGTCCCGCATAACGGCTGCCGTCCGCCGAAGCGGCGCCGGGTTTGAGACTTGACAGGAGTTTTTGATAGATGGCTCGTTACACCGGCGCGGACTGCAAGCTCTGCCGCCGCGAGAAGATGAAGCTCTTCCTCAAGGGCTCGAAGTGCGACTCGCCGAAGTGCCCGATCGAGATCCGGCCGTACCCGCCGGGCGAGCACGGCCGCGGGCGCCCCAAGGAGAGCGAGTACCTGCTGCAGGTGCGGGAGAAGCAGAAGGCGCGCCGGATCTACGGCGTGCTGGAGCGGCAGTTCCGCGGCTACTACGAGGAGGCGTCACGCCGGCGCGGCAAGACCGGTGAGAACCTCCTCCAGCTGCTTGAGAGCCGGCTGGACAACGTCGTCTACCGTGCCGGTTTCGCCAAGAGCCGCGACATGGCCAGGCAGCTGGTGCGGCACGGGCACTTCCTGGTCAACGGCAAGAAGGTGGATATCCCGTCGTACCGGGTGTCCGACAACGACATCATCGACGTGCGGGAGAAGTCCCGCGAGTTCACGCCGTTCGTGATCGCCCGCGCCGAGGCGGGCGAGCGTGGGGTTCCGGCCTGGCTCGACGTGGTCACGGACAAGATGCGCATCCTCGTCCACACGCTGCCGGCCCGGGCCCAGATCGACACCCAGGTCCAAGAGCAACTCATCGTCGAGTACTACTCGAAGTAACAGACGGCGGCGGAAGGCCCGCTGCCCGCAGTATCCGCCCGGGGGGCGAGCCCCCCGCACCAATGGATGCCGCATCCGCGGCAGCCGGTTAGGCTTCCACGGAAGATCGCGACTGTCAAATAGCGGGCGTCGCGGAAAGGAAGAAAAATGCTCATCGCTCAGCGTCCGGCTCTCACCGAGGAGCAGGTAGACGAGTTCCGCTCGAGGTTCGTGATCGAGCCGCTTGAGCCGGGATTCGGCTACACGATCGGCAACTCGCTCCGCCGTACTCTGCTGTCCTCCATCCCTGGAGCTGCGGTCACCAGCATCCGGATCGAGGGAGTGCTGCACGAGTTCTCCACCGTTCCGGGGGTCAAGGAGGATGTGACCGACATCATCCTCAACCTCAAGGAGCTTGTGGTCTCCTCCGAGCACGACGAGCCCGTGGTGATGTACCTGCGCAAGCAGGGCCCTGGCGAGGTGACCGCGGCGGACATCGCGCCGCCGGCCGGGGTTGAGGTGCACAACCCCGACCTGCGCGTCGCGACCCTGAACGGCAAGGGAAAGCTGGAGATGGAGCTCACGGTCGAGCGTGGCCGTGGATACGTCTCCGCGACACAGAACAAGCAGCCCGGCCAGGAGATCGGCCGCATCCCGATCGACTCGATCTATTCGCCGGTGATGCGGGTGACCTACAAGGTCGAGGCCACCCGTGTCGAGCAGCGTACCGACTTCGACAAGCTCATCCTCGACGTCGAGACCAAGCCGTGCCTGCGGCCGCGTGATGCGGTCGCGAGCGCGGGCAAGACGCTCGTTGAGCTGTTCGGCCTGGCCCGCGAGCTGAACGTCGACGCCGAGGGCATCGACATGGGGCCGTCGCCGACCGACGCGGCGCTCGCCGCCGATCTGGCGCTGCCGATCGAGGAGCTGAACCTCACCGTCCGCTCGTACAACTGCCTGAAGCGCGAAGGCATCCACACGGTGGGCGAACTGGTCGCCCGCAGCGAGCAGGATCTGCTCGACATCCGCAATTTCGGCGCCAAGTCGATCGAGGAAGTCAAGCAGAAGCTGATCGACATGGGGCTGGCACTGAAGGATTCGCCACCCGGGTTCGACCCAGGCACGGCGGCGGACAGCTTCGGCGCCGACGACGACCAGAGTTACGTCGAGACGGAACAGTACTGAACGCCCCGCTGCCGGGCCCCGGCTCAGTTTCCGGGCCCGGGCTCGGCGGCGGAGGCCAGCGAACCAGCCGCGGCGCGGCCTGGCAGGCAGCAGACGAGGAGTAGGACAACATGCCCACGCCCACCAAGGGCCCGCGGCTGGGTGGCAGTTCTTCCCACCAGCGGCACATCCTGGCGAACCTCGCTACCGCGCTGTTCGAGCACAAGCGCATCACGACCACCGAGGCGAAGGCGCGCAGGCTTCGCCCGGTCGCGGAACGGCTGATCACTTTCGCCAAGCGAGGTGACCTGCACGCGCGCCGGCGGGTCCTCACGCTGGTCACGGACAAGAGCGTGGTCCACACGCTGTTCACCGAGATCGGCCCGAGCTTCGCCACCCGGCCTGGCGGTTACACCCGGATCACCAAGATCGGCCCACGCAAGGGCGACAACGCGCCGATGGCCGTGATCGAGCTTGTCACGGACGACACGCAGGCAGTCGCCCCGAGGCGGCGCCGCGTCCGCCGCGCCACCAGCCCGGCCGCCCTGCGGGTGCCCGAGACGGCCGAGCCACAGGACGCCGATGCCGCCGACGCCGACGTCGATGCGGCCGAGGTCGATGACACCGAGATCGCTGGCATCGGCGATGCCGCCGAGACAGCGGGTGACACCGACCCGGCAGACGGCACCGGCGCGGCAGCAGCCGAAGACTCCGGCGCCTCTGACGAGGCTGATGAGGCCGTGGAAGGCGACGCCAAGCCAGAGGATGACAAGCACTCCTGATCCACCCGCCGCGGCAGCCGTTCGGGTTCGGCTCGATCTAAGTTATGACGGTGCGGGCTTTTCCGGCTGGGCACGACAGCCCCACGTGCGGACCGTCCAAGCGGTACTCGAGGAGGCGACGGCGCGGCTGCTGCGGCGGCCAGAACCGCCGAGGCTGACGGTCGCCGGGCGGACGGACGCGGGCGTGCACGCGCGGGGGCAGGTGGCGCACGCCGACGTGCCCGCCGAGGCGTGGGCTCGCGCGGAGGATCATGCCCTGCGGCGGCTGGCCGCACTGCTACCGCCCGACGTCCGGGTACACGCGATCCGCGTGGTTCCAGCAGCGTTCGACGCGCGGTTTTCCGCGCTGTGGCGGCGCTATTCGTACCGGGTGAGTGACGATCCCGTCGGCGTCGATCCGTTGCGCAGACACGACACCGTGGCGCACCGGCGGCCGCTCGACGTCGAGGCGATGAACGCCGCGGCCCGCGCGCTGCTCGGTGAGCACGATTTCGCCGCCTTCTGCAGGCGGCGTGCGGGAGCGACGTCCATCCGCCGGCTGATCCGCCTCGAGTGGGTGCGCGAGGGCGATGCGGTCGCGGTCGCGACCGTGCTCGCGACCGCGTTCTGCCACAACATGGTGCGCGCGCTCGTCGGAGCCATGTTCGCCGTCGGCGACGGCCGCAGGCCGATCGGGTGGCCCCGCGACGTGCTCGAGCGGGGCGTCAGGGACCCCGCCGTGCACGTTGCGCCGCCGCACGGGCTCTGCCTCGAGGAGGTGCGTTATCCGCCGGACGGCGCGCTTGCCGAAAGCCGCGGCGTCACGGCCGCGCCGGCCCGCGCTAGGGACCCTGGAGGCGCGCCGTGATCGGCCGCTCGGCGAGCATGGCGAAGGAACGGCTCAGCGACTCCACGAGATGGTCCTGGGCGCCGGTGCCGGTCGGCGTGTGCCCGTTGGCGTAGGTCGCATACGCGAAAATGATGTACCGGCCGTCGACGACGCCGTACGCGTAGCCGCCGGTCACCGAGATCAACCGTGCGCCGCTGCCTGGCTTGCCGTTTAGCGCGGCGAACCACACGTTCCGCTTCAGTTTCTTCGCGCGGTTGACCCGCTCGGCGAGCGCCTTGGTCGGCAACGCGGCTACGCCGGCGGTGACCGCGAAGCGTTTCGAACTGTCGACGTACGTCGCCCGGACCACCCTTTCACACCCGCTCGCCGTCAGCGCGGCAGCGAATGAGCCGCGCGCGGCCAGCGCACACTTGCGGTTGACCACGGCCGCGACGAGGGCAAACTGGCGGCCGTCGATGGTGACCCGGCCGTTCGGGAAGATCTCGGCCCTCGTGATCGGTTTCGGGTCGGTCGCGACGCTGTCGATCTTGCTTGCGAGTGTCGGCTGCGGTGTGGCCACGCTGGCCCGATGGGTCGGCGCCGGGCTGGTCGGCGCGGCCTGCGGGGTCTGTGCCGAGTGTGAACGCAGCACCGCGATCGCGCCGGCCGCCGCGGCCAGCACCAAGATTCCGGCCGCGACCGTAAGGACCTTCTTGCCGCGGCTGGGCCCCCGCCCGGGGGACGAGCTGGGTGGCTGGGCCGGGAAGCCTCCGCCCATATCTGGCGGGAACCCGGTTTGCGGAGGTAGCGCGCCGAGGTGAGGAGACATCGCTCCGGGCGGTGCGGCAAACGCTCCGGGCAGTGGAGGCAGCGCCCCGGGCGGCGGCGGAAGTTCCCCGGGTGGTGGCGCAAACGCTCCGGGTGGTGGGGGCAGCGCTCCGGGTGGTGGGGGCAGTTCCCCGGGTGGTTGCGCAAACGCTCCGGGTGGTGGGGGCAGCGCCCCGGGCGGTGGGGGAAATGACCCGGGGTGAGGTGCGAGTGGGCCGGTCTGTGGCCCGGATACCCCGGCTCGGGAGTGCGGCGGCCAGGGTATCGGCGTACCCGGCATCTGACCAGGATCAGGCGGAACAGGCGCGGCCGGGCCCGTGCCGTTCGGCATGGAACCTGATGGTGCGTACGGCGACGCGGCACCGGGCAGCGGGCCCATGTTGAACGCGGCGGTATCCGGTACCTGCGGCGGGGTCATGTTGAACGCGGCGCCGTCCGGTGCTCCGGGTGGGGTCATGTTGTACCCGGCGCCGTCCGGCGCCTCGGGTGGGGTCATGGTGAATCCAGGGGTGTCTGGTGCCTCTGGCGGGGTCATGTTGAAGGCGGCGCCGTCCGGTGCCCCGGGCGGGGTCGTGGTGAATCCGGGGGTGTCTGGTGCGGCGGGCGGGCTGGGGTAGATCCCTGAGCCGTTCACAGCGGGCGACTCGCCCTCGGTGAAGTCCTGTGTTCCCGGTATGCTCGCCGGGCCGCCCCAGGCGAGACGGTCTGCGAACGGGTTGGCGGCCCAGGCGGGCACGTCGGTGGCAGCCGCGTCCGAGCCCGGCATTCCGGTGCCTGGCTCGTTGGCTCCGGATCTGCCGTGGCCCGGTTCGGCCGGCCCGGCGCCGCCCGCGCTTGGTCCCCCCGGGCTCGGTAGCTCGTACCCCGGCGCCGCGGCGATAGGTGTGTCGTGGCCCGGTGGCTGCAAGCCCGGTGTGGGTGCGGTTGGTGTGCCGTGGCCCAATACCTGGTAGCCCGGGCCTTCGGCGGTTGGTGAGTCATAGCCCGGTACCTGGTACTGGTAGCCCGGCGGCTCCGCGGTTGGCGACTCGTAGCTCGGTGGCTCATAACCCGATGGGTCGAAGGTCGGTGCCTCGAACCCCGGTGCCTCGAACCCCGGCGCCTCGAACCCCGGCGCACCGACGCCCGAGGCGCCGACTCCAGGCGCCTCCGCGCCCGGTGGGGGGCCGAAGACGTAGTCAGGCGGGCCAAAGTCCGCGGCGGCAACGGCCCCGTTCGCGACGTCGCCCGGGCCGGCCTGTCCCGAGGGGGTCTGCGCGGCGTCCGACTGCCAAGGGCTGGCCTGCCCTCGCTCGACCTGATCCGGCTCGACCTGATCCGGCTCGACCTGATCCGGCTCGACCTGATCCGTCTCGACGTTGTCAGGCTGCTGCGATCCCGCCCGGATTGCCCACGACGGGCTTGCTGCCGCATCCGGGCTGAGCGACGGCGGACCGGCGTCAGCTTGCCGTGGTGGCCGTGGAGTCAGTGGTGGCGGTGGGCCTTCAGGTAGTTCCGGGCCGGGCATGACGGGCGCGCCGAAGACACCGGGCGTGGATGGAACCGGTTGGCCTTTCATGAGCGGCGCCGGGTCCGGCGCCACGGGCGCGAGCGGCGGTGGCTGAGTGGGCGGACCACTCGATGGCAGACCAGCCGCTGGCCGGGGCGGTGGACTCCCCGCGAAAGGCGCTGGTTCTGGCCGCACGGGCCCGGCCTCGATGCCGTCGTCGGCCGGCCCGGTATCGCCTCCTTGATGGGCAGGGGCGCTGTGGCGGCCACGGGTGCGGCCCTGTTCACCGGCGGCGGCCGCAGGCGCCTCGGCGCTGTCGGCCCGCAGCCATGGTGGTGCCCAGAGTTGGTCGGCCGGCGAGT
>WNFJ01426245.1_pt1 | contig 28056 bp, 28 predicted proteins | sample 5400461 | NCBI WGS metagenome assembly WNFJ01 (sample SAMN13153349, study PRJNA577476) | soil metagenome | isolation source: 115 cm saprolite on Douglas fir-dominated hillslope | place: USA:California | collected 2013-09-17
AAACGCCGGCACTCGACGATCGGATATCTGAGTCCCGTGGAGTTCGAAATGCGGGCGGGATTAGCTTAGGCGGGTGTCAACCGAACCGGGTGCAGGCCAGTCGTCATCCGGCCATCTCAAGATTTCAGCAATGAGGCTCAACGCCATCCGGTCGTTCACGTAGAAATTCCCATTCTGAGCATCGCTGGACATTTCGCATTGGCATCGACCCGCTTCGCTTTCGAATCATGGCCAGGCGCAGAACAGGCTACCTGCCGCCGAGACTGAATGGTAGTGCGCTTGCGCCAAATAAACCGTAGATAGGGAAGTTGCTGTGTCGGTCATGCCCTTGTTTTGCGGTGAGGCATGTCCCGATGGGAGGGCGGTGCAGGCCAACAATCGACCCTTGACCCCCTAAATCCGGCTCTGGGCAGAGTCGGAAGGGGCGCCTGTCGTCCGCATGGCTGCTTGCCAGCGAATTGCAAGAGGCTCAACGCGCCTTGCGGCGCAGCCGGACCACCACGTCGATGCGCTCGATCTCGTAACCTTCGGGCGGGATCGGCGGCTTCCCGACAAGCACGTCGGCGTCCGGAATGTCGAAGAGCGCGTTCTCGCCCTCGACGAAGAAATGGTGATGCTGCGACGCGTTGGTGTCGAAATAGCTCTTCGAACCGTCGACCGCGACCTGGCGCAGCAGCCCGACGTCGGTGAATTGATGGAGCGTATTGTAGACGGTCGCCAACGACACCGGCACCTTGGCGGTGCCCGCCTCTTCGTAGAGCATCTCGGCGGTGATGTGCCGGTCGCCTTTGCCAAACAGGAGCCAGCCCAGCTCCATGCGCTGGCGGGTCGGCCGCAGCCCCACCTCCCGCAGCATCGCCTTGACGTCATGCCAGGGACAACCGGTGAGAGCGGCACGCTGCGGCTGCATCGGCGGCCGCCCGGATGCTGGCGCCGCAGCGGTGAAAACCAAGGCTCGCGAGGGTGTCGTTGGCAGTGTCATGGGCGGTCTAACCCTACTCCAGCAGGCTCTTCGAACGATCGTTGCATTTGTAACATATCGGCCCGGGAATGCAACCGCGCCCGGACAGGCCCGGTCGCTCGCATCTGCGACATAGGGTCGGGCACAATTGGAGCGGATGTCTGGCTTTGGCCCCCCTCTAACGCCTATATTGCGGCAGCGGAAATATGACCGGTCGCAACAGACGAAACAGGCGAGACAGGATGCTGATGAATCGGCGCTCGAGCTACGATTACGACGAACTCTTGGCCTGCGGCCGCGGCGAATTGTTCGGGGCCGGCAATGCCCAGCTGCCGCTGCCGCCCATGCTCATGTTCGACCGCGTCTCCGAGATCGCCGAGGTCGGGGGCGAGCACGGCAAGGGCTTGGTGCGCGCCGTGCTCGATCTGAAGCCCGATCTTTGGTATTTCCCTTGCCACTTCAAGGGCGATCCGGTGATGCCGGGCTGTCTGGGTCTTGACGCGCTGTGGCAGCTCTTGGGTTTCTTCCTCGGCTGGCTCGGCTCGTCCGGGAAAGGGCGGGCGCTGGGGCTCGGGGAGGTCAAGTTTTCCGGCCAGGTCCTCCCCTCGATGAAGCAGGTGATCTACGGCATCGACATCAAGCGGGTCATGCGATCCAAGCTGGTGCTTGGGGTCGCGGACGGCTGGCTCAAGGTCGATGGCGCGACCATCTACCGGGCGATGGATCTCAAGGTCGGCCTGTTCCGTCAGGATGAGATGCAGCCGAGCGGCGCGTGACGGCTGGATCCTGGCGGCGTGCGAAGTCTCCGGAGCATTTTCAGGAAAAGCGGTAGCCGGTTTTCCGTCCGAAAATGCGACAATGCAGAAATGGTGCGGAAGGGGTTTGCATGAGGCGGGTCGTCGTCACCGGCATGGGCATCGTCTCATCGATCGGCAACAACACCCAGGAGGTTCTGGCGAGCCTGCGCGAGGCGAAGTCGGGGATCGTGCGCGCGGACAAATACGCCGAGCTTGGATTCCGCTGCCAGGTGCACGGCGCGCCGAGCCTCGATCCGGAAGGCGTGATCGATCGCCGCGCCATGCGCTCGGCGGCGGCGCGGCGTGGAATCACGTCGCCATGGAGCAGGCGATCCGCGACGCCGGTCTCGAGCCCAATGAAATCTCCCACGAGATGACCGGCATCGTCATGGGCTCGGGCGGGCCTTCGACCCGCGCCCTCGTCGAGGCCGCCGATATTACCCGCAGCAAAGGGCCCAAGCGCGTCGGCCCCTTCGCGGTGCCCAAGACCATGAGCTCGACCACCTCGGCGACGCTCGGCACCTGGTTCAAGATCAAGGGCGTCAACTATTCGATCTCGTCGGCCTGCGCGACCTCCAACCATTGCATCGGCAATGCCATGGAATTGATCCAGATGGGCAAGCAGGACGTGATCTTTGCCGGCGGCTCCGAGGAGCTCGATTGGACGCTCTCCGTCCTGTTCGACGCCATGGGGGCCATGTCGTCCAAGTTCAACCAGACGCCGGACCAGGCCTCGCGCGCTTACGATATCGATCGCGACGGCTTCGTCATCGCGGGCGGCGCCGGCGTCCTGGTGCTCGAGGAGCTCGCCCATGCCAAGGCGCGCGGCGCCAAGGTCCATGCCGAAGTGGCGGGCTACGGCGCCACCTCCGACGGCTACGACATGGTGGCGCCATCGGGCGAGGGCGCGGTCCGCTGCATGCGGATGGCGCTCAAGCACGTGCAGGCGCCGGTCGACTACATCAACCCGCACGCCACCTCCACGCCGATCGGCGACCTCAAGGAGATGGAGGCGATCCGGGAAGTCTTCGGCAAGGACGCGCCGCCGATCGCGGCCACCAAGTCGCTGACCGGGCATTCGCTCGGCGCCGCCGGCGCGCAGGAAGCGATCTATTCAATGTTGATGATGGCCAATGGCTTCATCTGCAAGAGCGCCAACATCGCGACGCTGGATCCGGCTTTCGCCGATATGCCGATCGTGCGGGAACGCCGCGACGGTGTGACGCTGGGTTGCGTGCTGTCGAATTCGTTCGGCTTCGGCGGCACCAATGCATCGGTCGTGTTCAAGCGGCCGGACGCGTAGAGGTTCAATGTCATCGCCGGGCCTTGTCCCGGCGATCTCGATAGGGAAGTCACGGCGCAATCTTCATCGGGATGGCCGGAACAAGCATGCCCTCGGACGTGATCCGAGGGTCCGGCCATGACAGCGACGGAGATCGGTGTGCCAACAAGCAACGAGTGGGGTGTGAGCATGCCGGCGCTGATGCACGGAAAACGCGGGCTGATCATGGGGGTCGCCAACGACCATTCGATCGCCTGGGGTATCGCCCGCACGCTCGCCGCCCATGGCGCCGCGCTGGCGCTGACCTATCAGGGCGATGCGCTCGGCCGGCGCGTGCGACCGCTGGCGGAGTCGCTCAAATCCGAGCTGGTGCTGCCGTGCGACGTGGACGACATCGCTTCGATCGATGCCGTCTTCGCGGCGATCGCGGAGAAATGGGGCTCGCTCGATTTTCTCGTCCACGCCATCGCGTTTTCCGACAAGAACGAGCTCAAGGGCCGCTACGCCGACACCACGCGCGAGAATTTCGTGCGCACCATGATGATCTCCTGCTTCTCGTTCACCGAATTGGCCAAGCGCGCGGCCGCCCTGATGCGCTCCGGCGGCGCCATGGTGACGCTGACCTACAACGGCGGCCAGCGCGCCATGCCCAACTACAACGTCATGGGGGTCGCCAAGGCCGCGCTCGAAGCCTCGGTGCGCTACCTCGCGGTCGATTTCGGCCCGTCCGCCATCCGCGTCAACGCCATATCGGCCGGCCCGATCCGCACGCTGGCGGGCGCCGGAATATCCGATGCCCGGGCCATGTTCAGCTTCCAGCAGCGGCATTCGCCGTTGCGCCGTGGCGTGACGCTCGACGAGATCGGCGGCGCCGCGCTCTATCTCCTCTCCGATCTGTCGAGCGGGGTGACCGGCGACATCCACTTCGTGGATTCCGGCTACAACATCATCACCATGCCGAACCCCGAGGCGCTCGCGCGCGCCGGCGAGCTCAACGGCGGGAGCGGTGAGCGGGTTCCGACCGGGGCGGACTCGGATTAGCGGGGCGGAACACTTGTCCCGGGCTTGACCCGGGACCCGTTCAAAGCTCTGCTCCGCGAATGGCAGCGGAGACGGTTCCAAACGCCGAAGTGCGGAACGGTCCCGGCTCAAGGCCGGGACAAGTGGACCCTGGGCTCACAACACAACGGCCGGGGTGGTGCCCCGGCCGCGTTTATCGAGCGACGTGCGCTACAGCTGAGACGATCACTCCCCGCCGGCCGCCTCGCGCTGTTGCTCGGTCTCGGCTTTCTGCTTGGCTTCCAGATCCTCGCCGGTCTGCTGATCGACCATTTTCATGGACAGCCGCACCTTGCCGCGCTCGTCGAATCCCAGAAGCTTCACCTTGACCTTGTCGCCCTCGTTGATCACATCGGTCACCTTCTGCACGCGCCGCGGCGCCAGCTGGCTGATATGCACGAGGCCGTCCTTGGCGCCGAAGAAGTTCACGAAGGCGCCGAAGTCCATGACCTTGACGACGGTGCCGTCGTAGATGTGGCCGACCTCGGGATCCGACGCGATCGATTTGATCCAATTGATCGCCGCCTTCATGGCATCGCCGCTGGCGGAAGCCACCTTCACGGTGCCGTCGTCCTGGATGTCGATCTTGGCGCCGGTATTCTCCACGATCTCACGGATTACCTTGCCGCCGGTGCCGATCACTTCGCGGATGGCGCGTGCTCGCCGAGCTCGGCGCGGGCTTGCGTGATCGCCTTGCCCATCTCGCCCAGAATGTGGACGCGGCCATCCTTGGCCTGGCTCAGCGCCACGCCCATGATATCCTCGGTGATGCCCGCGATCTTGATGTCCATCTGCAACGAGGTCACGCCGCGCTCGGTGCCCGCCACCTTGAAGTCCATGTCGCCCAGATGATCCTCGTCGCCGAGGATGTCGGAGAGCACGGCGTAACGCTTGTCCTCCAGGATGAGGCCCATGGCGATGCCGGCGGTCGGCCGCTTGAGCGGCACGCCGGCATCCATCAGTGCGAGCGAGGTGCCGCAGACGGTGCCCAGCGAGGACGAGCCGTTCGATTCGGTGATCTCCGACACCACGCGGATCGTGTAGGGAAATTCATGGTGCAGCGGCAGCATCGGACGAATGGCGCGCCAGGCGAGCTTGCCGTGCCCGATCTCGCGCCGGCCCGGAGAGCCGAGCCGGCCGGTTTCGCCGACTGAGAACGGCGGGAAGTTGTAGTGCAGCAGAAAGGTCTCCTTGTAGGTTCCGGGCAGCGCGTCGATGTATTGCTCGTCCTCGCCGGTGCCCAGCGTCGCCACCACCAGGGCCTGCGTCTCGCCGCGGGTGAAGAGCGCCGAGCCGTGGGCGCGCGGCAGGATACCGACCTCGGAAACGATCGGCCGTACCGTCTTCACGTCGCGGCCGTCGATGCGCCGGCCGGTGTCGAGGATGTTCCAGCGCACGATCTTGGCTTCCAGCTTCTTGAACACCGTAGCGACCTGCTGCTTGCTCAAGGGCGGGTTTTCGACGCCCTCGGGCAGGAAATTCGCCATGGCCTTGGCCTTGACGGCTTCGACCGCCTTCTGGCGCTCCATCTTGTGCGCGATTCCGTAGGCGGCGCGCAGATCCGGCTCGATTAAGGCCAGCATGTCCTTCTCGAGCGCGGCGTTGTCCGCCAGGGTGAGCTCGCGCGGTTCCTTGGCGGCCTTTTCGGCCAGCTGAATGATGGCTTCGATCACCGGCTGGAAATGCCGGTGGCCGAACATCACGGCGCCGAGCATCACCTCCTCGGACAGCTCCTTCGCTTCCGACTCGACCATCAGCACGGCGTCCTGCGTGCCCGCCACCACCAGATCGAGGTGACTCTCGGCCATCTCGTCGAGCTGCGGATTGAGCACGTATTCGTTGTTGATGAAGCCGACGCGGGCGGCGCCGATCGGGCCCATGAAGGGCGCGCCCGAGAGCGTGAGCGCCGCGGAGGCGGCGACCATCCCCAATATGTCGGGATCGTTCTCGAGATCGTGCGACAGGACGGTGACGATCACCTGGGTGTCGCAACGCCAGCCCTCGGCGAACAGCGGCCGCACCGGCCGGTCGATCAGGCGCGACACCAGCGTCTCACGCTCGCTCGGACGGCCTTCGCGCTTGAAGTAGCCGCCGGGAATTCGCCCGGCCGCATAGGTCTTCTCGAAGTAGTTGCAGGTGAGCGGCAGGAAGTCGAGGCCTGCCTTGGGCTCCTTGGCGGCCACCACGGTGGCCAGAACCTTGGATTCGCCGTAGCTGGCGACGACGGCGCCGTCGGCTTGGCGGGCGATCTTGCCGGTCTCGAGGACGAGCTTGCGCCCACCCCAATCGAGTGCAACGCGATGGATATCAAACATTGTGACTGTCTTTCATGATGATGGTCCCCCACCCAACCCTCCCCCGCTCGCGGGGGAGGAAAGGAGAGAGCCGGAGGGCGAAAGCCATCGGCAAGACGGCGAGACGCTGCGGCGCGCGCGGGCGGATGCAGCATCCGGCGATCCTGCCATGGCCTTCGGGCCCTCCTGTGAACGGACGGGCGAATGGAATCGGCCCGTCACCCAAATCGGCAGCGGCCTCGCTGCCGGACGATAGCGCCTGCATTTTTGCAATAGCGCCAGCATTTGCATCAGATGCGCGGCTTAAAGCCATGCACAATAGCCTCAGCGGCGGATGCCCAGCCGCTCGATCAATGATCTGTAACGTCCTTCATCGGTGCGAGCGAGATAATCAAGAAGCTGGCGACGCTGAGACACAAGCTTGAGCAATCCACGCCGGGAATGGTTGTCCTTGACGTGGGTCTTGAAGTGCTCCGTCAGGTTGTTGATGCGTTCCGAAAGGACCGCTACCTGCACTTCCGGCGAACCCGTGTCGCCGGATTTGGTCGCATAGGTCTTGATGACGTCCGCCTTGCGGTCGGGTGTTATCGACATCGGGTCTCCTATCTATCGACGAGCAAAGCTTAACAACGGCAGCCGGGCCGGGATGTCGTCCAGCGCGGTTGCCCCATAAGCGGCTCGCGCCGGCAAGGACCGGCGCGACCGCGGCGCAATATAGTCGAAAATTCACCCGATGCCAGCGGAATTTACGCCGCGTGCTCTCCGCTTACCTCCCCTTTTAAGGGGGAGGGGCGGCATCAGCGCGCCAGATTGAAGATGCGCCGGGGGCGCAGCTCGCCCTTTTCCACCTCGGCCAGCGCCACCAGGGTGCCTTGCGCGAAGACCGCCACAAAGCCACCCATCAGCGGCGCGTCCCGTCCGCGCAGCAGCACCGCCTGGCCGCGGGCGAGCCGTCCGGCGTCGGCGCGGCTCACCACCAGGGAGGGCAGTGCCGCAAGGCCAGCCTCGACCGGCAACAAGAGGGCGGTCGGAACATTGTCGGGGTCGGGGTCTGGAGAAGTCCGGCACGCCGCCTGCAGGGCGTCCAGGGTGACGGCGCAATCTTCCGTGAACGACCCGACCGAGGTCCGCCGCAGCGTGGCCACATGCCCGAGACAGCCGAGCTCGCGGCCCAGATCCCGGGCCAGCGCCCGCACATAGGTGCCCTTGCCGCATTCGGCGGCGAGCACCGCGTGCTCGGCATCCGGCATCGCCACGAATTCGAGGCGATGGATGTCCACCGGGCGCGGCGCCAGCTCCACCATCTTGCCCTCGCGGGCGAGATCGTAAGCACGCTCGCCCTCGATCTTGAGCGCGGAGAAACGCGGCGGCACCTGCGCGATGGTTCCGGTGAAACGCGGCAGCAGCGCGCGGACCTGGTCGGGCGTGGGCCGTGCCGGGTTCGCTGCCACGACGCGGCCCTCGGCGTCGTCGGTGTCGCGCTCCTCCCCCCATCGCACGGTGAAATGATAGGTCTTGCGGCCGTCCATGACGAACGGAACGGTCTTGGTCGCCTCCCCGAGCGCGATCGGCAGGCAGCCCGAGGCGAGCGGATCGAGCGTGCCGGCGTGGCCGACGCGCTTGGCCGCGAACAGCCGCTTGACGACGCTGACCGCATGGGTGGAGGTCATGCCGACAGGCTTGTCGAGGACCAGCCAGCCATTCACGTCCCGCTTCTGGCGCCGGCGTTGACCGGCGCGCTGCCCGGGCGTGTCGGCCGGATCGGCTGCGATCGGGGCATCGGTCGGCGCGCTGGAGGGCACGGTCACTTTCCGCCGTCCTTCTCGCGCTCGAGATCGCGCCGCACCTGCGGGGTTTGCAGCAGCTTCTCGATGCGTTCCGCCTCCTCGAATCGCCCGTCGATCTGGAAGCGGATATCGGGTGCGAATTTCAGGTTAACCCGGTGGGCAATCTCGCCGCGCAGATAACGCTTGTTGCGCTCGAGCGCGGCCAGCACCTCGTCCTTGTCGCGCCCGCCCAGCGGCATGACGTAGATGGTGGCGAGCCGCAAATCCGGCGTCATGCGCACTTCCGGAATGGTGATGAGATGGCCCTCTAGCACCGGATCGTGGACGTCGCCGCGAATCAACATTTCCGATACGGCATGGCGAACGAGCTCGCCGACGCGCAGCTGTCGTTGCGATGCCGGTCGCGGTGGGCCGCGATGTTGATGGCGCTTTGGACTCACAACGTACGTTGGATCGTCTCGACCCGGTAGCATTCGATGACGTCGCCGACCTTCATGTCGTGATAATTCTCGAACGCCATGCCGCATTCCTGCCCGGCGACCACCTCTCTGGCATCGTCCTTGAAGCGCTTGAGCTGGGACAGCTTGCCTTCGTGGACCACCACATTGTCGCGGATGAGGCGCACATTGGCGCCGCGCTCCACCGTGCCTTCGGTGACCCGGCAGCCCGCCACATTGCCCACCTTGGAGACCTTGAAAACCTCCAGGACCGTGGCATTGCCCAGCATGGTCTCGCGCAGCGTCGGCGCGAGCAGGCCCGACATGGCCTTTTTCACGTCGTCCACGAGATCGTAGATGATGTTGTAGTAGCGGATTTCGACGCCGGCCCGTTCGGCGGCTTCGCGCGCTTCCTTGTGGGCACGCACGTTGAAGCCGATGATCGCGGCGCCTGCCGCCTCCGCCAGCGTCACGTCGGACTCCGTGATCCCGCCGGCGCCCGCATACAGGATGCGGGCCGCGACCTCGCTGGTGCCGAGCTTCTCGAGCGCGCCGGTGATGGCCTCGATCGAGCCTTGGACATCGCCCTTGATGACCAGCGGGAATTCCTTGCGGCCGGCGGTCTTGAGCTGGCTCATCATCTGCTCGAGCGAACCGCGCAGGCCGGTCGCCCGCGCCGCCACCTTTTCGCGCTTCTGCCGCGCCCGGTAGTCGGTGACCTCGCGGGCCCGCGATTCGCTGTCGACCACCGCCAGTCGGTCGCCGGCGTCGGGCGTGCCGTTGAAGCCGAGCACTTCGACCGGCATGGACGGTCCGGCCGCCGTAAGCGGCTTGCCGGTATCCGAGATGAGCGCCCGCACCCGTCCCCAATCGGCTCCCGCCACCACGATGTCGCCGGGCCTGAGGGTGCCGCGTTGCACCAGCACGGTGGCGACCGGTCCGCGGCCACGATCGAGCTTGGCCTCGATCACGGTGCCCTCGGCCGGCCGGTTCGGGTCGGACTTGAGATCGAGCAGTTCCGCCTGCAGGGCGAGCGTCTCGAGCAGCTTATCCAGATTGAGCTTCTTGGTCGCCGACACTTCCACGTCGAGCACGTCGCCGCCGAGCGATTCGACCTGCACCTCGTGCTGCAGCAACTCGGTGCGCACCCGCTCCGGCTTGGCGTCCGGCTTGTCGATCTTGTTGATGGCGACGATCATCGGCACCTTGGCGGCCTTGGCGTGATGGATCGCCTCGATGGTCTGCGGCATCACGCCGTCGTCGGCCGCCACCACCAGCACGACCACATCCGTTACCTTGGCGCCGCGGGCCCGCATGGCCGTGAAAGCGGCGTGGCCCGGCGTATCGATGAACGTGATCTTGTGGCCCGACGGCGCCGTCACCTGATAGGCGCCGATATGCTGGGTGATGCCGCCGGCTTCGCCGGCCGCCACCTCGGTCGAGCGAATGGCATCGAGCAGCGACGTCTTGCCGTGGTCGACATGGCCCATGATGGTGACGACCGGCGGACGCGGCACCAGCGCGGCCTGGTCGTCGCTGGCGTCGAACAGGCCTTCCTCCACGTCGGATTCGGCCACCCGCCTGACGGTGTGGCCCATTTCCTCGGCCAGGAGCTGCGCCGTATCGGCGTCGATCATGTCGGTGATCTTCACCATCTGACCCTGCCGCATGAGCAGGCGGATGACGTCGACGGCGCGCTCCGCCATCCGGTTGGCGAGCTCCTGAATGGTGATGGTTTCCGGAATGGTCACCTCGCGGACCAGCTTTTCCTTGGGCTCGGTGTCGCGATGGCCGGCCATGCGCTGGACGCGGCGGCGAAACGAGGCGACCGAGCGCTCACGCACCTCGTCGGCGCTCAGTGCGGTCACCACGGTGAGGCGGCCCCGGCGCTTCTCGCCCGTGCTTTTCGTCGGCTTGGGGGCTGGCGTCGCGCGAGCAACGCCGCCGCGACGGGTGCGCGGAGCTTCCTCCTCGTCGGCCTCCAGAACCGGGCGCGCTGCCGACCGTCCGGCCGCGGTATCCTCGCCGAAGCGCTTCTTGGCCTCGAGCTCGGCCTTGCGCTTGGTTACCTCGTCATGGCGTCGGCGATCTTCTTCGCCACGCTTGCGAGCCTCGGCGGCTTCGCGCTCGGTGCGCTCGGCGGCTTCGCGCGCGATCCTGACATGGGCCTCTTCCTCGGCAATCTTGCGTTCCTCGGCCTCGCGCAATCGGGCGTCGGCCAGCGCGTGCACGCGCGCCTTCTGCTCGTCCTCGGTCAGCGTGCGCAGCACGACCCCCGAAGGCTTCGGGGCCGCGACGGCCGGCGACTGGGCCGGCACGGTTGCGGGAGCCGCCGCCGGGGGGACCAGCGCGGGCCTGGCGGCCGACCGCTTGGCGCTCGTTCCGTCCTTGGTGGAGGGCGGCGCTTCCGCCTTGATGGGCCCGCCAACGCGGCGCTTCAGCTTTTCCACGACGACCGCTTTGGTGCGGCCATGGCTGAAACTTTGGCGCACGACCCCCTGCTCGACGCCCCGCGGCTTGAGGGTCAAGGTCTTGGTGGGGGCGACGCTGAGCGTCTTGTCGCCGGGGTTTTTCGTCGTTTCAACCATTCCGTTCCTGCTTTTCGGTCTTCGCTGCTGGCTTTAGCTCGTTCCGATCGTTCAAACCTCCGGTTCGGAAACGATCCAGGAGCCCGGCGCGTGCCATGAATGTGTCGCTTTCGCGACCGGCAAGCAGGGCTGCATGTACCACATTTGACCGGCCCAAAGCCAAATCCAATTGCGCCGAGGTAAACGTATCGATGACGGCGATCTTGGCCGCATCCAGGTCGAGCCGTCGGCGCAAGGCGGCGTCGAGCTTTCTGGCCCCGTCGGTCGCCGCATCGGCGGCATGAACGAGAGCCACGATCCGGGCCCGACCGAGGGCTGCCTCCGTCTTGGCAAACCCGATCGCGACCTTGCCGGCCTTGTGGGCGATTGCGAGCGCCGCCAGCGCGCCTTGCTCCATCAACCGCTCGGTCGCCTCGATCATGTCGGGGGCGAGCCGCACGTCCCGCTTGAAGCCGCGCCCAAAGACCTTGCGGGCAATGGCGGTGCGCAGCGCCTGGCGGGTCGCCGTGATCCAGATCCCCCGCCCCGGCAATCTTCGCTTGAGATCCGCAACCGCCAGGCCGTCCGGCGAAACGACGAAGCGGATCATCTCGCCCACCGGACGGACGGTGCTGGTCGCCGCGCAGAAGCGCTCCGCACCGGGCGCGGTCTTGCGCGGCCCGGCATCGAGCTCGTCATGATCCATGGGCGCCTGATTCATAAGTGCAAGATTCCTGGCTACAAGATTCCTGGCTAAAAGATTCCTGGGCGCAAGATCCATACGTGCGAGCATCCGCCCCGGCATCCGATGGTGCTTTAGGCCTCGATCTCGCCGGCCTCGGCCGGCTCCTCCGTGGCGGCTGGCGGCGCCAAATCCTCTTCCTTGATCCAGCCCATCTTGACGCGGGCCTGCATGATCAGCGCGTCGGCTTCCTCGCGCGACAGGCTCTCCAGTATGCCGGCATGCTTGGTGGTTTCGCCGTCCTTGCGCTCGCTCCAGCCGGCGAGGTCGTCGCTGGCACAGCCGGCCAGATCCTCCACGGTCTTGACGCCGTTTTCGCCTAATTCCACCAGCATCGCGGTGGTGATGCCGGGAATCTCCTTGAGCGCGTCCTCGACCCCGAGCTCCACGCGCCTGGCGTCGAGCTCGGCGTCGAGCTTGGCGAGATATTCGGCCGCCCGCGACTGCAGCTCGCGCGCGGTGTCCGCGTCGAAGCCCTCGATTCCCGCAATCTCCTTTTCATCCACCAGCGCAAGCTCCTCCACCGAATTGAAGCCTTCGGAAGCCAGCAATTGGCCGACCACCTCGTCGACATTGAGCGCATCGATGAACAATTTCGTGCGCTTCTCGAACTCGGCCTGACGATGCTCCGACTCTTCCTGCTCGGTCACTATGTCGATGTCCCAGCCGGTGAGCTGGGAGGCGAGCCGCACGTTCTGGCCGCGCCGCCCGATGGCGAGCGAGAGTTGCTGATCCGGCACCACGACTTCCATCCGCTGGCGCTCTTCGTCGAGCACGACCTTGGCGACCTCCGCCGGGGCGAGCGCATTGACGACGAAATTTGCCGGATCGGACGTCCAGGGAATGATGTCGATCTTCTCGCCCTGCAGCTCGTTGACCACCGCCTGCACGCGCGAGCCGCGCATGCCGACGCAGGCGCCGACCGGATCGACCGAGGAATCCCGCGAGATCACCGCGATCTTGGCGCGCGACCCCGGATCGCGGGCGACCGCCTTGACCTCCACGATGCCGTCGTAGATCTCCGGCACCTCCTGGGCGAACAGCTTGGACATGAATTGGGGATGCGTGCGCGACAGAAAGATCTGCGGGCCGCGCGGTTCACGTCTTACATCGTAGATGTAGGCGCGAATGCGGTCGCCGTTGCGAAACACCTCGCGCGGCAGCAACTCGTCCCGCCGCACGATCGCTTCGCCGCGGCCGAGATCGACCACCACATTGCCGTACTCGACCCGCTTGACGATGCCGTTGACGATGTCGCCGATACGATCCTTGTACTCCTGGTACTGGCGGTCGCGCTCGGCCTCGCGCACCTTTTGCACGATCACCTGCTTGGCGGATTGGGCGGCGATGCGCCCGTATTCCAGCGGCGGCAGCGCCTCGGCGATAAAGTCGCCCACCTGGGCGGCCGGATTGCGGCGTTTGGCGTCCGCCAGCGAAATCTGGGTCGAATCGTTCTCGACCTGCTCGACGACCAGCAGCAGCCGCGACAGGCGCATCTCGCCCGTCTTCGGATTGATCTCGGCGCGGACCTCGGTCTCGCTGCCGTAGCGCGAGCGCGCCGCCTTTTGGATCGCATCTTCCATGGCGGCGATCACGATGCCGCGGTCGATCGCCTTTTCGCGGGCGACAGCGTCGGCGATCTGCAATAATTCGAGCCGGTTGGCGCTGACGGCCATCGGTCACTCTCCCTCGTGCTGGGCCACGTGCCGTCTTTCGGCCGGCGCGGGCTGAAAACCTCTGGATGGGCGAGACGCATGCTCGGCGTGGCCGCGAAGCCGCGCTTCGCCCTCCGGCGCGTGAACGAGCGGGTCGTGCGGCTGGCGGCCCTGGCGCTCCGCCGCTTTCCCCCGCCGCAGCGATTCGGCCACCAGGGCATCGGTGAGCACCAGCCGGGCTTCCGCCATGTCCCCGATCGGCAGCAGGACATCGGTCGCTTCACCGGCTGCGGCATCATCCCGCCGAACATGAACGGCATCGCCGTGCGCGCCGAGCAGCACGCCGTGGAAACGCCGGCGGCCTTCCATCGCGATCGCCATTTCCACCTTGATCTGGTGGCCGGCGAACCGCTCGAAATCCGACCGACGCACCATCGGGCGGTCGATTCCGGGCGATGAAATCTCCAGCCGGTAAGCGTTCTCGAGCGGGTCGACGACGTCGAGGACCGGCGACAAGGCGCGCGAGATCGCCTCGCAGTCGTCGATCGTCATGGTCCCGTCCGCCCGTTCTGCCATGATCTGCAGGGTAGCGCCGGAAAGTCCGGAAATCCGCACCCGCACCAGCCGGAAGCCCAGGCCGGTCAGCACCGGTTCCGCGATCGCGGCCAAGCGCGCCGCGACGCCTTGCTCCACGATCAGGCGCGGTTCGGGAATTGCTTGCCGGTCAGGGAATTCGCTCATCCGTTCGTTGGCTCGCCGCTGGCGCCTTTGATGTGGTCGTCGTTCCCGGGCCTGCGGTCGGCCCCTGGGGCAGATCGCGGTAAATAAAGGTCGCGGTAACAAAAAAGAGCGGGCCCCGGGAGGAACCCACTCTCAAAAACCGACCGGATCAAATCCGATCGTTATGAGATATCCGTTACGGACAGGATGTCCATGACAGACCCGGCAAATATAGCGATTTTACGCGCCCGTGCAAGGCCGATCGCGCCCGGCCGGTCGCCCCCGATGGGTCGGGATTGTGGGGGCGCCCCGCGTGGGCGCCCGCGATTTTGCGGCCGTTTAGGCACCGCGCGCGCCGTGCGCACCGTCCGTTCGGCTGCCGACTAACCGATCCTTCAGATTCCCTGACTAGGGTTTAACACGCGAAGGAAACTTTTTTCAGCGTCGTGTAGGTTTGCATATGTCGGCCGCTCCATCGCTCATTCCGGAATTGGAAGAAATCGTCCAACATGGCTCACCGCGGCGAAGGGCGCAGGCGCTGCGGCGCATCACCGCCTTGTTCCTCGATGGCGCGAGCCTGTTCAACCAGGACCATGTGCGGCTGTTCGACGACGTCTTTAATCGTCTGATCGACGGGATCGAATGGAGGGCACGTGCGGAACTGTCGCATTGCCTGGCGCCGCTCGGCAATGCGCCCGGAGAATTGATCTGCCGGCTCGCCCGGGATGACGAAATTCTGGTTGCCGGCCCGGTCCTGCGGCAGTCGCGGCGCCTGGCCGAGACCGACCTTCTGGAGATTGCCGAGGCCAAGAGCCAGGCGCATCTGCTCGCCGTTTCGGGCCGCGCCGGCATCGCCCAGACGGTGACCAATGTGCTGGTTCGCCGGGGCGATCGAGAGGTCGCCCGTAGCTTGGCGGAGAACCGCGGCGCCCTTCTCTCCGACGACAGCTTCACGATCCTTGTGGCGAGGTCCGAGGGCGACGATGTGCTGGCCGAAACGGTCGGGCAGCGGCCCGATGTCCCGCCGCCATTGTTTCGTGCGCTCTTGCTCAAGGCGACGGCGGCGGTGCAACAGCGGCTGCTTGCGTCGGCAACGCCGGAAATCCAAGCGGAAATCCGCGGCGTGCTGGCGCGCGTATCGAAAGAGGTCGGCACCGAGGCGGTGCCGCGCGACTATCGCGAGGCGCAACGCACCATTGCCATCCTGCGTCTGCGGGATCGGCTTGATGAAGGTCAAATCCTCGATTTTGCCAAAGCCGGCAAATACGAGGAGATGGTCGCCGGGCTTGCCGATCTTTGTGCGGTCCCGATCGACGTGGTCGACCGGCTGATGGGAGGCGAGCGCCCCGATCCGATCGTCATCCTGTGCAAGTCCACAGGCTGGGGATGGCCCACCGCGCGCGCCATCATCGGGGCTCGCCTCGGCCGCAAAGCCAATTCCAGCCAGGGGCTCGATGCCGCTTATGCAAATTTCGAGCGATTGACGACAGCGACCGCCGGGCGCGTGATCCGGTTCTGGCAAATGGGGCCGCTGAGCTCGCGCAAGGCCGAGGACGCACCGCCGAAGCTGCACGCCGGCGGGTGAGGGCTTTGCTTGGCGCGCGTCAGCGGCGCCGAAAGACCAGATAGCACGGGCAGCGACCCTCGCCCTTCGCCTTCGCCTCGTAGCGGGTGCCGGTCAATCCCCGCCAGGGCAGACGCCAATCATCGGCGCGCTCGGCGGTCCAAAGGAGATCGGGCGATCGCAACCCGCGCTCGAGCGTCCAGGCCGCATAGTCGGGAATGTCGGTCACGAATCGGAATTCTCCGCCGGGCCGCAGCACGCGCGCGATCTCCTTAAGGCTTGCATCCTGCACGAAGCGCCGCTTCCAATGCCGCCGCTTCGGCCACGGATCCGGATAGACGAGATCCACGCAGGCCAGTCCTGCGGCCGGCAGCCACCCGATGACATCGGCGGCGTCGCCGTGATGCAGCCGGATATTGTCGAGCTTGCGCGCCGCAATCGCCGACAGCGCCTTGGCCATGCCGTTGACGAAAGGCTCGATCCCGACGAAGCCGGTCCGCGGGTGCTGTTGGGCCTCGGCGACCAGGTATTCGCCGCCGCCGAAACCGATCTCGAGCCGGACCGAATCGACCGGGGCGGAAAACAGGCTCGGCGGATCGCCTGGGGGTGCCGTCAGGTCCAGCGCCAGACGCGGCAACAGGGTTTCGAACAATCCCGCCTGGCGGGGGCTGAGCTTGTGGCCCTGCCGCCGGCCGAAAAAGGCGCCGTGCCTGCGGCGGCCTTGATCCATCGCGGCCGCTATCTCAAGGCGCGGCGAAGCGCCTCGGCAAGATCGGTCCGCTCCCATGAAAAGCCGCCGTCCTTCTCGGGCGCACGGCCGAAATGCCCATAGGCGGCGGTCCGGCGATAGATCGGGCGGCTGAGCTTGAGGGCGCGGCGTATGTTGGTCGGCCGCAGCGGAAAGATTTCGGGCAACGCCTTCTGCAGCTTGGCCTCCTCGACCTTGCCGGTTCCGTGGGTCTCAACCAGGAGCGACATCGGATCGGCAACCCCGATCGCATAGGCGATCTGGATGGTGCAGCGTTCGGCCAGGCCTGCCGCCACGACATTCTTGGCGAGATAGCGCGCCGCATAGGCGGCCGAGCGATCGACCTTTGTCGGATCCTTGCCGGAGAACGCGCCGCCGCCGTGCGGCGCATAGCCCCCGTAGGTATCGACGATGATCTTGCGGCCGGTCAGCCCGCAGTCGCCGTCCGGCCCGCCGACGACGAAATTGCCGGTCGGATTGACCAGAAAGTCGGATGCTTTTTTCGGCATCCAGCCGTCCGGCAGCGCCGACGCCACGGTGTCGGCGATCAGCTCCTTGACCATGCCGGGCGTGTATTTCTTGCCGTTGCGGGTTTGCGCATTGTGCTGGGTCGAGACCACCACCTTGGTGCAGCCGATCGGCTGGCCCTGGACATACTGCACCGTCACCTGGCTCTTGGCGTCGGGCTGCAGATCGAAGAGCTGGCCGGAGCGCCGTTTTTCCGACAGCATCTTCAGGATCCGGTGGGCAAAGAAGATCGGCGCCGGCATGAACGAGTTTTTCTCGTAGACTTCGCTCTCGGTGCAGGCGAACCCGAACATCATCCCTTGATCGCCTGCGCCCTCATGCTCGCCGTCTTTCTTCGTCTTGGCATCGACCCCCATGGCGATGTCGGGCGACTGGCCGTGCAGCAGGACCTCGATCTCGGCGCCATGGTAGGAGAATCCTTCCTGGTCGTAGCCGATCTCCTTGACGACACTGCGCGCGATCCGCGAGATCAGCTCCCGGTTGACGACCGCATGGCCGCTGAACTTGCTGAACAAGGGAGCTTGTCCGCGCCCCTCGCCGGCGATCACGATCTTGTTGGTCGTGGCGAGCGTCTCGCAACCCAACCGGGTATTCACCTTGCTGTCGTCGGCAATGCCAAGCTTGATGTCGTTCTCGAGAAAGGCATCGAGGACGGCATCCGAAATCTGGTCGCAGACCTTGTCGGGATGTCCCTCGGAAACGGATTCGCTGGTAAACAGATAATTCGCGCGTGACACTTTGGAACACTCCCCGTGCGCATTTTCCGGTCCTGTGGATAGCCGGTTGCCGCAAAAAATGCGAACCCCAATATCAGTCCTCCCGCCCGGCGATTTCCTCGACCAGATCGACGATGCGGCGCCTGAGCTTGGGCTCCTTGATCTCCATGAACGCCTTGGTGAGGGCAAGCCCGTCCGAAGTGGCGAGGAATTCCGATACATAAGTCGGGGAGGGAGCGGCCTCGCCCATGCCGTCGCCCTGCGGGTGGGAGGTCGGCGCGCCCTCGAAGAAGAATGCCACCGGCACCTGCAGAATATGGGAAATCTGCTGCAATCGGCTGGCCCCGATTCGGTTCGTTCCCTTCTCGTACTTCTGCACCTGCTGGAACGTGAGACCCAGTGCGCCACCGAGCTTCTCTTGGCTCATTGACAGCATCATTCGGCGCATGCGCACGCGACTGCCGACATGCTTGTCGATGGGATTCGGGGCCTTTTTAGCCATAATGCTCTCCGATGGGACCGCGGTTGGACGTAATGGGTCCACGCAATCTTTAATGTCAAGTGCGGAAGGCCTTGGGTCTGTGGCGTTTTCGCGACCGATCAACTGCAAATCCATTCACTATGGGAGCAGATTTCAGGCTTCCCCGTAGGGTTTAAGGCCATCGACCTGCACGCTATAGCACGCGACGGAACGGCATTCTGCGCGGCCTGATGCCGCTGCAGCCACGCCGAATTTTCTCATCCCGGAAGCGAGGGAAAGAGAATTCATGGTCACGAGCCCAGCCAGCTTGGCCCATTGGCGGCCGGCGCGACGCCGCATCATCAACGCCACCGTAACGGCGAGAACGAGCCCGGTCGGCAGATCGCCCGTTCGTGCATAGGGGGTGAGAGTTGTTGATCGCGGCAGCCCTGCGTCAAGCACCCCTTCGGTCCCCAGCGGCAGCGACTCGAGGATGCGTCCGACCGGATCGACCACCGCCGAAATTCCCGTATTGGCGGCACGCACCAGGGGAAGCCCCTGCTCGATGGCGCGAATGCGCGCCTGCTGCAGGTGCTGGTAGGGACCAGGACTGGCCCCAAACCAGCCGTCATTGGTGAGGTTGACCATCCAGCCGGGTCGTTCGCCCCGTGCTACGGCCTGCGGGAAAATGAGCGGGAAAATGATTTCATAGCAGATGAGCGGAAGAACATTGGGGGCGCGCGGCACGTTCAGGATATGGCGCCGGTCACCCGGGATGAATCCCCCCCGCAACTTGGTGATCTGCTTGAGACCGAGCCCTTCAAGAAAGTCCTGAAAGGGCAGATATTCGCCGAAAGGGACCAGGTGGACCTTGTCGTAAACGGACAGGATCGAGCCGTCGTGATCGATGATGTAAATCGAATTGTAGGCGCGCGTGATCGCGGCATCCGGCACGCCCTCGGGCGCCCGCACCGCCCCGGTGATCAGCACGGCGCCGGCCGGCAGGAGTGCGGCGATCTGGGCAAGCGCCTCGGCGTCGCGGGTGAGAAAGAACGGGAACGCCGATTCCGGCCAGATCAGGTGGGTGACGTCGTGGATGCCGGTTGATCCTGGTCCGCTGGCGCGGTCCGAGAGCGCCAGATACCGGCTCATCACCTGCTGCTTCTGGGAATAATTGAATTTCTCGTCCTGCTGCAGATTGGGCTGCATGATGCGCAGCCGTACGCCCTCCACATAAGATGTGGGGGTCGCCCGCAGCCGGATCGTGCCGTAGATCGCAAGCCCGGCCAGGAGCGCTGCGCTCAGCGCCGGCGCGACCCAAGGTCTCCTGGTGTCGGCGCGGTCGTCGGCCAGCACGGCGGGACTCGCATAGACCGCGACCGCCAGAAAGGTCAGGCCCCACATGGCGCCCTGCGCCAGCGGCAGCGGCGAAGCCAAGGCATAGCCGAAGGCGTTCCACGGAAAGCCGGTGAGCACGTGTCCGCGCAGCCATTCCGCCACGGTGAGCCCCACCGCCAGCGCCAAGACGCGGCTCCCCCCGCGTCTCCACATCAAGCGCGCCAGCGCGGTCCCGAAGGCGGTGAACAAGGCAAGCCCGGCCGGCAGCGCGATGACCGCGAACGGCATGAGCCAGCCGAACGTCTTGACGTCGACCAGAAGGGCGTTGCCGATCCAATAGAGGCCGAGGACGAAATAGCCGAAACCGAACCACCAGCCGGCACCCGCCGCCGCAAGCGCCCCACCTGCTCGGCCAGCGGCCGACCCGTCGACCAGCCAGATCAGGATCGGGAACGTCAAAAACGGTGCCGGCCACAAATTTACCGGGGCAAGCGCGAGCGTCGAGACGGCCCCGGCCAGGAACGCCACCAGGATGCGCCGCCATCCCCACGCCGCCATGATCCAGTGGGCCAGGGGTGTCAGCGTCACGGTTGGCGCGGTAACTTCGAGCTTGTCGGGTCGGGGGAAAGCTTGACGGACGCATCGCGGGTGATCGGCAGATCGGCATGCGCCGGCGGCGAGGGGCCGTCGGCCGAGCGCCGCGGAGTTTCGCTGGCGTGACCGTTCCGCCGGTCCGCCGACCGATAGATTCTGAGCTTCTTGACGCGGCGGGGATCGGCGTCGAGCACCTCGATTTCGAACGGGCCGGGGCCCGGCACGAGCTCGCCGCGCACCGGCACGCGCCCGATGCGGGTGGCGATGTAGCCGGCGAGCGTATCCACCTCATTGGCAATCTCGCCGACGTCGAAATCCGCGCCCACGGTGGCGGTGACGTCATCAAGCTTCGCGCGAGCGTCGGCCAGAAAGGAACCGTCGGCTTGGCGGACCACGTTCGGCCGGATGTCGTCGTCGTGCTCGTCTTCGATCTCGCCGACGATCTCCTCCACGATGTCCTCGATCGAGACGACGCCGTCGGCGCCGCCGTATTCGTCGACCACGAGAGCAAGATGGATGCGGCTGGTCTGCATGCGCGCCAACAGGTCCATCGCCGGCATCGATGGCGGCACGAACAGCAGCTCGCGAATGAGCTTGGCGGCGGACAGCGGCATGGACAGATCGACCGCCTTGAGGTCGAGGCCGGCGGCCGGCAGCTTCTTGCGCCGCGGCTTTGCGCTGGGGCGCACCTCCGCGCGGGCCGTCATGAAGGCCACGAGATCGCGGATGTGGACCATTCCGACGGCGTCGTCGAGCATTTCATCGTAGACGACGAGTCGCGAATGGCCGGCGCTGGCAAACACTTTCATGAGCTCGCCGAGCGCGATCTCCTGCTTGACCGCGATGATGTCGGCGCGCGGAACCATGACATCCGCGACCCGCCGCTCGCGCAGGCCGAGGATGTTTTGCAGCATGACGCTTTCTTTGGGCGAGAAACCGGTCTCGTCCGCGCCCGCCCGCAGCACATCCGTGAGGTTGGCGCGGATGGAACCGGCCTTCCATCCGAGGATCACGCGCAACGCCCATACCAACCAGCCCTCGCGGCGCTGGTGCGGCACCAAGCTGCTCTGCGGTATCGGCACCGGAAGATTGCGCGTCTCGTGCGCCGGACCGGGCGGCTCGGGCGAAGTCGATGGGTCTTGCTCAGGCATCGGGGTCAACAATCAGCCCCCTCCCTTCCCCTACCCCGCAAGCGGAGGAGGGCCCCCTCCCTTCCCTCCCCGGGAGGGTTGGGGTGGGGGCCAGGTAGGGATTGGGCACGTTGAGCCGTGCCAGCACGGCGATTTCCAGCGCCTCCATGGCATCGGCCTCCGCATCCGCGGCGTGATCGTGACCCACGAGATGGAGAAAACCATGCACCGCGAGATGCGCGAGATGGTGTCGAAAGGGCCTGTGCTCGGCGACCGCCTCGCGCGCCATCGTCTCGTAGGCGATCACGATATCACCGAGCAGCCGCACCCGACCCCGACCCTTGCCCGTGCCCCGCACCCCAACCCTCCCCCGCTTGCGGGGGAGGGAACGGGAGGCGGCATTGGCCGGAAAGGACAGCACATTGGTCGGCTGGTCCTTGCCGCGCCAGTCGCGGTTGAGGGCGCGGATTGCCGAATCATCGGTGAGCACGATAGCAAGCTCGCCGCCTCTTGTAGCCGCCACGGCGGCGGCTTCGCCGATCGCCCGGTGCAGAACGGCCTTGACGCCGCGTTGCGCCTTCCACAGCGGCGAATCGACCAAGATCTCGATGGCAGGCGCCGCCTGCGGCCGCCGCGACCCCGGGCGCAAGCCGGCGCTCCGCGTGCCGGACTTCATATCCCGCCCCCGAGCGTGTGAGGGAATTGTCGAAAGACAGCCTGCCCCCCGCTCGTCCCCGCGAAAGCAGGGACCAAGTCATCTTGCGAAAAAAGAACTGGGTTCCCGCAGCCCAAGTCGGGTTTACCCGACTTGGGCCACCACTTTGATGACCAAGTCGGGCAAGCCCGACTTGGTGCGCGGGAATGAGCGGAGGCGGCAAATCCTCGGCAAGCTCTCCCGCCGGCGCCGGGGATGAAGCAAGACAGACGGCTCATCCATCGGCCTCCGGCGGGCGATTGGCCGTGAGCGCCGCCGCGTTGTAGGCCGCGACGATGCGGGCCACCAGTTCATGGCGCACGACATCCTCGGCGGTGAACACCACCTGGGCTATGCCTTCAACGCCCGCAAGCAGCCTGGTGGCTTCGGCCAGCCCGGATGTCTGGCCGCGCGGCAAGTCGACCTGACTCGGATCGCCGGTCACGATCATGCGGCTGTTCTCGCCGAGCCGCGTCAGGAACATCTTCATCTGCACCGAGGTCGTGTTCTGCGCTTCGTCGAGGATGACCACCGCATTGGAGAGGGTGCGCCCGCGCATGAAGGCGAGCGGCGCGATCTCGATCTCGCCGGACTGGAGCGCCCGCTCCACGATGCGGGCGTCCATCAGATCGTACAGCGCGTCATAGATCGGTCGCAGATAAGGGTCGACCTTCTCGCGCATGTCGCCGGGCAGGAATCCCAATCGCTCGCCCGCTTCGACGGCCGGGCGCGAAAGGATGATGCGGTCGATCTCCTTGCGCTCGAACAGCTGGACCGCGCGGGCGACCGCAAGCCAGGTCTTTCCGGTGCCCGCCGGTCCGGTGCCGAACACCAGCGCATGGCGTTTGAGCGCCCTGATATAGCCGTCCTGCGCCGCCGTCTGCGCCCGCACCGGACGCTTGCGCAGATTGATCTCCTCGAAGCTCGGGCGCGCGCTGGCGGGATCGAAGTCGAACAAGGAACCTTGCGCGATCGCGAGCCGGATCGTCCCCTCGACGTCCCCGGAGACCAATTCATCGCCGCGCTTGAGCCGCTCATAGAGGCCCTCCAGCACGCGCCGCGCCTGCTCGCAGGCGTCGCGCGATCCCGCGATGGTGACATGGTTCCCGCGCTGGTCGGCCACCACCCCCAACCTGCGCTCGATCAAGGCGAGATGCTGTCCGTATTGGCCCAGCAGCAGCGAGGCGAGCCGATTGTCGTCGAAGGCGAGCGTGATCTGTGCGGGCGCGGTGTCTGCCACGGCATTCGCAGGCTGGGTGAATGTTCCATTGTTGGACCGTGTCGTGCGCAACGGTTCTAGCCTCCCGGTTCCGCCAGCATCCTCCCCACCCTTTCCTCCCCGGCGTGCGGAGACGGCTCGCTGGCGAGCGTTCCGAACAGGCTGTTCGCGCTCAATTGCGTGATCGTCACCGCGGCCAAATCCCCGATCGCGATGGCGGGGCCGGACCCATGCGCCCTCTCGACTTGCGCGCTCTCAACTTGCACTCTCTGCACTTGCACCGTCTGCAGATATGGCGATCGGCCGACAATCTGGCCAGGATAGCGTCCGGTCCGCTCGAACAGGACCTCGAAGCTTCGTCCGAGGCAATTCGCGTTGAAGGCGCTCTGCTGCCGCTCGATGGCGCGCTGCAGGCGCTGCAGCCGCTCGTGCTTCACGTCGTCTGCGATCTGTTCGGCCATCTCGGCAGCGGGAGTCCCGGGCCGCGCCGAATACTTGAACGAAAAGGCGCCGGCAAATCCGACCTCCTCGATCAGCGAAAGGGTCAAGCGGAAATCCGCCTCGGTCTCGGTCGGGAAGCCGACGATGAAGTCGGACGAGAACGCCATATCGGGCCGCGCCTGGCGCAGACGCTCGATGACGGCAAGATAGTGGGCGCGCGTGTGCCGCCGGTTCGTGGCCGCCAGGATGCGGTCCGAGCCCGATTGCACCGGCAGATGCAGGTGCGGCATCAGGCTGGCCAGATCGCGATGGGCCGCGATCAGGCTGTCCTCCATGTCGCCAGGATGGCTGGTGGTGTAGCGCAGGCGCGCGATGCCCGGCACCTGCGCTACGCGATGCAACAGGCGGCCGAGCCCCCACGGCGCTCCGCCGGGGCCGGCCCCGTGATACGCATTGACGTTCTGGCCGATGAGCGTGACCTCGCGCACGCCGGCCCGCGCCAGCTCATCGACCTCGGCGACGATCTTCATGACCGGCCGCGACAGCTCGGCGCCGCGCGTGTAGGGCACGACGCAGAACGTGCAAAACTTGTCGCAGCCCTCCTGGACGGTAACGAAGGCCGAGACGCCGCGCGCCCGGGTGGCCTGCGGGCTCGGCGCCCGGAGGCTGTCGAACTTGTCCTCGACCGGAAACTCGGTATCGACCACGGCGGTCCCGCGCCCGACGCGCCCCAACAGCGCCGGCAAGTGCTGGTAACTCTGCGGGCCGACCACCAGGTCGACCGCGGGGGCGCGGCGGATGATCTCCGCCCCCTCCGCCTGCGCCACGCAGCCGGCGACCGCGACCACGACCGCTCGGCCCTCGCGCGCGGCGGCCTGCTTGAGGCGGCTCACGCGCCCGAGCTCGGAATAGACCTTCTCGGCGGCCTTCTCGCGGATATGGCAGGTGTTCAGGATGATGAGATCGGCGTCACCGGCAGTCGCGGTTTCGGCGTAGCCCTCGCCTGCGAGCGTGTCCGCCATACGATGGGAATCGTAGACGTTCATCTGGCAGCCGAACGATCTGATATGGACTTTGCGCGCTCCGCTCATGCCGGTTCGGCGAGGTTAACCCTTTGCAGGACTTGAAAATTCTGCTTCTCCGCGGGATCGTCCGCACGGGCCGGCTTGTCTTATCCTCTTTCGCCCGAAAAAGGAATGCCCGCATCACTGGCCGGATCGGCCTTTAGGGAAGCTCGCAGCGAAGCACCAGCGCAACCGAGCTTCGGCTCGTCTGGCCCGGAAAATTGCCTTCGCGGTTCTTGTCGGTTCGGTCCGGATAATAGCCCTCGCGGCGGCCGACCGTGCGGAATCCCGCGCGCTGGTAGAGCCGATTTGCCGGCACATTGCCTTCACCGACCTCGAGAAAGACCGTGCGGGTGCCGAGCCCCGCGAGCCGGCGCAGATGCAGGTTGAGCATCTGCCGCGCCAAGCCCTTGCGGCGTCGCGAGGACGCCACCGCGACCGACAGAATCTCCGCTTCGCCCGCGATAATGCGCGAGATGATGAATCCGACGAGCCGGCGGCCGATCGTGACGCGGTGGGCGACGACCGCGCGATCGAGCAGGAGCCGCTCGAACTCGTCCTCGCTCCAACCGCGGTGGAAGGACGCGCCGTGCAGCGCCGCCAAGGCGGCGGCATCGCCCAGCGTCGCTTCGGACACGCTGGGCCGCGGGCGCGCGAACAGATGGGCGATGAAATCCATCATCGGCGCGGCAGCCTGGTGGTGACTTGCGGCTGCGCGTCGGGGGCGCGCAAATAGAAGGGTTTCGGCGAGCCCTCGGCGTCCGCGGCGGCGGCGCCGAGCCGCGCGATCCAGGCGATATCGGGCGCCGCGCGCTGGTCGACCAGTGCTGGCGGCGGCGCGCCCCTCGGCCATGAACGGGCGACCAGACCGGCCCCCGAACCGACGATCCGGGCGGGCCCGCTGGCGGCAGCCCGCACCGCCTCGCGCAGCGACGCTATTCGGGGCGCCAGCAGGGTGCGCCCACCCGGACCGAACACCTGCATATAGACGTGATCATGCCGTGCATCGATCGCCGCCACGACCGGCGTGGTGTCGTCATCCGCGATATGGGGCGCCGCCAGGCCCGCCAGGGTGGTCAGGCCGATGGCGGGCTTGGCCGCCGCCAAAGCGATGCCGCGCGCGGCCGAGATGCCGACCCGAAGGCCGGTGAAGCTGCCGGGTCCCACCGTCACCGCGATGCGGTCGAGCTCCCTGAACTCGACCTCGGCTTCGTCCATCACCCGTGCGATCAGCGGCATCAAGGCTTCGGCATGGCCGCGCACCATGATGCGGGTCTCGCTGGCGACAATCGTGCCGATATGGCTATCGAACAGGGCGGCCGCGCAGGCATCCAGCGCGCAGTCAATGGCAAGGACACGCATCAAGGACACGCATGGTGGCTCAGGGCCAGTCTACATCGGCCGGACTTCCACCACATCCGGAACGTAGTGGCGCAGCAGGTTCTGGATGCCATGCCGCAGCGTTGCGGTGGACGACGGGCAACCCGAGCAGGCGCCCTTCATGTCCAGATAGACGACACCGTCCTTGAAGCCGCGGAACGTGATATCGCCGCCGTCATTGGCGACCGCCGGCCGCACGCGCGTCTCGATCAGATCCTTGATGATGCCGACCGTTTCGGAATCCTCCGGGGCGAAAAACTCCTCCGCCGCGGCCGCGTCCGCTGCGGCCTGCTCCTGCGCGCGCAGGACCGGTGCGCCGGACATGAAGTGCTCCATGATGGCGCCCAGGATCGCAGGCTTGAGCTGCTGCCATTCGCCGCCCGTCTTGGTGACCGAGATGAAGTCGGAACCGAAGAAAACGCCGCTCACGCCGTCGACCTCGAACAATCGCTCGGCCAGCGGGGACTGGTGGGCTGCGGCCTTGTCGCGCATTTCCAGCGTCCCGTGGGCCAGAACGGAGCGCCCGGGGAGAAACTTGAGCGTCGCCGGATTGGGGGTCGGCTCGGTCTGAATGAACATGGCTCGCTCCTCCACCTGCGCGGCCCGGCGCGAATTCGAGGGCCGGCGCAGAATATTGATTTATCAGCCATTCTAATAGGTGGCTGCGCGGGACGGAAGTTCAAGCCACTGCCCGCTGCGGCCGCACCGAGCCGGCTTTCGGGCCAAAGCCACCACGACCAAGGGTGATCACCATCAAGGTCCGTCACGACATCGAATCGAGGTCCTGGTCGCTGAGATGCCCGGGCACGATCGCGACCGGGATGGGAAACGTTCCGGCCGTCTTGGCCAGGCTGGAGACCAGCGGACCCGGTCCTTCCGCGCCGCTGCTGGCGCGCGCGCGGGCGCGGTCGAGCGCCGAATTGGCTTCCTCGTGCGCCTCCGCCGGCATGATGTCGGCGACGCCGAGCCACTGCTGGTTTCGATCATGCATCTCGATCACGCGCAGCATGAGCACGCTGGCGCCGGTTCGCAGCGCGCGCCGGCTGGCAAAATAGAGGGCACGGTCGCACTCCGGCGTGTCGTCGATCACGACCAGGAATTTCGGCGAGTGGCCGGGCTCGTAGCTGCGCCGCCTCAGGCTCATCGGCCCTCCCCGGGCGGCCGCCGGACTTCCATCGCCGACGGCGCCGCCTGCAGCCGAATCCTGCCATGACGCCATGTGGGGGGACAAGACCGCATGAGTCTCGGCAAGACTTCGCGGCGGATCATCGAGGGGTTCGGATGCAGAACAGCTGAAGCGGCAGGCCCATCAAAATGCGACAACTTAAAATGACAGAGCGGCCTCTGTTTCCGGCAATGGGAAACCGCTCTATAGTGCGCGCGCCCGCCTCCGTTTCACCCCTTGAGTCTTCATGAACACACTCCGCACCGACGTTATCGGCATTGGCAATGCCATTGTCGACGTGATCGCGCGGGCCGAGGATGACTTCCTGGTCGAGCACGACATGCGCAAGGGCACGATGGCGCTCATCGACGAGGCGCGGGCAGGCGAGATCTACGACGCCATGGGACCGGCGGTCGAAATCTCCGGCGGCTCGGCCGCCAACACGATCGTGGGGATTGCGAGCCTCGGGGGGTGCTCCGCCTTTGTCGGCAAGGTCCGCGACGACGCGCTCGGCCAGGTGTTCGCCCACGATATCCGTGCCGTTGGCGTGAATTTTGATACCCCGCCCGCGTTCGACGGCGCCTCAACGGGGCGCTGCTACGTGTTGGTGACGCCCGATGGCGAGCGGACCTTGAACACTTATCTCGGCGCCGCCCAGGATCTGCATCCCAATGACATCGACTCCGAGGCCGTCGCGAGTGCGGCGATCACTTA
>WNFJ01243938.1_pt1 | contig 28021 bp, 24 predicted proteins | sample 5400461 | NCBI WGS metagenome assembly WNFJ01 (sample SAMN13153349, study PRJNA577476) | soil metagenome | isolation source: 115 cm saprolite on Douglas fir-dominated hillslope | place: USA:California | collected 2013-09-17
GGCAGCATGGCGTTTCTGATGATCCAACACCTTACGGGCGGCATGTGGGGGATGGTGATCCGCCGCCAGCTCGAAGCAGCCATGAAGACGCTGCCGCTGATGGCTGGGTTGTTTATTCCCATCATTGTAGGGATGCCGCACCTGTACAGCGGTGGTGAAGGGAAGCATGGCTGGCTGAATTCTGACAAGAGCGACGGTCACCTGTTCGACCTGAGTCATGAATATCTGACTCGCTTCGGCTCGGCGCATTTTCTTTATCTTGATGGCTACGTCGCCCGCGCGATTGTTTATTTCGCTGTCTGGCTGATCTTGGCTTTCTTCCTGAGCCGCTGGTCGGACGAGCAGGATGCGCCTCCAGTGCAGAACCTGAGCCCGCGCTACCGCAAGATTGCCGCACCGGGTCTGATCCTGTACGCGTTCACGATTTCGTTCGCGGTGATTGACTGGGTCATGTCGCTCGATCCGCGCTGGATTTCGACCATCTACGGATTCATCTTTATCGTTGGCGAGTGCCTGACCGCTATGTGCCTGATGGTGGTGGTGGAGAGCATTCTGTCGCGGTATCAGCCTACCGCTTCCCTGCTGAAGCCGAAAGAAGTCCACGATCATGGCAAGCTGATGCTGACGTTTGTGATGCTGTGGGCCTATTTCAGCTTCTCCCAACTGCTCATCATCTGGGCGGGCAATTTGCCCAGTGAGATTACGTTCTTTACGCGTCGGCTGAATGATGGCTGGCAGAGGATTGGGCTGGCGCTGGTGCTGTTTCATTTCGCGATACCGTTCCTGTTTCTGTTATCGCGGGGATTCAAGCGCAATCCACGCAAACTGGTTTGGCTGGCGTCGTGGCTTATCTTCATGCGGTTTGTGGATTTGTACTTTTACATCGAGCCGAATTTCCATAAGAGCATCTACTTCAGTCCACTGGCGCTTTTGGATCTGGTTGTCCCGATCGCCATTGGCGGATGGCGCTGTTCTTCCATAACCTGAGATCGCGCCCATTGCTGCCTGCCTACGATCAGCACGCGCTGGAATTCCTGGAATACGTGGGGGCAGGCCATGACTGAGCATGGCATGAGTGGACCGGGCAAACATCAAAACGGCGGCGGCTTCGAGCGCGAAGACGTTGGTACTAAGCCCATGTTCGGCTTCCTGGTCGGCCTGGTGATTACGGGGGTGCTGGTTTATTACGTGATCTGGGGAATGTTCCATTTCATGGATGCGTATGAGCGCAAACACCAGCAGACCAAGAGCCCAATGGTGCAGATGCAGCCGGACACGAGGGAACCGGATACGGCCAGGACCCACGAAAAGGTTCAGCACGAATTCCCCCAGCCGCGCCTCGAAGACGACGAGCGCACCGAGATCAACGATTTTCGTTATCAGCAGGATGAGACTCTGGCCAGTTATGGCTGGGTGGACCAGAATGGCGGAGTGGTGCGCATCCCGATTGATCGCGCCATGCAGTTGATCGCACAGCGCGGATTTCCGACGATTCCGCCGGGGGATACAGCAGCGGCGGCAGGCGGCAGTTCGCAGCAAGCTCCGACGGCCAAGAAGCCAGCAAAAGGGAAAAAGAGTGAGTAGTAGCTTTCACAATTCGTCGAAGTGCTTCGCTGCCGCGAAGGACGGGCGGGGACGCCCGTCACTCCAAAAACAAGTGCTTGGAGGCACGGGCCTCCTCGCGCGTGCGCTGGTCGTGACGATCGCTCTGGGCGCCATTGCACTGGGCCAGAGCATGACCAACGGGATCATGTCGCCGCCGTCCAATGTGCGTCCTGCCGGATTGAACGACGTTGATATCGCGCAACGCCTGGACCAGCAGATTCCACCCGAGCTGGTTTTCCGCGACGAAAGCGGCAAGCAAGTTCGGCTGGGAGATTATTTCGGCAAGAAGCCGATGATTCTAAATCTGGTTTACTACCGCTGCCCCATGCTCTGTAGCGAGGTGATGGCTGGGCTTTCAGGTTCACTGAAGGCTCTGAAGTTCGATGTAGGCAAGGAATTTGACGTCATTACCGTGAGCTTCGATCCCAAGGACACACCCGAGGCTGCGACCAAGAAGAAAGCCGACTACGTTAAGCGCTATGGCCGTCCCGGAGCAGCGGATGGCTGGCACTTTCTGACCGGGCCGCAGGAATCGATTGCGGCACTCACCAAAGCCGTCGGCTTCGGATATCAATACGATCCCAAGAGCGGACAGTTTTCGCATGCGACGGCGATCATGATTGTGACGCCACAAGGGAAATTGGCGCAGTACTACTACGGCGTCGAATATCCGCCGAAAGATTTGCGGCTGGGACTGATCCAGGCTTCGCAGAACAAGATTGGGACGCTCGCGGATCAAGTGCTGTTGTACTGCTATCACTATGACCCGACGACCGGGAAGTATGGCGCCATCATTAGCCGGATTATCCAGCTCAGTGGCGGAGCGACTGTGCTTTCGCTAGGACTTTTCTTAATCATATTGTTCCGTCGCGGATCGCCTGGCGACTCCAAGGAGATGAACAGGTCTCATACCTATGTTCGATAATTTTCCACTTTGGCCGGCTGGCGCATCGACGCACGCGTTGCCCGTGGATTTGCTCTACATTTTTCTGGTAGTGCTGTCTGTGGCGACGACGCTGGCAATCTTTGCAGTGATCGCCGTCTTTAGCTTTAAGTACCGGCGGCGTCACGGACGCGAAGCTACGCCCATCCATGGCTCCCTGATATTGGAGATTGGTTGGTCTGTGGTTCCGATGGGGATTTTTCTGGTTATTTTTGTCTGGGGCGCGGTGATCTTCTTCGACGCCCGCACTCCGCCCCAGGACGCCACCGAAATTTACGTAGTGGCGAAGCAGTGGATGTGGAAGCTGCAGCACGTGGAAGGTCAGCGCGAACTGAACGAACTGCATGTCCCCGTCGGCAAAAACATTAAGCTGATCATGACTTCGCAGGACGTGATCCACAGCTTCTACGTTCCGGCGTTCCGCCTGAAGCAGGATGTGATTCCGGGCCGCTATACCACGATGTGGTTCAAGGCAACCAAGCCGGGGACGTATCATCTTTTCTGCGCGCAGTACTGCGGCACCCAGCATTCAGGAATGATCGGCGAAGTGGTGGTAATGGAACCTGCCGAGTATGAGACCTGGATGGGGGGCGGAGTTCCTGCGGGCTCGCTGGCGCAGAACGGGCAGGCCTTATTTACGCAACTGGGATGCTCCACGTGTCATCGATTTGATGTGCAGGGACGGGGCCCGAATTTGACGGGTGTATTTGGTAAGCCGGTACTACTCGAAGACGGCCGCACCGTCGTCGCCGACGAGAACTACGTGCGCGAATCTATCTTGGTTCCGGGCGCAAAAATAGTTTCCGGATTCAAGCCGGTCATGCCGTCGTTTCAAGGACAGGTCAGTGAAGAGCAATTGACTTCGCTGGTGGAATACGTGAAATCATTGAGCCAGACGCCGGCAGCACCGGCCGGCAACTCAGCTTCTCTGAAGCCGAAGGAATAGCAATGGCGACCGCAGTTGCAAGCATGGAAAAGAAAAACTATCTGAATGCAGAGTACGGCATTCGCTCGTGGCTGTTCACCACAGACCACAAGCGTATCGCCCTGCTCTATCTTATTTCGATCACCGTATTTTTCTTTATTGGCGGGTTCTTTGCATTGCTGATACGCCTGGAATTACTCACCCCGGCGGGTGACCTGATGTCGGCGGACATGTACAACAAGGCCTTCACCATGCACGGGCAGGTGATGGTCTTCTTTTTCCTGATTCCCTCCATTCCCGCGGTGCTGGGAAATTTTCTGGTTCCGATGATGATTGGGGCCAAAGATCTGGCCTTACCACGGATTAACCTGATCAGCTGGTATATCTACATTATCGCGGGAATTCTTTATCTGCACTGCATTGCGACCGGTGGCGTGGATACGGGTTGGACCTTCTACACGCCGTTTTCCACAATGTTCAGCAATACCCGCGTGGTTGAAGCCGGGCTGGCAATTTTTATTTCTGGATTTTCGTCCATCCTTACCGGCTTGAATTTTGTGGTCACCGTGCACCGCATGCGCGCGCCGGGAATGACCTGGTCGCGGCTGCCGCTGTTTGTATGGTCGCACTATGCCACCAGCATCATCATGCTGCTCGGCACTCCGGTAATTGCCATCACGTTGATCCTGGTGGTGCTGGAGCGCACACTCAACCTCGGCATCTTCGATCCCACTCGCGGCGGCGATCCGGTCCTGTTCCAGCATTTGTTCTGGTTCTACTCGCATCCCGCGGTTTACATCATGATTCTGCCGTCGATGGCGGTGATCAGCGAAATCATCCCCTGCTTCTCGCGCAAGCGCATCTTTGGGTACAGCTTCGTCGCCATGTCGAGCATCGCGATTGCCGCTATCGGATTCCTGGTTTGGGCGCACCACATGTTCGTTGCCGGGATTTCGGTCTATTCTGCGCTGGTGTTTTCTTTCCTCAGTTATCTGGTCGCGGTGCCCTCGGCAATCAAAGTCTTTAATTGGACGGCGACGATGTATAAGGGCTCGGTGTCGTTTTCGACTCCCATGCTCTACGCATTCGGATTCATCGGACTATTTACCATTGGCGGACTGACTGGGCTCTTCCTGGCTTGCCTGGGACTTGACCTGCATGTTCACGACACTTATTTCGTAATCGCCCACTTCCATTATGTGATGGTTGGAGGCGCGGTCATGGGATACCTCGGCGGGATGCATTTCTGGTGGCCGAAAATTTCCGGACGAATGTATCCGGAATCCTGGGGACGGGCGGCGGCACTGATCGTCTTTCTGGGATTCAATCTGACATTCTTCCCCCAATTCGTGCTTGGCTACCTGGGCATGCCGCGGCGTTATTACGACTACTCGCACATGCCGGAATGGCAGGCTTTAAACGTGCTCTCGACTGCGGGCGCAACCATTTTAGCCGTGGGATACCTGCTGCCGATGGTGTACTTCCTGTGGTCGCTGCGTTACGGCAAAATCGCAACTGACAACCCGTGGGGCGCGACAGGGCTGGAGTGGAGAACGTCATCGCCGCCGCCCACTTTTAACTTTGATGAGACTCCAGTAGTGACCTGGGAAGCTTATGAATACGAAAGCATGCCGCTTCCGGAAGAGGTGACGCTTGAGCGATAGTCCTGTGGTCGCGGAACACGCAGAGCACACGGAACACGACCGTCCGGAACTGCGGCACCATTTCGCCGACGAAGAGCAGCAGCGCAATGCGGCGTCGCTCGGCATGTGGTGGTTTCTGGGCACCGAAATCATGTTTTTCGGCGGCATGTTCTGCGCCTATCTGATTTACCGGCTGAAGTATTTTCCCGGAGTTCGCTGTGGCGAGCCGGAGCTTGGATCTTCAAGTCGGCGCCCTGAACACGGCCGTCCTTATCTGCAGTAGCTTGACCGTCGCCCAGGCAGTTCGCGCCGCGCAGATGGGCAAGCGCATGTTGCAAGTGAAACTTCTGCTGGCAACACTCTTTTTCGGGCTGGTCTTCCTAGGGGTGAAGGCTTACGAGTGGGATAAGAAATACGAAGAGCACCATATTCCGACGTTCGACTTCAACGCCAAGAATCTGATGCAGCAGCCGGGGGATCGCCACCTCCTAGGCCTTGATAGGATCTCTGATCCCGTAGAGTTGCAAAGGCGAGAGGCGGAGATTCAACAACGCTCGCAGATTTTCTTTTCGCTGTACTTCGCCCTGACCGGAATGCACGCCATCCACATGATCGTCGGCGTCGGCATTTTCAGCGTGATTACCTGGATGGCATGGAAAGGGCGCTTCACGCCGGAATATCACACGCCTCTCGAAATTGCGGGACTGTACTGGCACTTTGTTGATATTGTCTGGATTTATCTTTTCCCGTTGCTGTATTTGATTGACCGGCGGCCGGGAGCTTGAGCGAAGCTATGTCTGAACATACCGGGCACATTGTTCCGAGCAAACTTAATTGGCTCATTTGGGCGATTCTGATGGTCGCAACCTTTGTGACTTATAAGGTGGCGCAGATCGACCTTGGACCATTCAACACCGTCGTTGCCCTGGTCATTGCCACCGGCAAGGCCTCAATCGTCGTCCTGATCTTCATGCAGGTGAAGTACACCAGCGAAAAGATGACCAAGGCGGTGCTGCTGTTCGCGGTGGCTTGGCTGATTTTGCTGCTTTTCTTGAGCCTGACCGATTACTCCTCGCGCTACGCCGGATAGAGCCTTCAGCCAACAACGGTTTGTGGAGCAACGGGCGTCTCGCCCGTCAAGCGGGCCTCGTCAATGAGGCCGTCCAATGAACTGGGGGTTGGAATGTTATCTTTGATCGTTGCATCAGCCTCGCTTAATGTCTGCAAAGTCAGCAAGACAACCGCATCTAGACGCTGAAGTCTTGGAATCCGCACTGCGCCGCCATCTTCGCGGCGAAGCCCGTTTCGACGACGGCAGCCGCGCCCTCTACGCCACCGATGGATCCAACTACCGCCAGGTACCCATCGGGGTTGTCCTTCCTAAAGACACAGACGATGTAATCGCCGCGACCTCCATTTGCCGCGAGCATGGTGCGCCCGTGCTCTGTCGCGGCGGAGGAACTTCGCTCGCCGGCCAGTGCTGCAACGTCGCGGTGGTGCTCGATTTCTCGAAGTACATGGCGGCGATTGTCGAACTCGACCCGAGACGCCGCATCGCGCGGGTCCAGCCGGGCGTCATTCTCGATCATCTGCGTGGCGCGGCGGAGAAGCACAACCTGACTTTCGGCCCGGATCCGGCGTCGCACAGCCGCTGTACGCTGGGCGGAATGGTGGGAAACAACTCTTGCGGCGTGCATTCGGTGATGGCAGGAAAGACCGATGAGAACATTGAGGAGCTTGAAATCCTCACTTACGACGGCATTCGCATGCGCGTGGGGGCAACCAGCGATGCCGAATTAGAAGCCATCATCCGCGCAGGTGACCGACGTGGCGAGATTTATGCGGGCATGAGGGCCATCCGTGACCAGTATGGCGATCTGGTCCGGCAACGCTATCCCAACATTCCGCGCCGGGTTTCTGGATACAACCTGAATTTCCTGCTTCCGGAAAACGGATTTCACGTCGCGCGGGCACTAGTTGGATCGGAGGGCACGTGCGTCACCGTGCTCGAAGCTACCTGCCGGCTAGTCGAGAGTCCGCCTGAGCGGGTACTGCTTGTGATCGGCTGCGGCGATGTGTATGAATGTGCCGATCTGGTTCCCGAGGTGCTGTCTTACCGCCCGATCGGGCTCGAGGGTATGGACGATCTGCTCGTCGAATACACCCGCCGCAAAGGAATCAACCCGGAGGGTTTGGCATTGCTTCCTGAAGGCAAGGGATGGCTGCTGGCGGAGTTTGGCGCGCAGACAGCGGGCGAGGCGGACGCTCAAGCCCGCGGGTTAATGGAGGCACTCGGCCGGAACACTCGTCCACCGCGTTTTCGGTTGCTTAGCGACAAGCGGCTGGCGAGAAAGGCCTGGGAAATCCGAGAATCGGCGCTGGGCGCGGTTTCTAACGTTCCCGGGGAGCCGGCAACGTGGGAAGGATGGGAAGACGCCGCAGTCGCTCCTGAGAAGCTGGGCGGATATTTGCGCGAATTCCGCAAGCTGACCGAAGCCTACAACTATCGCTGCGTGGTATACGGCCACTTTGGAGACGGCTGCGTCCACAACCGCATTAGTTTCGATCTTCAGTCTAATGATGGCCTGAAGAAAATGCGTAAGTTCGTGGAAGAGGCTGCGGATCTGGTCGTCGCTTATGGCGGTTCACTTTCCGGCGAGCATGGTGACGGGCAGGCGCGAGCCGAACTGCTTCCGAGAATGTTCGGGTCTGAACTGGTGGAGGCGTTTCAAAAGTTCAAAGCTCTGTGGGATCCGGAGTGGAAGATGAATCCGGGCAAAGTGGTCTTGCCCAACAAACTGGATGCCGATCTTCGCCTGGGCACCGAGTATCACCCATGGCAACCCGAAACTCATTTCAAGTTTCCGCAGGACAACGGCAGTCTGGCGCAAGCCACGCTGCGCTGCGTGGGCGTGGGCAAGTGCCGCCAATATGAAGGTGGCATGATGTGCCCGAGCTTTCGCGCCACTCGCGAAGAAGAGCACTCAACCCGCGGGCGTGCTCACCTGCTCTGGGAGATGACCCGGGGGGACGTGGTCCGCGACCAGTGGCGCGACTCACATGTGAAGTCGTCACTCGATCTTTGCTTGTCCTGCAAGGGGTGCAAGAGCGATTGCCCGGTGGGAGTGGACGTCGCGACCTACAAGGCGGAATTTTTTTCGCATCATTACGAAGACAAGCGGCGTCCGCTGAATCATTACGCGTTTGGGCACATTGACCGGTGGGCGCGGGTTGCGTCGTCGTTTCCTGGTGTGGCGAATTTCTTTACGCAGACGCCGGGCTTGCGGAATGTTGCCAAATCGATGGCAGGGGTGGCATCGCAGCGGGCTATTCCCGCCTTCGCGCGCGGCAGCTTTCGGAGCTGGTTCGCGCGGCGGAAACCCGCGAATCTACAGGCTCCGCCGGTTGTGTTGTGGCCGGACACCTTCAATAACTACTTTCATCCGGAGACGGCGATTGCGGCGGTCGAGGTTTTGGAAGCGGCAGGCTTCAAAGTGCGATTGCCGAAGGGGAACGTCTGCTGCGGGCGCCCGCTCTACGACTTCGGGATGTTGGACCGGGCCAAGAGATTGCTCTTGCGAACCTTGGCGATTTTGGATCGCGAGATCGCGGACGGGATCCCCGTCGTCGCTCTGGAGCCGAGCTGTGCCTCGGTATTTCGCGACGAACTGCTGAATCTATTTCCCGGCGACTCGCGCGCCCAGAAGCTGTCGGCGCAGGTGTTCCTGCTGAGCGAATTCCTGGAAAACAACGCTGATCATTTGCGAATGCCCGTGATTTCCCGCAAGGCATTAGTCCACGGGCATTGCCATCAGAAGTCTGTCCTGAAGATGACAGATGAGGAAGCAGTTCTGCGGCGGCTCGGGGTGGACTACGAAATGCCTTCGCCCGGATGTTGCGGGATGGCTGGAGCCTTCGGATTTGAAAAGGAAAGGTATCCGGTTTCGATCGCGATTGGCGAACTTGAACTGCTGCCGGCAGTACGGAACACGCCCGCCGATTGGCTCATCATCGCCAACGGCTTCAGTTGCCGCGAACAAATTCAGCAGTGCACTGGAAGACACGCGCTGCATGTGGCCGAGGTCATTCAGATGGCGCTGAAGGAACAAGGTGCGGCTTTGAGGGAAAACAAAATCGCTTCAACAGCCGTAGCATCCTCACCCCCCGGTACAACATGAAGAGCGAATCAGGAATCCGGACCGACTGCCACTCACCGACGCTGGGTGTAGCAGCCAGTCTCAAGCCCAAGCGGGCACGGTCCTGCCAGCGCTCGCGCAGACGCATCATGGCGCGGAAATAGCGTAACGATTCTGTCTCCGCTTCTATGCCGGCGATGGTTCTGCGCTCCATCGCGGCCGCAATTTCTGTGACCTTGTAGATTTCCTGTTGAAGCACGGTAGGCACAGCCAGTTCTAAAGAAAATAAGCTGCCCGCAAGCGACAGAGAAACGGCCAAGATTCTCATCATCCCCAGCCGTCGCGCCTCGGTCTCAATCCAGCGCCAATCCAGTTCGAGGCGTGCGAGGGCGGTGAGGTCGCGTATCATTCCCAGTTGCGCCCACTCATGTTTGGCGGCGTGAAGGCAAAGAACCAGCATCAGGTCTTCCCTGCCCAAGGTCCGGAGCCGCAAGCCATCGAGGTCGCATTCTATGGAGCGCGAGAACAGAGCTTTCATGTCGAAATCGATTGAATAGAAACGAGGCACGATCTGCCACTGCACCTCAACCAAGTTGCGCTCCGCGTTCAGTCCGAATACGTATTCATAGCCGGAGCGCAGATATGCTTTCTCTTGTCGGGGTGAGAGCTGAATCTTCGGCGCATAGCCTATTTCCTGTAACGCCGCACGCGCACGCGGGACATCGGCTGACTGCGCTAGAAAATCCAGATCGCCGAATCGCCGCATGGCCGGGTCACCATACAACAGCTGGCCCAAGGCCCCGCCCTTGTGGGCCAAGGCTCGAATTCCATGCCGGTCAAACTGCCGCAAGATACGGGCCAGTTCGGCTGTGAAGCGGAGCGTGCGGCGTGCTTGGCGCTCAAATCTCGCAACCATCGCAGAGTGGATACTCGCCGGAATATCGTTGCGTCCGTGCAGGGCTGAGTAGAGTGGGGGCAGCAGGCGATGGTAGTCCGCAAGGCGGAGAAGGCGGTCCCAATCGAGCGGCAACGCGAGTATCATGCCCAGCTTAGATTCACGGTCAGATTCCGGCTGGGAGCAGGCAAGCAGCAGCATCAGCTCCGGAGCAAAGCGCATGGGTGCTGGTTCCGTGCGAATTGGTTCGATTTGTGCTGCTGCCGCCAAATGAGATCCTCGATCGCGCCGCTGTGAACTAACTATGTCCGCCCACGAATTCTGCTTCGGACAAGTGCTGTCCCGGTCCATAGAATCTTCTTACAGCGAAGAGCATTGCAAAAGTACCTGCGGTTGAACCGCCTCTATCCAAGATGAACAGCGTAGTCATCGAGTCCGTTCACAAGATTTTTCACCCCGCGAGCTTTTTTGGGTTTGGAAGATCGCGCGCGGAAACCCATGCGCTGAACGGGATCTCGCTGAACGCCGCTGCCGGAGAAGTGCTGGCGCTTCTCGGACCTAACGGAAGCGGGAAAAGCACGACTCTGAAACTGATTTCGACTATGCTGCTGCCTGATCGGGGCCGGGTCTGTGTCGGCGGCGCTGACACTCGGCTTCAGGCCCAAGCGATCCGCAGGCAAGTTGGTTTCGCGCTGGCGTCGGAGCGGTCGTTCTTTCCTCGCCTCACCACCCGGGAGAATCTGGATTTTTTTGCTGCCCTGGAAGATTTGCCCCGCCGCGAACGCGCGCACCGGGTTGAATGTGTCCTGCGTGATGTGGGCCTCGACGACCTCGGCGGCAAACAGGCGATGAAGCTTTCCTCCGGCATGTACCAGCGACTGGGCATTGCTCGCGCCGTCATCAAGCGGCCGTCGGTCCTGCTGCTCGACGAGCCTACGCGCAGTCTCGACCCTGCGGCCGCCAGCCATCTGTGGCGCTTGCTTCGCGAGCTGGCGGGTAACGGCATCACGATTCTTCTTGCTACTCACAATTTCTCCGAAGCCGTCGCAGTTGCTGACCACATCGCAATTTTGCAAAAAGGCGAGTTGCTCGCGGTGCAGCGCGCGGGGGGCTTCAACGTTGAGCAGTTACGGGACTTCTATCTGGAAATCACCGGCGAGCGAGAGGCGTTCGAATGGCCGGAAGGAGTACCGGCGTGATTCTCGACAAGGCAGTCGCCGTCCTCAAGAAGGACGCACTTACCGCTCTTCGCTATCGCAACGGATTCGTGCTCGGTGGGGTAGGAACAGGGGTGCAGCTGGCCACGTTTTACTATTTATCGCGCGCAGTGGGACCACAATTTCACCCTGAAGGAATGCCGTACTTCCTATTCCTTCTGGTGGGAACTGGATTCTTTACCTTCCTGATCACGGGGATGCATAGTTTCTTGCGGACCATCCAGGAGTCACAGCAAAGCGGCACGCTCGAGGTGCTGATGACTACTTCCACTCCGCCTGAGGTTTTTCTTTCCTTGAGCGCAATATCTGCGTTCGCGGGCGGTCTAGTGCAGCTTCTTCTGTATATGGGAGTGGGGATACTGCTATTTTCGCCTGCCGTACATGTGAGCTTGCTGGGCTGCGTGTCGGTATTTGTTTTTTCGGTGTTAATTTCGATTGCGATTGGGATCTTTGCCGCCGGTCTCCAGATTTCCATCCATAAAGGTTCGGCTGTGCTTTGGCTGCTCGGGTCGAGCGCATGGTTAATGGCAGGCACTCTGTTTCCCGTGGACGCGTTACCGCGGCCGATACGCCTGCTTTCGAGCTTGCTGCCCTTGACCCATTCCCTTACGGGAATGCGGCTGGCACTGCTGCAAGCAACGAGTTCGGCGGGGCTGGTGCATGAAATCGAAATTCTCGCCGTATTCTCTGCGCTTCTTCTGCCGCTCAGTGTGACCTTCTTCTCGTGGACGGTCCGCCGCGCCCGGCAGATGGGCACACTCTGTTTTTACTGACACTTGTCCATTACTTTGGTTTCCCAGCCGTCACGATACCGGCCAATCAACCGCTGGTCTGCGAATACAATTTCGTGGAGTACTAAACTGCGCATGGAAACCCCGTCTTATCAGCGGCATGGTACGCGAGTGCGAGCCCAAATTCCCGTGCGCGTCACCAGCCTCGATCCGGTGACGAGCTTTTCCGAAAATTGCCATACCCTGATGGTGAACCCGAAAGGATGCGGAGTCCGCTTCCCGCGCGCGCTTCAGCCAGGGTCGCGGGTCCGGCTTGATCAGTTGCCGGGAGGTGGAATCGCGACCGCCCGGGTGGCTTGCAGTCTGCCGCCGACCAAAGGCAACAAGTTCTGGATCGTTGGGATCGGGTTGGACTCTCCGGCAAATCTCTGGTGTCTAATGCCCAGCCCCGAGGACTGGGGCGAGTATGCCTCGGTGCCAAGATTCTTCCCGGCGTCAGCACCCCTGGCCGGCAAGGATTTCACTTCCATTGGAAGTGGCGGTCGTCGGAAGTTATAACCTTTGCGTTCACAAAGATGTTCGCGCACCGAAGATAGCTGTCCCGACCCGGACGCAGGTTGCGCCTTCTTCAATGGCCAACTCGCAGTCGTGGGACATGCCCATGGAAAGAACCTCCATGCGGACCGCTGGCAACCTGCGGTCGGCGATGTGATTGAAAAGCTGCCCCATCTTGCGGAAGTAGGGACGTGAAAGCTCAGGATCATCGCTGAAGGGCGGCACTGTCATCAGTCCGCACAAGTCGAGGAAAGGCAGCTCCGGGGCGGCGTTCAGCAGATCTTCGAGTTTCGCGGAATGCGGCGCTACCCCGCTTTTCGCTGCTTCGCCACCGATGTTGATCTCAATCAGCGCGGACAGTTTCTTGTCGAGGTCGGAGGCAGCAGAGTTCAGCTTGCGCGCCAGGCGAACTGAGTCCACGGAATCAATGTTGCTAAACAGTTTCACCGCCTGGGCCGCCTTGTTGGTCTGGAGGTGGCCGATCATGTGCCATTCGGCCTCGCGCAGATCGCGCAACGCTGCGATCTTTCCGGCAAATTCCTGGACTCGGTTTTCGCCGAATACTCGCAGACCGGAGTCGTAAGCCGCGCGAATTTGCTCTGGAGGGAAAGTCTTGGACACTGCCATGAGAGTAACCTCTTCGGCTTTGCGGCCGGCATGGAGGGCGGCGGCGGCAATGCGCTGCTGCACGTGCTCGATGTTGTCAGCCAAAGGCATAACAGCAATAACCACTAAGGACACTAAGGTACACGAAGGAAAGCTAGCATAGCGGGAATTGCTGCACTAACAGATCAGGGACGGGCCGATTCCTCAGAACCATTCTTCTGAAATGCGGAGAATACAGTTTCTCCAAACGCAGCTAGAGCAACGATGAGATAAGCGGTCCATTCATTCGAAGCTGAAAGCAAGTAGTAAAGCCCTCCACTCTCAAAGATCCACCCGCCGAACAATCCGAACCGGAGCATTTCCAAGGTAAGGGCTATCAGATTGGCCGCGATACAAAACGTTCGAAGTCCGCGAGTCCCGGCATATCCGTTGCGCAGGCGAAGAAAGTTCATCATTGCGACCACTATCCACAGAAGAGGCGCCTCCAGCGTCGTTCCGTGCGGGTGCCAGAACGCGATTACCACGACCGAGACAAGAGCCGATAAGAAAATCACCCAGGTGCACGCGTAGTCCAGATATTTCATTCGGATGTTTTCTTTTCATAGACTCATTATTTACATCATCGCCACAGGCGGAGCGGGTTCGCTCGGATCGCCTGCGTTCGCAAGTGGCACCCCGATCATCACCCACGCAATCAGGAGCATCACGAACACACCGGTAATGTACGAAGGATGATCGAACACCGACGGCAAGGTCTTGTTGCGGAAATCGAATGTGGCTTTCACCAGGCCTGCCAGCGCTTCGCCGGCAATTAATCCTGAGGCCACCAGAACACCCACATTTTCTACACGCGCCTTTTGGGCTTCATTGAAGCCTTTGCGCTCGCGGAGCCGGTCCACCATCCATCGGATCACTCCACCTACAAAGATCGCCGACGTGGTGGCGAACGGCAAGTACATCCCGATGGCCACCAGCATGGGACTTTTAACTTTGAACATGATCATGGCGACACCCATCAGGATGCCGGCGATTACCAGCGGCCACGCCATTTCGCCGCCCACGATGCCCTGGGCGAGTGAGGCCATCAATCCCGCCTGGGGCGCGGAAAGCGCCTTGTCGCCGAACCCGCTACCGCCCATGTTGATGTTTCCCTGATAGAGAATCATCAATGGAAAATACATGACCAGGCTGGCCACGACTACGGCGATCAATTCAGTAATCTGGATTGAGCGAGGAGTGCCGCCCAGAATGTAACCGACTTTGAAGTCCTGCAAAAGCTCGCCGGCTACGGCCGACGAAACGCAAACCACTGCGGCCACACCCAACACCGCGATCACACCGCTCATCCCCGAAACTCCCATGGAAACCATCAATAGGGCAGCGATTACGAGCGTGGAAAGCGTCAGGCCGGAAATCGGGTTGTTCGAAGAGCCGATGACACCGACCAGGTAGCCGGAAACCGTGGCAAAGAAAAATCCCACAATCAGCATCACCAGGGCAGCCGCGATGCCCCCACGCACCAGGCCGGAGAGACGCACGTACAGAACGCACATTACTAAAAAAGTGCAGCCTATCAGCGCGAAAACCGCTCGCGAGCTCATGTAACGCTCAGTGCGGGCAACGGATTCCTGGGCCAATGCGACGCCGCGCAGTTCAGAAAACGCCTTGCCCAGGCCGGCCATCAGGTTCTTGCGCATGCGAAACAGGGTGTAGCAGGTGCCCACCATCATGCCGCCAACCGCAATCGGCCGCACGACGTAGCGCCACACGGCATTGGCCAGTCCCAGCCAGCTATCGTCGGAAGTTGATCCCGCCGGCAAGTAATCGTGCAACCGCGGCCCTAAGAAAAAAATCAGGAGAGGAATTAGCAGTCCCCAGGCGATGATGCTGCCCGAAAAGTTGAGCGCTGCAAGTTCTGGCCCGATAATATACCCGACGCCGATGTATGCCGGACTTATTTCAGGTCCGGCGCAAGTGGAAATGCCGCCAGCCTGCAAAACTTGCGGACTTCCGGCCCCGCCCAGTCGCAGGGTGCTTTTGCCCAACTGGCCTACGCGGAAAAAAAAGTCGTGATCGGGCGCAAACAGGTTAAATACACCGCCGAGATAAACCAGCGCGCCGAATCCGATGTTGTAGAAAAGGTATTTTGCTGCGCGAGCGCCAGCCTGTCCGGCCTTGTGGATTTCACTCGCTGCCACCGATTCCGGAAACGGCAGATCGGGGTCTTCCACCATCACCCGTCGAATCAGGGAGACGAACAAGACGCCTAGCACGCCGCCGACAATCATCAGAGAAGTGGACTTCAGGTAAGTCTTGTCCGCTGCCAGGGCCCACATACTCGCCCAAAATCCTAGGCCTTTGGGGATGACGGTTGGGGTCCAGGCCCGCGCTATGAAGAATGCCGGCAAGGTGAATACGGCGCCGGCGGCCACGGACTCGCCGATGGTGCCTGCGGTGCGTGCGATGTTCTCTTCCAGAATCGTTCCCCGCCCCAACAACCGCAGGACGGCCATTCCTATCACGGCGGCTGGGTAGGTCGCTGCAATGGTCTGACCTGCGCGCAGTCCGAGGTAGGCATTGGCCGCGCCCAGAACCACCGTCATGCCCAAGCCCAGCAGCACTGCCCGCCAGGTGAACTCCTTCATTTCCATGCTTTCCGGAACGTAAGGCTGATGCTTTTTTGCTGGATTCACCGAACTCGGAGTGCTCATGCAGGAGTCCTTTGGTACCAAAGTAACTTATTATGGCCGCGCCGCACCTTAGCATGACGGCGGGACGATTTACAAGTTCGGTGCAGCTTTGAAATGTGATGCGGAATCCTCCCTGAGACAGCGATATAATCCAACCAGGCCACCAGTCTGATTCACCTTCCTCGCGAGGGCTGGGGGTGTCAGGTCATGTTCCGAAGCCAGCTTTTTTCGACGCAATATCAGTGTTCAGACTGCGGCGGTTCGGATGGATATCGCTCACGGCGCCGCACCTTTCTGGAGAAATACATCCTTCCCTTGCTGCTGTTGCAGCCAGCGCGCTGCGCGAACTGTTTTCGCAGAAGCAGCGTCTCGATGTTCATGAACCTGCGCGACCGGTTAGAGAAGCCGAATGTGAAACGCCCCGCAGCGGCCTGAGCAATTGCGCGAGCCCAGACTCCCCGCTATACTGAAAAGAATTCGTTCGGCTGGAGCCTAACCAGGCGCCGGGCGAGGGAGGCTGGTCTTCAGCAGTACCGGAGACATAACTCGCACGTCCGCTAAGCCAGGGCGAAACCTGCTGAACTCGGCAGTTTCGGGAGCGGCAACGGTTGCCCAAGGCCTTTTCGCTGCGCTTTTTACCCCCGATTGCCGTCTTTGCGGCGCCCCGCTGGTGAATATTTCCCGGCTTCCGGTTTGTCTTCAGTGCATTTCCGCAATGCAACCGATCTCGATTGGTACCTGTGAGATTTGTGGAGAGGGCATGGCTGGCTTGGCGCGTTTGGATGAAATTCATACCTGCGCCGCTTGCCGGGAGGCGCGTCCGCGCTTTCAGAAGGCCTGCGCGTACGGTGCCTATGATGGCGAACTGCGCCAGCTTATCCACCTGTTGAAATACGAGCAGGTGACGCCAGCAGCGAACCTGCTGGGCGAGATGCTGGCCGTGGCGATTGAGAAGCTGGAGATACCAAACCCGGTGCTGATGGTCCCCGTCCCGCTGCACTTCTCGAAGCGGCGGCGGCGTGGATTTAATCAAGCGGAACTGATTGCTCGGGCTGCGCTCAAACGGTTGGCTATGTCCGGCATGGAGCTGGCCGCAGACTTGCTGGTACGGCAGCGGATTACAGTTTCGCAAATCGGACTGACCCGACCGCAGCGCGCGGAGAATATCCGTGGGCCGTTTTGGGTGGAGCATCCGGAAAAGATCGCAGGTCGCTGCGTCTTGCTCGTAGATGACGTCTTGAGAACCGGAACCACGGCATCCGAGTGCGCTCGCGTGTTAGGGAAAGCGGGTGCCGAGAAGGTTTGGGTTGCAACCGTAGCGCGTACTTTGAAGCAGACGGGCCAGAATTTCGCCGCCCAGCCGGATTTCGAAATCGCGGCACGAGCATCATAAAAACACGAAAAGAAGATGGGGTCATACGGACACAACTCGGGGATGGACGACGGACGGTCGGTCACAGCTGCGTTCGGAATCCACCAGTCCAGCGACGGGCACGCGCTGCACGCCCCGGTGTTGGTCCTGAATGCCTCGTACGAGCCGATTAATATCTGCGCAGCGCGGCGGGCGATTGTGCTGGTGCTGAAGGGCGTAGCCATGGCGGAAGAAGAGAACGGACATTTTCTGCACGCCGCGCGTTTTACCCTACGGGTGCCTTCGGTCATCCGGCTGCTGGAGTACCGCCGTATCCCACACCAGACGCGAGCTTTGTCGCGCAAGAACATTCTGTTGCGCGATCGGAATACCTGCCAGTACTGCGGGGAAGTCGTGTCGTCGGGTGATTTGACGCTGGACCATGTGGTACCACGGTCGCGCGGCGGCGCTTCGAGCTGGGAAAACCTGGTGGCCTGCTGCCATACCTGCAATCGGCGCAAGGGGAACCAGATGCCGATTGAGGCGGGCATGAAGCTGATGCGCGAGCCCCACGCCTTCAATCTGCACACCAGCCGCCACATCATGCGGCTGATGGGGCGCTCGGATGATAAGTGGCGGAAGTATCTTTTTTACTAGCTGTCAGCTTTCAGGTATCAGCTTTCAGTTACAGGCGGTGAGCGCTTTGGGTTCCGCCGCTGGCTGCTTTACTGTGGTTTTTGCTCTTCGTTGTCTTTATCTTTCTGATCGGCTGGCTGGTCTTTGGGTAATTCCTTGCCTTCGTAAATCACTTTGACCTTCGAACCGAAGCGCTTATAGTCGGCGTACTTGACGACTTCGCGGATGTGCACGTCCGAGTACGCTCCCTTGCGGAAATGCAGGGTGTCATCGGCCAGGGTGTATGCGGGAAACCAGTACTGGCCGTCCACCTGTTCGCGCCAGGTGGTGAACTTGGGAAACAGATTTTCGTTGTTCTTCTTGTGGGTCTCGGGAACGGTTTTGCCGGACGTCTTCACGATCTGAAAGTCCTGATCGTCCACCCAGATGCGACCCTGAAAGTAGAGCCTCTTGGCTTCGAATTTCTTGGGCGCAATGTCAAAAACATAGCAATGTAGTTCGTCCTCCTGCTGCTGACCTACATAAAGGACGTCGTATTCCGGGATGTCATCTGAAGTCATCACGAAGGGCATCAGATGGCGAAGGCTCTGAATGTCTTCGGGCATCATGATGATCGAGGTCAGGGTGTTCTGCGGAGCGAAGACGACGTTCTCCAGGTGGTGTCCCTGATTGTCATAGGTGACGTCGAACACTTCGTTATATTCGCCGGTGACGGTGGTGTCGCCATCCAGGGTCTGGACTTTCACATTCTGGCGGAAGGTGTAGTTGTCGCGCGCCGCTTTGAATTCCTTTTCCTTGGCAGCAAATTTCTGGATGATCTCGGCCGCGGTAATACCCTTCGGAGGATCGGAACTGAGCGGGCCTTCCTGGGAGAAGGCGGGGGAGAGAAGGGTCAAGACGGTCGCAAGCAGCGGCAACAACTTTCGGATTATTTTCATAGTGGGATCGTGGAATGTCTCACTAATTAGATGCAGCGAAAACGGGAACTACTGCTTTGTTTTGCTTTTAGGCAGACCCTCCGGCCCCGGGAGAGGTGACGGCCGATTCAGCTGTGGGGCTAGTTCCCAACGCATTTGTAGTCGGTGCCCTTTACCGTTCCGCGAATGTGGACTTCCCCGCCGGAAAAATTCAGGGTGTCGTCAGTTAGAGAATAGGTGGGAAACCAGTATTTTCCGCCGATCACCTCACGGTAGGTGGTGAATTTCGGGAACAGGTTCTGGCCTTTCTTCTTGCGAATAATGTCCGGCACGGACTTACCGGCCATTTTCACGATCTGCAAGTCGCGGTCATCCACCCAGATTCTGCCCTGGAAATAGCGCTGGTTTTTTTCGATCTGCCGGGGCGCGACGTCGAACACGTAGCAGCGCAAGTCGTCCTGCTGCTGCTGTCCAACATATGAGACGTTGTACTCGGGAAGTTCGTCGGTGCTGAGGGTGAAATGCAGGCGGCTCTCGATATCTTCGGTGTCTTCCGGACTCAGGATCATTGTGGGTTGGGGCGCAAGGACTACAGTCTTTACTTTCTTTCCGTTCTCATCGAGCCGGACATCGGCAACCTGTTGATACTCCTCAGTCACAGCTTGACCGTCGAGGGCCTGCATTTTCACGGACTGGCGATAAGTGCAGCGCTTGCGTGCGTTCTTGAATTCTTTTTCTTTGGCGGTAAATTTCTGGATGATTTCTTGCGGAGTGACGCCCTTGGGTGGAGCGGGGTCGAGCGGGCCTTCCTGCGAGACTCCCGCCTGGATCAGCGTGAGCCCGGTCACGATTAACCACAACGTACTTCGCAAAAGTTTCATGAGTGTCGGCGATTGAGGCGTTTCAAGCTATTTGAGATTTTACATGCGGACGGGAAGGGGTCGAGCGGCAGTGCCGCTAAGATCACTGCGCCGGACTCCGAACCTCGATGAACCCGAGTCTCGATGAACCGGAGTCTCCCGCGCCCGAGGTTGGATTTGCACAAATTTCACGCGGATTGGTTGTAATATGACCACATTTACCAATGGCCCCCGCTCCCCGCGCTTCCGCCGCTGAACCACTGCCTGCAATCCAACAGGAGATCGCGCGACTGGCTGCACTGCCGGAAGTGCGCTCGGCAATGGAGTGGTTTCGCGATCAAGGAGCGCAGTTCACGCGCTGGCAGTTGGAGGTGGCGCGCATTGCGGCTCCGCCGTTTGGCGAGAGCGCCCGCTCGGAGTGGCTGGTCGCGAAGTTTGCGGAACTGGGATTGCCCAACGTCGAGCAAGACAACATTGGAAATGTTTTCGGATCGCAGGCCGCAACCCGAGATTCGTGTGTCTCGGTAAGCGCGCACTTGGACACGGTGTTTCCCGCTGGCACCGCTTTGGATATCCGGCAACAAGGCGGGAGGTTGTACGGGCCGAGCGTTTCGGACAACGCCGCCGGAGTCGCAGCGTTGCTTGCAGTGGCGGCCGCAGTGGTCCGCTTTAAGCTTCCACCGACAGGCGCGCTGCTGTTTATCGGCAACGTAGGCGAGGAAGGTGAAGGCGACCTGCGAGGCATGCGCTACATTTTTTCGGATTCACAATGGAAAGATTCAATCACTGCCAGTGTCGTGATTGACGGCGCCGGCACCGACACGATTGTTGCCGAAGCTTTGGGCAGCCGCAGGTTTGAAGTCACTATCCGCGGCCCTGGCGGACATTCCTGGAGTGACTTCGGGGCGCCTAACCCCATTGTAGTGCTGGCGCGGGCCATTCATCTTTTTTCACGGACCCGTGTCCCCTCGACGCCGAAGACGAGCTTCAATATCGGAGTGGTTCACGGAGGCACGTCGGTGAACTCAATTCCTGAGTCGGCCAGCATGCGGGTGGATATCCGGTCCACCTCGGCATTTGAGATTGAACGGCTGGAATTGGAGTTGCGGGGCGCGATCGAGCAGGCGATGGAGGAGGAAGACGTTCGCGGCAGCAAGAATCACGAATCCCTGCCCCGAACTGAACTGGAGACGGAAATAGTAGTCATCGGCAACCGACCCGGCGGTGAAGTGCAGCCGCATGCCAGGATTTTGCAGATTGCGCGCGCCGTGGATGCCCACTTGGGTAACCCGGCACACGTGCAGCGCGCTTCCACCGATGCCAATATTCCGATTTCCCTGGGGCGTGAGGCGATTGCCATCGGCGCCGGCGGCGCCGGCGGCGGCGCCCATACCCTGCAGGAGTGGTTCGATACCGCAGGCAGAGAATTCGGCCTGCAGCGAATTTTGCTGATTGTTCTTGCTCTGGCCGGGAAGGTGAAATGATTCCCAAATTCGGATTCCTGGTTCCGGCACTGTTGGTTCCGATGACTCTGCTCCCGGCCAGCTTGAGTTCGCAAACCGCAGCGGCTGCGGTAAAAGCTGACGCAATTTACGTCCACGCCAACATCTACACCGGCGTGGCTGGAGCGTCGTCTTTTCACGAACTCCAGCGGGCCCAGGCCCTGGCATTGCGCGGGGACCGCATTCTCGCCGTGGGGAGTGAAGCCGATATCCTGAAGCTGAAGGGCACGGCAACTACGGTGGTTGATCTCAAAGGGCATTTCTTAATGCCCGGCTTCAACGACGCACACATGCACTTGACCAATGCGGGTTTCAAGCGGCTTACGGTTGATTTGACGGGCACGCGGTCGCTGGAGGAATTTCGCGAGCGGATTCGCAAGCGGGTGGAGACGGCTGAGCCGACGGAATGGATTACGGGGTCGGGCTGGGACGAAACGCTGTGGCCGGTAAAAGAAATCCCCAGCCGCTGGGACATTGATGAAGTCACCTTGGATCATCCGGTCTACATGGAACGAATTGACGGTCACGTTGCCGCAGCCAATACTTTGGCGTTGAAATTGTCGCGAGTCACACTGGCCAGCAAAGACCCCGAGGGCGGAGAAATCGGGCGCGACTCTACGGGGCAACCGAACGGAATCCTGCGCGAAACTGCGAAAGAGATGGTCAAGTCGGTCATCCCGGCGCCAACGCCGGCCAAGCGCCGCCAGGCAATCGAGGCGGCGCTGCTGGACATCGCGCGCTCGGGAGTGACATCAGTACAGGACAACTCGGATTCGGAAAATGGCGAGGCTTACTGGGATGACTTCCGCATCTTCGAGCAACTGGAGCAGGAAGGCAAGTTGACAGTCCGAATCTCGGAATGGATACCATTTGCCGCGCCGCTGGAGACTTTAAAACAACGCCGCGACGCCCATCCGCAGGGTGACAGCATGTTGCACACCGGAATGCTGAAGGCATATCTGGATGGCTCGCTGGGCTCGCATACCGCAGCCCTGCTCCTGCCTTATTCCGACGATGCGTCGAATTCCGGCTTACCTCGCTCTGACCAGGCCACGCTGAACCAAATGACGCAGGATCGCCTTGCCGCCGGATTTCAGATTGGTTTTCATGCCATCGGTGACAAGGCGGTCCAGATGGGGTTGGATGCTTTCGCCGAAGCCGAGAAGGCCGCGCGGACTAAGGGTACCAAAGCGTATGACGGAACCGAAAACTACCGACTGCGCATTGAGCACGCTCAAGTCACGAATCCGGCCCAAGTGGCGCGGTTCCGCGAACTGAAAGTCATCGCCTCGATGCAGCCGAGCCACTTACTAACCGACATGCACTGGGCTCCGGCGCGACTGGGACCTGCGCGGGCGGCGCATTCTTACGCCTGGGCGGAATTTCTGAATCATGGAATCACGCTGGCGTTCGGAACGGATTATCCGGTTGAGCCGGTCGCGCCGTTTCGCGGGCTCTACGCGGCGGTCACTCGCAAGAGTGAAGACGGCAAGCTGGAATATTTTCCCGAGCAGAGACTGACAATTGATCAAGCGATAGCCGCCTACACAACGGGTTCGGCCTACGCAGAATTCACTGAGAAAGACAAAGGAATTCTAGCTCCGGGAAAGTTGGCGGATTTCGTGGTTCTGGATCGCGACCTTACCGCGATCCCCGCCGAGCAAATTCTCGGGACACGCGTGCTGCGTACCGTCGTCGGCGGGAAAACCGTGTACGAGTCGAACTAACTTAGCCAGCCCTTGAGTACCTTACTGGACGACCGGCGTGGGTTCGCGCTATCGTTTTCACTCGCTTCGTCTAGCAACCCTTAGCGCTCTGGAGGAAACTCATGCGACGGACTGTTCTCATCATTTTGTCTGTACCTGTCTTTCTAACTGGCCTCGCATTTTCTCAGGCCCATCTGCCGAAGACTCCGCTGCGCGAAGTCACCGAAGACTACTTCGGCACCAAAGTCACCGACCCGTACCGCTGGCTGGAGAACACAAGCGATCCTGAAGTAGTGGCGTGGATGAAGGCGCAGAACGACTACACTCGCGAGGCACTGACGCGAATTCCCGGCCGGGAAAAGCTCCTCGACCGGATCAAGCAGCTCGACAACGCTGGCCCGGTTGTTTCCTCGCTGCAGGTTTGGGGCGGGCACTATTTCTATCTGAAGGCGGAGCCGGGCTCCGACAACCGCCGTCTGTATGTCCGCGATATGGTGAATGCTCCCGAGCGCCTGCTCGTGGATCCAGAAAAACTTACCACGGCTGACGGGAAGCATTTTTCCATTGATTATTTCCAGCCTTCGCTCGACGGCAAGTATCTCGCTTACGGAATTTCGCCCGGCGGCTCTGAGGAAAGCGTGCTTCATGTCCTCGAAACCGCGACTGGCACGGCTTTGAGCGATGTAATTGACCGCGCGCAATTCGGATCGCCGAGCTGGCTGCCGGACGGCAAGTCGTTCTTTTTCACTCGCACGCAAAAACTTGGCCCGGAAGCTCCGCCCACTGCCAAATATCAGAAGCTGCGGGTCTACCGGCATACCCTCGGAACCGATCCCGAAAAAGATGCTCTGGTCTTTGGCTACGAAGTAAGTCCGAACATAAAAGTCACCGAGGACGATTTTCCTGTGCTGCTCTTCTCGCCGGCCGCGCCGAAGTCGCTGGTGGGGTTGGTAATTCATGGGGTAAAAAATGAGAAGGATTTGTATGTCACCTCATTCGCAGACACCCCGACCGCAAACACCGCATGGAAAAAGGTGGCCGACGACTCCGATGACGTCACCACTCTCGACGTCCATGGCGACGACTTGTTTCTGCTTTCCCACAAAGATGCTTCCCGGTACAAGGTGCTACGCACCAGTCTTTCGAATCCAGATCTAGCAAAAGCCGCGCTGGTAGTGCCTCCCAGCGAGGTCGTGGTCATCAATATAACGGCTGCGGCAGATGGGCTCTATGTGCAGGACCTGGACGGCGGCATCGGACGGTTGCGGCGTCTGCCTTATGGCTCCGGGAGTGCCGAGTCGGTGAAGCTGCCGTTTGATGGCGCTATTCAGGCTCTGTTCACAAATCCAATGGAGAAAGGCGCGTGGCTGGAGCTGGTCGGTTGGACGAAATCACCACTCTGGTACTCCTTGAAAGCGAATTTCAAGATTGAAGACACCGGGATTGTTCCGCTGTCTCCGGTTGACTACTCCGACATCGTGTCTGAAGAGGTGAAGGCCAAGAGCGCCGATGGGACCATGGTTCCGTTGTCTATCGTGCACAAGCGCGGCATCCCGATGGACGGTTCGAATCCGACCTGGCTTGAGGGTTATGGGGCATATGGAATCACCATTGACCCGGTGTTTCGCCCCAATTGGCTTGCGTTTCTGGAGCGCGGTGGAATCTACGCCGCGGCCCATGCGCGCGGCGGCGGAGAATACGGTGAGGACTGGCACACTGCCGGGCAGAAGCTGACCAAGCAACACACGATTGATGACTTTATTGCCGGCGCGCAATATCTGAGCGAAAACAAGTACACTTCCCCGGCGAAGCTGGCGGGCGAAGGCACCAGCGCGGGCGGAATCACGATCGGTGGGGCGATCACTCAGCGCCCTGATCTGTTCGCGGTGGCGTTTATCCGCGTGGGTGATTCGGATTCAATGCGTTCGGAATTGATGGCCAGCGGACCAGCCAACATCCCGGAATTTGGCACCGTGAAGGAACCGGATGGGTTCAAGGCGCTGTATGGGATGGATGCCTACCAGCACGTGAAGGCGAATGCGTATCCCTCAGTATTCCTCACGACGGGCGTGAACGATCCGCGGGTCGCGCCCTGGCAGGCGGCGAAAATGGCGGCGCGGCTGCAGGCTTCCACCACTAGCGGCAAGCCGGTGCTGTTGCGTGTGGACTACGACGCGGGGCATGGCATGGGTTCGACTAAGACCCAACGCGACATGGAATTGGCGGATGAGGTTGCGTTTTTGTTCTGGCAGGTAGGCGTGGCGGGGTTCCAACCGTAGCCCGTGGGGGGCGGACACTCTTGTCCGCATTTTTGGTCTAGAAGACCCTCTTAGGAGCAGCAGGGCCTGAGGTTCTGCCTCAGGCTTTTTCTTCGCCGCAAACACGCGGACAGGAGTGTCCGCGCCACACGACCAGGGATTACTCCGGCAGCAGCATGCCCTTTTCCAGATGGCGCGTTACGTGCGCGTAAGACGCAGCATGTGGATCGTGGGTAACCATCACGACGGTCTTGTGGAAGTCTTCGTTCAGACGCTTAAGGATTTCCAGCACTTCGGTTGCAGAGTTGCTGTCGAGGTCTCCGGTCGGTTCGTCGGCCAGCAACAAAGTGGGATCGCTGACGATGGCGCGGGCGATGGCTACGCGCTGCTCCTGTCCGCCGGAGAGTTGCTTGGGCAAGTGATGGACACGATCTTCCAGGCCGACCAGCTTGAGCGCCGTCATCACATGATCTTTTCTCTGCTGTGCGTTCAACTTGGTCAGCAGCAGGGGCATCTCGACGTTTTCAAACGCGGTCAGAACCGGAATCAAGTTGAAGGTCTGAAACACGTAGCCGATGTGCTCATTCCGCCATTTCGCGGATTGACTGTCGCTGAAGGCGAAGATGTTCTGGCCGAGAACCAGCAGTTCACCAGCAGTCGGCCGGTCAATGGCGGCGATCATGTTGAGCAGGGTTGTCTTGCCGGAGCCTGACGGGCCCATCAGGGCGAGAAACTCCCCGCCAGCAATTTCGATGGAAACGTCGTCGAGCGCTTTCACCTGGAAGGCGTCGCGCTTGAAAATCTTGCTGACGTTCCGTGCCGATACGACTTTGGTTGCGGTAGCAACGTTATTTGCGATAGCTGTGCTCATGACTGTCCCTTGATCTTGATTTTGTCGCCATCTTTCAAAGTCTGGGGCGCGATGGTGATCAGATTTTCGCCGCCATTCAATCCTTCAACCAAAAACCCTCCGCTACGCTGCGAAAGCACTTTCACGTCACGCTTCATGGCCTTGCCGTCGAAGGCAATCAACACGAATTTCTTTCCATCGGCCTCGCGCACACCCGCGCTGGGAACGAATGCGCCTGCTGGCTGGGTTCCAACGCTCTTGTTCTCGTCCGCCAGAAAGTGGACTGTAGTGTTCATCTCCGGCCGCAGATGCGAGTCCGGATTCAGGATCTGCACTTTGACCTCGATGGTCGCCTTTTGGCGGTTGGCAAGTGGAGAAATCTCCGCGATCACGCCATCCCATTTACGGTCTGGGAAAGCGTCGACGGTTACGACCGCCCTCGTGTGCGGGCCGAGTTTTGAAAAATCATCCTGCGCGATGTCGAGATCGGCCTGAATGTCGTTCAAATCGGCCAGCGAAACCACGGAGCCTTGAGGACCGCCTGCTGCCGCACTGGCGAACTGGGCCGTAATCAGCTCGCCTTTTTCTGCGGTGCGATCCAGAATTGTGCCGCTGACCGGCGCACGAATCACGGTCGCATCGAGCAGCGACTTGGCGTACGCAGCTTGCCCTTCGGCCTGGGTAACCGCTCCTTGGGCGCGGTCAATTTCCTCGGCGCGAGGTCCGATTTTCGAGAGTTGCGCCACTTTCTCCAGCGAGTTCACCCGTTGCTGGTCGGCATCGAATTTAGCGGTCGCATCGTCCAGCGCCTGCCGGGAAACGACTCCCTGGTTAGCGAGATCGCGAGTGCGGTCGAGCGTTAGCTTGTCATTCGCCAGCGTGGCGCGGGCTTCATCGAGGTTGTGCTGCGATTGCGCGATTTCTTCGGGACGCGACCCATGCTGCAGTTCGTTTAAGTACGCCCGAGCGCTGTCTGCAGCTCCGCGGGCCTGCTGATACTGAGCGCGGAACTCGTCGTCCTCAAGGCGGACCAACACCTGTCCTTCTTTGACCAGGTCGCCTTTCTCCACGCCGATCCACTTCAGACGACCGGTAACTTTCGAGTTGACGTTGATGGTGTGGTGGGGAACGATGTAACCAGTCGCGCTGAGAATGGTGCCGCCAACATCGCTGCTCTCGACTGCTGCGCGGACTACTTCGACTTCCGGAGCGTCCGAGGCAAATAGACGGTATCCCAACGCAGCCAGGCCGAGGAGCACGACCACGGCAATTCCGACAATGATGTAACGGCGGGCCCAGACCGGCGGCTCACCCTCGACCTTTTCGGAGCGGTCGATGCGCAGACTTCGTAAGTCATCGTGTTTCGTGTCAATTCCCATGTTCGTAGATAACTCCGCCTACTGCTTCCTACCCTCGGAGAGCGTTGAGAATGTTTTGCCGTGCCGCGTGCCAGGCGGGTGCGATTCCACCGAATAGTCCCATGACCACGGCGAACGCGACGGCCGACGCAATCACAGCAGGGCTCATCTGCAGGCTGAACACAACCTCGCTGAACGTGGTCTGATTTTGCGTTCCGGTGGTCATGCCATTGAAAGGCAACATCAGCACGATCCCGACCGCTGCGCCCAATAACGAGAGCAGCACGGCCTCGAGAACGAACGAAGTGAGAATGCTCGGACGCGAGAATCCAATCACCCGCAAAGTCGCAATTTCACGCGAGCGGTACGCGACCGCGGCATACATCGTGTTCATCGCAGCAAAACTCGAACCGATGGCCATGATCACAGCCACCACCCAGCCAATGAACCGGATGACCGCACCCGAACTGGTCTGTTTTGCGTAGTACTCGGTTTCCAGAACTCCGTCGAGCTTCAGGCGCTGATCGTCGCTCACCCGGTTCTTGAGCGCTTCGGCGGAAACCGGATCGGTAGCCCTCATGTAGGCGGAACTGTAGACGCCCTGGCGATCGAAGTCAGAGTTCATCTGATTGACGTC
>WNFJ01574036.1_pt1 | contig 28014 bp, 25 predicted proteins | sample 5400461 | NCBI WGS metagenome assembly WNFJ01 (sample SAMN13153349, study PRJNA577476) | soil metagenome | isolation source: 115 cm saprolite on Douglas fir-dominated hillslope | place: USA:California | collected 2013-09-17
CTTCATGAAGAACTGCCGCAAAGTCGGAATCAAGGTACACGGCGACTTCATCATCGGCCTGCCCGGCGAGACCAAAGAGACGATTCAAAAAACCATCGAGTACGCGAAGGAATTGGATTGCGAGACGATCCAGGTTTCGCTGGCGCATGCCATGCCGGGAACGGAATTGCACGACACCATGGCGGCGCAAGGCTTCCTGAAGATCGAAGCGCTGGCGGATTCCGGGGGGCATCAATTGCCGCACATCGAATACCCGCACCTGTCGAAGATGGAAATGATGGGAGGCGTGAACCGCTTCTATGATGAGTATTACTTCCGGCCCAGGGTCGCGTGGCGCATCGTGAAGGAAGCGCTCTGGGACAGCCACGAACGGAAGCGCCTATACCACGAAGCAAGGGAGTTCCTGACGCTGCGCGCGGAGCGCTTGAAGTGGGCACGCAAGGGCGGCGATTACGACAAGCCTATGGTTTCCGTGCCGGGGACGTCTTCGGCTTCTGGAAACGACTAGACCCCTCCAAATGGCAAGCGAGAGAAGACTGCGAATCAAGACGCTGGTCATGGTCTTGGCAATGGTGGTGTGCGCCAATGCCGGGGACCTGATGCTGAAGCGCGGAATGTCACAGATCGGCGCGGTCCAATTGACGGCTTCAGGACTCGCGCAAGCCTTCCGGCTGACGGTGACGAACGGGACGATTTGGGTGGGAATATTCTTTCTGACCGGCTTCATGCTGAGTTACATGACAGTGCTGAGCTGGGCGGACTACAGTTACGTCATGCCCGCTGGGGCATTTGGATATGCCTTACTCACTTTGCTGGCAGTTGTTTTTTTGCACGAGTCGGTCTCCCCGCGGCGATGGGTTGGCGTTGTCTTGATCTGCGTGGGTGTGCTGCTGGTGGGGCAAACGAAACCACGGACAACCGCAGTGGCTAGAGAGGCAGCGGCTTGATGCGCGTCATTCTTGCGCTTGCCGTCCTGATTCTTGGCAGTACGGGAGGCGAGATCGCCGTCACCCACGGAATGAAGGCGACCGGTGAGCCTGCGCGGTTGCGGCCGCGGGCGTTACTTCAGTTCCTGGGGCGGGCAGTATGCAACGGGTGGTTCTGGGCGGGCGTGCCACTGATGGCGCTGTCCTTTTATGCGCTGCTGATATTACTTTCCTGGGAACCGATCAGCCTCGTGATTCCCGCATCGGCGCTCAGCTACGTAGTCGGCACACTCGGCGCCAAGTACATCCTGGGCGAGCAGGTTAGCCCGGCGCGTTGGGCGGGAGTCGTGCTGGTTTGCGCGGGGGTTGCCCTGGTTGCGGCGGGTTAAGGACCTGTGGCACGCCAACTAAATATTCATCAAGAAATCAGAATGTAGTGATAGGGTCTAGGTAACGGGTTGGTGCCAGCACTGAACTCCAGGTCTGGCCTGCGGCAACCAATCAAACCAGGGTAACATCTGAGTCCAAAAGGCAGTCTGTAAGTCAGAATTCTTGCTTGACGGGCAGGATCCCGTTGCATCGGTTTTCGCCATGCGATGGGGCCTAGGGCAACCGGAATGCTTTTACACACCTTCTATTGGATCGCGCTTGTCCTAGCGGCCGCGCCGCTGGCTTATTACCTTCTGTCGTTGCACTGCGTTATTAGCTATTTCCGCGAGATACGGAAATCGCCTCCCTTGAAATCTTCCTATTCGCCGCCCGTGAGTATTCTCAAGCCTGTCCGTGGCGTGGACCGCGAAGCTTACGAAAATTTTGCCAGTTATTGCCGGCTGGACTACCCGGAATACGAAATCATTTTTGCTGTGGCCGAACCGGATGATCCTGCGGTGCCCGTGATCGAGAGATTGCAGGCTGATTTTCCGCGATGCTCCATCCGGCTGATTAAGGGCACGGAGCGAATTGGAACGAACCGCAAAGTGAACAGCCTCTACCGGTTGGTGCAGGAGGCGAAATACGATCTGGTGGTGATGAGCGACAGCGATGTGCGCGTCGATCCCGATTATCTAGGGGTAGTTGTCCCGCCATTTGCCGATCCCCAAGTTGGCGCGGTCACCGCTTTTTACCGGTGCATTACCACCGGCGGCGTGGCGGCAGATTTGGAGGCGCTGGGAATGTATTTGGACTCCGCCCCGGGCGCGCTGGTAGCGCGTAGGCTCGAGGGCAAGATGCAGTTCGCTTTCGGCTGGACGATGGCCACAACCAAGCGGCACCTGTCGGAAATTGGCGGCTGGGAAGCCATGGCGAATTATCACTCTGACGACTTTGAGCTGGGAAACCGGATCGCGCGCCGTAACTATCGCGTGGAATTGATGCGCAAGCCGGTGTGGATGGTATTTCCGCAAGAGACGATCGGGCAGTATTTCCGGCATGAGCTGCGCTGGTCGATCGGATTGAAGAATGTGCGCCCCACTGCATACCGGTGGCTGATGCTGACCCACGGGTTGCCCTGGGCGCTTCTGGCGGCAGCGCTCGCGGCCGGCGCCGGATGGGCGGGAATTGCGGCGGCGCACCTCATCGCTTATATTGTGTTGCGTCTCGGGCTGGCTTGGACGACAGGCTCTTGGGGCTTGGGCGATACCGGAGCATGGAAGAAACTTTGGCTTGTTCCGCTGCGCGATGCCATCAGCTTCATCGCCTGGGTGAATGGCTTCTTTTCGGAGCGGATCTTGTGGCGCGGCCTTGCCTACCGCGTGAAAAATGGCCAGCTCTTCCCACTGGCGAGTGGGAACCTCATGAAAGAAAGCACTGCCCAGGGATTGAGCGCTAGTATCACGAACTCAGAGAATATTACTTAAGTGTGCGTGAATTTGCGGGCACGCAGCACGGCCCGCATCGTGCCTTGCTGGAATGGCCGGTCTTTCGGCCGCAGTTCTTCCCTTCGCTTTGGCCGGATCAAGAGATCTCCAGCCAATTTCCCATTGTCTGGCAACCTGTTAAAGTGGCCTGAGAAGTGCATCAGGTGCGAAACTTTTGTCGATGACGAGTAGACCCGCATGATGGCGCACTCCGCGATGTGGCGTGAGGCAGTGCTCCTGCTGGCTCTGGCTCCCCTCGGCTACTATGCACTTGCCACCCTGGCCGCGCTGCGGTTTTTCGGCCGTGAGCGCACGCGGCAGCTCCCCAATTACACTCCGCCGGTGAGCGTGCTCAAACCAGTGCTTGGCGTAGACTTCGGATCCCACGAAACTTTCGCAAGTTTTTGCCGGCAGGAATATCCGGAGTATGAGATTTTGTTTGCGGTGAATGACGACGGAGACGCTGCGGTGCCGATGGTGCGGCAAATCATCGCGGAATTTCCCGAGCGGAAAATCCGCCTGCTCGTGGGCGCGGAGCACTTCGGCGCAAACCGCAAGGTAAACAAGCTTGCGCGGCTCGCCCGGGAAGCGCAAAACGAAGTGCTGGTATTGACCGATGGCGACGTGCGCGTGGGACCGCGCTATTTGCGTGAAGTTGTCGCGCCGCTTGCGGATCGAAAGACTGGCGCGGTGACTTCTTTCTACCGCGGCATCGCCGAGAATAATCTTGGCGCGGAAATCGAAGCCGTCGGCGCTTCGAGCGATTTTTTCGCCGGAGTGCTGATGGCGGAATGGACGGAGGGAATCACCTTCGCGCTGGGCGCCTCCATCGCGACGACCAAGGAATGGCTCGGGAAGATGGGCGGGTTTGAAGCCATTGCCGATACTCTTGCGGATGACTATGAGCTCGGCCACCGGATCGCTAAAGCCGGAGGCGCGGTCGTCCTCTCGCGCGAAGCCGTCCGGACCATGTATCCCGCGCGCACCTTCCGCAGCTTCTGGGACCACCAGGTGCGCTGGGCGCGGACGGTACGGCTGTGCAGGCCGCTGTCTTACGTGGCATTGTTGTTTACGCAAGGACTGCCCTGGGCTCTGCTTGCCGCCCTCGTCGCGCCGGCAAAATGGATCGCGGGCGTCTATCTGCTTGCGTACTTGATCCTGCGTTTTGCGATGGCCTGGACGGTGGGGATTTGGGGCGTCGGGGACGAAGTCCTGCGACGGAAGATTTGGCTGGTGCCGCTGCGTGACGCGGTCCACTTTGTGGTTTGGCTGGCAAGTTTTGGTTCGAACCACATCCGCTGGGGCAACGTCGAATATGTGATTCGCCACGGTCGCATGGTGCCCCTAGCAGGCCTCGAAAGAACCGCAGCAGGCCCCGCGGAAGGCGCCCCGCGATCTTAAATTTGGGCTATCCCGTTCCCGGTGCGCGGTTGACGGTTGCGGAGAACCCGATTAAATTAGATAGGTAGAATCGTGGCTCTCACGATCGTCGGGAACGCGCTGCGATTCGTTTTTTTCCTCGCCTCGGGTGGGAGATCGTCCAACGGTAGGACTCCAGATTCTGGATCTGGCTATCTAGGTTCGAATCCTAGTCTCCCAGCCAACTTTTTTTTGCCCTTTCTACTCCACTTCTTACTTGCCCGCCAGAGAGCTAGCTACCGGCGGCTCCGGCATTCTTGCAAAGAAGAGAGCAATGACCCCGATCGCCGCCACGGCCGAGTTCAATTCGAAAGCCAGTTTGTAGCTGTGGTACAAGTCAAATAGTTTTCCGCCCAGGTAACCGGCCGGTGCGCAAAAGAGGGCCGCGAGCACCAGCGTCATTCCGCTCACCTTTGGAAAAGCCGCCGGTCCGTAGTAGTGACCGGTGACCGTATTCAGGCAAATAAACGTCCATCCGAACCCTGTTCCGTAGAGAATCGCGGCGCTGTAAGCGATCCACAGCGCTTCTGGCGAAACGCGAATCGCCAGGAAGGACCCCAAGAAATAACAGCAGAAGCCCAGCATGAACGCGTAGCGCCCCTCCATGCCGTCCATCAGCCAGCCACCAATCAGCCGGCCAAACACGGCCCCCAGCGTGAAGAGACCCATGGCAAATGCGGAGTCTGCGGGACGCACGCCGACTCCTTTCAAGTGGAGCAGCCAGTGGGCCGTAAAGAAAAAAAACGGGAATTGGCAGGCCACCGCGCCGGCGAGTATCATCCAGTACGCTCGTGTTCCGTAAGCCTGTTGGGGGTCCCACGGAAATTTTGTCACCCGTGCAGTTGCCGCCTTCGCCTTCGCCGATGGCGCCGCGCCCGGCCCGCCGTCCACCATTTGGCCCAGATCTTCCGGACGCTCCCTCACAAACAGAACTGCGAGAATTGCGGACAGCACGGAAATCCCGGCCACAATCGCCCACGCTTGCCGCCAATTTCCTCCATTCGCCGTTAGGATTCGGTTGATCAGCGGTGCAACGATAAAGCCCGCGAATCCAGAAGCCGATAGCGTCACCGCCATGGTCCTTCCACGATAGCGGCTGAACCAGCGCGTGACGGCCGTAGCTGCAGGAATGATGGTGCCGAAACTGATTCCCGCCGCGGTGAACACTCCAAATCCCACCCAATAGTGCCAGGGTCGCGATGCGATCATCGCGAGCCATAGCGCGCCAACAAAAATCATCGCCGAACCAATCCCGAATGTTTTGCGAATGCCCCATTTAACAATGGACGCCGCAACAAGGATCGAGGGAATACCCACAAAGAGGTTTAAGAGCGTAAATCCCAGCCCGAACGTGCTGCGGCTCATGGGGATTTCCTTCAACATATAGGTGTTGATCACTGGCCCGCCGTAGAGCGGGAATCCCATGTTCAGAAAATCAAGAAGCCAGAGGAAAAAGACAAGCTTCCAGCCATAAAAGCCTCGTTCCGAAGTCATATTCAGTTTTGTCCGTCGCCCGGCTAGGGCATATAGCTGTAGCGTTACGGCAAAAAAACAAAGAGCTTGGAGGATATCAGGTTCTTGAGGAATCAGAAAAACCGTGGCGATTACTCGAAAGAGCACCGCGTGAAGCTCTCACGCTCGGCCCGCACATCATCTCCGCGCAGCTCGCGCAGCGCATAGGTCACAAATTCGGCGGTAACTCTCTTGCGCCACGTCATGTCGAAGTCGGTATTGTCCAGCGGCTTGGCGATTCGAGCCGCAAGTGCGGCGGCTTCTTCGATGGTCTGATGATTCAAGGGGCGGCCTAGCAGCGATTTCGCCGCATTTGTAGCGGGCAGCGGACGGCAGGCCGCCGCGCCCACAACAATGCGAGCGTCCTCGATCACGTTCTCTCTGGAGAGGCGCGCCGCTGCGGCGACGGAGAGTACGGGAAAGTCGAAAGAGCCACGGCGCCGGAGTTTCCAGTAGGTGCTCTTCCATCCGTGCAAAGAATCCAGCAATACTTCCGACAGAATTTCATCCGGTCTACGCTTGATGTAGTCGATGCCATCGTTGTTATAGAGATCGGCGAGCGCGACTTCGCGTTCTCCGGAACGTGATACGAGGTGGACCCGCGCCCCGAGCGCCATCAGCGCCGGGCCCGTATCCGTCGAGGAGACCGCCACGCACTTCGAACTTCCCGGCGCGACCCAGCAGGTTGAGCCGTCTTTTTTCAGGCAGAAATTGATCGACTTCCTCCACTCGTAGCTTTGATCGTAGTAATTGCAGCGCGTATCCAGACAGATGTTTCCGCCGAGCGTCGCCATGTTACGGATTTGCGGAGTGGCCACCAGCGAAGCCGCTTGCGCAAGCGCCGTCAACCCATTTCGAAAGCGCGGGTTTGCCGCGATATCGGAGAGCGTGAGGCACGCGCCGAGCCGCAAACCGGAATCGCTCAATTCAATTTCGCTCAAGGATTGAATGTGACGCAGGCTCATCAGCGTCCGTGGTACTTGTTGCCGCCGTTTCATGTTCGGCAGCAGGTCCGTGCCGCCCGCGAGCGGCATCGCATTGGCCCTCTCGCCGTCCAGAATCCGCGCGGCTTCTTCGAGCGTTTGCGGAGCGCGGAATTCGAAAAGAGGCAGCCGCATCATGGCGCGAGTACCTGCTCTTTCTCCTGGCGAGGTTTTTGCCTGCGGGGGACGTCGTTCACTGCGTTTCCGTCGCCCCCTTCCCAAGGTGGCGGGACGCGCAGTGCCTCCGGCCAATTCACGTGCGGGAAGTGGCTGGGCCCGAAGCGCGGCTCACGTCCCGCTTTCTTTTCCGCGAGCGCCTTCATGATTTTTTCCGGAGTGACGGGGACTTCATCAATTCGCACTCCGACGGCATCGTAGACGGCGTTGGCGACCGCGGGCATGATCGGCAGAAGCGGGCCTTGTCCGACTTCTTTTGCGCCAAAAGGGCCGTGAGGATCAGGCTCCTCAATCAGCTCGGTGATCACTTCGGGCATGTCGAGCGAGGTCGGGCTCTTGTATTCCAGAATCGAGGGAAACTTGTGCACCAGCGCATGAGAAAGCTTTTTCGGAAGGCGCCGGAACTCTTGCTCTTCCATGAGTGCCTCGCCGAGCCCCATGTAGACGCTGCCTTCAACCTGCCCGCGCGCTAGTGTGGGATTCAGCGCGCGGCCGATGTCGTGCGCAATCCATATCTTGGGAACGGTGATCCACCCGGTGATGGGGTTCACTTCGACTTCGACGACAGCAGCGGAATAAGAGTAAGTGGGAGACGGCCCTACTCCGCCGCCCTTGTACAGCGCGGGGGACTTCGGCGGAGTGTAGGACCCCACCGTGCCGATCGTGCCGAAGCGGGCTTCTGCCAGGCAAACAGCTTCCTGAAAGGTGAGGCCCCTTTCCGGTGCGCGTTCCTTAGGTACTTCAAGTTTTTCCGCCACAGCATCGGCAATGATTGCTTTTCCGCGTTCCGCGGCCTGCAATGCCGCGTTTCCCGCCATTAGCGTGACACGGCTCGAATACGATCCCAGGTCCACCGGCCCGAGGTCTGTGTCGCCGGTGAACAGCCGAATGTCGAACGTATCGATGCCCAGAACCTCGGCAACGATTCCCGCGAGAACATCGTCCGATCCTTGCCCGATCTCCGTCGCTCCGCAAAAAATCGAGACGCCGCCGCTGCGGTCGAATTTGAGTTGCACTCCGGAGTGCGGCATTTTGTTCCAGTAAATCGGAAGTCCGGCGCCGGTCAGGTAGGCAGAGCAGGCCAGACCGACGCCGCGGCCTTCCGGGAGTTTGCGGAATTTTTCTTTCCAATCGGATATTTTGACGATCAGTCGAATGCACTCGGCAAGATTGACGGTTCCCAGGCGGAAGAAATTTGCCGTCACGGCGTTTGAGGACTCCACGATGCGGAGCCGCAGATCCGCTGGGTCGATCTTGAGTTTCTCCGCGATCTTGTCGAGCTGGACTTCCTGACCGAAGCGCGGTTGCGGAGTGCCATGTCCGCGCTTGGGCCCGCAGGGCGGTTTGTTGGTGAAGGTACGGCAGCCTTGATAGCGATAGCGCGGAATGTGGTACGTGGTGGTTTGCAATGCGCCGGCGTAGAACGTGCTGGCGACTCCGTACGAGCCATAGGCGCCACCATCAATCAACGTCTGGAGATGCATTCCAGTAATCGTGCCGTCCCTCTTGACACCGGTTTTGAATTTCATCAAGACCGGATGGCGGCCGCGGTGACAATAGAAAACTTCCTCGCGCGTCAGGCATATTTTTACGGGGCGGTCGAGTATGAGAGCGGCTTTTGCTACAACGATTTCGTGATTGAACGGGTCGCTTTTCCCGCCGAAGCCGCCGCCGTTCGGCGTGGCGATCACGCGAATATGCGCGGCCGGCATTTCCAGCACTTTGGCGAGCGCGCGATGAAGGTAATGCGGAGTCTGCGTGCTGGACCAAATAGTCAGTTTGCCATCGGGATCCTTGATGGCGACCGCAGCGTGCTGCTCGATGGGGAGATGCGTGTTCCCCTGGAAGAAAAAAGTGTCCTCGAAAATTTCGTCTGCTTCGGTAAAACCTTCTTCCACATTGCCAAACTCGAGCGCCACTAGCTTATGAATGTTTCCCTCTTCACCGTATTCGTGAATCCGCGGCTCAGGAGTCGCCAGAGCTTCCTCGGGATCGGATATCGTCGTAAGGATTTCATAATCGAGGTCGATCAAATCGAGCGCCTCAAAGGCCGTTAGCTCTTCGCGCGCGATGACGGCAGCGACAGGATCTCCGACGTGCCGCACGCGATCGACGCAAAGGGCTTGCTCGTCCTGGCTTACCGGAAGAATTCCGTACTGGATGGGAACGTCCTTCCCCGTCAGCACCAGGTACACTCCCGGGTGAGCGGCCGCGCGCGACGTTTCGATTTTTCGGATGCGCGCATGAGGATGGGGAGACCGCAGCAGTTTGCAATGCGCCATACGCGGCAGGAAAATGTCATCGGCGAAGCGCGTTTGGCCCGTCACCTTCGCGCGGGCATCGACTCTGCGCCGAGGGACTCCGATAACGCGAAGTTCGTCTCCGTTGGTCTTTGGAGTATCAACGGGTATCTTCCGCGAATCCTTTGCATCCGGCATGCGCCCTCCTGAGTGCCTGCACGAACCCTTGCCGCGGCATCTACATTACAGAACGCTTCTGGTCTGCGATCTTGAGCACCGCGGCTTCGACAGCCTCGAAAATCTGAAGATAGCCCGTGCACCGGCATAGATTTCCGGAGATCGCTTCGCGGATCTGATCGCGGCTGGGGCGAGGATTCCGATCCAGCAGAGCCTTCGCCGTAACTAGAATTGCCGGTGTGCAATAGCCGCACTGCGCTGCTCCGAGATCGGCAAAAGCGTCCTGCAAGGGATGAAGGTTCCCGTCTTCTCCGAGGCCTTCCACAGTCAGTACTCGCGTTCCACCACACTCGAGTGCCAGCACGAGACAGGAAAGCACGGGCTTGCCGTCGAGAAGAACGGCGCAAGCCCCGCATTCTCCCAGCTCACAGCCGTGCTTCGTGCCCGCGTGACCGAGATCTTCGCGCAGCACCTCCAGCAGAGTCTTGTAAGGCGCGAAGGAGACATCGGTCTCTTCGCCGTTCAAAGTGAATCGTATCTGTGCCGATTTCTGCGATTCGATGGGCAGTGTGGTCACGTCCAAGCACCTCTCGGAAGTATTACCTAACCCATGTGCGTCTTTTTTCGCCCTGTAGAACAGGCCCGCGGACTGCGCGATGCGGTTCTCTATCAAAAGAAGGCCGCCGAAGGGCATCTGGTCTGGCCAGCAGACCTCGGATCAGATAGTCCGCAAATCTTTCCGCGATCTCCGCCGCGGTTAGCGGTCCCTCCGGGTTGAACCACTGCACGCTCCAGTTCAGGCCTCCAAGAATGGCGCGCCCCGCAAGCGCCGAATCACAGAGGACGAATTCTCCCGATCGCATGCCCGCAGCGATTAAATTGCGCACGCCTTCTTCATACTTGTCGCGTTTTGTTACCAGATGGCGTTGTTGGCGGGGCGGCAGCGCCGTCCTCAAAAGATGCGCGGCGGAACCCTCGACTTCGTCGAGTACGCATCGCAAATGCGAAACGATCACCATGCGGAGCTTCGTTGCTGCGCTGGTTCTCATCCGGCGAGCCTTGTCGAGAGCCGCGATCATCCGATCCAGGGAATTGTCCTGACAAAAAAAGAGGATTTCGTGTTTTCCCCGGAAGTAGTTGTAAAGATTTGCCGGAGAAAGGGCCGCGGCTGCCGCAATGTCGCGCATGCCGGTCTCCGCAAATCCGCGCACGCGAAACTCTCTCCCCGCGGCGCGCAAGATTTCCAGACGCCGCGCAAGATAGCGCCGCTTGGGATGGCCGTTGCGCTGACTCTCGGCTCGGCGGTTTGACAACTTAATTCTCCAGCTTCGGGGCGACGAAAGGGTTGCAGCATCGAACTGTCTCCCTAGTGTCCATCTTCCGGCAACCTATGTCAAAGAATTCTGAACGATGGTTCAGAAAAAGAACACATGTTCAGATGTGGCTGGCCAAGAGTAGAATCTTTGCCGGCCGGGCGTGCTGGCATGTACCCGATTATCCTGGTTGGTTTTCTGAAGCGCCGTCGAGCCGCCGGAAGCGCCGGGCTTTCATCTCAAAATGGGTGAGGGTGCCCGGTTCGGCCACTTTGACCCTGGGATGCAGCGAAAGCGCGTGGTAGATGGCCTGCTCGACGTACGTTCGAACATGTTCGGCATCGTTCCCAGACACCACTTCAATTTGTATTTCGAGATGGTGCATCTCGTGCAAAGTTGTGACCGTCACCTGGAACTCGTCTACGCTCGCAAATTGACGGATTACGTTTTCGATCGCCGTCGGGTAGACGTTCACGCGCCGGATCGTCACCATGTCGTCGCTCCGGCCTAGCAATCCTCCGTCGAAGCGCGCGAAAGTGCGTCCGCAAGCGCAAGGAGCCAGGTTCAATCGCACCAGATCTCTGGTTCGATATCGGATAGCCGGAAAACCTGCGCGTCCCAAATTCGTTATCACTAATTCTCCGATTTCGCCACTGGGCACTTCTTTCGCGGTTTGCGGGTCAAGTACCTCGGCAATGAACTCACTTTCGATGAGATGAATTCCTCCGGGCTGAACATCGCATTCGAAACTATGCGCTCCCACTTCGGAAGCGCCTGCGTGATCGAAGCATTTCGCGCTCCACTCTTTTTCAATCCGCGATTTCGTCCGCGCCACGTTCGCTCCCGGCTCTCCGGCATGAATCAGCGTGCGGACCTGCATTGCGCGCATGTCAAAATGTTCCGCGCGAGCTACCTCCGCGAGCCGCAGCGCATATGTTGGCGTGCAGCACACCACGGTCGCTCCGAGGTCACGCATCATGTGCAAGCGTTGGATGGAATCCCATCCGCCGCTGGGAATCACCATCGCGCCTATTTTCCTTGTCCCTTCGACCGTCGCCCAGAAGCCAATGAAAGGGCCGAACGAAAATGCCAGGAACACGCGATCTGCCGAGGTCACGCCCGCGGCCTTCAGGACATACGCCCAACAGTCTCCCCACCATTCCCAACTTTCGGGAGTATCCACGACGCGCAACGGCGTGCCCGTAGTTCCGGAGGTCTGGTGAACGCGCGTATAGGCGTCCACGGGATAGGTTGCGTTGGTTCCAAATGGCGGAGCTTCTTCCTGCGCGCGGACGAGTTCCGATTTGCAAGTAAGAGGGAGCTTCTGGAAGTCAGAAAATGACCGGATCTCTGGCGCGACGATTCCCGCCTCCTTCCATTTCTTAGTGCAGAAACGATTGCGGCCGGAAATCTCGCGAAGAAGTTTTTGCAACTTCTGAAACTGAAGCGTCTGCAACCGCTCACGTGCCATCGTTTCAATGGCCTGGTCGTAGAAAGGCATTGATGTTTTTCAGTCGCCAAAAAGCTTCGGGATTCCTCGATACGAGTTCAACTGCCGCAACCTAAAAAGCCGCTGGCCGAAAAAATATTTCAACGTGGAAACAGCCTTGCGGCATTTTCGTACAAAATCTTGCGCTTCGCCGCGGCCCCAATCGGCAGCGCGTTGAACTTCTCGATGTTCCCTTTGATCGCCGGAACGCCCGGCCCGGGCCAGTCCGTGCCCCACAGCACTTTATCCGCTACGTCCTCGATTCGTGGAAAGTATTCCATCAATTTCTGTGGCGGGATGCCGGAGATATCCATGTGCATGTTTTTGTGCCGGCGAACGAGGAAAAATGCCTCGTTCATCCACAGCGGTCTGCCGCCATGCGCAAGAATGACCGCGAGATTCGGATAGTCGATGCACACATCATCGCAGAGCATCGGTTGCGCATGCAGGTTTCGCGCGCCTGGGAAAATCGAAGTCCCCGTGTGAACCATGATCGGCATGCCGTTAGCCTGCGCGCGTTCGTAAACTGCCGCCAGGCCGCGATTGCCGTCCACGTAATCATTCGGCGATAGCACCTGATGCGAGGGATGCATTTTAATGGCGCGAATCCCGAGCTTCGCGAGGCGGTCCACTTCCGCGCCCGGATCGGGAACCGTCCCAGGAAGCACCCCGCCGAACGCGATGAGACGGTCCGGAGCCGCCCTGCAATACTTTGCACTCCAATCATTCACTTCCGGTGTGAACCCGATGATTCTTGGCGCGACGTAATTGATCAGCCCTGCGCGTTCCACTCCGAGAGTGTCCAGAAATGCGAGAAAAGCTTTTGGATCCGCCGAATATTTTTCCACGTCCGCGAAATCCTTGCGCCCATGCTTGATCAAATCCAGCGCTGACGGTTTCATCATGTGATACGGCATGATGTGAACGTGAATATCGATAATCGGTTCCAGAGATCGCCGCCCTTCGCCGAAGCTTGCGCCTGCAATCGCGCGCGCTAATTGAATCGAACGTACTCAAAGTTCAACGGTTGATTGTTAATCCCACGCGTCGGCGGAGCAATCCAATTCGCAAACTTGCCCGGCTCCACGACTCGCCCGCTCATCAGTGACTGGACGTACGCATAATCCTTGGAATTCGGGAGCCATTCGAATTCGTGGTTCTTCCACGCCTCTTCGCTCAAGACTTCTCCATCGGGGCTTATAAAATGCCCTGCAAAATTGCCGATCTCGCGATGGAAGCCTTTGTGCGGCAAGGTCAACCGGAATGGAATGCCCGCATTATCAATCACTCGCTGCCAGCGGCCAACTCCATCGGCAATCTCCTCGATGTAGTCATCGCGCAAGCGTTCGTTCAACGCCGTCAATGCCGGCACGTTTTTTGTGATGATTTTTCCGCCCACAACTTCAGAGACTGGATACTCCGCGTCGGCCAGCACGTGATCGTCATCCAGTTTGGTTTCGCGGAAACGCCCTTTCAACCCGCTGGTGTAATAATTCGCGGCGTTCGAAGAAACATCGGAGCCGTAAAGGTCGAGTGTGACGCTGTAGTGAAAGTTCAAGTATCTCTGTATCGTCGGCAAGTCAATCACGCCGAGTGCCCGCACATCCTGCGGATCTTCGACCTTGTTTTCCTTCATCACCTCACAAGTTCGCTGAATAATCCGGCTAATTCCCGTCTCACCCACAAACATATGGTGCGCTTCCTCGGTCAGCATAAACCTGCAGGTTCGCGCCAGCGGATCGAAGCCGGATTCCGCCAAAGCGCAGAGTTGGAATTTACCATCCCGGTCGGTGAAAAACGTAAACATATAAAAGGCCAGCCAATCCGGCGTGGCCTCGTTGAACGCGCCCAGGATGCGCGGGTTATCTGCGTCTCCCGATCGCCGCGCGAGCAAAGATTCCGCTTCCTCGCGGCCATCCCGTCCGAAGTAACGGTGCAGCAAGTACACCATGGCCCACAGGTGACGCCCCTCTTCGACATTCACTTGGAAAATATTTCGCAGATCGTACATCGACGGACAAGAAGCCCCCAACATCCGCTGCTGCTCCACCGAAGCTGGCTCGGTGTCGCCCTGCGTCACGATCACACGACGCAAAGTCGAGCGGTATTCGCCGGGAACCTCTTGCCAAGCCGCTTGTCCTTTGTGAATCCCGAAATTCACTTCGCGCTTCTCGTCGCGCGGCTGCAAGAAAATGCCCCAGCGGTAATCCGGCATCTTCACATAGCCGAACTGTGCCCAGCCGTCGGGTTCCACGCTGGTTGCCGTCCGCAGGTACACCTCATAGTTGTGGCTCTCGTCCGGCCCCATGTCATACCACCAGCCCATGTACGCGGGCTGCCAATGCTCCAACGCGCGCTGTAACACTCGGTCTCTGCCCAAATCCACGTTGTTGGGGATTTTTTCCGTGTAGTTAATCATTGCGATCTCCTCAGAAGTCCAGGCTCGCGCCCGTCCTTTAAACTCTTTCCCAGTTGAATTTCACCGGCGCTCCCGTCCCATACACCTTGAGCGCACCGCTCGCGCCAACCGCGTTCGGACGGATGAATATCCAGTTTTGCCAAGCCGACAGTCGGCCGAAAATCCGCGTCTCCAGCGTCTCCCCCGGTCCGAAGCGTAGATTTGCTTCGAGCCCCGTGAGTGCATCTGGCGATTGCGCCGCACGCGATTCGATGGCCTGGCGGATTTCGTCTTCCCAGTCGAGATCATCCGGTGCGGCGGTAACCAAGCCTGCGTCGAGCGCCGCACGCGCGGAAAACTTCTTTCCAATCTTGCTGCGCAGCGCCTCCATCTGCGGCTCGTCGCCGTAGAATCGCGCCGCTATCCGCGAAAGTTTGTTCACCATCGGCAGCGGCCCGAAGTTCATTTTCGAAAGCGTCATGCTTGCGCTGCTTCCGCCTTCCTGCATATCGCGCATGTAGACGCGGTCGGCAGCAAGCGCCAATTCCAGCAGCGTACCGGCAAAGCAGGACCCAGGCTCAACGATTGCGTAGATGGAACGCGACGTGACATCGATCCGCGCAAACGTCCGTCGCATCATTCCCAGCACTTCCCGGACGAACCAATTGTCCTGGTGACTCAAAACGAATTCGTCCATGGCGAGAACGGCGTCCGGATTTCCGGCCGCCTTGATAATCCAGAGCCCCAGATCCAGTTCACCGGCACGCAAAGTCAAAATAGAGTCATCCAGCTCTCTCGCCATTTGCAGTGGCCACCAATTCGCACCCGCCGCAACAACCTTTTCCAAGCTATCTTCGTTAATGGACTCTGGCGCGCGCACCGTTATCGTTACTGTGCGCGCCTCGCGATTCCATTGCACATCGACGTATCCATAGTGCAGCCCACCTTCATCGATCGTCCGCTTCAACGGCGCCAAAGCCACGCCTTTTGCTCCGGCGGGGCGATCGCTCACCCCTGCAAGTTTCAACGCACGCTGTTTGATGTGCTCCGCGAACTGTTGCGGCTTGACGACTTCATCGACCAGCCGCCACTCCTTTGCTCTTTGACCGCGAACGCCATCCGGATTTGTGCAGAACATGTCGGCATGGTCCCGGCGAACCTTGCGCTTATCCGTCACCCGAGTAAGTCCGCCTGTTCCAGGCAGCACACCCAGCAGCGGGAGTTCCGGCAAACTGACTGCCGAAGACCGGTCATCCACGAGAATGATTTCATCGCAAGCCAGTGCCAGCTCGTAACCGCCTCCGGCCGTCGTTCCATTACATGCGGCGAGAAACTTCAGTCCGGAATGTGCGCTCGCGTCTTCAATCCCATTCCGGGTTTCATTCGTGAATTTGCAGAAATTCACTTTCCACGCGTGCGAGGACAGCCCGAGCATATAAATATTTGCTCCCGAGCAAAAAATGCGGTTCTTTGCGCTGGTAATGACCACCGAACGAATCTCCGGATGTTCGAATCGAATGCGCTGCAAAGCATCGTGCAGCTCGATATCCACGCCGAGGTCGTACGAATTCAATTTCAGTTTGTAGCCCGGACGGATTCCGCCGTCCTCGGCCACATCCATCGTCAGCGTCGCCACCGGGCCGTCGAACGCGAGACGCCAATGCTTGTATCGCGATGGATCGGTCTGGAATTCGACCGCTTCCATTTTCGCCTGTGATTCTTGAGCCGCTACAACGTCCACGAGACCCTCCTACTGCAAATTCGCCCGCAATGTTGTTTTCAATCGCAAAAAACTTTCTTCCGCCGAACTGCCCGATGTGTCCAGTTCCATGTCCGCTTGCCGGTAGAGCGGCTCTCGCGCCTCGAGTATCCGCCGCAAATCTTCCATCGCCTGGTCGTTCCCAGCCATGGCGCGAAAATCACCCTGCGCCATCACCCGCGTCATGTGTTCCTCGGGCTGCGCCTTTATCCACACGGTGTAGCAATGCGAAAGAAGATAGTCAAAAGTCTCCTTTTCGGAGACTACGCCGCCTCCCACCGAAAGCACCGCCCGTTCATTTTCATTCAGCACTCTTTCCAGTGTGCGCTTCTCGATCGCCCGATAACCGGATTGCCCGTAAAGCGCAAAGATTTCCGCGAGAGGCATTCCCGTATCCCTCTCAATCTCGCGGTCCATCTCAATGAAGGGCACGTGGCTTTCGCCGGCCAACCTGGATCCCAGCGTTGTTTTGCCTGCTCCGCGCAGCCCAATCAACGCGACGCGCATTCGTCGCACCTTTTCTTCGGGGCCGAAGTCACGCATCAGCCGGAACACTACATCTTCCAGCCGATGATTCGGGAGGCGTTCGAGAAATCGCTGAATTAACTGTTTTTCGCCCGGCTCCGCCACTTCAGGCGCGAACAACTCGACGAGAGAAACATTCAAAGCCCCGGCAATCCTCCGCAGCAGCACAATCGATACATTTCCTTCTCCAGCCTCGAGCTGTGCCAGATGGCGTTCAGACACATCCGCTTCCCGCGCCACCATCTTGCGCGTCATCCCGCGTAGGCTGCGTAGTTGGCGAACCCGTTTGCCGAGAAAAAGCAGGAAATCACCATCAGGAGTCGGCGTAACCCGGTGTGGAGTAATGACCTTAGAATTGGTGCTGGTGTTCATGCCATCACAAACTGAGTATGCATTATAATACATGCGAACACTCCTCAGTCAAGGAAGATAACTGATACCATCTCCACGGCGTCTCATCCGGCTCCCGGACAATCTCCTTTGCGTTTAAAGCATTTGTTTTCAGCGTCATCCTAAACTGCACTATCCATGACGTGAAGAAAAGGGCGTAGTTCCATTTGACAGCAATATGCAGTATTATTCCAAATTCGTCGCTATTTATCGTTTTCGAATTCTGCAATCAAGAGGTCACTCGGTCCTTGGACAGAGAAACCAATGGAGGCTCGCAAATGAAGCTGCCTAACTATGTTTCTGGTCGATGGAGTGAAGGCTTGGGTGCTGGAGAACTGCTCGTCGACCCTGTTACGGGAGACGAGCTGGCAAGTATCTCTTCCCAGGGCATAGATCTTGAGGCAGCTCTACAGTTTGCACGCGCTCATGGCGGCCCTGCGCTCCGTCAGCTCACCTATATCCAGCGGGCCGATCTGCTGGGCAAGATCGCCGACGCCCTGGCTGCAAACCGTGAAGAATACTTCCGGCTTTCCCTGCTGAACCTGGGCGCTACCCAAGCGGATGCTTCGTTTGATGTGGACGGCGCCATTTACACCATGAAGTACTACGCGAAAATCGGCCGGGCGCTGGCCGAGGGGAAAATGCTGAAGGAAGGCGCTTCGATCACACTGTCGAAGAGCAACGCGTTCGCCGGGCAGCATTTTCTGATGCCCGCAAAAGGCGCGGCGGTTTTCATCAATGCCTTCAATTTTCCCGCCTGGGGTCTCTGCGAAAAGGCTGCACCCGCGCTGCTCTCCGGTGTCCCCATCGTGGTGAAGCCCGCTTCCCCCACGGCATGGCTGGCGCACCGGATGGTGGAAGATATCGTGAAGGCGGATATCTTGCCTCCAGGAGCGATTTCCATCATCTGCGGCTCTGCTCGCGACCTATTGGGACACCTTCGAGAAGAAGACATCGTTTCCTTCACGGGCTCCGCAGAGACAGCCGTGCGCATTCGTTCCCATGCAAATGTCCTGCGCCGTTCCGTCCGCGTAAACATTGAAGCCGACAGCCTAAACTCCGCCATTCTTGGGCCTGACGTGGCTCCCGGCACGGATTTATTCGACCTCCTCGTAAAAGAAGTTGTCCGTGAAATGACCCTCAAAGCCGGACAGAAATGCACGGCCATCCGGCGCGTCCTGGCCCCGCGTCAACAGCTCAAAGACTTTGGCGATGCCGTGTCGGCGCGCCTGACTTCCATGAAAGTCGGCAATCCCCGGAACCCCGAAGTAAAAGTAGGACCGGTCGTGAACAAAGCGCAGCAGTCCTCTTGCCTGGAAGAATTGGCCAAGTTGAAGGAAGAATGCGAGGTTCTGTTCGGTGGCGACAAGAATTTCCGGCCGATCGATGCCGACCCGGAAAAGTCCGCCTTTGTCCAACCGGCACTGCTCTCTTGCGAGAACGGACTCGATGCAAAATACGTTCATGATGTTGAAGTTTTCGGTCCGGTGGCGACCCTCGTGGCTTATGACTCCCTCGAAAATCTCATCGCCATCACGCGCCGCGGGTTAGGTTCCCTCGTTGCCTCTGTCTTTTCAAACGATGCGAAAGTCATCCGCGACACAGTGCTTGGTATCGGCGACCTACATGGAAGAGTGTTGGTCGTGGATTCGACGGTTGGCAGTCAGCACACCGGGCACGGCAATGTGGTGCCCAGTTGCCTGCACGGTGGCCCAGGAAGGGCCGGCGGAGGCGAGGAGCTTGCCGGCCTGCGTGCGCTGTTGCTCTATCACCGTCGTTTTGTAGTGCAAGGACCGGCCAATTGCACCAGGGAATTGTCGGGATTCTGCGTTGACGCCGCTGCCTTATACTCATAATTATCATTTACTTCTGCAGGCATTAAGCCTAGTACCATTGGGGCGCAATTTGTAACCTTTCGTTACAGTACTTTAGTACTTGCAACCTGAGCACCAGCCGCCTAATCCTTTCAATCTAAATAAGTTACTTACAAGAATCGGTTGGAGGAGCACGTGCTTCTCTAAGGGTGCCCCAGTTTGGGCTCGACCTAGCAGTCTCGATGGAGCTCGTGAATGAGAAAGTACCCGAACCGCCCGCAGCGAGGTTTCTCCCTGTTGGAGATCCTCACCGGCCTTGCCATCATCTCCATCGTTCTAGCGATGGGGATGCTCAACTACAGCACCATTCTGCCGAATTACAAGGCCAATTCGGCCATGGACCAACTGCTTTATCAGTTGCGTTCGGCGCGCGAACGGGCCATCTCTCATCGCCGCGAGGTCCAGGTGCAATTTGGGGGAACGAACCAGTTCACGGTCACGGAACTCTGGCTCGTCGGTACGGCGCCTCCGGCAACCACTGTGTCTTTCGAAGGCGGGGCTCAGTACATAGTTTTCAGCACCATTCCGGATCTTCCGGCACCCTTCAATTTTGGAAATACTGCCGCCGTCTACTTTGGGGGCGTCTCTGGCGGTCCACCGGTCATGAAATTCTCGACGACCGGTTCTTTCATCGATGGCGGTAACACGCTGGTGAACGGCACGGTTTTCATGGGTATTCCGGGCAAGCCCTCGACGGCCCGCGCCATCTCCGTCCTTGGGGCCACCGGCCGGGTGCGTGAATACCACTGGGACGGCACCCAGTGGCAGGAATAGGGAGGATGCTCATGTTGCGAAATAGACGGCGCCGCAATCCACAGAATCCACAATCGGGCTTCACTCTGCTCGAAGCCATGATTGCCATCGTGATTCTGTCCTTCGGCATCTTGTCCCTGGCCGCGGTCTACGCTCAGGGCATCCAGGTAGCGAGTATGACCCAATTGGGCTACATCGCCGAAAAGAAGGCTGAAGAAGCCGTCGAGACGATTTTCGCAGCGCGCGACTCGCACTTGCTCCTGTGGACAAACATTCGCAACGCAACAGGATCAGGCGGCGGGAACGACGGCGTCTTTCTCGTTGGCCCGCAACCGCTCCTTGCCGCCGGCCCCGATGGGCTCTATGGCACGGCTGACGACGACACGAAAACGCCGGACGTGGTGATCATGGGCCCCGGCCCCGACATGATTCTTGGTACCTCGGACGATGTGGTGATGCCTCTGAGCAACATGTCGCGCACCATCGACATCGCGGACGTCTCCGGCGAATCGGGTCTTCGCCAGATCACCATCACCATTACTTACACCGTCGGTTCCATGTCGCGGCAGTACACCCTTGTCAGCTTTATCGCGCAATTCAAAGTCGGGTTTCACATTCGTGGAATTACTTATAGCCATGGCCGTCACGATGGTTGCACTCGCGGCAGCCGTCATGATGTTCCGCGATTCCACCAAGGCTAACACCAATGTCACCCAGGCCTCGGACATGAGCGACAACATGCGCGCGGGACTCAATCTGATCGTTCAGGATCTCATTCAAACGGGGACCGGTATCCCCACTGGCGGAATTTCCATTCCCAACAGCGTTGGCACCAAGGGCTGCAACACAGCTGATAGACGGGTCAACCGTCCTCCCGCGGTATTGAAACTGACCTTCGATGGCCCCAATTCCACCAACGTCGGATGCAACGTGATTCTCCCGGCGGTCGAGCCCGGCAACGGTTTGGGCCCTGCGGTCACGAGCCCCGACGGAACTTCTAGTCCGGCGACTGACATCATCACGATCATGTATGCCGACAATACTCTCGCGCTGGATCAGAAGCCCATCACTGGCCCGGCCTGCCCGACGGGATCAATCGCGGCGGATGGGTCCCAGATCAACTTTGGCTCATCTCCAGGCTGCGTGACTCTGGGTGCGGCTGGCATTCCCGTCAATCCCGGCGACCTGCTGATGCTCTACAACGCTCACAATCCCAATGGCATCCTGCAGACCGTCAGCTCGGTCGCGGGCCAAATCGTAAAATTTAACGCTGGCGATGCTTTCAACCTCAACGGGCGCACGACCACGGAAACTTCCGGAACGATTTTGACTCTTCAGGACCCAGGATTGCCAGCCGCGCCCAACGGCAACTATCCTGCCACATCCTGTACCCGCGTCTGGATGATCACCTACTTCCTGGACGCCACCGCCGATCCCAAGCATCCCATGCTCATGCGCGCGGTGAATTTCAATACCCCGCAACCGGTCGCCGAGACTCTCGAAAATCTTCAGTTTTCTTACAATTTTGCGGATGGCACCACGCCAGCCCCGGTGAACCAATTCACGGTTCCGACCGTCCCGGCTCCTTCGGGCGATAACGAAAACGAGATTCGCTCCGTCAACGTCTACCTGGGGGCACGTTCCACCTCCACTGCGGCAGCCACCGGCAGATATGTTCGCACCAATCTGGCCACTCAAGTCGCTCTTCGCAGCATGGCCTATTTCAACACCTATCAGTAATGAGGAGCTTCACGATGCGACCGCTGAAAACATCCATGCGAAAACAATCAGGCATTGCCCTCATCACTACTCTCCTTCTGCTCCTGCTGATGTCCGCCATGGTGGTGGGCTTCATGCTCCTGGTAACGGAAGGGCAAAGACTCTCTGGAATGAACAACGAGCAGAGCCGAGCCTTCTATGGCGCGGAATCGGGCATGGAAAAGATCACTGCGGACCTGGGCGCGCTCTTCGCTACCACCTATGCCCCCACCGGAGCACAAGTTGATGCACTGGCGACGCAGCCCCCGGTTCTTCCTTCAAGCACCGGCGTTTCCTACCTTGATGTCCTGGGCAACAGCACCTACGCGATTGCCTATCCCAAGGACGTCAACGGCAATCCCCTATCTCAGTTCGCCCAAATTAAATCGGGCTCCAGTGCGTTTCAAGGAATGAGTGCGCTGGAGACGACCTATACGCTGACTGTCGCGGCCCGCACTGCAACCGGTGGCGAAGCTAAACTGGTGCGGACTACCCAGACTGTCGGCATTCCGCTCTTCCAGTTCGGCATATACTCGGACACCGACCTGAGTTTCTTCCCGGGCCCCAATTTTGACTTCGGCGGCCGTGTGCATACCAACGGCAATCTTTTCCTCGACAGCGGCAGCCAATTGTGGCTGAGAAGCCCCGTAACGGCCAGCAAGGATATTCTTCGCGATTGTCTGTCGAATTCGAATCCCGAATCCGCCACCGGTCAGCACCCCGGCAGCGTTCAGATCACCAATGGTGGTTCCATGCAGCCCCTCGGATTCGGTCAAGGAAGCTTGAATTCATGCTTGGGTACAGGCAAGAACCCCAATTGGCCGTCCATCTCCGCTTCCTATAATGGCAACCTCCGTAGCGGCGTGAAGCCACTGAACTTGACGATCGTGCTCCTTGGCAACGGCAGTTCCAAGCCCGTTGACATGATCCGCCGCCCTTTAGCCGGCGAAAAGGCGGCAAACTCCGGCGTACTCGGCGAGCGTTATTTTTCCCAGGCCAGCTTGCGCGTTCTGCTTTCGGATAATGCGGCTGATATCACTGGTTTGGACTGTGTCAGTGGCGGGGCCCCATTCAACCTCGCGGACCTCGCTCTCCCCGTCGCGACCTGGGCGACGGCGAATCCTGAAAGCGGCCATGACTGCTGCGGGCACAACTTTATTGCCTCTGGCGTCCTCTGGCGCCGCCGGCACCACGGTTGCGGCGGGCTACAATCCCGCCGACGGCTATTGGCAGCCTACCAACACACCGATCGTCACCGGCTTCATCAAAATTGACGCTCAGACTTCCTACGGCAGCCCCTGTGGCAGTTACACCGACGTGACCAAGGAAATTTTGAGCCTCGGCTACGCGGGCCGCAACCTGTATCCTGTGTCGCTGACGCCTCCCCAGTTGCCGGGACTGCCCGGCGCGCAAATCGCTCCTTCCACCTGTCTCGACCCTCACCCCAACGCTGTCATTCGCCTTGAGCGGGTTCGCGATAATCCCTCGAATTACGCTAGCGCTACAGGGCCCTGCGGCGTCACTGCAACAATCGCCCCGCCGAACCCTTCGGACTATTGGCCGAACGCCCTCTATGACACACGCGAAGGGTACAACCGCCAGCCCGCGCCCGCCCTCAACAACCAGGTTACCCTGGGCGGCATCATGAACTACGTCGAACTCGACGTTAAAAACCTCGCCAGGTGGTTCAGTGGAACCATCGGTGCTTCCGGCCCCACCACCCAGGATCCTTTGGTCGCACCGAACAACTTCGTCGTGTACATCTCCGACCGCCGCGGCAACTTTCTCCCCGCGGGGACGGCCGTCGGCACTTGGCCTCCCCTCTCGCCCTCCACGCGCGAAACCGGCGAATACGGCTACTTTGACCTAGTCAATTCAGGCGACCCCAAGGGCTGCCCGGATAACAAGATCGAGCCCATCCCCGCTACCGGGGGACCATCGGCTGAGGATCCCGCTGGTTCCGGTGTCCTCGCCATCTACGGTGAGAACACATTTCCAAACGGTCTCGTGGACAGCACCGGTGTCGCCACCGCAACTACTCTCTTTTCGAATTTGCCTAACGCCGCCGTGCAAGCCGATCCGCTCTGCCTCACCGGCGGCTCAGGCGGCATCAGCCCGTGGCCTAGATCCTTTCTGAAGCAGAACAACGACGGCCGCGAAAATCCCAATGCCCTCTTCCGCCGGGCCGTCAAGATCGTGAATGGCAGCCTCATTACCATGCCCGTTTGCGCGGGCGGTGTTTCTTGCGGTCTGACCGTCGCGACGGAAAACCCGGCTTATATCCAGGGAGACTTCAACGCGAACTCCGCTGGTGGCGGCTTTGCGAACCCTAGCGTCGCCACCTCCGTGGCTGCTGACGCGATTACCATTCTCTCGGTCAACTGGAACGACGTCAATTCCTTCGCCTCTCCGTTCAATGTCGCCTTCTTGCGCTCCGGGGCCACGACCTACGTCCGAACGGCCGTGCTCGCCGGCAAGGAAGTTTCGTTCCATATCCCCCCTTGGGACAACACCGTGGTCGACGGCAGCCAGGACTTCGCTACCGACGGTGGTGTCCACAATTTCCTCCGCTTTCTCGAACGTTGGAATGGAGCAACGCTGAACTATGAGGGCTCCATCGTCAGCTTGTTCTATAACCGCCAGGCAACCGGGCTGTTCAATTCCGGTGGAAACAACTACAGCCCGCCAACCCGCGGCTACAAGTTCGATGTGAACTTCCTGGATCCCACGCTCTTGCCGCCGCGGACGCCGATGTTCCGCGACATCAACACGACTGGATTCACGCAGCTTCTTCTGCCGACCCAGTAGTCTGCAGCCGGCTGCTGCGCACCGCGCTGCCCCGCGTCCCCGGAGCCGCGTTCTTTCGGAGGGATGAGAAAGAGTCGCGTTGGGCGGGCTAAGTGCGGCATCTCCGGAGCCGTCTTCGGGGAAATGATCGGGGGCCCGGCGCGCTCGTGTACTGAGGAGAGAAACACGCTATGGCAAACTCCAGTTCAGCTTCCGGGGGATCTTCTTCTTCCAAATCGCTTCTCTTCATGATGATCGCCATGACCTGCGGCTTCTGCATTCTTCTTGGCGGGGCCTTGCTGATGACTTCGCGCGTGATCAATGCCCTCGGACTCCGCGCCAGCAGCGACAAAACCACCGTGCGCACTCCGCTAGGCGAATTCCGTGTTGAAAAGGCCAGGGAAGTCGGCCCCGGCCTGCCCGTTTATCCGGCGGCGACTCTCGTGCTTCCCGGCTCGGCCGCCGCGCACCTCCCGCTCGATGACGACCGGCCCCAGGTCATGGCCAGCACCTACCATTCGAACGCCTCCCGCGAATATGTCGCCAACTGGTATCTCGAGCACTTGAGCCCGGAATTCGCGCGCCAGGAGAGCGGCCCCAAGAAGCTCCCCGAAGCCCTCCGCGACTCCCGCATTTCCGATGACGACATCGCCTTCGTCGGCGAACGCGGCGACCAGGTTCGCGCCGTCTCCCTCGCCGCGGAAAACACCGGCACCAAGATCACCCTCCTCCGCTCTTTCACCAAGCCGTCGACCCCGGCCCCCGCGCCGCCGTCTCCAACCCAGTAGCATTCTCCGCCCGCTCCCTGCACTTGGGTGCCGTCACGGCCTAGTTCACCTCTTTTTTCACACCTTCACCCCGAGGGTGGGGCACCCCGCGTCTCTGTACTTTGGCACAATCTATGGAAGTGCTACGCTCCCTCCGTGCCCGCTGTCAACAAATTCAAACGGCTTCGACCCGGCCACCCGCCAAAAAATGCTGCCAATCAAGCTATTGACAATATCTATCCGTTACTTAACTATCTTTCACCCCACAAGGACCAGGGCAGTTGCCCCAGGTCGTTTACAAAGTCGTCGGAAATCCCAACGTCTGTGTGAATTGCAGGGTGAATCCATGAAATATACCTACGTCTTAGTGTCGTGTCTGATTTCTCTTTGCGCGGTCACCTGGAAGGCTCATAGCAAGGAACCTCCTCCAGCGACAACTCCAGCGACAAGAAACGAGATTGGGTGGGCTCAGGAGTTTCTACGCGCCTCGTACCCCGGGCTGGCTGGGAAAAACTACGCGCTCACCGTTGAAACGTATCTCGCTTACGACCAGCCCGGCGAAAACATCAAAAGGCTACGCATGGATGTTGGAGAAGGGCCAAAAGACTGGCTCAAGGGGTACTCCGGCGGCTGTTTGTATTCCATTACTCCTACGCCTTTGCCCTGGCCGAAAGAATTAGATCCCGCGCCCCCTCCTCCCCAATCTGTTATATCTCCGTCCCCTCGAGATGAGCGTTGCAAACAGGGCCCGGTCTACCCAAAGCAGTTTCTGAGCGCCGGTTTCCAGTTTGACAAAGAAGGGCGGCTAATGGACTTTGGCGCGGATGGACCCCTTATCGACGACCGCAAAGCTGCCAACGAAGTGCACGAGATTGTGCGTGCACATCCGGAAATGACCTATGCGGAAGTCGTGGCCACCATGAAGCAGCATGGCACCAAATACGGTCCCAACGACAAGGAACAATTCATCAAGGACCTGCCCTTAAAGCAACTCGAGCCATTTCTCGGAAAGCTGCAAATCGTCTCAGTTAGTTTTCCCGAAATGGACAAGGATCCCAATCCGGTGCCTTGGGTCGACAGATGGCTGTCGCCTGACTGGACCGTGAAGGCACAGGCCACGACGAAGGATGGTACCAAGGTGCCCTACGAGTTGCATTTCAGTCATCTGAACGGCTATCTTATCGGGCTACTCGATTGCCGAACGTCTCCCTGGTGTAACCGTAATTAGCGGCAGATTACATGGCGGCGTCGGCTCCTTCGACCAAGTAGACTTGGTTGCTGTTAACCGACCAGGGCTCGGAAGAAAGGCGCTGAGCGATGATCATTATAGGCTGCGATTTTCGTACCCACTATTTGCATATTGCCATCCAGGGCGACCGCTCCAAACCGTTTCATCCACGGGCAGTTCTACCTTGGTGCTCCGCATCCCCCGACCGGGTCGAGGCGTGCGGAGATTCCTTCTTCCTCCCTAAACTTTCAACTTTCAACTCCTAACTTTCAACTTCTAACTTTCGACTATCGACTGTTCACCCCGCCTCCGCAACCGTTCAACCCTTAATTTCGGCTATTCAATGGAAAACACTTAACAACTTGATACTGGCGTGCTATCGTGTGCCCGTGCTCGGCGAAATGTATCCTCGACAGTTCTTTCCTTCCTCCAACCTGTCCGCTTTCCCCTTGCCTTACGATCCCCCTAAGTCCTTACCCCTCAATCTTTTTGCCGACCCCCGCCCCCTAAACCCTGTCGCGCCAATCCTTTACAAAAACATGGGAGGGGAGAGGGTGCTGCGGTCCCCTTTGGTCGTACCTCGTTACCGGTACGTTCACCCGACTTATCTCCTTTGTTTGCCACTGGGTCGAAAAACCCTGGTCGCAAATAAAATCGTGCTGAAATCAAAGGAGTTAACGTCAATAGCTCTGACTTGCCTGACGTTGCGCGATTTTCATGCAGTTTGGTCATTACCTCGTTGCGTCATTCACTTCCTTGCTTCCTTAAGTCCTTTAGCTGCAACACTTATGGCTCCCCCCGCAAGTGTTGCAAACAAAAGAGTTGCGGCACGTCTAAACCCTTTAGATGCAACACTTACAAAAAACACGGGGGGGGGGGGGAGGGGTGTTATTGTTAACTAGAAAACCTTCTCTTCCGAGCGCTTCCTGCTGCCCGTCACGGCTGATCGAGCGTGAAGGAAATAAACAACAGCTTCTGGTCCCGCTGAATCTGCAGAGCAACGGGCGCTCCCGCCGGCAGCGCCTTGAGCGCACCACGCAGACGGTCCAGTGTAGTCATGGGCTGACCATTCAGCGTGCGAATCACGTCTCCCGCGTTCAGCGGCACCTCCACGCTGGCACCCGCCGAGCGCGCGGCAACGATAATTCCATATGGGTCCCGCAAGTCCGCCGCCATCCCGCCGCCATCGAGGCAATTTTCTTATCAATCTCCACCCCGAGAATCCCCAGCATGGGCACGAGATTTTTCTCCGGGTCGGCCAGCGCGGTGATCTGATCCATATCGCGCGGCGGCTCCATCACCGGGACGTCGAAAGCCAGCCGGTCTTTTCCGCGAAAGATGTCCAGATGGACTTTGTCTCCCGTCTCCAGTAAATAGAAATGAAACGCCACCAACGGCAAATTGTCCGCGGACTTTCCGTCCACGGCCGCCAAAACGTCTCCGATCTGCACGCCTGCCGCTTCGGCCGGGCTGCCCGGCAAGACATCGGAGACGACCACCCCGTACGTTCGCGGGAGGCCCAGCGCCGCCGCCATGCTTGGCGTAATCGTTTGGATTCCAATTCCAATTTCAGCGCGGTGCAAGTGGCCGAACTTCCGCAATTGCCGGTAAGCGACGTTCACCACGTTGCTCGGGATCGCGAATCCCAGCCCTTCGTTTCCGCCCGATTGCGTCAAAATAAAA
>WNFJ01644274.1_pt1 | contig 27994 bp, 28 predicted proteins | sample 5400461 | NCBI WGS metagenome assembly WNFJ01 (sample SAMN13153349, study PRJNA577476) | soil metagenome | isolation source: 115 cm saprolite on Douglas fir-dominated hillslope | place: USA:California | collected 2013-09-17
CCGATACGTTCACGCCTGGCACCTTGGCCTCCAAGCCGCCGCAGGGGAACGACGCCAAGTGCGGCTTCGTGTGCCACACGATCGTGAAGACGAGAGATTACGTTTTCACGGATTACGGGCACAGGTGAAGCGGTATGAGCAGCACACAGATGACCAATGAACACGGGATCCGCGCTCTTGAATACTGTGGTGCTTTAGGCTGTTGCGTTGTTATCGCCGTTTGTACTCTGTACGTTGCTAGGTCCACGGCACAGAGTTCGATTAACGCCTCCCCTATCTATGGCATCACAATTCCGGCCGGATACCGTGATTGGCGCTTGATCGCCGTCGGCCACCTGGCAGGAGGTAGCCTCAAGCAGTTGCGCGCCCAGTTGGGCAACGACATTGCGATAAAGGCCTTTCGCGAGGGGAAGCTCCCGTTCCCGGACGGCACGATCATTGCGGCGCTACATTGGAACGAAGCCTTGTCGGACGAGAACAACAAAGTTTTAGCCAGCGGCTTTCCCGGCGCCGGCCTCCAATCTTCCGTTGCCGGGAACGCCGGCCAGGTAGGCGTCGATCATCACAGGATTAGCGAGGATCGCAGCAATCAGGTCTCCGTCCTGACTGATGGAGACAACCTGCAACCTGGCGACGAGGCGCTGCATAAAACCTGCTTCCCCTGCCACGAACCTGCCAAAGATCGCGATTTGGTCTTCGCGCGCTACGCGCCTACGCCCTGAACTGAAGCACGCGCGCCGACGGAGTCATCGAGCAGGCTATTGTGATGCATTGCATGAGTCTGCTTATGGCCCTACCCGGAAGTGCGGATCGCCGTCAAAAGAGTCCGGTTATCGGGGTAGAGCGGAAGACATTTGCTCGGTCTTAGCTTTACCGAGTCTGACTCCGAAGCGGTCCTCGACGCCCAAAATTTGCTGTGATGCACAACAGAGCCCTCAACGTTCGTGAAGCCCACAGACAAGCGCCTTATCTGGGCTAGACTCGCATTGGATGATCGTGCCAGGCTTCTGAGGCACCTCAATCCATCTTACGAACTACTACGATGGAGCAAATTGGCATGATCGGGCGATTGCTGCTCCTTCTCCTTTTTTGTTTCTCAGCTGCCGATGCGTTCGGCCAAACGGCCAAAGAGCTTGTTGGTTCATGGACGCTAATCTCCGTCACCGTCAACCGCGATGGCGAGAAGATCGAACCGTTTGGCCCAAATCCGAAGGGCACCATGACGTTCGATAGCGGGGGTCGCTTTTCGATCATCGTCACACGCTCTGACCTTCCCAAATTTGCTTCCAACAACCGCGAGACGGCAACCTCGGAAGAGAACAAAGCAGTAGTCCAGGGGAGCATCGCCTATTTTGGCACCTACAACGTAGACGAGGACGGTCATATGTTCATCGTTCACGTTGGGGGCAGCACGTACCCGAACTGGGTTGGAACCGATCAGAAACGTATTTTCGCGATTACCGGCGACGAACTTAAGTACACCAACTCTAATCGGTCAGCTGGAGCCGGGGTCGCTTTGGTGCTCTGGAAGCGGGCCAAGTAAGCGACAGCGCCGCCATGATTGGAAACGGGGCGCGCCGACGAAGTGATCGAATAAAGGGCTGTTTTGCTGCGTTGCATATAGCCGGTTATGGCCCATTCCAGTCGAGTCATCCCGCGGCGACCGACGACTGCTTACGGTATCAAAGCGGACTCTCGATTAGCGCGGGACTCGCTGGTAGGTGCCATGCCCGCGATCAGGTCGGCTCGAATCCGCTGGACGACGGCGGTTCCGCAGCCGACCGTCTTTCCGATCCGAACGATTCCGACCCCCTGACCGAGCAGCTCGCGGATCCTCGTCTCTTTCTCCGCGCCGACCCGAGGCCGACCCAGCCGAACTCCCGACGCCCTGGCCCTAGCCAGACCGGCCCGAACTCGCTCCCGGATCAGGGACCGCTCTGGAGGGTTGCCAGGCAGGCCGCATCGTTGACAAATCCGCCCAATATGCCAAAGCCTGACGCATACCAACCGGTCCAGCGCGGAAAGGCAGAGGCAGTGGCCAACGACGACACCTCGACACCGCAATCTCCGCCGTCGGCCGAACCCGGCCCCGGCCATAACAACCCGTTCGCGGACGTGGTTTGGGAGCGCAAGACCAAGCACCGGATATTCGTGCGCGCGCTCGAGGGCACCTATGGCAATCTGGTGCACGAGCTGTACAGCCAGCCGCGCGTCTACCGCACCAAGGATCTCAAATGGAAGGGCGGGCCGGGCAGCTACGGCAAGAAGATCATCAACCCGCAGGCCGTCAAGGTGGCCCAGTCGATCGAGACCCATATGGAGGTCTATGCGCCGGGCGGCCGCACCAGCAAGCACGGCCATATGAACAGCGCGGTTTTCTTCGTGCTCAAGGGCAGGGGGCACGATGTGCACGACGGCAGGCGCTATGATTGGGAGGCCGGCGACGCGATGATCGTCGAGAACGCCTGCGTGCATCAGCATTTCAGCGATGAAACCGACGACGAATGCATCCTGCTGGTCATGAAGGCGAAGCCGCTGTTCCTGTTCATGCACATGCTGTTCCAGAAGGTCGCCGAATTTCCCTCCAGGAATCCCACCCCCAAGCAGCTCACCTTCGTCCCGCCGGGGGACTTGTAGCCCGCATGGAGCCATAAGGGCGTTTTACGCCCGTCTTCGACGGGCTATGGCGGAATGCGGGGACGGAGGTCCCGGATTGCGCTTCGCTTCATCCGGGCTACCAACAATTCAGATGCTCAATGATGATGGCCGTGATCGTGATCGTGATCATGGTCGTGCTCATGGTCGCGGTCCGCTCGGGTAGCTTCCGCCTCCGCATAACCCTGCATGAGGGCCTCGATGACCTTGCGCAGGGGGTCCTGGTCGAGCGCCAGATGGCCGGCGAGCAGGCCCGCGAGCCGCGCGAAGACGAGCGGTTGGTTGGCGAGGCGCGGGTAACGCTTGTCCGCACCGGCCTCCTCGCCGTCGCGCGCGCAGCGGCTGAGCGCGTCGGAGAAGAGCTTGTCCATATAGGCGAGGGGGTCATCGGGTGAGACGGCCTTCGCATGACCCGGCGGCTCCAGGAGCGCGCGGGCATGCGCAAGGAAGCGCGCATAAAGCAGCTCCTCCAATTCGCCCGCGTCCTCGTCGTCGCCGCACATGCTCAATAGCCCTCGGCGTTTTCAAGCTGCTCGAACCAGTCGAAGCCCATGGGCTTGATGACCCGGCTGTTGATGACGATGAAGCGCGCTTCCTTGCCCGGATCGGCGTTGAAATGCTGATGCCCGCAATAGGGCGGGATGTAGACGAAATCGCCTTGCTCCCAGTCATAGCGCTTGGGCTCGGTCTCCCATTCGAATTCCATCGTATCGTGAACGTCGAATCGCACGTCCCAATGCAGGTCGTAGCCTTTGCCCTCGACCACGTAGATGACCTCTTCGGAGAGGTGGCGATGCTTGCCGGAGGCTTTGCCGGGCGGAAGGAACTGCATGTAGATGTCGAGGCAGCACTCCTTGGTATCCATCTTGTCGTTGATGATGTGCTTGATGAGCCCGTCGGGCGAGCGCTCGAACGGCATCTGATGCGATTTCACCAGGTTGAGGCGCCCCCCATAGTCCTTGCGGAACTGCTCGGAGGCCTTGAGCGCCTCGGCGTAGAAATCCACGTATCCGGTGTCCGCATGGGAGCGCTCGCGCTCGCGGGGATCGATGATGCTCATGAATTCTCCTCGATCTATTCGGCGGCTTCGCTGGGTGCGGTCCGCGGCGGCAAATCCGCCACTTCGGTCCGATAAGCCTCGTCCATCCGCGGCATCATGCCGTGCTTGGCCAAGGCCTGCGCAAACATGTCCCGGATGCGCGGGCTCTCGTCGGCGTAGTCGATCTGGTCGCCGCCGACGCGCTGGCTGATCCATGCGGTGGGCACCCCTTGCGAATTGCGGATGAGGGCGACCTCGTGCTTGAAGGCGAGATAGCGCGCGGGCGTCGGCCCGGTATTGAAATGCTGGTGGAACCATTTGTTGGGCGGCACGATCAGGGTGCCGACCTGCCAGTCGTAGCGCGTGGGCTCTTCGCCTTCCCGCCACATCAGCGAATAGCCCTCGCCGCTGAGAATGATCACGTGGGCGCTCGGCCCATGGGCATGGGCCTTCTTGTAGGTGCCGACCGGAAACTGGGAAATGTGGCTCGACATCGAGCCCTTGGCCATGTTGAAGCGGATGTGCCCGCCGCCGGCGCCGCGTTCCTTGGCGCTGATGAGCGGCAGATTGACCGCGTCGGCAACGAAATTCGTCACCAGCAGGAAACCCTTCTGCTCCGCCTTGGCGGTGAAATAATCGGCCTCGCCGGCGAAGCGCTCGGGGAAATCGGCCGGCATGTTGAAGACGAAATTGATGTCGTCGTACATGTTGATGACCGCCGGTGAATTGGTCACCGCGACATAGCGAACGCTCTCCTGGCCCGAACCGTTGAAATGCTGGTGCCAGGCATTGAGCGGGATCGCGAATATGGCGCCGGCCTTCCATTCGAAGGTGATGCGTTTGCCGGCGTCGTTCCAGACGCTGGTCGAGCCGCGACCGTCGAGGATGAGGATCATTTCCTCATAGAGCTGGCGCTGCGGGGCGAGCTTGCCGCCCGCGGGGATCTCGCAGACATAGCAGTCGTTGGAAAAGCGCGAGGCATCGTGATTGATGTAGACGCCCTTAGCCCCGCGGCGCGGCCAGGGCTTGAGCTCGACGGTGCGCAGGTTGGCCACGTATTGGGCGCTGATGATGTCGAGGCCTTCGCTCCGTACCCAGCGCACATAAGGCGTCTCCTTCTCGACCGCGAATTTTTTGGCGAATTCGTCGGATACGGTCGGGCTATTGGCCATTATAAAAGCTCCTCTCGGCCGTCGGCGGCCGGTCTGACACCTGCGCGGCAGAAAACTCTCGTACCATAATTAAAGATATGTGGGGAATTTCAACCAAAATCGAATGCATCTCGCGATGTCGCTAAAGTGCTGGAGGTGCGCACACATCTTGGGGTGGGCACGGCGTTTCACTCCCTCGCCCCGAAGGGGAGAGGGTGGGGTGAGGGGGTTACGCTGATTCCGTAACGCACCGCCGGAACCCCCTCATCCCACCTTCTCCCCAGCGGGGAGAAGGAGTGAGAGGCCCTGCGCCCCTGAAGGCGAATCACTCGCCTGCGATCTTTCCGGCCGCCTGCACGATATCGTCCGCAGTCGCGTAGATTTCCCTGACGGTGAGCAGGGCTCAGGCCCCAAAGCGCCGGCCGGTTGCCGATGAGCCATCACTGGAGCGGCAATTCTGGCGACAAAGTCACGGTCATGGTAGGCAGGCACGGCAGGCGGGGACCGCGCGCCCATCGCGGTTGGCCTTAAGTCACCGTGCGGACCTCACATGCGGATCACATGTATTGGAATCGATCCCGCCGGCCTCTATCTCGGGATTCGGCTCAAGCGAAAAAATCCCTCGCATGTGGTTCGATTCTTCAAGAGCACGACGGAGCCTTCTATCCCGGCGGCTCTGGTCTGCAACCCGCTCAAGCCGCGATGGCCGCTCAAGGACGCTGAAACGCTCGCCATCCTCGATCAAGACCTCGTCCGCTTCGACCGGGTTACGGTCAAGGTGCGCGACGAGCAGTTCCGGACGCAAGGGATGGCATTTGCGTCGATTGATTCAGGCGCGCTGTTGAAAAGCCTTAAGGGCCTGGCCCGCGGGCTGGGGTGCGAATTCGCGCCGCGGCCGGCGCCTGTCGATCCCGGGCAATTCCAGGATTCCGATCTGGTGGTGGTGGCGGACGGTCCCCACAGCCGGATGCGCGACCTGTGCGGCAGGTTCGAGGCCAGCCTGTCGAGGAGCAAGACGAAATTCGTGGCGTTCGCGCTGGGCAAAGGCCGCGATGGCTTGGCTTACGCGTTTCGCGCGACCCCGGCCGGAATTTTTCATGCCTATGCCATTCCGCGCGGACCAAACGGCTCCTGCCTGATCGTAGAGGCGCCCGCGCAGGTCATCCGGGAAAGCGGGGTGGGGGAGGCGCCGCCGCAACAGATTTTCGCGTTCTGCCGCGATCTCTTCCCGCACGAGCTCGATGGCGTGGCACCGAGCCAGGGCGAGACAGCCTGGCGCGAATTCGTCACCGTGCGGAACCGCAGCTGGCATGGGTCCAATCTCGTTGTTCTGGGCAGCGCCGCCTATACGGCGCATTTCTCCGTCGGCTTGGATCTGCGCTCGTGGCTGGAGGACGCCGAGACTCTGGCGCAATGCTTGTGCTCCGGGTCATCGCTGGCGGACGCATTGGGAGCGTATGAGGGCGCCCGCCGGCCCAAGGCCGAAAGCCTGCAACGCGCCGCGGAGGCGAGCCTGGCCTGGTTCGAGAACGTCCATCGTTACATCGACAAGCCGCTTGCCCGGTTCGTCTTCTCGCTCATCACCAACAATATGCGGATCAACTATCCGCGCGTCGCTAAGGCCGCGCCCGAGCTTGCCCGCGCGGTCGATGACCTCGCGGCCGGAGAGCCGCCCGGCGGCAACCGCCCATCGCCGCCGCCGATGCTTACGCCCTATCGATTGCGCGAGCTGGTCTTGCCCAATCGCATCGCGGTGTCGCCCATGTGCATGTATTCGGCCACCGCAGGCACCGTGAACGATTTCCATCTGGTGCATCTGGGCAGTCGGGCGGTCGGCGGGGCCGGCCTGGTGCTGACCGAAATGACCGATGTGCTGCCGGGGGGACGGATCAGTCTCCACTGCGCCGGCATGTATGCGCCCGAGCATGTCCCGGCGTGGGAACGGGTGGTGAAGTTCGTGCACGCCCACAGCAATTCCAAGATCGGTATTCAGCTGGGCCATGCGGGCCGGAAAGGATCCTTGACGCGGTCCTGGGAAGGACATCGGCCGCTCGAAGAGGCCAACTGGGAGATCATCGCCCCTTCGCCCATACCTTTCGCCGCCGGCCGCCAGGTTCCCCGGGAAATGACCCGCGCCGACATGGACAAGGTCCACGATGCCTTCGTGCGGGCGACGCACATGTCGCAGGCCGCCGGCTTCGACATGATCGAATTGCATTTCGCGCACGGTTACCTGCTCTCGTCGTTCATTTCGCCGCTGACCAATCCCCGTCGCGACGAATACGGCGGTTCGCTCGCCAACCGCATGCGATTTCCGCTGGAAGTATTCGCCGCGGTTCGGGCCGCCTGGCCGGCCGGCAAGCCGATCAGCACCCGCATCTCGGCGGTCGATTGGGTCGATGGCGGGACCAGCATCGAAGACGCGTTCGAGATCGCCCGCATGCTCCATGGCGCCGGCAACGATATTCTCGTGGTCTCGACCGGCGGCGCGACCGGCGCGCAACGTCCGGTCGAGGGCCGGCTCTATCAGGCGATCTTCAGCGACCAAATCCGCAACGAGCTCGATATTCCGACCATGGCGGTGGGCGGAATCGTCAGCCACGGCGATGCCAATACGGTCATCGCGGCCGGACGCGCCGATATATGCGCGCTCGCACGCGGCTATCTGGTCGATCCGTATTTCGTGCGCCACGCCGCGCATGCCCAGGACTATGACGCGCTCAATTGGCCGAGCCCCTACCGCCGGGCCAAAGAAGTCCGGATGCGTGGCGCGTGAGATCAGAGCATACAGCCAGAATGGTGGTCCTCGCCGCGGCGCTGCTCGTCGCGGACAGCCGATGCGGCTCGGCCCAATCCGATTTCAGCGGAAAGACGATCAGATTTTATATCGGAACCGGACCCGGTGGCGGCTATGACACTTACGGACGATTGGTCGCCCGGCATATCGGGCGCCACATCCCGGGCAATCCCGCACTGGTGCCGCAAAACATGCCGGGCGCATCGTCGCTAACGCTGACCAATTTCCTGTTCAATACGGCGCCGCGGGACGGCACCGCAATCGGCATGATCAATCAAGCCATGCCGACCGAGCAATACCTGGACATCGGCAACATCAATTACGACTCCAAGAGGTTCAATTGGATCGGCCGGGTATCCTCCGCAGTCGAGATGGCGATCGTCTGGCATACGGTTCCGGTCACCACGATCGAGGATGTCCGCGCCCGCGAGACCCTCATGGGCGGCACCGGGCCGACCTCGTCCACGGTGTTCGTCCCATATCTGCTGGATCATCTGGCGGGCATGAAATTCAAGGTCGTTACCGGCTTCAACGGGACGACCGAAATTGCTTTGGCGATGGAGCGCGGCGAGGTCGAGGGCAGTGCGACGCCGCTGGAAAGTCTCACGAGTTATCGGGCCGATTGGGTGCGCGACCGCAAGATCAGGATTCTCGTGCAGTACACGGCGATGCGGGACGCCGAAATACCCGACGTCCCGACCATGGTCGAGCTTGGTCGCGGCGAGGAGGCACGCCAAATCTTAAGCTTTTATGCGAGTGCCGCAGATGTCGGTCGTTCGATCGTGGCGCCGCCGGCCATGCGCGCCCAGACGGTTGCGACCTTGCGGCGGGCATTCGACGAGATGCTGGCCGATCCGTTGTTTCTCGAGGAAGCCAAGCGTGCCGGTATTCAACTAAAGCCGATGTCCGGAGAGCGCTGGTCTCGCAGGTAGGAAGTTTCCCGCCGTCCCTTCTCGGAAAGGCCCGCCAAGCCCGCGAGAAGCCCAACTGATGTGGTTTCGGTGGCCAAGACCGACTGAAAATAAAGCAAATCCTGCTTGCAATGGGCGCTGGCAGAAAAATTGTCGCGCTTAAGCTTCGACTGGATTCGGAGCGGCAACCCAAAACAAGCCCTTGTGGCCTCTCCGCTTTGTGATTTAATTAGCCGCATCGACGTTTCGGCCGAACGACTTGGCCATGCCTGGGAACAATGCCCGCGCCTGACTGACGAGGTCTACCTTAACTTCGACCACCGGAAGGGCCCCTGCCAGGGGCACCACCAGATACTCGTCAATCGAAAGGACAAGGCATGAGCACCGGAACCGTCAAGTGGTTCAACTCGCAAAAAGGTTTTGGCTTCATCCAGCCGGATGATGGCGGCAAGGATGTGTTCGTTCACATCAGCGCGGTCGAGCGCGCCGGGATGTCGAACCTCAACGAGGGCCAAAAGGTGTCGTACGAGCTCACCCAGGATAAGCGCTCGGGCAAGACGTCCGCCGACCAGCTGCGCGCCGTTTGAGGCGGGCTTCGAAGCGGGTTTTCGGCGCTTACGGCGACTTCATGCGCCACAGTTGAAAGCCCGTTTCGCCGATTGCTTTCTCGATCGCGGCCCGGGAAAATTTGTGCGGCGGATCCCTGTCGTCGCGGATCACGCCGGTGGCGTGCCAAGGGCCGTGTTGCCGCGGTAGCTGGCTGCCGGCGGGATCGCCGGCGAAGGCCCGCAATCCGCTGCTGGCCTCCGATTTGAATATGAAAATCCGCACGACCTTCTCCTTCGGCACCGCGGCGCCGGCGTGACCGCCGGTTCGATCAACGCTTGCGAAATTGCTGACGTACCCGGCCGACACCGGCGCGCTCGTCCTTGTGCCGGAAGATGAGGCGGCCCTTGTCGAGATCATAGGGCGACATCTCGACCGTGACGCGATCGCCGGCGAGAGTCTTGATGCGGTTCTTCTTCATCTTGCCGGCCGTATAGGCGACGATGACGTGTCCAGTATCGAGCTGAATGCGATAGCGCGCGTCCGGAAGGATTTCGGTAACCAGGCCTTCGAATTCGATAAGCTCTTCCTTTGACATCAATTGTTCTCCTCTTGCTCAGCGTTGCGTGCGCCGGCCGTCGTCGCGGCGCACCTTCGCGGCTCGATTGAGAAATACCACACCCGTGAGGTCTTCGGGATGCCGTTCCGGCTGCGCCTGGCGCGCCGGCTGCGGCTGCCGCGGCCGCTCCGGTTGCCGTTGCCGCGGCCGCTGCGTGTGCGCCGGCCTCGAGGCGGGGGCAAGTCCGTGACCATGCGCGCGACCGCGATTGTGCTGCGAGCGGTTTCGCGCCCCATCGGATTGCGCATGGACCGGCCGCGGCGAGCCCGTTCGCCGATCCGTCGCCGGGATCGCGGCGCGAATAAGCCTTTCAATGTCACGCAGGAACGCTGTCTCATCCGCATCGCAGAGCGAGATTGCCACGCCGGTGGCGCCGGCGCGCGCCGTGCGGCCGATCCGGTGCACGTAGGTCTCGGCCACATTCGGAAGATCATAGTTGACCACGTGGCTGATGCCATCAACATCGATGCCGCGCGCCGCGATATCGGTTGCCACCAGCGTGCGCACGTCGCCCTTGCGAAAGGCGGCGAGCACCCGTTCGCGCTGGCCTTGGCTTTTGTTGCCGTGGATGGCTTCTGCCGTGATGCCGGCCTTGGCCAGGCCGCGCACCACCCGGTCCGCGCCGTGCTTGGTGCGGGTGAAGACCAGCGCGCGGTCGATGGTTTCGCCCTTCAAGACGTCCGCCAGGATGGTCGGCTTGGCGGCGCGATCGACATGGATGATGCGCTGCTCGACCAGCTCGACCGTGGAGGCCGGCGGGGTCACCGCCACCCTGGCCGGATCGCGCAGCATCTGCTGGGCGAGCTGGGCGATCTCCTGCGGCATGGTGGCGGAGAAGAACAGGGTCTGCCGCTCGGTCGGGAGCTTCGCCACGATCCTGCGAATGTCGTGGATGAAGCCCATGTCGAGCATCCGGTCGGCTTCATCGAGCACCAAAATTTCGACCTCGCTCAGACGCAGCGCATTGGTTCTGACCAGATCGATGAGGCGCCCGGGAGTCGCGACCAGGAGGTCGACGCCGTTCATCAGGGCGCGGACCTGGCGCCCCATGGGCACGCCGCCGATGGCGAGCGTGGCATTGAGGCGGAGATGGCGCCCATAGGCGTGAAAGCTGTCGAGGATTTGGCTGGACAATTCGCGGGTCGGGCTGAGTATTAGCGCGCGGCAGGTCTTGCGGTCCGGCCGCTTCGGATTGGTGAAGAAGTGGTGCAGCATCGGGAGCGCGAATGCCGCGGTCTTGCCGGTTCCGGTCTGCGCGATCCCGATCACGTCGCGGCGCGACATTGCGATCGGAATGGTCTGTACCTGGATGGGGGTGGGGGTGACGTATTTCTCCTCGGCGAGCGCACGGGTGATCGGTTCGGCCAGGCCGAAGTCATGAAATGAAGACAATGGGTATTCTTTCTGTAGTGCGAGACGGGCCGACTCGTTTGGTCGGCGATCCCGTGTCGCGGGGGTGATGGTAGACACCCCGCGTGATCTGGGCTGTCAGTTTGGGAAAATCGAAGGGCGAGCCAGAAGCCGTTTGACGGGAATCCGTACACGCGGCTCACCAGGACCTAATGCGGTCGCGCCCCCCATATAGGGAACTCTTGCGTTGGTGGCAAGGCGTTTCTGGTTAAGATCGGTTTACCTTCAAGGCATTTCGACGATCTGGGCATGGCTTGCGGGCCCGATGGACACCCTTTGCCCGATGTTGATATGTGGTGGCGCGGGCGCTTCACGGGAGCTTGGCGGTGGAGTTCGACAATTCCTTTGAAGTGCCGTTGCGTCCGGCCGAGGCTTGGCCGCTCTTGATGGACATTCGGCGCATCGCCCCATGCATGCCGGGTGCCGAAGTCACCGATGTGGTCGACGCCGTGACCTATAAGGGCCGCATTGCGGTGCGGCTCGGCCCGGTCGCCCTTGCGTTTGCGGGCGTGGTCAAGTTCGAGGAGCTCGACAGCGTCAATTACAAGGCGCGCGTGAAGGCGCAGGGCAGCGATGCCAAAGGCCGCGGCGCCGCCAATGCCGTCGCTTCGTTCCGACTCGAGCCGGCGGGAAGCGGCTCGAAGGTGCTGGTCCACACCGATCTCGCGCTCTCGGGCGCGGTGGCCCAGTATGGGCGCGGCGTCGGCATCATCCAGGCGACTGCCGCTCAAATCATGAGCCAGTTTGCCGCCAATCTGAAATCGCAAATCGCGAATCGAGATCCTCCCGCCGGGCTCGCGCAAGGTCCGGCCGCGCCGCCGTCACCGTCCGCGTCCTCGGCACAGCCACCGCCGGCCGTCCGGCCGATTTCCGGTTTTTCACTGATGGCCAAGGTGATCTGGAACGCGGTGGTGTCGTTTTTTCGTAGGGTGGGCTGAGCGCTTGCGAAGCCCACGCGTCGGACCAACAACAATTCACGGTGGCGCGTGGGCAACGGCGAAGGGGCCGTTGCCCACCCTACAGGATAGGCTTAGGCCGGCTGCTTGACCTTGGGCTTGAGATAATTCTTCACCAGCTCGGCGGTGAGCACCACCTTGGGATCGTATTCCGGCGCGTCCTCGATCTGCTCGAGATCGTTGAGGCCGGAATTCTTGTAGATGCGGTTGATGCAGGAGATCAGCCGCGCCGGGCGCGCCGGATCGGCGTTGAAGTGCTGATGGATCGTGCAGGGCGGGACATAGATGACATCGCCCGCCTCCCATTCGTAGCGCTTGATCTCCGCCTGCGGCCGCCAATTATAGGTGTCGGTGATCTCGACGTCGCAATCCTGGTGCAGGTCGTAGCCGTGACCCTCGACCACATACAGGCATTCCTCCGCCAGATGCCGATGCTTGCCGGACCGGCTGCCCGGCGGAATGACTTGCATATAGGCGTCGACGGTCTCCATGCGCGTGTTCATCTGCGCGTTGAGCAGATGCTTCAAGAGGCCCTGCTGCGACATTTCCCACGGCATTTCATCGTTGTGCACGATCTTCTTGCGCTTGGCGTTGCGCGCCGGCATCTCCGTCGCCTCGTTCAGCAGGCTCTGATAGAGCTTGCCGTTCTGCGAGCCGACCAACCACGTCTTTGATTCATCCCAAGCCATATCCAACCTCTGATTTGCCTCGTCTTGCCGAGCCTCGGAGCATTTTCAGGAAAAGCCTGCCCTCGCGAAGGCGGGGGTGGAATCCGGTTTTCCGTCCGAAAATGCGGCAAAGCAAAAAGCTCAAGCGTCGAGCTTCTCATCTTCCGGATGATTGTAACCCTCTTCGTCCTGCCGCGGCACGAAGTTGCCTTGCGTGGGCGACGGCGTGGTCGGACGCTTCTGCACCGTGTGCTGGAACAACATGTTCATGAACAGATACATCGGCTTGGTCTTGATCACCAAGGCGCGCGCGGGTTCCTTCGGGCTCGCATTGAAGTGCTGGTGCACGCAATTGTTATGCACAATCGCGACGTCGCCCGCCTTCCAGTCGTAGCGGATGCCGTCGTGAATCTCATAGCCCGACCCGTCGAGAATGTAGAAGGCCGCCTCGTTGACATGGCCGTGCTTCTGGGTGGTCCCGCCGGGCGCATATTCCTCGAGATGAATGTGAAGCGTCTGCGTGCGGCCATCCTCCGGCTCCACGTAGTGGCGGCTGAAATGCTGCGGGCCGCCGTCGAGCTTGAGCTCCTTGCCCTTGATGACCCGCGGCATCGCCCGCAGCCGGCCGAGCTCGTCCTTGAGGCTGTAGGCCCCGGACAGTTGCCGGACGAAAACCCGTTCCTTGTCCGGATCGTGCTGTTTTTCACCCATGTCTTTCACCCACTATGTATGCTCCTTTGCGATCCCGCGTCATTGCGGCAAGGATCGGATCGATACGAAACTAACCTAATTTGCCCGGTTCCGCCAAAGGCATCATGGGAATAAAGTCATCGTGCCATCGGCGAATTCAAGGCCATAGCGCCGCCTGCCGCAATGCCCTCGAAATGAGCGATTCATGAGCCGTAGCTAGTCGTTGCGAGCTTTTGTTACAAGCTCGATACAGCCGGAGAGCAGCGGTCGGTTGCGCCTAACGCCGCGCCCGCTCGACCTCGTCCTTGAGCTGGCCCCAGATGCCGTACACGATCTTGCCATAGCGCGGGTCGTTGCGCAGCTCGAGCACGTTGCGCGGCCGCTCGAGCGAGACGTCGATGACGGTCTTGGCGCGGCCCGGGCTCGCGGTCATGACCATGATCTTGTCCGCCAGGGTCACCGCCTCGTCGACGCTGTGGGTGATGAACACCACGGTCTTCTTGTCGACCTCCCAGATGCGCAGCAGCTCCTGTTGCAGGATGGTGCGGTTCTGCTCGTCAAGCGCCGAGAACGGCTCGTCCATGAGCAGGACTTCGGGGTCGTTGGCAAAGGCGCGCGCGATCGATACGCGCTGGCGCATGCCGCCGGAGAGCTGATGGGGGTAGTGGTGCGCAAACTGGGTGAGGCCGGTACGGTCGAGATAGCGCCCGACCGCTTGCGCGATCTCCTGCTTGGGCGCCTTGCGCATCTTCAGGCCATAGGCGGCGTTCTCCCATACGGTCATCCACGGAAAGATCGAGTCGCCCTGGAACACCATGGAATATTTCGGCCGGCCCGACGCCGGATCGCTGATCTCCACCTCGCCGCCGGTCACCTGCTCAAGCCCGCCCAGGATGCGCAGCAGCGTGGTCTTGCCGCAGCCCGAGGGCCCCACGATCGCGAAGAAGGTGCCTTCCTCGATGTCGATCGACACGTCGTCGATCGCCACCAGGGAGCGGAACCGCTTGATCAGGTGCTTGATCCGAATCTTCACATGACGTTGCGGCCGTGCGGCCAGATCAGCCGTCATACGTCGGCCTTCCACCGGATCAGCCAGCGCTCGACCTCGTTCAGCAGGAGGCTGATCGCAAAGCCGATCAGCGCGATCACGAACAATCCGACATACATCTTGGCGACCGCGAACGTCTCCCATGCGCTCCAGATCATGTAACCGATGCCGCTTTTCGCCCCGACCATGCGAGCCCGGCGCCGAGCTTCACCCCGGTCATGATGAACGGCAGCGCGCCCGGGAGCGCGATGGTGCGGAACGTATCCCAGGGCGACGCCTTGAAGCTCTTGCCGACGTCCAGATAGATCTGGTTGATCTGCAGCACGCCGGCGGTCGCGTTGATCGCCATCGGATAGAACACGCCGATCGCCACCATCATCACTTTCGACATTTCGCCGAGCCCGAAGATCAGCAGGATGAGCGGCAGCAGCGAGCTTTTCGGGATCGGATAGGTCGCCACGATGAGCGGATCGACCAGCGCGCGGATCGGCCGCCAAATCCCCATGGCGATCCCGATCACGATCGCCGGCACCCCGCCGAGCAGAAAGCCCAGCACGATCCGCTGCAGGCTGATCAGCACGTTCTCGGTCAGCTCGCCGGTTCGCGCCATTTCGATGAGCTTGCCGATGATCGAGCTCGGCGCCGGGAAAAAACGCACGTCGATCAATCCGGTCTCGGCCGCCAGCTCCCAGGCCAGCAACAGGCCGAGCGGCGAGGCGATGCTGAGAATCCGGTCGCGCCGCCTTGCCGCGAGCCGCGCCTGCTCGCCGATGTCGACGGCCCGGGTCGGTGGCTTGGCGAGATCGACCACATCGGAAGCGCTCATCGCCGTCCTCTCCCTGCCGCAATGAGGCTCTTATAGAGCGCGCAAAATGAGCGCACCAGATCGATCGCAACCGCGCCGCGGAAGCAAGATGCGGTGTATGGCCGCGCGACTACGTAAGGGACGCAGGGCCTCTCACTCCTTCTCCCCGTGCGAAGTCGGGCTTGCCCGACTTCGCCACTATAGATGGCCGAAGTCGGATAAATCCGACTTCGGCTGGAGAAGGTGGGATGAGGGGGCTCCGGCGGTGCGATATGGAATCATCGTAACCCCCTCACCCCACCCTCTCCCCTTCGGGGCGAGGGAGTGAAGCGCCGTGCCCGTCCGGCTTTCTGTCCGAAAACGCGACAATGCAAAAATGCTAGCGCGGCGTCGAGCAGGCGCTGAGCTCAGCTCACCGGCGCCATGGTGCGCGGATCGATGTCGCGGGCATGCAAGGCCATCGCGATGAGTGCCGAGCCGCCGAACACCATGTTGATGCCGACCAGGAGCCCCAGGGCCCAGGCCGCCGTGCCGGGAAGCCCGATGAAAATGATCGCGGCCACGATCAGGTCGACGACGCCGCTCGCCAGCATCCAGCCCCACCGCCCCGACAGCTCGCGTTTGTGCTCGAGCGCGTACATGATGCTGGCAATGCCCTCGATCGTGAAGAACACGATAAGGATCAAGGTGAGCGAGAGCACGCCGCTCAGGGGCCAGACGAGCAGCACGATGCCGGCGGCAATTCCGAGCACCGCCGAGGCGAGCGACCACCAGAAGCCCGGCGCATGGCGCATCCAATAGGTCGTGATCAGCCCAAGAATGCCGCTGATGAGAAAGAGCCAGCCGAAGAGGATTTCAACCGCCAGCGTGGCGATCGGCGGCACCACGATCGCGAGCAGGCCGAGTACGACAAGAACGATCCCCTCGACCAGAAAAAGCACCCAATGCTCGTGCAGCGATGTCGCCACCGCGCGCTGGATTTGCTCGATGTTGGGTTGATTCATCGTCATGGCAGGCCTCCCTGGGATTGTTGCGCAATCGACGCGAGATTTCGATGGCCGGGTCGCCGCCGCGTACTCTATCGGTGTAACGAAACGCGCACAATGGAGCCGCGGTTCCGATAGCAAGCGGATCGATCGCTCAGGAGGCCTGCTTGCGTCCCGCGCCCGGCGCATTTGCGCTCACGGCTTCGTCTTCGCCCTCGCGCTCGCCGCCCGCATCCGACTCGGCGCAAGCCGCATCCGCGAGCGCCCGGCCGATCATCACCAGCAGCGGCCCGGCCCAGCGATGACCGCTTGCTCCGGCCGCGTCGCCGAGGCGACCGCGATGGCCGGCGTCTCGGGCGCCAGGCCGTGCGCGATCGCAGTGTCGGCCAGCTCACGGATGGTCTTGCCCGGCATATAGACGATCGTGGTCGCGGTTGGATCGGCGAGGCTTTGCCAGTCGATATCCGCCGGCAGACGGCCGTCGGCCGCATGGCCGGTGACATATTGCACGCGTCGCGAAACCTTCCGGTGCGTGAGCGAAATGCCGAGACGGCTGGCGGCGCCCTGGGCGGCGCTGATGCCGGGCACGACCTCGACCGCAAGGCCGGCGGCGCGGCAGGCCTCGATCTCCTCGCTGGCGCGGCCGAAGATCATCGGATCGCCGCCCTTGAGCCGCACCACGCGCTTGCCGGCCTTGGCGAGCGAGATCATCAGCGCGTTGATCTCGTCCTGCTTGCACGAAGGGCCATAGCCGGTCTTGCCGACCAGCATCTTCTTCGCCTCGCGGCGGGCGAAATCGAGGACGCCCGGAGCGACCAGGTCGTCGATCAGGATCACGTCGGCGGATTGCAGCGCGCGCACCGCCCGCAGCGTCAGCAGCTCGGGGTCGCCGGGGCCGGCGCCGACCAGGGTCACCGAGCCGTGCTCGGCGGCTGCGCTGCCTTCGCGCGTGAGCGCCATATAGGCGTCGAAGTCGGCGGCGGCCGGCTCACGATCCGGATGGGTCACCGCCTGCGCGGTGAACACCTGCCAGAAACGGCGCCGCGCCGGAAACGAGAGGCCCGACGATTGCACGGCACGGCGCCAACGCCGTGCCGCGTCGGCCCAGCGGGCGAAGCCGAGCGGGATCAGCGCCTCGAGCTTGGCGCGGATCGCCTGCGCGAAGACCGGCGCCGCCCCATCGGTCGAGATGCCGATGACCAGCGGTGAGCGGTTGACGATCGAGCCGAAGGAGAAATCGCAGAAAGCCGGCTTGTCGATCACATTGACCGGCACACCCGCGGCGCGCGCCGCGGCGGCGAACGCGCCCGCCTCGCCGTCGGTCGCGAAGGCGCCCACCGCGATCGCCGCGCCGGCGAGGTCGGCGGCCTGCCAGCCCCGCGCATGGATGACGACGGCGTCAATCACGTGATCCGATTGTTCGGAACGGGGCTGCTCGGTTGCGACCGCGCGCAGCTCCTCGGAGACGTCCGCGGCGAACACCTCGACCTTGGCGCCGGCGGCCGCAAGCAGCTCAGCCTTCCAGGCCGCGGCCGGGCTGCCGCCCGCGACCACCGCGCGCTTGCCGGCAAGGCCGAAAAAGACCGGCAGCCGGGCCAGGGATTCCATGCGCGGCGTGCGGGTCTCAGAGGGGATGCGCGATGCGCTCATCAACGATGATCCTTTTCAGCTCCGGCAGGCACGAACCGCAATTGGTGCCGGCGCGCAACGTCCGGCCGATGTCCGCGACACTGGTTGCGCCACCGCTGTTGACGGCCTCGCGCACCGCATCGAGCCCGACTTGGAAGCAGGCGCAAACGACCGGCCCGGTCTCCCCCATATAATAGTCATTGCTGTCGGTTTTTGACATCCGTCTTCCGCCGTCTTCCGCTGCCGCCAGGCCGGCAAGGTCCCATTGCGGTGCTGCTTCTCCTGCCGGCGCGACGCAGAGGTACCCCTCGAGTTGGCCGTCCAGGAAGGCCGCCACGCGATAGACGGGACCGTCGAGCCGCTCGGCCAGCCGCGCATCGCCTCCCAACCAGCGGTAGGCGAAATCGTGCCAGAACATGGGGCCTTGGCTGGTCGCCAGCCGATATTCCACCCCTTCGGCCACCGCGACCCTGGCCCACCAGGTTCCCCCCGGCAGCGCCAGGGCGGCTCGCGTCCGGGTAAAGCCGCGGAGGGCGAAATCGACCGGAGCAATGGTGGCCGGAGTGGCCTTCGCCTCAGGCTGGCCCGAATAGGGGTCGGTCCGCGCCGAAACGAGCTCGCCGATGCGGGCGCAGGACGCCGTCTCGGCGCTCCAATGGATCGGCACGAACAGCGAGCCCGGCCGCTGATTGTCGGTGACCATGACCTTGAGGATGCAGGCACCGTGCTCGGTCGAGACCCGGGCAAAGCCCCCCTCGGCGAGGCTCATGATGCCGGCATCCAGCGGATGCACCTCGACGAAGGGCTCCGCCAGATGGGCCGCCAGCCGGGGGCTTTGGCCCGAACGCGTCATGGTGTGCCATTGGTCGCGAATCCGTCCGGTGTTGAGCCGGAACGGGAATGCGGCGGAGGTGGCTTCCTGCAACGCAGGCGGTTCGGGCGGCACGAACCGGGCCTTGCGGTCGGGCGTGAAGAAGCCGCCCGCGGCGAAGAAACGCTTTTCGCTTTGCGGCGCGCCCGGCTGCGCGCCCGCGCGCACCGGCCATTGCACCGGCTCGAGCGCATCGTAGTCATGGTCTGAAATGGTCGCGAGGCCACCGATATCGAAATCGCGCGTACCCTCGTTCTCGAAACCGGACAGCGCCGCGTGCTCGCGGAATACATCGGCTTCCGAGCCAAAGGAAAAGGCGTCGGCAAAGCCCAGGCGCTGCGCCACCGCCGACACGATCCACCAATCCGGCTTGGTCTCGCCGGGCGGCGGCAGGAAGGCCCGTTGGCGCGAGATGCAGCGCTCCGAATTGGTGACCGTTCCATCCTTCTCTCCCCAGGCGGCGGCGGGCAAGAGCACATGGGCGCCCGCGTTCACCGTATCGTTGGACAGCACGTTCTCGGAGACGACCAAGAGCTCGAGCGTCTTGAGCGCCGCCCGCATGGCGCCCGCGCGCGGCAGCGACACCGCCGGATTGGTCGCCATGATCCAAAGCGCCTTGATCTCGCCGCGCTCGATTGCCTCGAACATCGCCACGGCCTTGCGGCCTTCCCGCCTGGCGATGCGGGGCGCGTTCCAGAAGCGGCGCACGCAGTCGACCTCCTCGGGGGCGAAGCCCATATGGGCGGCCAGCTGGTTGGCGAGCCCGCCCACCTCCCGGCCCCCCATGGCATTGGGCTGCCCGGTGAGCGAGAACGGTCCCATGCCGGGCCGTCCGATCCGTCCGGTGGCGAGGTGGCAATTGATGATGGCGTTGACCTTGTCGGTGCCTTGCGCCGATTGATTGACGCCTTGCGAGAAGCCGGTGACGGTGCGCGCACTGGCATAGAACAGATTGAAGAACTGGGCGATGTCGGCTTCCGCCACGCCACACGCGCGGGCGGTCGCGGGCGCATCGGGCGCGATCGCGCGCGCCTGTGCCAGCGTCTGCGCAAAGCCGGTGGTATGCGCTTGCACGTAAGCGGCGTCGAGCGCCCCGCGCTCGGCCAGATGGACCAGCAACCCGCAGAACAGCGCCGTGTCGGTTCCGGGCGCAAGGCCAAGAAACAGATCGGCCTCTTGCGCCGTCACCGTCCGGCGCGGATCGATGACCACGATGCGGGCGCCGCGTTGCGCCTTGTTGCGCATGATGCGCTGGAACAGGACCGGATGGCACCAGGCGGCATTGGAGCCGACCAGCACGATCAGGTCGGCGAGATCGAGATCCGCGTAGGTGCCCGGCACGGTGTCGGCCCCGAAGGCGCGGCGCTGACCGGCGACCGAAGACCATTGGCCGAGCCGATGAAGCCTTTCATCAGCTTGTTGGCGACGTAATAGTCTTCGGTCAGGAGCTGGCCGGAGAGATAGAAGGCGACCGCGTCGGGCCCATCGCGTTCGATGATCGCCCGAAATCCATGGGCGACCTGGTCGAACGCCTGCGTCCAGCTGGAGCGTGCGAGCACCCCGTCCGTCCGCCGCAGCATGGGATGAAGCAGGCGTCCCTCGAGGCCGACCGTCTCGCCCAGCGCCGAACCCTTCGAGCAGAGCCGTCCAAGATTCGCCGGATGGGCGGGATCGCCCGCAATCGCGGCGCCGCCGCGCCCGTCCGGCTGCGCCAGCAGGCCGCAGCCGACCCCGCAATACGGGCAGGTCGTGCGTACCGTGGGGGCGAGTGGCGCCGAGGCGTTCATGACGACCCGGGCAGACATGATCGGGGACGATCCGCAGCTCTGCCCGCAGGCGCCGCGGGGTTCGCGTGTGTCTCAATACACATCTTGCTGATAGCGCCCGCTTTTCTTGAGCTCGGCCACGAAGGTGATGGCCTCGCTGGTCGAGCGCACCCCGAATGCGGCGACGATCTCGATCAGCGCTGTCTCCACGTCCTTGGCCATCCGCTTGGCGTCGCCGCAGACATAGACATGCGCTCCCTCGGCCAGCCACGCCCAGAGGTCGCGGCCGACGTCGCGCATGCGATCCTGGACATAGATTTTCTCGGCGGCGTCGCGCGACCAGGCGAGCGTAAGGCGGGTGAGCACACGTGCCGCCTTCATTCCGGCAAGCTCGTCCTCGTAGAAGAAGTCGTAAGCGCTGTGCTGGTGGCCGAAGAACAGCCAATTGCGCCCGGGCGCCTTGGCGGCCATGCGCTCGTGGAGGAAAGCGCGGAACGGCGCGATCCCGGTGCCGGGGCCGATCATGATGATCGGCACGGACGGATCGGGGGGCAGCGCGAAGTGTGGCGCCCGCTGCACATAGGCCCGCACCTTGGCGCCGGGCGCGACGCGATCGGCGAAAAAGGTCGATGCGACCCCAAGCCGCGTGCGCTTGCCCACCGGATAGCGGACCGCATCGACGGTGAGCGCGAGGCGATGGGGATCGACCTTCGGCGAAGAGGCGATCGAGAAGAGCCGCGGCTGCAACGGATCGAGCGCCTCGATGAAGGCCTCGGGATCGGGGCGTATGCCGCGGAATTTTTCGATGGCCGCCAGCACGTCGAGCGTGTCGGCATCGCCGTCGGGATTTTCCCCGCTCGAGAGCGCCTTGGCGAGCTGCCGCCGCGCGCCGCCGGTGATGCAGGAGTAAAGCTGGAACAGCATATCGGGCGCCGGTCCGAGCGAAACGCCGTCGATGAGAACCTCGCGCAGCGTGCGGCCGCCGATCGGAAAATCCGCCGGTGCGGCGAGCGCCGCAATCACCGCGTCGGCGAGGCCGGGATCGTTGGCTGGAAATATGCCGAAGCAATCGCCCACCACATAGTCGATGGCGGAACCGTTCAGGTCGAGCTCGACGTGCCAGGTCTCCTTGGCGGACCCGGGCTTGTTGAGACGGGTGCGCGACAGAAAGGTGGCCGTGGTCGGATTGTCGCGCGAGCGGCCCGCTTGCGAGGGCGAAGCGCTGACGGCCGGCACCGCGGCGCCCGCAACGGCCGCCGGCTGGGCGCCGAGCTCCACGTAGAGCGTCTTGAGCATGCGGGCGGTCTCCTTGCCGCCCGGCACGCACAGGTTCAGACGCTCTTCCGTCTTGTGCGCTATGGCGTCGGAATAGTCCTGGCAATTGTAGCCGCACTGCCCGCAATCCTGTTGCGCCACGGCGGCCATCATGCGCCGGCGCAGCGGCCGGCCTGCGGCGAGCTTCATGCGCTCGGCCAAAGGCAGGGTCTGATCGTGCCAGGGCGCCTCCCCATCATCGCCTTCGGCGACCGCATCTTTCGGCTGCGGCAAGGCGCCCGACATCAGCGCGGCGGACTCTGCCGGCGACAAGGGCGTAACGCCGCCGCCGTCGACCGAGATCAGGCCGGCGAAGAAGCCGTTGAGCCAGGCGCGCTGCTCGGGCGTGAACGGCGCGCTTTCCGGCAGTAGGGACGGCGGCTGCGGCGGCGGCGGCGCAAAATTCATGACACCAGCTCCTGCTCCGCCATCTGCTTGATCGCCGCATCGTCATGGCGCCGCGTGAAGGCCAGAAAGGTTTCATCCTTCGATGCGCGCCCCACCAGATAGGCCTTGAGCAGGCGTTCGATGGTCGCCGGCACGTCCGCCGCCTTGACGTCGCGATAGATCTCGCGCGCCAGCGTTGCGTCGGGCCCGAAGCCGCCGCCGACCAGGACGTGGTAGCCCTCGATCTGCTCGCTGTCCTCGGTCTCCTGCACCTTGCAGGCGAGCAGCCCGATGTCGCCGACATAATGCTGCGCGCAGGAATTGGGACAGCCGGTCAGGTGGATGTTGATCGGTCCGTCGAGCGCGACGCGCGCCTCGCACCAGCGCGCGATCTCCTCGGCGTGGCGCTTGGTGTCGGAGGCGGCGAACTTGCAGCCCATGTTTCCGGTGCAGGCGACGAGGCCGGCGCGGATCGCGCTCGCGCGGGTGGAAAGGCCCAGTGCCTCGATCCCGCGCTCCGCCTCGCCGATCCGCTCCGATGGAACGCCGGAGATCAGCAGGTTCTGCCAGACCGTGAGGCGCAGCTCGCCGTCGCCGAAATCGCGCGCAATGCCGGCCAGGCCGCGCATTTGCGCGACCGTGAGCTTGCCGACCGGCAGCACCACCCCGATCCAATTGAGCCCGCCCTGCTTCTGCGCGTGGACCCCGATATGGGCGGCGCGATCGAAGGCGGGACGCGGTTCCAGCGCCTGTGCTTGAACGCGCGTCAATGGGCGACCGAGCTTCTCCTCGACCAAGGTGAGGAATTTCTCCATGCCGAATCGGTCGAGCACGAATTTGAGCCGCGCCTTGAGCCGGTTGGTGCGGTCGCCGTGATCGATGAAGACGCGCACCACCGCGTCCGCCACCTGCGTGGCCTCGTCAGGCTTCACCACTACGCCGGTCTCGCGTCCGAAATCCTTGTGACCCGTGATGCCGCCGAGCAGCAGGCGAAACCAGACGCCGGGCTCGAGCCCGAAGCCGTCCTTCACGGTGACAGCCTGGAAGCCGATATCGTTGGTGTCTTCGAGCACCGGGATGATGCCGCCGCCGTCGAACCCGACATTGAACTTGCGCGGGATGCCGTAGAGCGCGCGCTCGTTGAGGATGTGGAAATGCCATTCGCGCGCATAGGACCGCGTGTCGATCAGCTCCTGCGGATCGATCCCCGCCGTCGGGGTGCCGGTGACGTTGCGGATATTGTCGGCGCCGGAGCCGCGCGAGCACAGGCCGAGATCGAGGATCGCCTCCACCATGGCCACCGCATTCTTGGGCTCGATCTCGCGGACCTGCAGGTTGGCGCGCGTGGTGACGTGCGCGTAGCCGCCGCCATAGCGCGCGGCCAGATCGGCCAGGCCCGCGATTTGCCAATGCTTGAGGATGCCGTTGGGGATTCGCAGTCGGCACATGTAGGATTTCTGATTGGGGGCGGCATAGAACAGGCCGAAGAACCGCCAGCGGAAATTGTCATCGGGTTTGGGCGGCTCGTTGTTGGCGGCCTGGGCCTTGAGGCGCTCGTAGCCGTCGAGCGGATGCAGCTCGCGCTTGAACCTCTCCTGGTCGGAAAGCCTTTTCCCCTCCGCGAGAAAGCGATCCTGCGCCTTGATGTGGTCGGCGTCCGGCCCGATCGGCTCCGCCGCGGCCGCCGCGCCGTGACGGCCGTGCGCGCTACGCGCGATCTGAAGGCCGGATGTGAAGCCTTCGAGATAGCGTTTCTGCTCGGGGGTGAAATCGCCGGACATGCCTCATCCGATGCCATGGCTCCGTCGACGCACCGGCCCGCTAATGCGGCGCACCCGCGCTGCCGGTGGTCGCTCTTTGTGCTGGTCTCACACACGTGCCTCGGCGAGACTTGCCGTGCGCGGCGAATAGCTCTTGCGCAGGTAGTACCACCACGTCAGCCCCAGGCAGGTCGCGTAGAACGCCAAGTAGATGACCAGCGCCAGATGTGGACCACCGGTTGCGGCAATCGACGCGCCGAAGCCGCGCGGGATCAGGTAGCCGCCGCAGGCGCCGACTGCGCCAATAAATCCGAGCGCGGCACCGCTTTCGATACTGGCCGCCTGCAAAGCCAGCGCCCGGCCTTGGTCCCCCGATCCTTTTGCCTTCTGAAGATTCTCCTCGCGAAAGATCGACGGGATCATCCGGTAGGTGGAGCCGTTGCCGATACCGGTCGTGACGAAAAGAATGAGGAACATCGTCAGGAAGCCGGTAAAGTCCTTGATCTCCACGAAGTACATGACTCCGAGCGTCGCGGCGCCCATGGCAACGAAATTCCAGAACGTCACGATCGCACCACCGACTTTGTCGGCCAGCAGGCCGCCGAGCGGACGCGAGAGGGAGCCCACGAGCGGTCCCAGGAAGGCGACGGCCACCGTGATCTCAGGGAATTGAGTCTTTATCAGCAACGGAAACGCGGCCGAGTAGCCGATGAAAGAGCCGAAGGTCCCGATGTAGATGTAAGACATGACCCAGGTATGCTTGCGCCCGACGATGGCGAGTTGGTCTTTGAACGTCGAGCGTGCCGAGGTGAGGTTGTTCATGAAGAGAGCCGCGCCGGCCACGGCGATGACGAGCGGCAGCAGCCACATCAGCCCGGCGTTCTGCAGATAGATGCCTCCGGAGGTGGGCGTTGCCTGGTAGAGATTGATGAGGCCGACGCCCATCAAGATCGGCGTCAGCAACTGTACGCCACTGACGCCGATATTCCCGCCGGCCGCGTTCAAGCCAAGCGCCCAGCCCTTCATGCGGTCCGGGTAAAAGAAGGAAATATTGGCCATGCTCGAGGCGAAGTTGCCGCCGCCGAGACCCGCCGTTGCGGATACCAACAGCATCAGCCCGAACGGTGTGTCGGGCTGGGTCACGAAATAAGCGAGTGCGATCGTCGGAATGAACAGCGCCACCGCGCTGAAGATCGTCCAGTTCCGGCCGCCAAACGTCGTTACCGCAAACGTGTAGGGAAATCGCATGAGCGAGCCGATCAGTCCGGGCAGTGCCACGAGCTGAAACAGTTGGTCGGTCGTGTAGTGAAAGCCGGCCTGTGGCAATTTGGTCGCGACGATGCTCCAGATCAGCCAGACCGAAAAACCGATATGCTCGGCCACAATCGACCAGATCAGATTGCGTCGCGCGATGAATTTGCCCTTGAAGTTCCAGTACTTCGCATCCTCCGGATTCCAGTCCGAAATCCAAGTGGTGGTTCGCTCGCTCATCTTAAGATGTCCCCTGGTTCGAATGATCGCTACGTCGGCCCCGGCGCGTTCCCTGTGGCTTAAAAAAAAGCCGCAGCCTGATAGGGCGCTTGGCGCTCCCTTCAGACAGCGGCGTTGCTTGTCGGCCCGTCGTTGGGCCCCGCGGTGCCGCTGATAGATCGCGGCGCCGTCCCGATCCGCTGCTATACAAGCTTCGTGCCAGCGCAGGTCTGGGCGGAAAAGACACGTTGGATCAGTTGCTTGGACTGATCTGGCGCTGGTTGAGAGAGTGTTAACGATGCCAATTTTGATTAGTCGGACCGCAGACAATGCAGCAATTTTGTGCAGTGCAAAAAACAGGCAGACGGTGATTAACTTACGTCAGCGGATGTTTGATCTTCCATGCCGCGATATGCACAGCGATGTCGTTGGCGTTGAATGCGGGTCCGGCGAACGCGCCGATGCCGTCGGCCGGCTCGCCCGTAAGGTCCGGATTGCCATTGCCGAGTGCGGCATCGAAGAGGTCGGGACGAAAGACCGCCTTCGCTGCGGCCAGCATTTCGGCCGAGAGCGGCGCCTGACCCCAACGCACCATCTGGGCGTAGAGCCATGCGGCCTGCACGTCATCAGGCCGCGCCGCGCCCTTGCGGCCGACAAGCAAATAGCGATCGCTCGGGCGCACCGCGCCGTCGGGAGCGATCTTGAGCCGGCCGTCGAGGGTGCGCCTGACCACTTCGCTGGCGACGCCGATGCGATTTGGCGCTGCCAGAAGGGCCGTGACCTCGTCACGGTTGGCGGTGTCCTCGACAAAGGCGGCGGCGCGGCGGTGGGCGCGCACCAAGCGCGTCAGCGCCGGCGCATTCTCCTGCGCCCAACGGCTGCGCACCGCCAAGAGCTTCTCGGTGGCGCGCTCGAGAATTTCCGAGACGAAATGCAAGATGAAGCCGACCTTAAGATCGACCGCGACCGAGTTCCACGGCGCCCCCACGCAGAAGCCATCCACCTGCTTGTTGGTCAGGCTCTCCACCATGTAGGGCGGCGGCAACACGACGAGGCGGACATCCTCATCGGGATCGACGCCGCCGGCCGCCATCCAGAACCGCAGGCCATAATTGTGCGAGGAGAACGGAAAGGTCATGCCGAAGGTGAGCGGGTCCTCGCCCTTGCGCTTGCGTTGCGCAACCACGCGGGCCAGCGCGCGCGCTGAGACCAGCGGATCGGCGATGTTGCCGTCCGCCGCCGCCGTGAGCGCCCCGTGCAGGCTCGGCGACACCGTGATGGCATTGCCGTTCACGCCGAGCGCAAGCGGGGCGATGATCGGCACCTTGACGTGGCCGAGGCCGAGGCTCGAGGCGATCGCCACCGGGGCCAGCAGATGGGCGGCATCGAAGATGCCGATATTGAGCTTGTCGCGCACATTCGACCAGGAGACTTCGCGCACCAGCTCGACCTCGAGCCCTTCGGCGGCGGTGAAGCCGCGATCGACTGCCACGATCAAGGCGGCCGCGTCGCAGAGCGGGATGAAGCCGATGCGCAACCGATGCTCGCTCATCTGAGCAGCTCCGCCGCGGTGACCACCGACTGGGCGACCTCGGCGATCTTGCGATTCTCGTTCATCGCCGTTCTGCGCAGCAGCGCATAGGCGTCTTCTTCCGAGATCTTCTTCACCTTCATGAGAATGCCTTTGGCCCGGTCGATCACCTTGCGGTCCTCGAGCGCGGTCTTGGTCTTTTCGAGCTCGGTCTGCAGCCGCGAGAAGGCGTGGAAACGCGAGATGCACAAATCGAGAATATGCTTCACCCGCTCTTTCCGGAGCCCGTCCACGATATAGGCGGAAACGCCGGCATCGACCGAAGCCTGAATGGAAGCCGAGTCGCTCTGATCGACGAACATGGCGATCGGGCGCTTCACCGCCCGGCTCACCTGGAACATCTGCTCGAGCACGTCGCGGCTCGGATTCTCCAAATCGATGAGAATGACGTCAGGATCGATGGCGTAGACCCGGGCCAGCAGGTTCGCGGTTTCATCGAGCCGCAAGACCTGGGTGAATCCGGCCTCGCGCAGCCCGTCGGCGAGGATCGCCGCGCGCACCGGGCTTTCGTCGACGATCACGATCTTCAGAGAGGGATCCATGGACACTAACTGCGCTTGGCGTTCTCGATGGCGGTCCAAACCCGAACCGGCGTTGCCGGCATGTCCACGTGGTCGATGGCGAATTCCTTGAGCGCGTCGACCAGCGCGTTGATCACCGCGGCCGGCGCCGGCGTGATGCCGCCTTCACCGCCGCCCTTGATGCCGAGCGGATTGCCGGCCGTCGGATCGAGCGCGAGCTCCACGTCGAAGCGCGGAACGTCGTCGGCCCGCGGCAGGCCGTAATCCATGAAAGAGGCGTTGATGACCTGCCCGCTGCCGGGATCGGTCGCAACTCCTTCGCAGAGCGCCTGGCCGATGCCCTGGACGATGCCGCCGTGCATCTGGCCGTCGACCAGCATGGGATTGATCGGCACTCCGACGTC
>WNFJ01299541.1_pt1 | contig 27987 bp, 25 predicted proteins | sample 5400461 | NCBI WGS metagenome assembly WNFJ01 (sample SAMN13153349, study PRJNA577476) | soil metagenome | isolation source: 115 cm saprolite on Douglas fir-dominated hillslope | place: USA:California | collected 2013-09-17
TCGTTCTTTTGATGTCCAGCGTAGCTAGTGTGCTTGCAAGAGCAGCCACTTGCGTTCTCCTGAGCCGTGGCTGAGCTTGATCTCGTTAGATGCTTGGGCCGCTCTTATTTGCTGTTGTCATCATCGCAACTGCCTTGTGGTATCGTGCCATGGGCTTTGAGAACGAACTTGGTTACCCAGTCTCGTTCGTGTGGCACAGGGCAGATCTACCAAACTTGTATCGGCTTTATCAGCGTCAGACCGACGAGGCAGAGAAGGCCCGCGTGTTCCGTCTTTTGGTGGCCCTATATGGCTCGCTTGCAGCTTTTCTACTGCTCATTCTTTTCCTTATTCTCAGCACGATGATATCCCAGTGAGCTTTTCACGCGCGCATCTAACCAATCGCTGGAGCCAACGGCCCCATTACGTTGTGAGTTGAGTGTGTTTAACAGTCTATTCGCTCGCACGAAAGATTTTTCGGCTGGTAATGTCTCAAATTTGACAGGAGACCTCGCGCATGGCCATTTAGTCTCATAGTGGAAACACAGGACACTGCGACGAAGCTGAGCCGCACGCGAGGCCTCAGGCCGTTCAAAAAAGGCCACGACCCGCGACGCAATCTCACTGGTAGGCCGAAGACGTTCGAACACTTCCGCGCAATATGTCAGCGTGTGCTTGGCGAATCTGTTGAGCTTGACGGCGAGACGATCCTGCGCGCCGAATTGCTGGCGAGAAATTGGGCAGTCAGTCGTGAGCCAGCATTGCAACGCGCTGTTGCCGAGTACGCGTTTGGGAAGGTTCCCGATAAGTTGCAGGCGGAAGGCTTAGAGAACAAAGTGACGCTCGTTTTGCATTATGCGCACGAGCGGCACGAAAAGCTGGCCGATGCGCCCGCCGTAAATGGCGAAGGAACTCGCAGGCCGTTGCTGACGGACGCCGACTAGCGGCCCGCTCCGATCAACCACGATCCAAGACGCGCCTGACCTTCACAGATGCCAATGTCCTGCGTAGTTACTGACGAGCTGCAAGATGAAACCGAAAACGAGCAGAATCACTCCCACACGATATAGAAACACGCGTCGTTTGTAGGCGTCGATTTGCTGCTGGTTTAGATCCTCTAAAACAAGTGTTTTGTGGCCTTTCGCCAATGCGGCTTTATCCACGAGATTGATTTCCGGCACAAAATACAAAAGCATTAATGCGCCGACTATATTGACGATGAGTCCGAGAGAATTGATGCAAGCACTATTCATTTGCGATCATCAATATCAGGTTCTTGTTGCCATGTGGAGCCAAACAGTATGCGGCCAGTGTGAAGTAGTGACGCTCGCAACTCCGATGCCGTGAGGCAGTGCCCGAAAGCCAAGATTTGCGCGATTTTGTGTTTTCAGCATGATGCGAGGGCGAGTGTTCGCGTGAACATAAACGGGCAAAAACGTGATTTCGCAGCCTCTAGGTTAGGATTCAGTTGTCAGCTGAGCGGGCAATCTTCAAGATCGACATCATGAAAGAATTTGACGGAAAGGTTGCGCTGGTAACCGGCGGAGGATCGGGAATCGGGCGAGCGACGGCGCTCGCGTTTGCCTCGCGAAGGGGCGCGGGTCGTTATCGGTAATCGCAACGTTCAGCGCGGTGAGGAAACGGCCCAGATGATTCGTGATGCCGGCGGAAAAGCGAGTTTTCGGCGGACGGATGTTTCGGTCGCAGCTGATGTCAAGGCGCTGGTCGATCATGCTGTGGCGACGCACGGCCGGCTCGATATCGCTTTTAACAACGCCGGCACCGAGGGCGAGATGCAGCCCACGCTCGTCGATCAGACTGAAGCCAACTTCGACGCGGTGATGGACGTTAATGTCAAAGGCGTCTGGCTCTCGATGAAGTATGAGATCCCGCGAATGTTGGAGCAAGGCGGCGGCGCAATCGTGAACTGCTCGTCGGTCGCAGGCGTAATCGGATTCCCGGGAATTGGGATCTATGTTGCCTCGAAACACGCTGTCATCGGTCTGACGAAAACCGCTGCGTTGGAATATTCCGCGCAAGGAATTCGCATCAACGCGGTCAACCCAGCCGTGATCGACACAGAGATGGTCGATCGCCTCACGGATGGCATGAATATGAAAAAGGATGATCTTACCACGTTCCATCCGATCGGGCGCATCGGTCGGGTTGAGGAAGTGGCCGAAGCTGTTCTGTGGCTATGTTCCGGTAAGTCGTCTTTTGTGACCGGCCACAGTTTGATCATCGACGGCGGATTCACGGCCCGCTAAGGCGGCCGCAAAGCAACGATTTGCAAATCCTCACGTGAAATTTGTCCGGATAAATCGCGGACTGGCGTGATGGGGAGCAAATGACAAGCGGACGGGTGTTCTCTCGTTGATATTTGCGATTGTCACGACGAGCCGTGGGGGCGTAGCCTTTTGTGCCAAACTGATAATCGAGGCGTCATTTAAAGCACCTGATGCAGAGAAAATGTTCTTCTCTTGCGGTGCAATTCTGGCGGACAATCACGGCTTCACATTGAACAGCGACAAATTAATTAATCGCCGGATTCGTTCGCGCTGGATTGTCCTGCTCGTTGTTGCGCTCTTTTTTTTGAGTGGACAGTGGGGAAACGCCGATCCGGTGGGAGATTTTTTCAAAAAAGTTGGCCAGTCAATTTCGAAGGCATTCCAGCCTCAGCCGGCGCGCCCTCAAACCACGAAGCCGGCGCGGGCCTCCCGGCGACCTACTTCTCGGGAATCAAATGCCGTCCAGACGGCCGCGACTCCGAGTGCAATCCAGGAGCCATCAAAACCTGTTAAAGAAGAGAGGTTTGCTCCCACTGTGTTGCCGGCTTCAGCTGCCCCGACGGAAAAGGCAAAAGGAGATATGCCTTATGGAATTCCCGTCCCAGGCCAGAAAGGCATGGTCATAAGTCCTTACTTACCGGAGGGAACTTACATCGATGTCAGTGCTTTTGCCCCCGGGTCCGCTGTGAGAGATCCATACACAGGAAAGATTTTCCTGGTGCCGTAAATTCGGTTGTTCGCTGGGGTTAATCGGATTTTTCGATGCCGATTATTTTCCAAAGTTTGTATGGTTCGGTGCGAGTCGATTTGCCGTTGACGGCCACGAATGCGGCAACAAGGACGCGTGCGTTCATATAACAAGAACGCGCCGCGTGTTGCCGACAGTTTGGATTAACTAGGTATTCTTCACTCGAGGTTCGTCTGGATAAAGCGCGGACTGGCGTGGATGTCCCGCCTTCGCTGAAGCGACGGCGCGGCAGGTGATCTAAAACTCAGCCGCGGCAAGGCACCGACGTGTCACAAGTTCGTCTGGATAAATTTCCGGCTCGCGTGAATATCAATCTGACGAATTACTGTGTCCCCGGAGTTAACGAATCGATGCGGCGTGTTGGCAGGAATGATCACGATTCCGCCCGCGTTCACGTCGCGCGTTTCGTTTCCAACGGTGATGTTGGCACAGCCTTCAAGGGTGAATGCGATCTCCACGTAGGGATGCGTGTGCAACGGCGGACCTTGTCCCGGTTTCGCATTGACGATGTAGGCTGAGACGGGCGAGTCATGTTTCTCCCCGTGAAACTCGTGCGACATTCCAACAAACGGCAGCTGTTCGAGGTTGATGAAGCTCATATGCCACTCTGCATCTGTCAGGAACACAGGAAGCGAGGATTACGAAGTAAAAGACAAAGAATGGCGGCCTACGGTCAGACCGCAGCGTGTGCCGAAGGACGGACGTCAGACATCACACGTTAATGTGCGTCCGCCGAAGCAGGGATGGCCTCGTTCCCTGGACATTTGGCGGTGTTTGTCACAAATGCCGACGGTGAGGCGAAGTTCACACCGGTTCGCCGCTTTAGGACGAGTACCGAATCGGTGATAGCGTTCCACCATAGATTTTGTTAAGCATGGATTTGTGAGAAGCCGCGAAGGCAATGCGAAATAAGGAGCAAAAAGGAGATCTGAGCGTTCAAGCGGTTGCCGGCACGCACGTTGTACTACTTGGCATGGACTTATCCGAGGCGAAATGCCCGGGCTTGCTCGGCTTCGCTTTGCGGCGAGAAGATCATACTGAGGGAGAGAAATACTGGCTGTCGGGATACAAGACGTTCGCCAGCGTAGAGCCGTCTCCGCCTCCAGGGATTCTTTATTCAACGCGACAGCATCCTATCCAAGGTTTCACCTGGTCGGATTTTTCTGCAAAACCGGAGCACGACTACACCTATGAAGTGTTTGCTCTGAGAGGCACGCCGGCCAGTCCGGAAGAGTCTGAAAAGGTGGCGGTGAAGATTCACACTGAGAGCGAACACGGCAGAACGCATCATGTGCATTTTAATCGCGGCGCGGCAGCATCCCAGGAATACACACGCAGATTTGGTGACAAACGGCCCGAGCAAGTAGGACCTGCAGCGTTCACGTGGCTTTCGCGTGGCGCAGCCGAATCAATTGCGAACTTCATCGGGCGCGCGGTTGATCCCGGTTGGGGACTGCGCGTCGGCGCCTATGAATTCACAGATGAAAAGGTGCTAACAGCGCTAGGCGCAGCTCGGGACCGCGGCGCGGACGTGGCGGTGCTGTATCATGCGCGAAATGACGAACAAAAAATCAGCAACGAAGAAGCGATCCAGCAGTTCCACTTAGAGAATATTTGCCAACCGCGCAATGCGCAGGGCCTGACGCTTTCACACAACAAGACCATCGTTTTGACCAAGAATGGCGCTGCGCAAGCAGTGCTCACCGGTTCAACGAATTTCAGTGTCGGAGGAATTTATGGGCACAGCAATGTCGTTCATATTTGTGAGAGGAACGACGTTGCGGCGGACTATCTATGGCTGTGGAATGAGCTGAAGAAGAACACTCCGAAATCTGCCGATGCCGGTGTGCTGGTTGGAAAGACTCCGCTTCCAGACGATCCGCTCGCAGCACAAATCACTCCCATTTTTAGTCCACGTGATACTCTGCAAGCATTGGATTGGTATGCGGAGCAGGCCAAGGGAGCGAACGACGCGCTGTTCATGACCTTTGCATTCGGCATGAACCAGCGGTTCCAAGACGCTTATCGCACTGGCAACGCCAAATTACGTTACGCGTTGATGGAAGCGATGAGCGGACCGACCCGGACCAAGGAACAGAGGTTAGCCAACGAAGCTGCAATCATCGCTCTGAGAAGAATGCGGGAAAATAAGTTCGCGATTGGATCGCGTTTGGGTAAGGGCGCATTCAACCATTGGCTCGTGGAACAGCTCTCCGGATTAAATGTCCACGTGAGATATCTGCATACAAAATACATGCTCGTCGATCCTTTGGGCGCGAATCCGCTCGTGGTTTCCGGCTCGGCGAACTTCAGTGATGCTTCTACCACTGACAATGACGAGAACATGCTAATCATTCGCGGCAACTCGCGGGTTGCCGATATTTATCTTGGCGAATTCATGCGTCTGTATCGACACTTCGCATTTCGCGACTGGCTCACCCAACATCCGGAAGCCGATGAAGTACAAGTCAGTCATCTGGACGAAACCGATCAGTGGTGGAAACACTACTTTGGCGATGGCTTCGAATCCCGGCAACGCAGCTACTTTGCCAGCTAGAACGTTGCGGAAATTTCACAATGAAGAAAATCGATTGTACCCCGTTGTCTTTTTGCGCTGTTACTGATCACTGGCCTTTGCGGCTGCGAAAAGAAAGCCGGCGAAGCAGTCGTAATCGGGAAGGACTATGTCCCGGCGGCAAAACAAGGCGAGGAACTCAACGACGAGCGGCCGACCAATCACGAACAATGGATCGTGAAAGTTCGGATGCTCGATAACAGCCGTACGATCCAAGTCCGTGCCGATCGAGGGCAATGGGAGAAATTGCGCGAAAACGATCGAGTCAAAGTTGCGTATCGCACAGGCAAATATACCGGAACGGTTTGGGATGCCGAGATTAAGTAAGAAATCCGGCGGTGTGTTTTTCTTGTTAAAGTCTGAATTCCGCTCACCGCTGTGCGGAGACTTGCGAATCCGTCTTCGCGATCGGTTCGTAAAATCGCAGCGCCTCGATGTCGCTGCCGAGGTCGCGCAGAGGATAGAAACCTTTCGCAGCGCCGGCGCCTGGGTCGCGCACGAGATAGTCGAACCCATCCTTGCCGGCAATGACCACAAAATGCGTGACGCCACTTTGTAACCGCACGCGCACAATTACGGGATTTCCACGGGCGATGTTCGAATCGATTAGTTGATATGAGGGCAAGTCTTCGTACGCGTGCCGCACGCGGTCAGGCGCGAACCACGCCGCGCGGTCCCAATAAAGCCAGCCGTTCTCGGTATAGCCGTCAGCGGATGTTAGGAACCAGTTTAACTGCTGCGGATCAATCACAATGCCATAAGACTTGAACACCATGGCCGCAGCGGCCACGGCGCAACCTTCACCGCCGAGGGTGCCGTTGGCTTCGACTCCACCCAGCGGATCGTTGCCCCATTTTTCATCGGACTGGCGAAATGACGGCACGGCCAGCTCGACGCGATGAAAAAAATAACATCCGCCCCGCGGCGACAGTTTTCGTTTCCAAGTCCAATCGATATAAACGCCTAGCACCGCAGAGAGCAGGACAAGAAAAGCAACGACGAAAAGTAACCGGCGCTTCACAGCACCAAAGTGTAGAGACGGCTGCTCGCCGCGCCATAGCTAAATGCGAAGGCGGGCGTCAGCCGCAAATTTTGGGGTAACTTAGCAACGTCCGTGAAATGATGATTTGTGTTTTGGTCAATTCGGGCGATACTGCGGACTTATTGGATTACACTGTTTCTTCACTGCGCGGTAGATCGTCAGGTGAGCGTCGCTCATTGGTGGTTTGAAACCCGATTCACGGGAACGGCTATGTAGCTCGGTAGTTTTTCCAAATTCAAAACACAATGAAAATGTACGTAGGTAATCTCTCTTTTGAGAGCACCGAGAACGATCTTCAGGATCTGTTCGAACAACACGGCACCGTCAACGAAGTCCATTTGATGATGGACCGGTTCACGGGCAAATCACGCGGGTTTGCGTTCGTCACAATGAACGATGGCGCACAAGCCAACGCCGCGATGAGCGCGCTCAACGGCAAGGAACTTAACGGCCGCCCGGTAACTGTTAACGAAGCGCGCCCACGCGAAGAGCGTCCGCGTCCTTACGGCGGCGGCGGCGGCGGGAAGCGTTCGTTCGCAGGCAACCGTCGCTAGAGCTCAAAAAGCCGATAGTTGACAGCTGATAGTTAAGGGCGGGCGGAATTCCGTCCGAAATTAGCGATCAGCAATCAGAAATCAGCAACCAGAAATTAGAAACAAGCATGATAGATACTGAGAAAGCGATCACGATCGAGGGCAGGATTATGTCGGTCCTTCCGGGAACCATGTTTCGCGTTGCGCTTGCGAACGATCACCTGGTTCTTGCGCACATCTCCGGGAAGATGCGCAAGAGATTTATTCGCCTTACGATTGGCGATCGAGTAAGAATGGAGATGTCACCCTACGACACCGCTAAGGCGCGAATCGTGTATCGACTCTGACATGCCTACAAGATTCTTTTTCGATCCGCCGCGACGGCCAAAAGCAAAGCCTGGCCCCAACATCAAAAGCTTGCTCGTGCGTTGTCCTTCCACGTCAAGACTGACCGATACTGGGAGAACAATCGAAGAAAAACGCTGGGCAACGGCGAAACTCAAAAAACAAAAGTTCACCTGCGAACACTGCGGCAGCGTACATACCTGGGAAAAGGAAGACGTTATTCTCGGCCGGTTTCAGTAAGCGGTGATACTATCCAAATTCGCGTCCTTGATTTTCCGTATTCCCGCCAGCCGCATTAATTGGACGACAAGTTCGTTCTTGATCGGCACATTTGTTCTCACCCTCACGGCGGTGCCGCTGTACCTATGGTATTTCGGTGTTGCTTGGTTCCACCTCGGCCTTTTCGCAGCGATGCTGGCCGCGACCGGCTTCAGCATCACGCTCGGTTATCACCGTCTGTTTTCGCACGCGACTTTCCGGGCGAAACTGCCGGTGCGCCTGTTCACACTGGTCTTCGGCGCCGCTGCGTTTGAGAATTCTGTCCTCATGTGGGCAAGCGAACACCGTCGCCATCATAAACATGTGGATCACGACGAAGATCCGTACGACATCACCAAAGGTTTTTTCCACGCCCACATTGGTTGGCTGTTGTTCAAACTCTTGCCGCAGCCGCCGTTCGATAACGTTGCCGATCTAAAGAAAGATCCGCTGGTGATGTGGCAACATCGACATATTAACTTGCTCGCGGTGCTGATGAGTTTTGCTTTGCCCACGTTGCTCGGCGCGTGGTGGAACGGATGGGTCGGCGCGCTCGGAGGTTTCCTCATTGGCGGCGTAGCCAAGGTCGTCGTGCTCCAACACTGCACGTTCCTGATTAACTCTGCCTGCCATACGATCGGGCGCCAGCCGTATTCGACCCGATGCAGCGCGCGCGATTCATTTTTGATGGCGCTATTCACCTTCGGCGAAGGTTATCACAATTATCACCATGAATTTCAGCACGACTATCGGAACGGCGTGAAGCCGTGGGAATGGGATCCGACGAAATGGTTGATTTGGATTTTATCGAAGCTCGGCTTGACGGGCGGTTTGCGCCGAGTGCCGCAGGAAGCAATCCATTCGAAGCAAGCGCGGGTCCGCGATTTGCGAAAGGACAAGAGTCACACACCCCTTACGGGCTAGTGAGCGGCGTTGGAGAAAACGCCGACATCTGATCAAAAAGACAAGTTGCGCCAGCGCGCTGATAATGCTGATTTCGCCGTGATGACTAAGGACCGAGAACTCCGTCTCGCGTCGCGCATGTCGCGTTTGGGGACTGAGACTGCATTCGAGGTGTTGGTGAAGGCGAAGGCGCTTGAAGCGCAGGGCCGCGATATTGTTCATCTCGAAATCGGCGAGCCGGATTTCGATACACCGCGAAACATAATCGATGCAGCAGTCGATGCGTTGCACAAGGGATTTACTCACTACGGCCCGTCGGCTGGTTTGATGGAGCTGCGCGAGGTCATTGCGCAATACGTAAGCGAAACGCGCCGGGTAAACGTTACGCCCGACGAAGTGGTTGTGGTCCCTGGCGGTAAGCCAATCATCTTTTTCTCCATCCTCGCGCTGGCCGAACAAGGCGATGAAGTCATTTACCCGAATCCCGGGTTCCCGATTTACGAGTCAATGATCAATTACGTCGGCGCGAAAGCGGTGCCGATCCGGTTGCGAGAGGAGCTGAATTTCAGACTCGACGTCGATGAGCTCAGCGCTCTGATCAATGATCGAACGAAATTGATCATTCTGAATTCACCGCAGAACCCGACCGGTGGCGTGCTCGAGAAGATCGATATCGAGCGGATCGCCCAATCGATCGGCGATCGAAACATCATGGTGTTGAGCGACGAGATCTACAGCCGTCTGATTTTTGAGGGCGAGCATCATTCCATCATGTCGATCGATGGAATGAAGGAGCGCACTATTTTGCTCGACGGGTTTTCGAAGACTTACGCGATGACCGGGTGGCGGATGGGTTACGGCGTTATGCGCGCAGACCTGGCGACGCATATCGCGCGATTGATGACCAACTCGATCTCGTGCACCGCGAGCTTTAGCCAAATTGCCGGCATCGAGGCCTTGTGCGGGTCCCAGAAGTCGGTGGACGCGATGCGCGCCGAGTTCCAGAAACGACGCGACGTCATGGTCGCCGGGCTGAACAAAATAAAAGGTTTCTCATGTCGCTTGCCGAAGGGTGCGTTCTACGTTTTTCCGAACATTACAAAGACCGGCTGGCGCTCGAAAAAACTGGCCGACGCATTGCTCGATGACGCTGACGTTGCCGCGCTCTCCGGCACCGCGTTCGGTAATTTCGGTGAAGGCTATTTGCGCTTCAGCGTGGCGAACTCAATCGAAAATATCGAGAAAGCACTCGAGCGGGTCGCCGCGTGGGTAAGGAAGAATCTGTAGGACGACCGCTTCGGTTGCCGGGTTTGGCAGGCGATGCGCCTGCCCTACAATAGAAAACTTCCTGCTTTCCTCGTTTCCTGATTAGATTCTTCTGCAGTTATGTCAGAGAACAAACGTTTTCGCATTTTTGCTACGTCGCGGATCGGCGATCCTGCGGAGAACCGGTTGCGCGAGCGCGGGTATGACCTCGAGGTTTACCAAGGCCCGGAGGCGCCGCCGGAAAAACTGATCATCGAGAAAGTAAAGAGCGGCATCGACGGCTTGATCACCACTTTGCGCGATCCGATCGACGCCGAGGTGTTCGAGGCAGGGAAGGGGACACTCAAGGTGGTGGCGCAGATCGCCGTCGGGTTCGACAACATCAATCGCGCCGACGCCAACAAATACAAAATCCCGTTCACGAACACAGCCGACGTGCTGACCGAAGCGACTGCTGAGTTTGCATTTTTCATGATGGGCATGCTTGCGCGCAAGATGTGGCAGAGCGAACGCCTGGTGCGCGAACAGAAATGGCCGTCGTGGCATCCGTTCCTGCCGTTCCTCGGCGACGAGGTCACCGGCAAGACCATCGCCGTCATCGGCACCGGTCGCATTGGCCTCGCGATGATCAAGAAATGTACCGGGTTCGACATGAACATCCTTTGCTATGACCCCGCGTATCAGAATCACGAGTTTATCGCGGCCATTCAGGAATTGATGGACCTCCGCCACGCGCGCGGCATTCAGAAAGAGAAAACCTGGATCAAGTACGTGGAATTCGAGGATGCATTGCGCGATGCCGACTACGTCACGATCCACGTGCCGCTCTTGCGGGAGGGCGAAACTGACAAGCCGACTTACCACCTCATTAACGAGAAGACGTTGAAGCTGATGAAGCCGACCGCGTATTTGGTGAATAGTTCACGCGGGCCGGTGGTGGACGAGAAGGCGCTGGCCAAAGCGCTCAAGGAGAAAGTCATCGCTGGGGCGGCGCTCGACGTTTTCGAAAAGGAACCGCTGCCGCCAGACTCGCCGCTGCTCGATCCCGGAATCGCCGATCGCTGCCGCGTGTTTCATCACTTCGCCAGCGGCGCGCAAATCACGCGTCTCTCAATCGATCCCGACAAAGGTATGGCCGGCCGCTGCGTCCAGGGTTTGATCGACGTTCTCGAAGGAAATTACGGCGGCGACCCAACGAAGATGTCGTACGTAGTGAATAAAGAAGCTTTCGCTCCGAAAAACTGAAATCCTGACAAGGCGAAACAGTGAAATGAAAAGAGGTGAAGCATCTCCTGGAAAGTTCAACGTCGCGTCTGCGCCGCCATTGCTTCATTGTCCCGGACGAAGAACTAAAAGTATGAAACAATTTATCTTACTCGCTTTCATTTTGATGGCGCTTTCTTCAGTTACTGCAGACGCTCAGACGAAGAACGCGGCCCCGGCAAACGTTGACGATAATGACGTGCAGGAAATTCGCGGCTGGATTGATCGTTGGACAAAGGCGGTTAGCGCCAAAGATGTCGATCGCGTGATGGAGTTGTACACGGATGACGTCGTTGCTTACGACGTTGTGCCACCGTTGCAGTACATCGGAAAAGGGGCTTATCGCGCGGATTTTCAACAATTCTTCGCCCAGTATGAGAGCGAGCTTCGTGTCGAGACGCGCGATCTGCACGTCGGGGGCAACGGCGATCTCGGTTACGCAACCGGATTGCAAATGACCAGCGGCACTCTTAAGCACGGCCAAAAGTCCGGCGTGTGGGTTCGGTTTACGTCACTTTAGCGAAAGGTAAACGGCAAATGGCTCGATTTTCACGATCACGTTTCGGTACCGGTTGAAATACAATCGGGCAAAGCATTGCTGGACCTGAAACCTTAGCGTGGCCAGAGCGCAGCCGTTACAAGTCAGATCAACCCCGGCGTCATCTCACCAGATAAAGTCTTCGGAGCCGCTGGTTACTACGTATCTTGAAATGCAATCGGCGGATCAGCTGCGCATAAAACGTGCGGATGCGCGGTTTAAGGTTCGTGAAGAAAGGGAGCGCGATTGGCGATTCAATCGGGATCTCTACTTTCGTGTTGGCGAGCAATGGGAGTGGATCGACAAGCGGCCGTGGACCGATGAGCAATGGAAGCAGTACGCGGCGACGTCCGAGCTGCGGACATTCGGTGCCTATTACGGCGACAGACTGGCAGGATATTACGAATTGCGGCGTGACATGGAAGGCGGGGTCGAGATCGCATACTTCGGGTTGTTATCCGAATTTATCGGCCACGGTTTGGGCGGCGCGTTGCTAACCAGCGCAATCGAAGAAGCCTGGTCCCGCCGTGGCGCACGCGCGTGTGGGTGCACACGTGCAATCGCGATCATTCGCAGGCGCTCGCGAATTATCAGGCGCGCGGGATGGTCGTTTACAAGGTCGAACAAACCGAAGCTTGAGGGCAGGGGACCCGTGCGGCCAGAGATGCCAATGCGTGGCTCTCCGGCGCGATCGAGAAATTAATCGATAACATCTCGTAGATGTTTGCTGGCTTCGCGATCTGATTTCAGGACGACGCGGCTAACCTCATTTGCACACCGGCAACCGCCATACCGCCTTCGCCAACTGCAGCCGCGCACCGCTTCACCGAACCGGAGCGCACGTCACCCGCTGCAAAAATTCCCGGCAAGCTCGTCTCGAGCGGACCAGGTTGATGTTTGCTCGCGCGCCAGGCTGGCGCGTCGATAACGCTCGATCCGGTTTTGATGAATCCTTTGTCGTCGCGGTCGATTTCAGGCGGCAACCAGTCGGTGCACGGTCGAGCACCGATCATGGAAAAGACGGCGGGGGTTTGAACCAGCCGGCGTTCGCCGGTCTCCGTATTTTCCAGCTCGATTTGTTCGAGCTTTTTCCCGCCAGACATTTTGCGTATCTCAGTACGGTAAAGGATCTCGATGTTTTCGCGCGCTTGCACCCGACGCGAAAGGTAATCCGACATTTTCAGATTTTTGCCCCGAACAACGAGCAACACTTTGGCCGCGCCCTCGGAAAGAAACATCGCCGCCTGGCCCGCGGAGTTGCCGCTCCCCACGACGACAACGGTTGCGCCGCGACAAATCTGACCCTCCAAGGCGGTGGCAGCATAGTAAGCGCCTACGCCCTCGAATTGCTCGCGCCCCTCGGCTTCGAGCCGCCGATAGTCCGCCCCAGTAGCAATCAGGACAGTTTTTGCTCGAAGAATGGCCGAGCAACCCTCCGTCTCGAGACAGGCGCGGTATTCGCCGTCGGTATTGTAGTTAAACGAAAGAGCCTGGGACGGTGTGGAAAATTTCGCGCCGAATCGGTAAGCCTGGAGCTGAGCGAGCCAGGTCAATTCGCCGCCACCAACGCCGGTTGGAAATCCGAAGAAGTTCTCAATCAGCGAGGAGGAACCAGCTTGTCCGCCGGGCGCATAACCTTCCAAAACAACTGTGTTCAAGCCTTCCGACGCGGCGTACACCGCGGCCGCCAGGCCAGCCGGTCCGGCTCCGACGATTGTCAGGTCGGAGAAAATCTGGCTCTCGTTTCCTTGCGCGAGCGACCGCAGCAAACCGGCTTCCGTCGCCACTTCGCGCAGCGAAGGCCGGCGCAGCCGACGACCGCCCGGGGTGATAAGCACGGGCAAATCGCGACTCGTTAGGTGAAAACGGTTGGTCAGCGCCTGCCCTTGTTCGCTTTCAAATTCGACCAGACGATGCGGAATTCGGTTTTTGTCGAGAAAATCATCGAGCTGATGTCCATCGCGTGCGTCGCGGCTAGCCAGAACTCGCATTCCGGCAAATTCCCGATCCCGTCTTATTCGCCGCCGTCGCATGATTAGCGCATCGACGATTGTCTTGCTGACTCCGGGGATCTCGGCCAGCGCTCGGCGCATTTCCACCGCGGGAATATAAAGTATTTCGGCATCTGGTGATGTTACCCTTGCCGACGCCAGGGCCGACGTGCCCTGCAGCATCGCCACGTCGCCGATGAAATCGCGCTCGTGCGCCGTCGCGAGAATCTGTTCGGTATCGTCGCGTTGCTCGAAGGCTTCGATTTCTCCGCGCAAGAGAATGGTCAATCCGAGATCGCGCTGTCCAGCCTTATAAACCAGATCACCGCGCTTCACGAGGCGTCGTTCGCCCAATGGCTCAAGTAGCGAAAGCTGGTGATCGTTCAGTTTCGGAAACGCGATGCTTTCCGTATCGCGATAAAACTGTTCGTCCTGTTGTTCGTCGGTCACTCGACAGAGTCTACGCCGACCGTCGGAGAAGCAAAGTGGAACAGAAATCGGTTTTCAGTGCCGCGAACGAGCGGACTGCACGAGGCTCAAGGCGGCGTGCTGTCCTTGGCGTCGACCTTTTTTTAAGAATTTTTCAAATTCTTTGAAATGTCGGCCTCCAAAATCTTTAGAAAAGTAGAAGCCAATCAAAAATCGATATGAACCTCGTATCAGACGCCCCCATTAATGAGACAGGTGATTTCACCAGTCAATTTGTGCTGTTCCCGACGTTTTCCGCACTCGAAGAGCGGCCAGAACTACCGCTGTCGCGACTAACGCGCGAGCAGATGGATGCATTTTTAGCGGTATCCGACAATGCCCGCAGCGCACATTTTTTTACGCCTCCACCCGAACCGCCCGCGGCGACGCCTGAGAAAGGTCTGGCAGCCGGTGTGCTGAAACAGGCAGCGCGCGATCTGCGTCGGTTCCGTGCCGCGACCAGCGGCGTAAAGCGCGAACTGTATCTCGATGCCTACAGTTGGATCACCGCAAATGATTTTTCCTGGCCGTACTCATTCGTGAATGTTTGTAAATTGCTCGACGTCAGCCCGGAAGTTGTCCGCACGGAAATCTTCGCCGATGCCTCGGTAAGCTTGCTTGATTATTGGACAAGGCGCGCAGGCCGTCTTTCTGGAAAACTGCGATCCTCTTTTGTTCGCGTTTTCGCAAGCTGCCGTAATCCGGAAGCCGCCAAGGCCGATCAGTTGGCTTCAAGTATTTGAGCGAATATGAAAAAACACAGCATCAGACTTGTTGAATGGCCACGCTGGATTTGGCAGTCGCTCGTCAGGACGGCCTACCGCAATCACGATCCGTTTTTGGTTTACAGTATGGCTTCATTTAATTACGGCGGCGGATGGAACGAACTTCTTCTGAAAGCCTCACTCCGCAGCACGTGACCGCAAAATCGGCCGCCGTTCGTATCAGCAACTGATTCCCCGTATGAAATTATCTATCGAAGCGGCAGTGGCAGCGGCTGTAGCAGTAGCCTTTGCAGTGTTGAGTATGGCCGTCATCGCGAGCGAACGTGAAACTGTGGGCGCCACTGGGTACAGCCCGACGACCAGCGCCACGGTGAGCTACGTGAGCCTGCGATGACCTGACAGTTCGTTGTCCGGGCCTCAGCCTGCAGAAATACAGTAATATAGTTTATTAAGCGCTGACGTCTGGCGGAGTTCTGCCAGCTCGCTGAGATTTTGTTCTCGCAAAGTCGCGTTCATTGAGCGAGCCTCTGCACCCACGAAGGCAATTCCGGGAACGCTGCAGGAGGGTGGTGCTTCGTTTCAAACGACGCATTGGACCGTGGTGTTGCGTGCGCGCGAGCCGGAGTCAGCGGAATCCGCGCGGCAGGCGCTGTCCGGATTTTGCGAAGCCTATTGGCCGCCCCTTTACAGTTTTCTTCGCCATCGAGGTTATTCATCCGCGGATGCGCAGGATCTTGTCCAAGGTTTCTTCGCCTATCTGCTTGAGCAAAACACATTGACCCGCGCGGATCAGCAAAAGGGCCGCCTTCGCACGTTCCTTTTGGGATCTCTGCAGAATTTTTTGTTCAATGAGTACGACCGTGCCCGAGCGCTCAAGAGAGGTGGCGGCCGTCAGATCGTCTCGATCGAGGAGCATCTGCCGGAGGCCGAGGCAGCAATGTTGGCGACCTCTCATCTCAGCGACGCACGTTGCTACGATCTTGTTTGGGCCTCGAATCTCGTTTCGCGGGCCTGGCAGAATTTGCAAAATGTATTTGTCGCCGAAGGCAAGGCTGAGTGGCTTGAAGAATTAAGACCGTTTGTCGCCGGCGGAAGCGTCACGGCGCCGAACCAGGAGGAAGCCGCTGCTCGACTCGGAGTGCCAATCGCTACTCTGCGCACGTGGCTTTCGCGTCTCCGCCAGCGTTACCGCGAATCATTGAGAACGGAAGTGGCAAGTACTGTCTCTGATCCAGCAGATGTCGATCAGGAGCTACACCACCTCTATCAAATACTGATGGCATGAATTGATTTTTTACTCATGAACGGCAACAACAATGGCGTGGAAACTGAGAAAAAGGAGGCGCGAACTGCTGGGACTTGCGCGACTTGTGGCCGAGCGCTTACTCAATGCGGCCCGAACGGAGAATGCCTCCGTTGTCTCGTCACCCTTGGCTTTTTGGCGGACGGCCAACAAGCCGACAGACCAGTGGCGCGCGGTCGACTGACACCCGGACCATTGAGATACGCCCACTTCGAAGTGGAAATAGGAGCCGATGGTTTCCCGGTCGAGCTCGGTGCGGGAGCGATGGCGATAACTTATCGCGCTCGCGATACAGTCTTGAACTCAACTGTTGCCCTCAAGGTCATCGACCGCAGCGTGGCGCAGAATCCCGGCGCGCGCTCGCGTTTTCTGCGCGAAGCGCGCGCGGCTGCGAACATTCACCATCCCAACGTCGCTCGGGTGACTTTTTATGGCGAACAAGACGGGGAGTGTTTCTATGCCATGGAACTCGTCAAGGGCGAAACGCTGGAAGCGCGTGTGCGGCGCGATGGACCAATGCCGTTTGCAGTCGCTCTGCAAATAATTGAGCAAGCAGCACGCGCGTTGGCGGTGGCAGAAGTCTGCGGTGTAGTGCATCGAGACATCAAGCCATCCAACCTCATGCTCGAATCTGATGCGAGCGAGACGCTCATGCTAAAAGTGATCGATTACGGAGTGGCCAAAGTAATGGGGCCTCAGGCAGAACCCGGCGCCGAGCAAACCCAAGCCGGCTTCCTTGGCACGCCTGCTTTTGCCAGCCCGGAGCAGTTCGATGGCGCTGGGCAATCGCCCATTGATACGCGTTCCGACATCTACTCACTAGGCGTCACGCTTTGGTATCTGCTCACTGGTCGGACACCCTTTGTCGGAGGTACGATGGAAGAAATCCGCGCGAGACAAACTAGCGAGTTACCCTTGGAACAACTCAAGACGCTGCACCTTCCAGGGCAGGTTGTTACGCTGCTGAAATCGATGCTGGCTCCGGACCCGAAGGACAGACCACAAACGGCACGCGAGTTACTTTCTGCTGTTCATAGCTGCTACGCACGATTTAACCCTGAAGCTCGGTCGCGACGCAGGCGAGTTGTGCTTGCGGGCGCGGGATTGACGTTTGCAATCGCAGCGATCGCGCTCGGGAACTGGTTGTACCAACGCACGCTGTCCTTCACCCCGATCGAGCGATCGATCGCCGTCCTGCCTTTCGAAAACTTAAGTAACGATAAGGAGAATGCGTATTTTGCCGAGGGAATACAGGACGAAATCCTCACACGCTTATCCAAGATCGCCGAGCTGACGGTGATCTCGCGCACTTCGACGCAACATTACAAAAGCGCGCCGGCGAACTTGCGCGAGATCGCAAAGCAACTCGGCGTTGCCCACATTGTGGAAGGCAGTGTGCAGAAGAACGCCGATGCCGTGCGGGTGAACGTGCAGCTGATCAAGGCGGCCAACGATTCCCACCTTTGGTCGGATACATTTGATCGCAAGCTGACCGACGTCTTTTCGGTCGAAAGTGAAGTGGCCAAAGCGATCGCCGATCAGTTACAAGCTAAGCTCACGGGCCAGGAAGCAGAAGTCATCGCCGCGAAACCTACCGATAATCCTCAGGCCTACGATGCCTATCTGCGTGGCTTGGCTTACACGCTAAAAACCGGATTCACACCCGCCAATTCCTTTGGTGCGCAGAAATACTTGAAAGAAGCAGTGCGATCGGACCCGAAGTTCGCCCTTGGCTGGGCGCTGCTGTCTTATGTTGATGCGAGTGGCTATCTAACACAGAGTCTTCAACCGACCGTCGCTCTTCGCGAGGGAGCGCGCGAGGCGGCCGACAAGGCTCTTACTCTGCAGCCGAATCTTGGCGAGGCTGTGTTCGCCAAAGGTTTTTACCACTACGCGTGCCTGAAAGACTACGACACCGCGGTGAATTATTTTGAGCAAGCATATCGCCTCCTGCCGAATAACAGCCGCATTCCTCAGTCTCTGGCCTATGTCGAACGGAGGCGAGGCAACTGGGAGAAGAGCGAGGCGTACTTCAACGAAGCCGAAAAGCTCGACCCACGCAATGTCAACCTGCTCTCTCAACATGCGCGTTCCTATGTCTGCCTTCGTCGTTTTCCCGAAGCGCTGACTAAGCTTGAGCAGATTCTCAATATCACACCGGACGACATAGATACGTTTGTGTTAAAGGCGCGAATTGCACAAGCACAGGGCGACCTGCCGCGTGCTTCGGCGCTGCTGGCTCCTCTCCGGCTCGGGGCCGACTACGCCAACGCCTTGGAAACACAAGTCTATCAGGCAATCCTGGAGTCCCGCCCTGCTGCCGTCATTGCTCAGCTAAAAGAAATATTAGCAAAGCCTGATCAAGCACTTGGTTATTACAATGGCGAACTGCGCTTTTGGTTAGGCTGGGCACAGGAAGTTGCGGGCGACCACGTCGCTGCGCGCGAAAGTTGGAATCAGGCGCGCACCGAACTGGAACCTTTCCTCAAGGAACAACCTGAAAATTTTGTTCTGCTGGGCGATCTCGCACTTACAAACATGGGTCTTGGTGACAACGCTGCTGCATTGACTCTGGCCGAGCGCGCGATCGCTATGTTTCCAGCCGACAAGGACGCGCTGACAGGTCCCCGGCCGCTCGACATTCTCGCCCGGGTCGCGGCCGGGATTGGCGATCCGGACCGCTCCATCGAGACGTTAACCAAGCTGCTTTCGATCCCATATGAGGCGCCGCTGGCCGCAAACCCGCCGCTCACTCCTGCATTGCTGCGGCTGGATCCGATGTTTGAGCCACTGCGCAGCGATCCACGCTTCCAGAAACTGGTTGCTGCCTCCGCGCCAAAATAGGGTTCGCCAAATCTTACACTGGCTTGCTTGGTGCGGGGCCTCGCGAGGTCTGCACACTATCGGAGCTGCTCAAGTTCCATCATTTGAATTGTCGACTTCGAATAGACCGCTTGGGATCCGAATGCGCTGCGCGCGAGAGGTGAAACTGGTCTATGCCAAAAACACGAAGTGGCTCTTGCTCGACTCAGACCACCTCCAGAAATTGGCTCAGTTAAAAAATAGGAGGCGTTATGATGAAGAAAATAATTGTCACTGTAGCCTGCACGCTGATTGCGTTGCTGGCATTTGCACAGCCGGGTTCGAAGGGTACAAGGACGACCGCAGAACCAATAACGGTAACGGGAACAGTTATCCCATCGGCGATAGAGGAAGGCGCGGCTGCCAGTTATCAGCCCGCCAAGACGCTCGTCGTTCGTGAGGATCGCTCAAATAATCCCGGTCGTTATGTTCTTAACGGGCCCGGTCACGTTGTGAACAAGCTGGGTGAAGTCATCCAGACCGCGATCAAACCCGGCGCTCGCGTGCGTGTTTACTACGCAAACATGGGCGATTTGCGTATGGTCGATCATGTCGTGGTGTTAGACTGAATCGACGCGGCACGGGATATCACAAATAAGAGCTGCACGGTCCCGCGAGGGATCGTGCAGCTTTTTTGTGGAAGCGTCACACCTCTCAAGTCAGCGAATTTATAAGACGGCTTTAAACCTCCTTTTTACCTTAGTGACAATGCGAGTTTGAGAAGGCTCTCTCCAATTTGTGCCCGGGTCCAGGCCGCGAAGCCGAAAAGAAACGCCGGCTTTAGCTTCGCCTTGATGCAAAAGGTTGATAGCGGTACCGGCATGACTCCGATCTCGAGGCTGACACGCCTGATCCTTGGGAAGTCCTCCTCGCGCTTCAGCCATGCGACGAAGTTCAATCCGGCTTCGTGAGTCTGCAGAGTGAAAAGATCACCCAGCAATTTATGGAACTGTTCGATGAAATAATCTCTTCGTTCTGAATATAATTTCCGCATTCGCTTGATGTGGCTTAGGAAAAATCCCTCCGTGATGAATCGAGCAAGGGTTGCCTGGTCAATCGGGGGCGAGTGTTGATCCATCACGCTTCGGATCTTAATCATCGAATCTACCAGCCGCTCTGGCGCGACGATGTAGCCCAGCCGCAAAGAGGGATAGAGAATCTTGCTCATCGTTCCGGCGTAGATCACACGGCCACAGTCGTCGAGCCCCTGCAGAGAAGGCAGTGGAGGTCCGGTAAAACGGAACTCTGAGTCGTAGTCGTCTTCGAAAATAAATGTATTGTGAGCACGCGCCAGATCGAGCAAGGCAGTCCTGCGCTGGAAACTCATTGTCATCCCAAGGGGAAATTGATGTGAAGGCGTTACGTAGATGATTCGCGGCGGAGGCTCTTTTCGCGATTGTGCGATAACCATTCCCTCCTGGTCGATCTGCTTTGGAACGACTTTGGCGCCGACAAAAGTGAAGACCCTTAGGGCCTGGTGAAAACCGGGATCTTCAATCCACGCAGCGTCGTTGCGATTCAGCAACGCCATTGCGCTGATTAGCATCGCCTGCTGCATTCCGCCGACGATCACGATCTGATCTGGATGACAACGCGCTCCTCTAAAATCGCACAAATAGGCTGCGATCGCCTTGCGCAGGTCGGCGTCGCCGCGGTTGGACGCATAGCGCAATAAGTGGGCTCCTTTTTTAGCAAGAACCTGCGCCCTGAGCCGTTCCCACACAGCGATGGGAAATTCATCGACTGCGGGAATGCTCGGGGTGAGCGACACGCCTGGTCCTGCATTGGTCGCTCCGAGATCAAACTCCTTTCCCACACGCTGGTCCGGAAGTCTCCGCACTCGATCAGAAACGTGAACCGGACGTTGTGTTCCGGGATGAGTCTCCGACCTGCGTGCGCTCAGGAAGATTTCAGGAAGTGACTCCGCAACGAATGTTCCCGATCCGGCCTTTGATTGAAGATAGCCTTCAGCGTGAAGTTTGGAGAACGCAAGATTTACGGTCAGCCTTGCTATCCCCAGGTCAGCCGCCAGAGCCCGAGAGGATGGGAGTCGAGCAGAACTATCGCTGAAGATCCCGGACATGAGTTCATCGCGAATTTGGCGGTAAAGTTGCCGGTGGAGCGGTTCAGCTGCCGTCCGATCGAGTCGGATCATTTCGAATGCGATGATCGAACGCCGGCGTCGCTTCTTAAGGGGCGATTTCTTGTTAGACATAGCCACCTTGCTTCCTGGAGATCACTGTTCCATTTGCGCGCAGGTTCTCAAGAAACAACTCAACCATCGAAAGCTTTGACTCATTCGCTCCCGCTCATTCGGCCTCTCGGCTTAACCCGTTTATGTCGCTCGCACCCCTGCGGCTCCATTCGCGAGAAGGCAATTTGACACTGATCGCGATCTTTTCAGCGAAATCAGAAAAGGAATGACGAGAACCGCGCAAGTTGCGTAGAGTGCACCGGCCATTTTCTCCGCAGCGCCGCAGACAACTGGCGGTGCGAGCCGCACTGGTTTCAACTCACTTTCAAAACACGAGAACGCCTCATGAAAGAATTTGACGGAAAAGTCGCACTAGTAACCGGCGGAGGATCAGGAATCGGTCGCGCGACGGCGCTGGCTTTTGCTCGGCATGGGGCGCAGGTCGTCATCGGCGATCGCGACGTTCAGCGCGGCGAAGAAACAGTATCGATGATCCGTGACGCCGGCGGGACAGCTACTTTTCGGGGGGCGGACGTTTTAGTTGCGGCTGAGGTCGAAGCGCTGGTGGACCACGCTATTGAGACATATGGCCGGATCGATGTGGCCTTCAACAACGCCGGCATCGAAGGTGACGTGTGCCCGTTGGCCGAGCAGACTGAGGCCAACTACGACGCGGTAATGGACATCAATGTCAAGGGCGTCTGGCTTTCCATGAAGTACGAGATCCCCCGGATGCTGGAGCAAGGCGGCGGCGCTATTGTGAACTGCTCGTCAGTCGCAGGCGTGATCGGGTTCCCGGGAATTGGGATCTACGCTGCCTCGAAACACGCCGTCATCGGTCTCACGAAAACTGCTGCCCTGGAGTATTCGGCGAAAGGGATTCGGATTAACGCGGTCAACCCAGGGTTGATAAACACTGAGATGGCCGACCGGCTCGCCGCAGGCATCGGTACGAGCAAGGAGGACTTGGCGCCTCTGCATGCCATCGGGCGTATCGGTCGGACCGAGGAAGTGGCCGACGCCGTTCTGTGGCTATGTTCTGCCAAGGCGTCTTTTATGACGGGGCACAGTCTAATTGTCGACGGCGGATTCACCGCGCGCTGACGCGGCCACGGCTGTAGTCGTGATTTCAGAGAATCACAGTTCAGAGTTCCTGAAAACCCGGAATCGCCAGGAACACCTGACTCGCGCATGCTTTGCGATCCTGGACTCTTCGAATGAAACTCATTGCCAATGGGCGCAAATTCCGGAAGAGCCTTGAGTTCTTACTTCCAACACCGCGCACTTCCCGCTAAAAGAATTTCTTATGACTCCGCTTTCACCGAATGATCGCGAGCGACACGACCGGATTAGACGGAAGAATTCCGTAAGATATTGCGAAAAAATTCCATCCATTTTTCGTTAGGCACAATTATGAAACGAGTTCTCTTAGTTACTCTGTCAATATTTCTAGTAACTGGTGCATCTTGTCTCGGTGGCGATGCCCAAACCCCGGAGGGTTTTCTTCAGAATTTATATACGTCTGAACACAAACCCATGACAAAACCGGAAATCGATTTCACAAAAAAGGAAAGCCTGGCCAAGTATTTCGATCTTCAATTGACCAATTTATTTATCAAAGACTTCGAATGTCAAAAGAAGGAACAAGGTGTTTGCAATCTCGATTTCGACCCAATTTATGATGCCCAGGATTTCGATAAGCAAACAATTGGTCTCAAGGTTACGAGTTTGGCGGCCCAGCCGAACGCCTTCCAAGTGACATTCACGAATCTCGGAACTCGAACTCTTATCTATAAATTGCAAAAGACCTCGGCCGGCTGGCGAATTAGTGACATCAAGTATCCTGAAGGTCCTTCGCTAAAAGAACTACTCTCAAGGGAGGTCAAGTAATTCTGCCTAACCAATTGTTACAGCCGACGGCGCTTCGCGCCGCGGCTGAACTCAATACGTTAGAAGAATGAAGTGTCGCCCTGGCCAACGATCCGAATCATCCAAAATGAATGCAAAGACTAAGGGACTGTTGATCGGCACCTGGAAAATCACAGCGGTCGAAGACCGGAAGGATGAACACGATCCTAATAGCGAATGGACGTATCCGTACGGAAAAAATCCGAAAGGATACTTCGTCTACGATAACACAGGACATGTGATGATACAGATTATGAAAACTCCTCCGGGTCCTCCTTTCGCTTCTGGAGACGATGAAAAGCCCACAGCCGAAGAAGTGAAAACGGCGTTTACCGGATATTTCGCTTACTTCGGGACATACACTGTAGATGCTGCGAAGAATGTCGTCATTCATCACGTTGAGGGGAGTTTGAAGCCGAGTTTTATCGGGACAGACCAACCCCGCCCTTTCATCTTGGCCGGAGACCGTCTTATTATCGGCGACGGCAAAACGTGGCGCAGGGTTTTAGAGCGTGTGAAATAATCGGTTCGCCTAACTAGACCATGAAGCCAACCCAGCACTTTGTTGTAAGCTTTTGATTTTATGCCCACGTCAGTTTTCAAAGTGCTGCGGTGGCTTACCTGTGTCTCGTTAGGCCTATGATGCGATCTCCGTCATGGAAGAGTTCATAAAGAGACTCGCCGACCGTCTAGGGCCTAATACGAACGCCCTTCTCGGAGTCGGCGCGCTGGCAATCGTGGTGATCCCTTACCTGATCAAAGCATGGGAGAGTTGGGCCGATTCGCGTTCCGGCGCGCGGGCCGCAGTGAAAGAGCGCGCGCGGCTTGAGCTCTTAAAGCTTTGGCTCGAGGTCGAAGCGCTGAAGAAAGAACACCATCTCGAACCTCCATTTCCGCTTCAACCACCTCTTGCCGCGACCACCATCCCATCACTGACCGATCGTGTCGATGCGATCCTTTCAGGCGGCCCGGAGTTTGGCGGTGGATTGCAGCACTCGACCGCCGTCACCACAGGTTAAGCACATCAGCCCTCGCTCTTCTAGCTGCCATTGCGCTGCCCACCGCTATTATCGGGATTCCGGTGGTGATCATTGGGTTCCAAGTCGCGCACGGCCTGGACTACGTATTCGCTATCATTGTGTTAGTGCTTGAACTGCTTTTGCTTCTCTTTCTGCGTACACTGTACCGGCAGTACAAACTTTTAAGGATCACTCGCCGCCACGCGCAAGCGCCTCCACATGGCGATACAACGACCTGATCATCAATGAAGCCAACCGCCCCTGATCGAATGACTGCGACCGTATCTGCCACCGCGCCAAAATTTACCCCGTGAGATACAGCAGCTGTGCCGAAATACTGCTACGTTTACGTCTTACGCTCACAAGTTGATCGTCAGTTTTATGTTGGTCTGACGAGAGACTTACCGACACGCCTTCGCGCGCACAATGATGGTCGTGTTGACTCGACAAAGAAACGCCGGCCGTTTGAGCTTGGGTACTGGGAGGGTTGTCGAAACGAGAGCGACGCAGCTCAACGGGAGAAGTATCTCAAGACGGCGTGGGGAAAACGCTACATTAAAAATCGCCTGCGACGTTATCTCACGGGGTAAAGACGAGGAGTTTAGTCATGGGGAAATGGAAGGTTTGGCTTCTGGTTGCGCTGGGCATTATGGGTGGCCTTGCTGCCTGGGCATTGCTTGGCCGAAATGTTTGGAACACAACAACCGCGCCAGTTGGATCAGCCGCACCTGGTTCGGCGACACAAGAACGCGCGATGAACAATGTCTGCAGATGCGATACTTCGGGACATAAAGTCAGTTTTGTCACCGTCGAGCCGGGCGTTCAGCTTGAGGTCTTGGATTGGGGCGGCACAGGCGACACTTTGGTTTTGCTCACTGGGATTGGAGACAACGCACATGTGTTCGATGAGTTTGCCTATCAGTTCAACGATCGTTTCCATGTTATCGGCATCACGCGTCGAGGTTTCGGGCGCTCAAGCCAGCCTGCGCACGGCTATGACATTGACACGAGAGCGCGCGATGACATCGCAGTCCTCGACAAGCTGAACGTACACGAGGCCGTATTTGTTGGGCACTCCCTTTCCGGAACGGAATTGAACAAGATTGGTGCAGTCTATCCGGATCGCGTCAAGAAACTTGTCTACCTGGATGCTTTAGATAACGGGTCCGGTGGATGGACAAGTTTACCTCAACCGCCGCCTCCGCCAGAGGATACTGCGGCGGACCTGGAATCGGTTCAACGTTTTGCCGCAGCCAGTGCACGTTCCGACGGGCACCGAAAACCGCTCGCAGCGATATGTAACATGATCCGGACTGACTCCTCCGGCAGAGTTATTGGAGCGATCACGCCTCCTGAAATTTCCAAGAAGATATATGAAGGTTTACAGCCGGCTGAGTACGATCGTATCCAGGCTCCTGCTCTCGGCATTTTTAATAAAATCACACCTCAATACCGCTTGCCCTACTACTGGTATCTGGACCCTGCCAAGCAACAGGAATTCAATCGCAACATCGAGTCGCTCGCTAAGTGGATAGAAGGCGCGATCCAGCGCTTCCGCTCAGGTGTGAAAAACTCGCGAGTCATCGAACTGCATGACACTAACCACTACGTGTTTATAGTAGACGAAGCGTTGGTCGTTCGAGAAACGCGCAAGTTCTTGCTTGATGAATGAATGTTGCTCATGTGGCGATGATCAGCGCTAGGAAATAAGAAGCAACTATGAGACCGATTCGCAGATCGCTTTGCGTTCTCTTCTTTCTCCTCCTGCTATTCTCGGCAGGAAGCGTCGCCCAGGTCGGTAATACCCCTCGGCCAGCTCCCACCACGCGCGTCATCGGCATCCTCAGTGCAATGACGCTGGAAATCGAGACGCTGGGCCAGCAACTCACGGACAAGACGGAAAGGACCGTCCAAGGGATCCGGTTCACGACCGGGAGCTTGAAAGACAGAAAGGTTGTGCTTACCCACTCGGGGATGGGGAAAGTGAATGCAGCTATGGCGGCTACCCTGCTTGTCGAGCAGTTCCAGCCAACCCACGTCCTATTCACCGGGATCGCTGGAGGCCTCAACCCAGACCTCCGCCCCGGCGATGTCGTGATCGGCGCCAAGACGGCATACCATGATTATGGAGAGTGGACCCCGGAAGGGTTTCGCGTCGGCCGGACCGTGGACCCGTTCACCGGCAAGCCGAACCCCCTCTCCTTTCCCGCCGACGCGGGCCTGCTGGCCGTGGCTGAAAAGGCTGCATTGGACCTCAAGCTCGCGCCCGTGAAGACGGCTTCAGGCGAGAGGACCCCGCGGGTGGTCACAGGGGTGATCGTGACTGGAGATGCGTTTGTGGCCTCGCCCGCGAAGAAGGACGCGCTGCGCAAGGAATTCAAAGCCGACGCGACCGAGATGGAAGGCGCGGCGGTAGGCGCGGCGGTGGCGCAGATCTGCTGGCAGCGGCGCGTGCCGTGCCTGATCCTGCGCAGCCTCAGTGATAGCGCGGGCGCTAAGGCATCGGAGAACGTACTCCTCTTCGAGAAGAGCGCTGCCCAGAACTCCGCGCTGCTCGTTACTGGTATTGTCGGGCGTCTCGAAGCGCAATGAGCACTCGTCGCGATTGCTCGGGCGATCTGCGCTTGCGGCGAATGGTCTCGACAAGCTGGCGAGATTTCTCCCAAACTCCCCGAATATGAAAAACCCCTTTCCACAAGTTCTAATCCATCACGTGATGGCACGTGCCTACCCAATCTACGAGGCGAGAGCGAAGGTGAGTGAGATTCTGCGTGTGTCACAAAGCGGAGAGTCTGCTAATAATTCTTCCGGTACGAATGCCACCGACACTGAAGTTATGAACGCGTTCGCTAACGGCTCTATCTTCTCGGCTTGGGACAAGCAGCTACAGCAAGTACTGGCGATCGGGACAATGCTGTTGGCGGCGGCGTGCGCAATGGCCGAGGCGCGCACGACCAACCCGGCAAGCTCTACCGTCCTGAAGACGAGTACCTCCTCGTCCAACAGCGTCCCTAGCGAGCAACCTCAGACCGATCAGCTGTCTCCGTTGATCATCAAAGCTCTTGCGCCCGACCCCATTCCCGTGAAGGGCTCCGACAACAAGTTCCACGTCGCCTACGAGCTGTCGATTTCCAACGACTCGCCTCGACCGGCCACCATCACCAAGCTCGAGACACTGGCCAGCGACCACAACGGCGAGGTCATCTCGACCATGTCGCGCGACGAGATCACGGCGCTGGCGCTGCTAACGGCCAACTACCCGGCGTCTCCCGCGCCGGTCAGCGAGATCCCGGCCGGACGGACGTTGATCCTGCCGCTGGACGACGTGTACGACACCCGTCGTGCCGTGCCGGCGTCGGTGACCCACCGCATAACCGCCACATTCGGACCCTTCGGTCCCGACCAGGGCGAGCTCGCCAACATCTACCCCGAGAAGGTGGTCGAGATCGGCGGCTCGGTGACCACCAGCCACGACAAGCCAGTCGTCATTGGGGCCCCGGTCACGGGCGGCGGGTGGGTGGCGCATAACGGATTGGCCGAGCGCAAACTCAACCCCCACCGCGGTGCCGTTGTGCCGGTGGGCGGACGGCTCAGCGGCGCCGAGCGCTTCGCCGTCGACTGGCTTCGCGTCGACCCGTCGGCTGAGCCGGTGAGCACCTTCAAGGGCGACCCGACCAAGAACGAGAGCTACCTCGCCTTCGACCAGCCGCTCGTGGCTGTCGCCGACGGCACCGTGGTGAGCGTGGTGTCCGACCAGCCCGACGTTCCACCGGGCGCGC
>WNFJ01496048.1_pt2 | contig 27983 bp, 50 predicted proteins | sample 5400461 | NCBI WGS metagenome assembly WNFJ01 (sample SAMN13153349, study PRJNA577476) | soil metagenome | isolation source: 115 cm saprolite on Douglas fir-dominated hillslope | place: USA:California | collected 2013-09-17
GGGCAGGTTAATCGTCTTCAGCGTGGTGTCGCTAAAGTTAAAATTAGACCGACACAGCCTACTGGCGGCGGTACAAAACCCCCTGGATGGTAAATGGCAAACGGAACACAAAACGTTGATTCATCTGTTTGGAATCCTGTTGAAGCTGTTAAAGAAAAATACCCCGATATGGGGCTGGATGACCAAAAGATTTATCAAAATCTAACCGACCCTACTAAGTTCCGCTCGGCATTCCCAGAATATTCTAAGATGTCAGATGGGGATATTAAGGTTGGTATCGCCAGATTTGCGTCTAAATACCAATCTTCTTATAGAACGCCTGCACAAATTCTATCTTCTGGACTGTCTGGCCCTGTTGGTGGCAGTAATGAATATCCATCTGGACATATTACGTCACCTGCTGAAATATATGCTAGACAGCAGGCACCGCCTGTGCAGTTTGGTAGCCCTGCATTGTATGGCGGTGGCGGTGTTGACAAAATATCTCAAATGGGAGTACAACCTTCTATTTCTGCTACTCCGCATGAAATATATTGAAGATGCTAACAGTTGGCCCAACTAATAGAGCCGAGGCTGAAGAATACCAGAAACGTATACGCCGACAGTTTCAGGATTCTGTACTCGCTTATGGAACACGTTCTCAGACTTCTCCTTATGTTGGCACTCAAGAAGGTAAAGAAAAGCTACTTGGTGATCCTGGTCAACTTGCAGAACCTGGAACTAGAACGCAGGGTGCTCTTACCCGTGTCGGTGATCTTGCAACCGTTGGGAATGTAACTCAAGGTGTTGGTCTAGCAGCCGCCACTGCGCTAATAGGTGGTGTTGCTCCAACAGCAGCAAGACTTCTAACAAGGTTAGTCGCTGGCAAATTCACGTATGACATGGCGAAGGGATTATACAACCTTAACCAGAATTACAAAAAAGCTGTTGACAGTGGCGATGAAGCTACAGCCAAAAAGATTCAAGGTCAAGCGATGGTGGATATACCATTAACTGTACTTGCTGCTGCTGGCACTGCATTCCCACCAAAATTTAAACCTGGAACACCTGAAAATGCTTTTGGCCGTAACGCTGCTACTACTCCAAAACAGGCTGAAACATTATCATCACTGGTAAGTGTGCGTGGTGGTAAAGTTGATACGCTTGAAACTGCCAATACAGCACTGCCTGACTTAAAGAATGAGGCAGCAAAACAGGGTGTAAAGCTTGGCGATTTTGAAGGCAGAGAAGGCAATAACCTTGGACTAAAGGTAGCAGATGGCAGCGTCAAGGCAATAGAATCTCAATTTGACACATACGCCAAGCCGCTGCTTGATAATAGTGTTAGCGGTAAGCCAATAGCAGATGCCATTCGCGCCGAAGTTTCGGACGCTTTAAGAGCTAGAGCACCTGAAACAGCTAGAAGACTTGATGCTTTAGCAGATAGACTTGAAGGCACAACAAAACTTAGCGACTTGATTGATCAAAAGGCAGAATTAAACAACGAACTGCGCTCTCTATATAAGAAAGGTACATCAGATCAGATTGGTTCTGATATAGAGACAAAGGCATGGGATGCTGCGGCTGAAGCCGCACGCAAAACGATATATGACTATGTTGGTAGTAAGGCTGGTGTTGATCCACAGGCGCTTACAGACCTGATGAATAGGGAGAAAGCCTTAATTGACATCAGGAATGACTTTGAGTTGAACAAAAATCTGGCTTCAAGTGAGGCTGCCAAACTAAACGCAAAAACTGCAAGAGAAAAGATAATAGGCACAAAGGGTAAGTTCCCTACTGAATGGCTTGGTAGCAGATTGCTTGATGTAGGTCTACAGAAAGCTATGGGGATGAGTCCTGTAGATATACTGAATGCTAGATTTAAGGACATCTTTAGCACTAAAGGAATGGCCTTTCGTGGTGTTGGTACATATCAGGAACCACCACAACTACCGCCATCGCCGGGTGGAGTTCCACCAATAGGGCCGAATCAATTAGCATTACCGCCGGGGCAGTACCCTGCTGGCCCAAGTCCACTTGGTAATCAGTTAGCTTTACCGCCGCCATCTGATATAACGCTTCATCAGCCAAGCCTTGAGACGCCTACACATGTAGTTCCTGCTACAAGGTTGAGTGGGAGGGATATATCTACTGGTAGATTCAAGAGGTTTTTTGGTACAAGTCCAGAGAAGGCTATTGAAGATGTCCCACTATCTCAGTATCCTGGTATCCTACAGCAAGTGTATAACGCTGCCAAGGCAAAAGGTACATCTCCACAGGTTATGAACGGTATACTACAAGACCTTAAACGTGCAATGGAAAGGATGCCTCCCAAGATTGAGCAAATAGAACCGTATCTTAAAGAGCCTTATGCTACCGGCGGCACTGGTGGAACACCAGTACCTGTTCCTGGTGGCACATCTGAAGCTACAAGATTAGCGCCGTTTAATCCAGAAGGGCCGGGTGGTAACTATGCATCTTCTGGCCAAGATATACAAAAGCTAGAACCGTATCTTAATGAACCATATGCTACAGGCCGCGCAGGTGGTGCGCCTGTTCAACCACCATCAGGCCAGCCAGAGGCTGCTAGGCTTGCTCCATTTAGCCCAACTGGCCCTGGCGGTAACTATGCAGCTTCTAGGCCGAATATTGAGCAAATGGAGCCATACCTTACAGAGCCTTATGCTACCGGGCAGATTGGCGGTGCTCCTGTAACACCACCTGCTGGTCAACCTGAAGGCGCTGCTCCATTTAATCCGGAGGGGCCGGGTGGGAACGCGCCGTCTGACATTGTGCGTAAAATTCAAGCACTACATTACAGTGAAAATCCAGCAATACGCGAACTCGATCCAAACCTGTTTGGATCGCACCAATATACATCTGAAGCTAGACGTGTTGCTAAGTTCCCAGATATAGGACAACGTGTAACATTCCTTGGAGAGAAAGGCAAATACGGAGAGCAGAGAATCACATCTAAGCCTAATCGTTATAAGGCAATGGTTCCAAGTTCAGATGTTTATGATCTTGCTAAAGACCCAGATAAATTATTAGCTAAGGCAGTAGAGACAGCGGCCAAGAGTGGTTCGTTTGGAATGGATGCTGTATTAAGTCATATAGAGAAACTTGCGCGTGATAATGGCTACAAAGGTACGATTGATGCTCAAGGCGTATTGCGCATGTGGGATAAGGTGCCTGTAGAGTACGATCCGCGCAAAGGATTCGTATTCAGTAGTCCTAATGTTAAAGAAAACGCTATGACTATAACTGAAGCTGAAAAAGCTTCACATAGTGCAGAGCATATTCAATTCATGAATGATGGTATTGAAGCCGCCAAGAAATATGGTTTTGATGTTAAAGCAAGTCCTGCTGTTGGCAATTGGGCTGATGGATCAGAAAACAGTGTCCATATGGAGATTCCACGTCCAGAAGGATATACGGATAATGAATTTGCAAGTAAAGTACGAGCAGTTGGAGCCGAAATGGGTAAGACTGGCAACCAGAAAACAGTTGCAATCTTCAGGGAAATGGAGAGCGGGGCAGATCATTTCCATGTGATTGAAATTCCAAAAGGCAAGATGACAACACCTGAAATTGCCAAAGTTCTTGATGAACATGGTATTCATGATAGAACCATTCATGAAAAAGGCAATTCAACTGTGATATCATCAATTGACAAAGCTAAAAAGCTTGATACTAACTTTGATGCTGTGGCTAAGGCATTAGGAGCCAAAGAATACAGCACATATGAAGGAGAAGGTGAATTCAATGGAGCAGAAACCAGAGAAAAAGCAAGAGCAGTCTTCGATAATCAGATCCGAAGTGAGGCCGAACGGAGTAATCAGGCATTACCGCAAGGGGTTAGGGGCGATGGTGTCGGTGGGCGGCAAGAAACAGGAGCCTCAAAAACCAACCAAATAGAGCCAGTTCCGCCTGGGGTTCCTCTGTCTCTTGAAGTATGGCAAAGGTTAACACCTGAAGGTAAGACCATGTGGAAGCAGATGGGGGAACAAATTAATGCGGCTAGGTTGAGCGAAAGAGCTAAAGAGCAGCAGGAAGGGGCCGCTGGAATAGGGTTGTCACCAACAGGTACACCAGGGCAGAACGCTCTGATTGAAGCTGCTGCAAACTTAGGTATCCCTGAACAAATTATAGATAGATTTGCTGGCAAAAAAGTAGGCAGCGAAGAAGGAGCAAAAACTGATACAGACTTCTTTCGACAGGCAAAAGCAACCCTTGGCCCTGAAGCTAATATTAGTCAAGTAGCACAAGAAGCGCAGAGACTCAAGACTCAAGGTACTCTTGGAGCCAGACCAAGAGGATTCGCCCTTAAAAAAAAAGTAGGCAGTGAAGGTGGGTTTGCCAGAACAGACATTCCTTCCGTTCTCGCTGAAGGCGCTGGTAAAATAGGAGATGTGTTTTATTCCAAGATGCAGAAATTTGCGGAAGAAAAGCTGCCTAATATCATGGATGCAGCCTCTGTGCTTTCGGCTCTAAAGAATGCAGGGGCCACAAATGATGAGTTGAACTACTCTGGTATAAAAGAGTTTCTGCAAGGCAAAGACCGGGTAACAAAACAGGAAGTGTTGAATCATCTACAACAGAATGGATTGAAAGTTAACGAAACTGTTAAAGGTGGTATATCTACTACAGAGAAAGCAAAGCTTGATGCATATGATAAACGCATAATGTCTAGTAGCGACTTGAGCGATGCAGAACGTAGTGATTATCAAAAACTATCTGACAGAGAATCAATAGGAAGAACCACTGGTACAGGCACACAATACGAAAGCTGGCAACTTCCTGGCGGCAAGAACTACAGAGAGATGCTACTAAAGTTGCCTGATAAAAGCGGTTTTGATATAGCAGCTAATGATGTCAAACTTAAGGCGGCTAGGGATGCATGGCATACCGAAGTTCAAAATAGTGGAGCGGATTCACCGCAAGCTATAGCTGCTAGAGATAAATATTCTGCATTAGTTGAGGCTACTCCAACAATAAATCCACAACAAGACTTTACAGGTGGTCATTTCAATGAACCAAATATATTAGCCCATGTTCGTTTCAATGACCGTGTAGATGCCGATGGTAAGAAGATGCTATTTCTTGAGGAACTACAGAGTGACTGGCATCAAAAAGGGCGACAACGTGGATATGAAACGCCAGAAAATAAAGCCACTTTTGATAAGGATTATAGCGACTATCGTGATTACCGTGATAGTCTTACCGATAAATATGGCATTGATTTTTATTTCAAAATTACACCAGAAGAACGAGCTAAAATAAATGCTCTTAATGATAAACTTATACAGCCAAAAATAGGCAACCGTGTTCCTGACGCTCCATTCAAGAAAGACTGGCACGAATTGGCCATGAAGCGCATGATACGCTATGCCGCAGAGAATGGCTATGACAGGATTGGATGGACAACAGGTGATCAGCAGGCACAAAGATATGATTTGAGCAAACAGGTAGATGAAATTCGCTATCAGCCTGTATATGGCGAGAGTTCTACTACTCCTTCAAAATATGATGTGATGGTATTTCCTAAAGGCGGCGAAAAGGCTATAACAAAAACACTAACACCCCAAGAAATGGAAGGTTTTGTTGGGAAAGAAATTGCACAAAAAATTATTAATGGTGAAGGTAAACAGTTCAATAGTAAGGGTGTAAAAAAATTAGAAGGGGAACAAGATTTAAAGGTAGGCGGCGAAGGCATGAAAGGCTTCTATGATAAAATTCTACCAGACTTCATGAATAAGTACGGCAAGAAGTGGGGAGCTAAAGTAGGAGAGAATACAATTAACACAGGTCAACCACAGAGCGAAAGGAATTTGCAGCAAAATCTAGCTGGTAGATTATATCATCAAGATTATGACATGCTGGATGAGGAAGACCAAAAAACAGTGGATGAAGCAGTCCAGAAAGAATTAACCAGTAAACCAGCAAAAGTTCATTCCATTGACATCACTCCACTCATGAAGCGTGAAGTTCTACAAAAAGGCCAGCCAATCAGCGAACAGAAGCTACCCGCATCACTCCCGCCGAAGATTCGGACACTCATGGGTGAGAGTGCCTAAAGAATTTACGAAAACAGAACAAAATAAAATAAATGTTGGAAAGCAGGAGAATTTGTGCGTTATTCAACAGTATGTTCTCCACTTCTTCAAACCTTAGAGGGAGCAATCGAGATGGTATCAATTAGTAATCGAGACTGGACTGATTTTGTGGCAGAAGTCCGTAGCCGTCTGGACGTGATTGATGCTAACATTCAAAATGCAAAACAGGCGAATGATTTACAATACAAGCAAATACGAGAAGATTTTGACGAACTTAAAAAAGAATTAACAGGACAAAACTCAGGCTCTTTGACTAGCCGGGTACGTTCTCTTGAAGACAGCCGTACTAAAATGAATGGCGTCCAGCTTGGCCTTTCTATGGCCTTCAGCGTCCTTACAGGCGCTATGGCGTGGTTCTTTGGTCATTCAGGTATGCATTTAACATGGAATGATATCTCACTAAAATTCTATGCATTGATCGAAAATGTTAGTGGGTTTTTTGGGAGACGCAGCTAGAAACACAACCACAATCCAGCCCACCAAAAGACCGACTTCATTGATTGGCTGCAACCGGCCGATAACGTTCCAATGGGCGTGACCATAATAGCTGTGGATGTTATTTATAAAGAACCTAATGCACAAATATGCAGCAAATACACCTGTAATTCCTGAATATGGTGGTTCAAGTTTACCCTCTAGCTTACCTTCTAACAGCCAAATAAACAACAGAACAAAGACACATACCAGTGTGGCTATATATGTATGGTGAGTAACATCTGCTAGTGACCTTGGCATCCCGTAGGCCAGCATATTTACCGTTGCAATAGCGCATAACGTTGGGCCAAATATGCCTGTGACATACCAGTTATCAACAATAGCTTCTTTGGCAAGTTGGATGCAGATACTTACCTCAATAAGATATGAGAATGACTGCGTAATCCAGTAAACATGGGCATATTCCATCGGTGCCGAGACGAGCAGCATGATCGAAAGGATGATGGTTACTACTAAACTGTAGGCCAGAAAGAGCCTTAAAGTTACTAACCGATACGCCATTCTTGAGTATTCGAGCACGAAAAGCAAGAAACCACACAGAGTAAGACCTGTAAGTTGAATAAGAACATCAAACCAAGACGAATTAATAGGAGTTGACAATGAAAACCTCAATGAAAATCGCCCTAGCGTTTATGGCACTCGTAATACTTTGTGGTGCAATCACAACAAATAGAGAGCAGGCTGGCGTGTGTTGTGGTAATCCGGTGCCAGACTGCCCTCCGATGTGTTCTAAGTAAGCAGCTATTTCGATAGCTCTTGCATTTCTTTGACTGTGCTCCCCCTGAGTTCGACCTTGCTTAGATTTGCTGTGTCCTTGACAAGTATCTTAAATCGTTCCATGTGTTCATCTACGCGCTTTTCGCCTTTCCTGAATAGCTCATAGATGCCATCGAACATTTCAACTACTTCAGCTTCTGAAATCTGATGATCTTCGAAAGCATCGAAAATTGCCTTAATTTCATAAGCAACCTTACGATGGAAGCCCTGGAAGGAGCGAGAAAGCTTTTGCTTTTTCCATGCAATCGACTGCTGTTGTCTTTTCCGTCTATTGGGATTTAGGTGCTCCTGAAGCTTTTCAATAGGTACTCCAAATTTCTCAGACGCAGCTTTAGCAGTCATCCCATCTTCTGCGATGGCTTTCATTGCTGATTTGAGTTTAGCGTCAAGAACAACGCCCCAAGCATCCTTGATGTACTTCCGCGCTACGGTGCGCGGAAATGGCATATTGTCAAGGATTCTGCGCTCAGGCCAGCCTTGGTTTAGCAAGAGAATCATCGAATGAACGATATCCTCTTTTGTCGGAGGTAGAGCACCGCCGACATTGGCCTTAAGAGCGATTACAATTGATTCTGCAATCCCTCTTTGGCCATGAATCATGCAATCAGCAGTCTGCCTGCCAAGGAATTCAAGGGCTGCTTTTCTATGACGCCCATCAATTACTTGCTTATCCCATCCAATTGTTAGCGGGGGAAGGGGCACGCCAGATTCATATAGCAGCGCAAGCTGTAACACATGGTCATCGTTAAGTTGTTTGCGAACGTAAAAATCAGCCTTCAACTCTTTGAGTGAAACCTGAATTACTTTGTTTGCCATTGGTTTATTTGTCTCCTAGAAGCGTATAATACCATGTTAAGATTAAATGTCAAGAGAAAAACGAGCATAATTTGTTTCCTGTTATTGCCACAGCCAATCTCCGTGAATATAGCGATCAATCACCAACCCAAAGCCAACAATAATTATCAGGAAGATTAAAAACGCCACTACCAAAGACCACCCACCTTCCAGTCTTGGCGTGGTGGCGAAGTTATGCGAATGTTTTTAAACTGATGTGCCACAGTCCAGCGCAATCGCTCCCCTTTGAGCGTTATTATAGAGCCTTCATTAATGCGCTTATCAGCTTCAAGCCAGCAGAAGCGCACAATTAAAGCATTACCTTTCTTGCGTATCAACTTGTGTTGTATCCACTCAGTCATTAACCAACCTGATTCCCGTAGATTCTTGCCAGTTCTTTAACCAACCATCGGCTACCGCAATCAATTCCACATATATGCCTCACATCTTCCCGTTCTGCTAATTCATCATTCCACTTTACAACGATGACCCTAACAGCTTCTGTTTCAGGTGACTCAACAAAGGCACAGAACCATCCGTTAGATGGTCGCTTCGCTTGCTGGCATATGTCACACAAGTACGGCTGCTCAATTTTTGCCATGATGTGTATTTTTAACACCGTAACAGTAACAAAGCAATGAATCATTTGTCAAGAGAAAATTTAACATGTGCAAAAAATTCACTTGACAATCCTGAGTTCTATGGTAAATTCATTTCCAATAGGCAAGGGGCAAAACATGGCGGCGGTTTATCCTTCATTGCAGTACCCGCCGCCATTAAATTGTCCGAAATTTCGGAGGCAATGAATGGAGAAATTGAAAGCCAAAGTTGTACAGGATGACAAAGTTGTTGAAAAATCAATACTTGCCCAAGCCATTGTAGATATCAGTAAATCAATGAAAAAGCTGTTGGCATCTGGAATCACTCTTGATGCGGTTCTTTTGCTTGTTCAGCATAATTGCCGCCATTATCGCGGTAAAAGACCAACGATGATTCAGGTAAAGGCTGTTATCCAATCACTTGTTGAATTGGAAAAGCAGTTTTGCAAATGAGCGCATGGCAATCTTCAGTTTCTTTGGCAGGTCATGTGATTTATGGCTAACCATGTCCGTCAATGCGAAAGCTGTAGGAAATTCAAAGAATGCGATGAGGCAGTGGCTATTATCGGGCGTTATCCGTGGGAAAAGTTGTTAGAGGCTATTACAGAACCTCATATACCGGAATCAAACCCAACATGGAAGCGTACTTACCATCGTGAATATATGCGCGAGTGGCGAAGGAAGCGCAAAATATTTAAAAATGCCTAAAAACAACGTAATAGGTAGTACAGCAGACAAGCAGATGGATGTCTTCTGGGAAGAATATAAGGATAAGCTGGAATCTGCTGTATGGCGTAAATATTACGTAGAACACATCGCGCCACACGCACAGGAGAATGTAATGGAAGAGAATGATTACGAAGATAAATACGCTCCGATGCCGATACATCAAACGGTTGATATAAGCTGGAAAATCTTTTGTTTAGCTGTTTCAGCCATCATTTCGTGTATTGTGTCGTTATATTTTATTTTCAGGAGATAATACATGGACGACAAACAAGAAGTTCTCTTTGAGCCAGAGCAAGCCCATGCAAGACATACAGATCCAGAGACAAGCCATAAGGCGGCACAGAGTGTAGTCAATCTTGGGAAAACGAGAGACTTGATTTTGAAGATTCTCAAGGAACATGGCCCATCAACAGATGAGCGCATATATGATATCTACTCAACTATGTCAAGAGTTCATTGGGTTTCGCCTTCAGGAATGCGTACAAGACGAATTGAACTGGTAAGGCTTGGCAAGGTCAAAGAAGCTGGTATCTTGCTTGCAACTAAGTCTAATAGGTTAGCTATAGTTTGGCAAGTAGTATGAGCATGGTTGCAATAGTCTTACTTGAATGTTGTAACAGAGAGATGAGTTATGGTCGCTTTATACCTCCAGAACATGCCATGAAGAGGCCAGAGACGCTTTGCCCTTTGTGCTTCAAGAAAGTAATTCTCCATTACGAGCATTCACGCTATACAGACGAACATTTAGAGAATATTCCATATGTTCATAAGTACGTTCTGCCAGAGAAACCAAAAGAACCGGAGTTATTATTTTGAAAGAACCTTTTTACTTTGAGCATAAGTGTGGTGGTAGGATGTTGATAGAGTTTAGGCCAGCGATTAGGGATGGCGAAGAGGATACTGAAGTATGGGCAGTATGTGAGAATGGTTGTGAATCGGCTGCTGTTCATATTCATAGTGGTGAATTTGAAGATAAAAGGTTTAAGACTAAAGTAGTGTGAGGTATGGGACGTGTCAGTAAAAATCTGTCTTATAGATTCAGAAAAGTAGGCAGCCGTACTCCCTTATATCATGACGAAAATCAAAAATTATACTGGACTCACTGTTGGTATTGTGGCATCGAACTTATTTATGATAAGAAGATTAAGCGTCTCAAGTCAAACAGTTTCACACGTGACCATGTTCATCCTGCTTCGATAGGCGGTGGCAAAGGTTCTAATACTGTTCCTGCATGTAATAAATGCAATAAACAGAAACGTAATTTATCGCTTGAAGAATTTCGCATTGTAAATTTCGGTGGGCATGGCGGTAAATTTTATGCCGAGCAGCGCGAAGATGAACTAAAAGCCAAGCTTGAAAAGAAAGAAATCAGGCCAACACTAAGAGCACAACTATCTGCTATTGTTGGCCCTTCGAAGGTAATATACAGGCCACCGCCTGTACGATGCATGTTTTACCGTGAGCAGTTCATTACGACACCACTGTTAAGAATCTTGATGCGATTATTCAGCTAGTTTCTACGTCTGCATCGTTTTTGGCTGCATCATCTAGCTTGGCAATAGATATGGCATTTAGTCTGGCAATGTAAGCATCATCAGTTTCATTCTGTTGCTGCGGGTTGCCGTGGATTAGTTCAGCAATGCCTTTAACCAATCCTGGCCCATATTGTCCTACAAGACTTACAAGAACGGCGATTAAATTGAGAGTTGCTGCGCTTGATGCCATGTTATCTGCCTCCAAATGATGCACTGATGGTGCTTACCGCTGTTGAAAAGCTTGCAAATAGAATTTTCACAGTAGCCTGCGTGCTGCTGTTCTTGAAGCCAAATACGGTTGGGTCTATTTGGCTAGCAGCATTGACAACAGCAACTAAAGCACCCTTCCAATCAGCCGCCGTATCGCCTGCCATAGCAGCTCTAATTGTAGCTATAGCTTTGTCGTTAAGCTTTGCTAGATTTACAAGGTATGGATGGATCGTAGCGTAATAGACAGGTTCCTGCGTTTGCAATTTTTCTACACCATCATTTGCTGCCTTAAGGGCGATGGAGAAATCATCGGTTGCGGTGGCCGCATTTGTTATTGTGGCAGCGAAGATAACTTTGGGATTGTTAGAATTGACATGTCTGCAACCGATTGCTGCAAAGGTTAGGAAATTTGCTATAATTATGATGGACAGGGTTTTTCTCATTGATTAGCCTCTGGAAGCTTTTAACATGAAAAGTGAGTCCTGGCAAGGTAAAACTTTATCCGAATCTTCGGAGATATAATTTTAGACACGCAAAAATTCGCTTGACATTTTAGTGCTGTTTTGTTATTATTCAAACTTCGCGGGGCCGCTGCCCTGCGCGAAGCCGCTAAGTGCTTTTGCACTCAAGGCTCTGATGGCCGTCTGAAAGGTTCGAGCAACCAGCGGAGACATCTGCGATGGCGGGTTGGTAGCTTACTAGGCGGCTTCACGGAAGGCAGCGACACTTTATGAAAACGGAGGGCTTATGCCATGAACATTAATCACTAGCGGAGGAACCATGATTAAAGAAAAACTTGAAAGTGCGTTTGCAAAGATGGGTGCCAAGGTTGTGTTCCGTGAATACTCTCCTTGGGCGCGTCAAGAATACGGCCTAGACGTAAGCCGTGATGGAAAATCATTTATCGTCAACACCAGACCTGGGTTTGATGTTGACTTCACCGTATTAGACATTCAGCCCAAGGAACGTCATTTGCTCTTGCTGGCGAGATATCCAGAAGGGCGTCGTGAAATGAAAAGCAAGTTCCTGATGGGGCATGATGAACGCCATTGGTTTGTTGCTGCTGTTCCTGAAATCGCCAGCGGGGTTGTGAATGTTCTAACAGCGAAACAGGCGCTGAAGCCTTCTGAGGTTGTAGAACGCGAAGCTGGCCTGAAAACAAAACATCGTCACACACGTAAAAACAGTGCTTGGCTGCGTCAAGGTGAATGGTTCTTTGTATCAGCACCAGATTATGACCCAGGCAAAGGCTGGAAGGTTGGCATTCTAAAGAATGAACCAATCGTGAGAAGCCGTGGTGGCAAGCCTCACATGTGCGAATTTTTGTACCGTACTGGCGGCGAAACTGTTTACGTAAGCCGTAAGAATCAAGATGGTTTATCTGAGGCACAATACAGTGCCTTGAGTGACAAGGAAAGACGCGAACAGAACTGGCAGGTAATGAAGCGCAATCCAACTGTTTATGTTCGTGGAGCAATCAGGCATCCAGACCACAAGACTGTAAACCTTGGATGCTGGCATCGTGTGTTTTCTAACACTGAAACATTAAGCTATGCGATGCGTAATGTTGTTTTCCTTGACTAACGGTGTTACACTAAAACCAGGACACTACTGAAATCGTAAGAAAGTAGGGTGTGTCCTGGTGAAATTTTTTGGCACCATCGTCTAAAATGGCTAAGGATTTCTGACTTTCACTCAGAGGATGCGGATTCGAGTTCCGCTGGTGCTACCAAGATTAGCTGCCATCTGCTAGTGGAAGGCAAACTGGTTCTCACTCAGTAAACGAGAGTTCGATTCTCTCTGGCAGCACCAGGAAATTAAAGAAATGAAACGTTGCATACAGACCATACGCGCTAATCCTGCATATGGAATGTCAACTAGAGGCATCCTGCTTGCGCGAAGAATATTCAGAAAGGTTTTTAAAAATAATTCGGTTCTTGCTAAAATTGAAATAGAAGCGCAGGCAGAACTTGATAGGCGTAAACGGCGAGTTCGGCTAAAGGCTTAAGCTTTGTGGCTTTGACCCACAAGATGAAGGTTCGAATCCTTCACTCGCTGCCATCGGCAGATCGTACAACTGGCGAGTACCCCTGACTCTGACTCAGGAAATGAAGGTTCAAATCCTTCTCTGCTGTCACTAAGGCTGTATGGCGTACGGCATTTGGTTCAGGACACCGTAAGGTTCTAGTCCAAGTGGATGCAGCCTTAGTGGTACGTTAAGGAACTTAAGGTCGTATGGTGCATCGGAAAGCATACTACCCTGTCACGGTAGAGAGGCCAGTTCAACTCTGGTTGCGACCGCCATTTTTTATGATAAGATTGAGCGATACAATTCTAGTCCTATCGCTCATGTATTACAGCGACGGAATCGCGCGGATGTCTCGGAAACATGGATAGGTGGAAGCTCGGCGGGAGACTTCGGGGAGAAGTCATACGTATACCGTAACTCAGTCACCGAAAGGGGCTGGATAATAGAAGGCTTGGAAAATAGTCTAGTGTCCGCTGGAAACGGGATAAGCGGGAAACATGGGGCGTTTAACTACTGACGAACGGCATAAAGTATCCTTGGTGATGCTCCAAGGATTGTAGGTCACGAAAGCTCTGTTGTCATGTACTGAGGGGCGAAGGTGGAAACACCATACGACCAGTAACCAATCTGGTTCGTTGTAATGATTTTAAGGGAGTTTAAGCTTAATCGGATTAAACTGCGGGCCTCCAAAACCCGACTAGGCAGATCGTAACTGCCAACTCCCGCCAATTTTTAGCTTGACAAGTTTCAAGCGATGATGTAAGCTGATTGCAATGTGGACTCGAATACAGCGTCGAATTAGAAAGGTCAAAATGGCTTGCTGGTGAGGCGCGTCCGTTATGTGCTGGGATAAAGCCTTCACCTTTAAAAAGTGGAGGCTTTTAATTTTTATGGCTTGTAATCATGAAAATACGGCAATGACTTGCGATGGTAATGTTGATACAACTTACTGTTTAGATTGTGACGTGGACTTGTATTCGGAGAACTGTCCAGAGGTTAATACATGGCCAAGCGAACCTCAAGATTAGCAAGTAACTTACTGATGTCGCTGATACCGAAAATGCGGACATGGCAACAGACAAAGAAACTCATGGAATGGAATCATTGGCTGATGCTCAAGTATGGTAAGTTTGAACAGCAAAAAGATGGCAGTTGGGCGTTTGTAGAATTATGAGTAACCAGATAGATCATCGAGTGCCCATCAATAAACGTAATAGATGGCGTCAAGAACTACCTGATGCTGGCGGCTGTGCAGGAGAAGGCCATAATGGGCAGATTGGCAGAAGTAAATGGAAGAAAATCAGTAGGCGCGTTGAGCGTAGAGCAGTTAAGAGTGGTGGCATCCCAAGAGTAGGGAAAGTAAAACGTCGCAAAAAAGTTTTTTGAGCCTGTGAACCCATACGGAGAATAGGGAAACGTCTCATAAGCGTTATATAGTTGGTTCGACTCCAACCATAGGCACCAAGTTTAAGTGGTGGATAGCACCAGCAGTGCAGTGGACACTTATAACGTCCAGAATCGCCAGATTAGCGAACCGGGAAGGGGCAGCACCTTCATCCACTACCAAGTTATGAAATGTTTAGCTTGTAAACGCAAGTTTAATACTAAGTACATAGCAAAATGTGGGCATTGTTTTTGTTGTCATTCTGCTATGTGTTCATTGCTCCGGTAGTTCAATGGACTAGAATAGTTTTCTTACAAAAAACAGATGAGGGTTCAATTCCCTAACGGAGCACCAAGTTTATGACCAAAGATGAATGTGACAAAATCTGGGACATAATCTTTGCTAGGCATCGTGCGCTGGTAAAGATGGGTGTTGCTGGTCATGAAGGATTGAATTTAGACAACATCTACGAAGATGACTGTAATTGCATTACTACAATCCTGGGGCAGCATGGCTATGACTTTACCAGTTGCGATGTTTTTGGTGGCATAAACCCAGTAAGTTTGAGTAGTGCTTGGAAAAAAAGATTTTTGAATTTTGAAAAGAAAGCTTTGGCGGTCTAGCTTAGTAGGAGAAGCAAAGTCTTGATAAGGCTGAGAGCCGTGTTCGAATCACGGGGCCGCTACCAAGTTTGGGATGCTAGCTCATAACATGCGCAGAGCAACGCCCTCTTAAGGCGAAGGTTCTGGGTTCGAATCCCAGGCGTCCCACCAATTTTGGGGCTATAGCTCGAAGGACGAGCATCTGGCTTTTAACCAGTCGGCGAGGGTTCGATTCCCTCTGGCCCCACCAAGTTTTTAAAGAGACAACATGGCACGAACATTACCGCCGCTGATTACTCAACATGGTGTGTCTGGCTATGACAGCGATTTGCTTAGTGAGCATCTTGGAGATAAGTTTGATAAGTGGATGCGTGGCCAGACCATCATGGAGTACACGAAAGATGATGGAACCAAAGGTATGCTGGTTTACAAATGGGATGTAGACCAATATTTAACAGGTGGTATAGACCTGGAATTCGCATGATTGACACAGGAGTAATCTTGATTGACCCGAAGTATCTACACAATGTAGGTGCAGCCATTCGTGCGTGTTCATGCTTTGCTGTTGGTTCGATGGTATGGACAGGAGATAGGGTTAATCCTCTTGAATATGAACGTATCCCAAGAGAAGAACGGATGAAGGGCTATAAGTCTGTACAGTTCTTTAACGACGATAAGCCACTTGGTTACTTTACTCACTGTACGCCTGTATGTGTAGAAGTCATGGAAGAATCAGAACCACTGACAACGTTTGTTCATCCCGATAGAGCTGTGTATGTCTTTGGCCCGGAGGATGGTGGAGTGCCGCAGGTATACAGGCGGCTTTGTCACAGATTTGTTCATATTCCATCGCATCACTGTTTGAATCTTTCAGGTGCTGTAAACGTTATTTTGGCCCATAGGATGATGCAACGACAAACATCTGGCCTAGAAGCTTTGCTACCTCTTGGTGATATGTTGCACGAACAAAGAGGGCTTGCAACTCCTGAGATGGACAGAGTAGGATGGAATGGTAAGTAATGGCTGCGTCGTTCAATCGGATTAGGACACTCGCCTTCTAAGCGAAGAATCTGGGTTCAAGTCCCAGCGTGGCTACCAAGTTTGCTGGATGGTTTCACCCGGCAATCACGTAAGATTAGCGAACATGTGATTGGTTGATCCCGCCAATTTAAGAGCGTGGAATAATCCAGCAATTTAAATAGAAAGGTAAGTAAATGAAACATACACATAAAAAAGATGGAAGAATTTGTAATGAACCGCACACTCTTGCAGAGATTGGCAAAGAGTTAGGCATTACAAGAGAGCGTGTACGCCAAATTGAAGCTATTGCCTTGGAGAAACTAAGAAAGAATCCAAGAGCGCAAGAACTGTTTAGGCAGTTTGTAAAGAAGGAGATTGCCTAATTGATACTAAGTGGCCGTGACGTTGAATGGTATATAGAATCTGGCAAGCTGAAAATTGATCCTATATTACGAGAGCAATTTCAGCAAAATGGTGTAGATTTTATACTCGATTCAACAAATTATGAGCTAGACCATGTATCGCCTGGGTGTTTTATGCTTGGTTCTACAAGGGAATGGATAGAAATGCCTGACGATTTGATGGCATTTGTTGGATTACGGTCTACATGGGCTAGAAAAGGATTTTTGATTCCACCGACTATTGTTGATGCAGGTTTTAGAGGAACACTTACGTTAGAAATTGTTTCATATTGCCATAATCAGATTCCATTAGGGCAAAGATTCGCGCACTTAATATTTGCTAAATTGACCAGTCCTAGCGAACCATATCATGGAAAGTATCAAAATCAGCATGGTGTTACACCGGCGATTATGGATGAAATATGATTGTAGGAATAGTCGGCCATGAAGCAAAAAAGTTTACGCCTGAGACTGAAGCGAAAGCCAGAACAATAATTAAGCAGTTGCTTACAGCACCAGGAGTCACAGGCGTAGCGAGTGGTCATTGCCATCTTGGCGGGATAGATATATGGGCCGAGGAAATCGGCAGTGAACTTGGCTTAAAGCTTGATGTATTTCCGCCTGCAACACGTTCTTGGGAATCAGGCTTTAAACCCAGAAACATCAGGATTGCAGAATCCAGTACAGAAGAATGTCATTGTATTGTGGTGAAAGAATATCCGCTTACTTACACTGGCATGAGATTTAAAATGTGTTACCACTGTAAAGTTGATACACATATAAAAAGTGGCGGTTGTTACACTGTAAATTATGCTATGAAATTAGGGAAACGTGGTATTTGGCATGTAATATAAATATGGGACGGACAAACAAACCTTGGACACGCTATAACGGAGGCCAAAGCATTTGTTATTGCGGTAAGAAGATATGTACCAAACCAGCGATTCATTGTACTGAGCCACGGCATTTGTCTTGTTATGTTAAAAATGCGACCGAGACTAAACGAAGGAGAGCAGAGGCACAGTTACAGGCTTTAATACATTATTCAAGATTTGATCCTCCAAAATGTGTTTTGTGCGGTTATGGAAATATGTTAGCTTTACAGCTAGATCACATAAATGGCGATGGAGCTATATTTAGACGCCAAAACGAGTATGCCACAGGCAAATCTCTGTGCTTATTTCTCCGCAAGAGAGGCTGGCCGGAAGGCTATAGGGTTCTTTGTGCAAATTGCCAATGCGTAGAAAGAGAAAGATTAGGTTTTAACGGCGGCGGCATACGCACTACGCGATGAAGAAAAGAATCTGGCATGTCATTTGATGAGATTGCGAAACAGTGGAATACACTGGTTGAGCAACAATATCTTGATATGGCCGCTCTTTTTCGTGCTCAAGAGGAAGCTGGCGATTACATGATCATATATGATAAAGATTGTCGGATTTCTTGTATGTCTGAAAATCTTCTTGAATGGGCAGCAGAAGCTAGAAAACGGTTGGCAAAAATATGAGTATATTTTCTGACATTGCCGCTGATTTTCACAGGAAAATAGTGCAGAGAGCAATCGCCAAAGCAAAGGAAGAAATACTGCCTCTGTGCCAAACGGCGCATGCAAGAGACAAGGTGGAGGCTGCGCTAGGAATTGTTTCGTAATTTTGTGAAGATAACATTCAGGAGTGACAAATGGGACATTACGCATCGGAGATGTCATCAACTTGGGAAGAATCAATTTCTTGGACTAGAAGCCTAATGAAGTTGCGTGAAAAACTAAGAGGCTTGCCATTATCAGATTTCTCCACTGATGATATTGGGCCTTTATTTAAGTTATTTACTGATGCTCATGCTTTAACCAGGGAAGAAGTTTTGCAGCTTGAAAATAAAGTTAGGACTTGACAAATGTGTTATGATGCAGACTCAGGCTGCTCTATCTGTCTGAGCTACCCGGCTGCCGTGATTCCTGTGCATCACGTAATGATAAGGTACAGGTGGCGAGGGAGTCGGTCTGAGTACCCCAAACAGTTCCAGGTACTCAATACTGGCTACACACCCCTATGGTTTGACGATTCCATTTAAAAAGCGTCCTCTGGCGCAGCCGGGGTAATGGGGAGTTAGGCTAATGGATAAACCAATGCACTACGAATGCATCATTAAGAGTTCGAATCTCTTACTCCCTACCATATTCGGCGGTGTCGTTCAACAGGATTAGGACTGTGCTCTCCTAAAGCACGAATCTGGGTTCAAGTCCCAGCACTGCTACCATAATGATGCCATTGAATAAACAACATGATGATAGGATTCTTGAGTTTCACGATTTTGCTGTATGGTATCTTCAGTTTATGTACAAAATACAGCCAGACCACTATTTACTGCGGTCTTTTGTCGTGAGAGCGATTACGCCGGAGATTATTGCAAGGGGCGATTCTTATAAGATTTATATTGGGGTAGTAGCTGCAATGTATCAAGATGAAATTGAGTGGCGAAATGGCATTATAGAGTTCATATACAAAACCAGGGGCGCGGCAAAGGATTGCAGTTATCCCTCCGAAGGATGACAAAAGGGTTCGAATCCCTTCGCGCCTACCAATTTTGCTTATGGTTTCACGATATAAACGTAGACTCTTAGACTTAAAAACTCCATCGCCGCTGTTTTGTCTCTGTGCATTTGATGAATACATGCATCATTGCTGGTATTGTGGTGGGCGTCTTGCTTTTTCAAAACAAGGCAGACAAGGGCCAACTGGCAGGTCAATTGACCATATTTCACCAATCAATAGAGGTAGGAATCGTTTAAGGAGAGATGATTCAGGATTTAAGGTTCCAGCATGTAGGCACTGCAATGAGATGAAGGGTAACATGTCGCTTGAAGAATTTCGTGGTGAGTTTTCCAGATGCAACAGCAAGCTATTTTACGGTGAAAGGCGAGAACAAGAATTGCAAAATAATGCTTGACAGATGGCCGAAGATTCGGTATCGTTAAAATTGGATTAAGAGCACCCTTGCAGTGTGGCTCTCATTGGCCACATTAAAGAAACGTGTAGTGAGTGGGGAGGGCTGGCTCGAATGAGCTACGTCACCCGGTTTTGAGGCTTGTCCGTCAACAAGCCTTTAGGAATTTATGACTTTCTTCTCTCAATTCCGATATCTACGATTACGACTCAGTAATCTGAATAGCTAGCACAACTGAATACGTGTTTTGGGCATGTGGCGAAATGGCAGAGCGGCTGCCTCAAAAGCAGTGTCAAATGTTGGTTCGACTCCAACCATGCCCACCAAATTTTGCAAGCGTGGCACAGTAGCGACTGCGGCTGTCTGTAGAACAGCTACCCAAAGAGGTGAACATCGGAGGTGCGAGTCCTCCCGCTTGCACCATAAATTTATTGTTGCATGAGTAAAGCGTGAGTTGATTTATGAAACAGTTACTTTTCAGCTTAACTAAGAAAGATTTCACGATTCAGACATTTCGTGCTGGCGGCAAAGGTGGACAGAACCAAAATTCGCGTGACTCTGCTGTTCGCATAATCCATGATGCATCTGGTGCGCGTGGTGAATCACGTGAGTACAGGGAACAGGTGCAGAACAGAAAGGCAGCTTTCGAGAGGCTTTGTAACTCGCCTGAATTTAAAGCTTGGCATCGCATGGAAGTAGCGCATAGACTTGGATGGTTCCAAGATATTGAGCGGCGAGTTGATGAGATGATGCAGGACAAGAATTTGAAGGTGGAAACGTTTTAATGTGGCCGCGTGGTGTAATTGGCAAACACAACTGGCTTAGGCCCAGTTTTTCCGAGTTCGAATCTCGGCGTGGCTACCAATTTTTAGTCGGCTTGGCATGTCTGGTGATTGCGACCGTCTGTTAAACGGGATTAGGGGAGTTCAATTCTCTCAGCCGACGCCATTTTAAAGTTATTAAGTAATGTGGGGCCGTAGCTAACAGGCAAAGCGGGTGCCTTAAGAGCACTGTCAATCTGGGTTCGATTCCCAGCGGCCCTACCATTCAAATCCCACCTTGCCTACCAATCTTTTCTCTTGACAACAATCCAGTGCTGTTGTACATTCTTTCTGTTTGAAATTTCTGGCGGAGACAAATATGGCATTGACAAAAGAAGCAAAGACAATACTCAGGAAGGTTGCTAAACATATTCTTGCCGAGCCAAAGCGGTTGAATATGGCCGATTGGATTATACGCAAGCGTATACCTAAACAAAAACAACACGATGGATTTGCAGGCAACATTAAGGAATACGGTTTTGCGAGATGCAATACCGCTGCATGTATTGCCGGTTGGATAATGTTACTTTATGATGGCAAAAATGCGGATGCTGTTAGCGCATCCATTCGTGCAAGAGAAATACTTGGACTTGACCTTTACACCGGTGGTCATGATTTGTTCGCTGTTGATACATGGGATCAGCCTTACCAGAGTAAATATATGGAATCAACTACTGTTCTTGATAAAGCTAAGGTTGCTGCTGCCTACATCAATCATTACATCAAGACAAGGTAAAACATGGCACTATCAAATTGGGATACTCTTGCAGTTGATCTTGAGGGCAATTCTATTAATGGTGGTTTTACCAGTCCATGCGGCGTAAAAGTAGAGTTCTATAAGAACTGGATTTACATTTACGATGAACAGGCATGGAGAAGGGATAGCGGTTGGTCGCCGCCATGTGTAGCACAAATTCAATATGGTGATATCCATTACCTTGATATCACAATAAAAGCTATACGCGGCCCACAACAGGGAGTATTTGCCGTGGTTACAAGCGGCTATAGCGATTCACTCAAAGGGATGGTTGGCTGCGGTGTTTATGGTTATGATGACAGTGAGTGGGTTGGAGTGACAGATGAAAGCCGTAAGTTCCTGCAAGATTACATCTCAAGAGGCTACGTTAAAACCAGAGAAGAAATCATTGATGACTTAAAACATCAGCATATATACAGGTATGTTCCTGGTAAACCTGATGTCAAGACGAATCAGTATGAAGATGCTATTGCGAATGGCGATTTAGAGCGTTCTATTGAAATTTGGGGTGCCCCTGAGTTTAAATTTGAAGAGAAGATACGAAAGGTTAGTCTTGATGGAGCTTTACGCTTTAACCAGGGGGATGCATTCTTTGCCGAGCATTTGGGGGCCGAAATTCCGGCCACAGAAACAGGGAAAGCGCAGCCAACAATAATGAGTGGGATCATCGAAAAGATGAAAAAATCCTCTTGACAAGCGTTTTCAGCTTTGTTAGGCTTGAGTCTGATTTCAGAGATTCATTGCGGGAAGCGTGAAGATTCTGGACGTTAGAGGCATACGTTAATGCCTCATAATTTTTTACTTGACATAATCTTTTGCTTTTGGTAGGCTTGGAATGCGGGGAAGGGAACTGGTGTTCTCGCTAGTCTCATAAGCTAGCTCAAGGTTGGTTCGATTCTAACCCCCGCAACCATTTAGGAACATGAAGCGTTTTACAGCCAGTCCGACACATTCAGGTACGCCATCGGCGACTTGTGGGAGTGTGCAAAAAGAGGGCTGGGACGGTTAAGATTTAAAAAGGTAGGAGAAGTTAGAAAACCCCCAGCCGAATAAGTTGGGGGTTTTCGTTTTTGTGGTGAGTTGGCAGAGTCTGGCTTAATGCACCGCACTGCTAACGCGGCGTGACCTTTATCGGCACCACAGGTTCAAATCCTGTACTCACCGCCAAGGAAGGCGTGGGACACGGCTTGCCCGCTAGTCTTGAGAACTAGTTAGTGTAGGAGCACCCTGCACAACAGCGTTCGACTCGCTGGCCTTCCTCCAAATTTATGTAACGATTCAACGAACGCTGACATTGTAGAAAGTAAGCGAACGTTGACATTAGGCGAAGTTGGTATATAGGGTGTGCCGTGGCCTTCCAAGCCGCAGAAACGGATTCGATTTCCGTACTTCGCTCCAAGTTTATGAGAGTCAAAAACAGAGGTTGTTATACAGAACGGTTGTTGTCAAATGGACGGATGCTAAGTCTAATTTCATTGACTTTTGGTAGGGCGCGTATAACAATCGGAGACAGCTACTCTGTTTTTGACTCTTGGTGATACGACTTACCTGGGGTTGCAGTTGCAGCCTTCTTTAAGTTTAATCCATTGGTAGAGTCTGAACCTGAAGGTTGGATGCGTAATCCTAAAACTGGCAGGCGTAGGCCAGATGGAGATGCAAGTAAAGAGTATGTGACGTTATGAGGCGAAGTAGACCATTTCTGGAAAGTTTCATTGAAGGGTTAAAAGACCCTGAAGAAGCTGCTGCTTATATTGATGCGGCAAAGGAAGATTCAGAAGAGGCGTATCAAAAAGCTATTCTTGAAGTAGCTATGGCAAGAGAGAATGGTAAAGTGCTGCATTAGTGTACCGAGCGCACGATTGGTTGCCAGCCAGTAAGAGTGAGTTTGACTCTCACATGCCGCACCAGGATTTTAATTATGGGTTGTAGTTGTCCAGAAACTAATTGGTTTGATGGTAAAGGACATGATCCAGGTTGCCTTTTTTGTGAACCTAAAAGTGCTGGTGTAGCACAAGTGGCAGTGCGCCTGCCCCGTAAGCAGGAGGTTGCGTCTTCGAGTGACGCCGCCAGCCCCAGTTCTGATAAGTTTGAGCAAGTGTCAAGGTGTTGCAAGTGAAGAAAAAAGATTGGAAAGCTGTTCGTTTAAACAAAGATGGTACAGTTGATGATGTTGCTATCACATCTGATTTGTTTAGGCTTGAGCAAATGGATGATGATGTATGGTGGGCATGTGCTTATAATGGCAAAAAAAGAACAGCATTTAATATTTTCAGGAAAGGCAAGAAAGTAATTTGTGAGGTCATCGAAGATGAAATCGGATGTATAGATGACACGCAACGAGAAAAGTTACCGAAGATTTTTGAGTGAGCCATAGTAGTTCAGTGGTAGAACAGCGCAATGGTAATGCGCCAACTTGGGTTCGATTCCCAACTTTGGCCCCAGAGCCGTTTTAGCTCAATGGTAGAGCAGAGAGCTTGTACCTCTCCGACGTTGGTTCGATTCCGACACTCGGCCCCAAGTTTTTTAAGAACGGCGGTTAGCCAAGACGGTAAGGCGACTGACTGCAAATCAGTTAATACGAGAGTTCGATTCTCTCACCGCCGTCCAAATTTTTATGGTAGGATTGGCCGAGCGACCTAGGCGCATGGCTGTGGCCCATGACAGGCGGGTTTAACTCCCGCATCCTACCCCAAGGTTAACGATGAAGAGAGACGAAAAAGTAACGAAGCACGACAAAGATACAAGTGCAGACTTGCGTGAAGTTTACCGTAGGCTTGCAGAGAAGTACAGGATGGAGTACGCTTCTTAGATGATTATTGTCATCGAAGAACCAAATGCAAAAGGAGTGTGGCATGCGACATTTTTTCCATCAAAAGATAGGCAGAAGGGGACAGATGCGATGGGTATGGTTGCTGCCAAAAGTTTAAAATTATTGGCCGACGAAATAGAGAATGTTAAAGATGTAATGAAAGATGATGGCACTATCGTTATTGGGCCGACAAGAGAGAAATAATGTCCAGTGAGCTAGTGGGGTCATAGCGTCTGGCTGAAGCCCAGAAGAAATTCGTTCAACTCGAATACTGGACACCAAGTTTTATGACTGATGATTACATGACAATAGAGCATATCCGCAAGCTTATGGAATTGTGTGAAGAGAAGTTAAATAAAGACGTTTTCTATTACACAGACCCGAATATATGGATGTCAGTCAAGGTGAAACGTGAAAAAGAAAAAGAGTAACGAAGAAATTCATTGGCATAAGGTGGCAAAGGAATTTATGCCATCAGAGACGCCAGAGCAGAAGCTGGCAGTTGCAAAGATTCATGCGGCAGCCTTTATTGGCAGCCGTGGGTGAAAGTGTAAGTGCTCATGTTGTAAGTTTGCACGTGAGCATAAATAGTGGGCGAGTCGTTTAATTAGGAGGATTCTAGTCTTGCAAACTAGGGACGCGGGGGCAGAACCCGCCTTGTCCACCAAAGTTTTTGTATAATCCGGGTGTCGGGTAACTTGGTAGCCCACTTGCCTTGGGAGCAAGTCTCGAAAGAGTATGGAGGTTCAAATCCTCTCACCCGGACCAATTTTAAATGACAGACAATGATTTCCATTGGCTTGTAGGTATACTTGAAGGCGAAGGCTCTTTTATGGCTGGCGCACCTTCGCGTCCACATGCGCCAATAATTGCTGTCAACATGACTGATGAAGACGTAATTGTAAGAATATCAAAATTACTTGCTATAGGCTACAGGAAATGTAAATACAAAAATACAAACTGGAAACAGGCGTTTTATATTAGTCTTCGTGGATTACGTGCATACAACTTAATGTTGATACTGAAACCTTATATGGGAACAAGAAGACAATCGCAGATTGAACGTGCTGTAGCCTGCTATAAGAACAAGAGCCGCCATAAAATTAATACCGCACAGGCTAATGAAATAAAGAAACGTTTCTGTAATGGAGAAGCTGCTGTAGATTTAGCGGCTGAATATGGTCTTTGTCTTGGTTCTGTTTATGACATAAAAAACGGTAGGTCACATTTAACCACTTGACAAATGAGTTTTGATTTGCTATTGTATTGATATGACATAGATTACTCAATCATCAGTGTTCGTCTTTGTTCGCCAAGATCTTCCGATCGAACATCAGTTCGTTCAGGCACTTCACGCCGTTTATCAGTTAGCAGCTATATACGCTCCGGGCCAAGGAATTCCTAACATCATCCTTATCGGCCTGCCTGATATAAAGGGGCTGAAGCGCGTTCTCGCAAAACTCAAGCACAACAGAATCCCTCATTACGAGTGGCATGAACCAGACAATGATTTTGGTTTCACGGCTATTGCTACAATACCGCTTGACGAAGAACAAAGAAAAGTATTAAAGAATTACAGGTTATTCAAGTTTAATTCCGGGGCTGGCTTATCGCAAGGTGAGTGCAGTGTCTTCAATGACAACCCCGGAGCCAATTTATGGGCTGGTGGTGAGAGTAATCTTGCCGTTTCTACGCAAGTAGAATCCGAAGCCAGCCCACCAGGACTGGGTAGCTCAGAGAAGGAGCACTTCGTTTTTAACGAAGAGGACGCTGGTTCAAGTCCAGCCCCAGTCTCCAATTTTGGTGCGCATAGCTCAACTGACAGAGCATCTGTTTCTAACACAGAAGGTGCGGGTTTGAGTCCCGTTGCGCACTCCATTTTTGATTGACAGATGCCTCATTTTATGGCATCATAAGTATGTCCTTTGCTCACTGTCTGTTGGGCTTTGGATGCTTCATTTGTTTGTCTCCTGGCGGTTCTCCACCGCCGAGCGTAGGGGCTGGATTCCAGCAGGTTTCTGGCCCCTTTGCTTTTCTCTTGACATTTAATTCAACTTAGGCCAGAATTCCTTCATACCGAAATTTCGGCTATGGATACAAACATGAACAGACGCTTTACAGTTGCAGTATTGCTCTTATCTTCTCTGGCATTGGCTCAAGAGAAGATGTATCAGGTTCCTGAATCTCAACTCACCGAACAACAGAAAGCCAAGTTTCAAGGTGCTTCACCAAAAGACGTAAGAGATTGGGTTGGCCTTGGTAAAGAGATTGGTATGGCAGTAAACGAAAGCCTCTCTGCCATTACTGTTCAATCGAACAACTTTGCACAAACACCTGTTGGTAAGCTGACAGTTGCTGTGGTTATATTTAAAGTCATTGGTGATCCAGCAATCCATCTACTTGTTGGTACAGTGGAAGCACTTGTACTTATTCCGTTGTGGATTTGGTCTTATCGCAAATTCCTGCCAAGGCGTGTTGTAAAATCACAAGAATACGGCGAGAACGGTAAGAAGAAGCTTGTTGTCTATGAAGACCTTGAAATTAAAGATGATGAAGAGTGGCGCGGTGGGCATTGGGCTGCGCTATTTCTACTCGCTATCATCATACTGTCAACGATATTCAGTTATTAGCATGAGTAAACTACTGAAATTTTTTAGTCCAGAGGAACTTGAAACCTTTGTCACATGGCAAAAAGAACACGACAAAACCTGTCCTTACTATGACGATGGAACTAAGGCTGTGAGTCCAGCCGGTGCGATAGGTGGGATTCTCACATACTGTTTCACACCCAACGGCATAGGTTGTGTGTTTATTGTTAAGTGTGCCTGTGGCAAAGAAGTGGACTGCACAGATTACGAAAGCTGGTGATAAAATGCCTAATCCATTAAGCCCGACTTTGCAATTGCTGATGAAGCTAGGCAGTATCATTGTCCATACAGATGAAGCATTTTCAGTGAAAGGCCGTAGACTTGATATAGAGGTTATGAAACCACTTCTTGCTGATCCAGAAGTTCAGCAATGGATTAAGGACATGGGAGTTTATCTCCCACTAAAGAGGTAATGGGCATTTAATTATTGAGAAAGGAACCACGTGGATGTTATTACCTATGTGACGGAAGAAGTTAGTCGCCAAGGCCATAATGTTGATGCGCTGGACGGAATTGAACGTGTCGGTTGGATGCTAAATGGCTGGACTTATGCCCTACATTACAGCCATAGACCATTCGATTTCTCGGATATTAGAGCTATTGGAATGCTGGTTGAGCGAAAGAAAAACGCTGGTGGTTTCCGTACAGTCGGAGTGCGTGTAGGATCATGCATTTGCCCGCCGCCTAGCGAAGTACAACAGCGGCTCAAGCGTTTGCTGGAACTTTATCCGGGCGGCATGACGCCGCTAGAGTTTTACAAGGAGTTTGAGTTAATCCATCCGTTCGTGGATGGCAACGGGCGTACAGGTAAGATTTTGCTGAATTGGAAGAATGTGACACTTCTTGATCCTATCTTCCCGCCAGTGGACATTTTTGGTTACGCAATCAGGAACCCATAAAAGGAAGAGTTATTACCATATCATAGCCAACAAAAGAAAGAGAGGGTGCCCAAATTGATCGACAAGGCCGAGAGTCATGTGTTTTTAGTTCTGAGTCTGGACTTTTCCCGCGAGACGAAACTGCATGTAGTTTGCAGTACCCGTGAAATCGCTGAAGGCTACAGAATGGGAATCGCCAAACGCGAAGGTAGGAGCACTCGGCTATGGATTGATGAGGTAATAGTAGACCATCTGCTTGCGTCATCTATGGGAATCTTCAGCCTGCCCTTGCTAGGTGCAGTACAAAAAGGAGAAAGAGATGGAGATTAACAAGGCCGAGATTAAGGATTGGAGTGCGAAAGAGTTGCTGAATGAATGGGCACGTTCCATTTTGCATCCTGATTTTCCCGGAAAGGA